>Ga0193732_1000015_pt1 | contig 156105 bp, 146 predicted proteins | sample U1s1metaG_FD_145077 | JGI IMG/M metagenome (GOLD analysis project Ga0193732, IMG submission 145077) | Soil microbial communities from a riparian zone of the East river system, Colorado, United States - U1s1 | ecosystem: Environmental > Terrestrial > Soil > Riparian zone | place: USA: East...
GTGCTGCTGTTACCGGACAGGGTGAGCCTATGCTGGCCCTCGCCAAGCTGAATCGGAATGTATGCGGCTACGACCGTTCGGTGGGTAGTGCTCGCGTTGTTGAAGAGTTGTGCTGCCCCGACGTATTGACCGTCGAGCGCAACTCCGATTCCAATCATGCTTTGCGTGCCCTGCGACCAAACCGATCCGTTGACTTCTAAATACATTGGCTCGTCGCCCGGGGCGTTGAAGTTAACCGTTATAGGTAACGGGCCCGCTTGCTGAATGATTACTTGTATTGCCATCTTGATCTCCTTCCAATTGTTGAAAACCGGGAACAGCTTTAAAGAGTGTTGGAACTCCGGCAAGTTATTCCTTTCGCGTCGGGATTGTCAATCGAGATACTAGTCAGCCGTGCCGCGTATAACTATCGAAAAACGAAAACGTCAATTGGCTCGAAGACGGCTTCACCATCGCTGTGCGATTAGCAACACTCAAACTTTAAAGAACGCGCTCATCGCAATCCCAAGCTAGTCTTGCCGGGAGAAGTTGCCGCGAACCCCTGTTCGGTCAGACGGCGACCGGGTGTGCGGGCAACGGCTTTTTCGAATTCGGCGTGTGCCTTGTCTTTTCGATCACGTCGGAGCAGGAATTCTCCCAGAAGTTCGTGGCTCGGCTTGTCAATCGTCGGCGGGCCGAAGGCGATCGGGAGCTTGTCCTCCAAGCTCACGGCTTGAAGCATTAGGCGTTCGGCGCTGCCGAAGTCTCCCTCTTGCTCAGCCAGCAGGGCGCGGACTTCCAACAGGAATATCTCTGGCCGGACGCGGTAACTTGGATCCGGGTCTGCACTCTTTGTATTAATTTCGACGACCTGGCGGCCGATGACCTCGAGCTCAGCCAGCGTCTGGCGTGCTGCGTCGCGATGCCCCTGCACAATCTCACCCATGGCCCGCGCGAACGCGAAATCAAGCCGCGCCCCCGGGCCCGCGCCCTTCGGCAGCGCCCAGCCCGCGATCTCACCCGCCCAGTCGCCGCTATCGAGCAGGTAGCGAAGTCGCATATTCGCGAACGAGCCGGTCAGGCTCACATCGGGATCCATCGACATGCCGGGATGATCCAGCGCGGCCTGCGATTCGACTGAAGCGCGGCACGACGCGACCGCACTCCTGGCCTTGTCCATTTGCCCGAGTTGCAGGTACCCATATTCCAGCCACATTGGGTAGTGGCCGCAGCCCGGCGCTGGGCCTTTCCCCGCCGCTTTGCGAATTCGGTCGACGTCGGCGATCGCAGCTATGTTCGCCTCTACAACTGGCCGCCACATCCCGAGCGCGAGAAAGATATGCGAGGTCATATGCTGAGCGTGACCCGCGTCGGGCGCGATCTTCGCATAGATTCGCGCCGCGCGAAGGCCGAGCGGTGCGTGCGCCGGATCGTCGTAGCTATGAATCAGGTAGTGAACGAGGCCCGGATGATCGCGATGATTCACCCACGCCTCTTCGAGTACACCCGCCGCGCGCATGTAGGTCGCAATGTCGCGTCCGGCGTGCGCGGTGCCGAGGATCGCCAGCCCGTAGAAGGCGGTCGCGTCCACGTCGTCCGGGTAGCGTGCGTGCAGCTTCGCCATCGCATCCTCGAAACGGAAGTCGCGCTCTTCTTTGCTTCCATCTCCATAGAGAATTTCAACTGCATCGAGGTATTCCTTCTCGCGGTCGGTCTTCGCCTTGGCGCGGCGCGCTGCCGGAGTCGGCGCCAGTTTATTGAGCGCGTCGCGCGCGGCCTTCAGATCCTGCTGCATCCAGATCGGATGATTGAAAGTCATCGCCTCGCCCCAGTAGGCCATCGCAAATCCGGGGTCCGCGGCCTCGGCCCGGCGAAACGCTTCGGCAGCGGCCGGATACTCAAAGTCGTGAAGCAACGCCATTCCATCGAGGAAGTCGGCCTGGGCCGAGGGAGCGCCCGAGTTAGCGAAGTCGACGTGACCATATCCGCCTTCGGCGGATGTCGGCGAGCCTGCGAAGAGCAGGCTAACAGTGAACGCAATTGCGAGCATTAGAATCCTCCTCGAAAACACCGACCTTTGCCCTTGGATGAACGACGAGACAACGTTCATCCAAAGATCGAGAAACTCAGGACGATGATCGCAACCACGGTCATAGGTAACCGCTATGTCAGTTGCGTCGTAGTCCATATTTTCCAAAGGAGCACCACGGCCGACCCGGTTGTCACGCGGGCCAACCTGCTCGGCATAACGAGAACGCTTTGGTGATTAGCGTCGTTTGACCGGCGCGCGGGCTCCAACGCTTTCCCATTGAGAAAGTGTTTCTCCTCGAATTCTCTTATCACTTAGTCGGATGACTGTCTGGAGCTTCTTATCGAAGCTAAATTCGACTGGTGGATTCTCGCCAAGACAGCCCTTTAGAGCAGGAGATACTAAGAGTCCGACGTTTTCATACCTCGCCCCATAGGTATAAAACTTCAACACGAATATCTCTCCACCGGCACAACCCCCATTTCCCATGAATGTCCTATACAAGATGTAATCTCCATCAAATCCGTTATACATGGCCACAATATTCGGGAACACGGCGGTGCTGCTGGGAAATTGCTTCATGAGTTTCCCGTCGAAGTAAACAGAGATTGTGGAGAAGTCCGCCGCTTCGCCTCCACGACTAACGAGGAATTCAACAATTTTATTCAACGCCGTCGTTCTTACCCTCTCATCCTGCGCCGAAACACTCATGCTGAGAGTAACAAGGAGTACAAGGACGAATACCTTTTTCATAGCAGTTCCTCCGGTAAGGATAACCGTAACACAATACGCAAATTGACCGGGCTGAGCGATTAGCAACCGTCGAAATCCAAAGCACAAATTGAAGAACGCCTCCGAGGAGCCGAGTCAAAGGCGTCGTTCCGAAAGCTCACTATTCAGCTACGCAATTGAACCTGAGGGTTTGTTATCGCGCCGCGCGTCAATGAGAACGATTTGTTTGTCGCCCTCCATATTCAGTTCCTTGAGAATGCGCATCACTGTCGTTAGCTCCCTCTCAGAGAAGTATAGGATGGCCTTTATCGACTTCTTCGTATCATGAGCCTTCTGGTAGATAGCTGTTTGGTTCTTTAAATTTCGTTTGAGATTGCTGTTGCTCGCGAGTTTGAACTCCACAAGGGTTTTGTCTATCGCCCCGCGAGAGATCTTGAAGTCTACGGGTCCACGGCCGCTATTTGACTCCGGACTTACATCAGAAGGTGTGCCGTACCAGACCAGGTTATAAAGAATGTGGAGATCCTTCTCTCGTCGAATTGGTTTGCCGTCGACGTAGAAGATCTTGTATCCGTCTTTGTTCTCAATGTGATCCTTGAGGTACGCTAACCTCTGGTGGGCTTCTTCGTGAGTATCACCAGTGATCTTGTAGAAGTCGGTCTCGGTAGCAAGCTCTCTCCTTAACTGAGTTCCTCTATAAACCAGCGCTGCATACCCTCTATCTCTGACTTTAACCAAGAGTCCCCGGGCGTCCCCGTGCTGATAAATACTCTCCTTATCTAAATCTGAGAGCTCCGCGTCGACATAGATTCGCATCTGGCGGCTATCCACGAGGCGCGCACTTGAATGGAATCGATCACCTTCGCCGGCTCGGAGCTTAATCTCATTGTTGATCACAGCGGGAGGAACGTTGCAGAGCGGGTTGGCTGCGTACATATCAATCAGCTGATTGAAGAGTGTAACTATATTGATCTGCTTGTCGAGAGTGGGGACGTAGAAGTCGGAATATCTCGAATTGGAATCATAGTTCAGGTGGAACTTTTGCCCGATTTCCACCTTCCAAGATCGCATTAGGACCGAATTATGCACGGTCACGTTGAAACTAAACTCAGCGACCATGCTCTTGCTCTCAGTTTCCTTTTCGAAAACTCCCAAAACGCTTCCGGGTTCAGGAGCGGATAGGGGAGGAGTCTGATTCTCTTCACTCATACAGCTTGTGGTTGACTCGAAAGTTTGAGACGTCTTTGATTACAGGTGTTATGCCGCTGGCACTGACTCGGCTACGGGAACGCCGATTTCATAGAGAAAATCCGGAGACATGTCGGCGCCATTCTTCCAGACAATCGTATCCACGTCAGAGTTGAGATGAACGCTCTTGAAGTTATTCAGGTCCTTCAGCTGCTCGAACACTTCGCCGTCGAGGTGCGGCGCTAAATCAACTTGTCGAAGGATTCCGTCTTCAAAAGTCAGCAGTAGCTTGTACTCAGACAAATACTTCACGTCCTTTACGAAATGCATCATTGTCTCGATCGAAGTAGTGCGTGAAAGCCTGCTTGCTCGAAATGCTCGTCAGTTGTCAACGCATTGGTTAATCCGCGCTCCTGCATCACGATAAACGACACGCAATCGATCAAGCCCCATTCTTTATCCAGGCGACTGCAAAACAAAGCCAATGCTTGCTGGTAGAGTTCTTCCGTGATCAAGACAATTTCAACTTGCGGATCCCGTTCGAGCGCGTCCAACAATTCGCCGGCGGCTTGACGATAACGCTTCTTCGATAATGCGTTTCCGATTTCCAACAGCACGGCTCGTGTCGTTACGAGCGGCGTCTGGTTGGCGAATAGTTCTTCTGCTAGTTCTTCGGCGCGTTGGTGGTGTTCGTCGGATTCGACAGACAAAGCGATAGCATAAGCCGTATCCAGAAAGAACTCATTGCTCATCTAATTTCGCTCCGCCATAAAGATAATCATCAAGGCGAGAAGACCAATCCGCAGGACCTTGCAGGCGCAACGAACGCGCCACTTGAAGAAACGATTTGGGTTTCGGTTCCGGTGTAGGTTTGACCGTGACAACTATTTGAACGCGAGTATTGGGTTGTAGTTCAACCGGCTCATCGGGACGAAAAACCGCGCCATCAAAAGTTGCTTCGAGTGTCTTAGTCATGTTCTACCTCCGCGGAATGCCCGCCAAGACTTCGTCCGGCACGTCACGCATGATCTCTTCAATCTTGTCCCAGATTGCGACGCGCCCTGCTGGGTGCCCGTTATCTGCCTTCGTTTCGAGGCCCGCTAAGTCCTCGACGAACCTCAAAACCTCTGCCTGCTGATCTTCGGGCAGCACACGTAGCTTTTCGATCACCTTCTCTTCAATATTGGCCGCCATTAGTCGATCTCCATGGCCGTTATCATACCGTTGCCGGGTTGAGTTGTCAGTATCCGCTCGCGCGCGGCTTGTAGTTGACTCGAAAGTTTGAGGCGCTCTTGATTACAGGTGCTATGCCGCGGGCACTGACTCGGCTACGGGAACGCCGATTTCATAGAGAAAATCGGGGGACATGTCGGCGCCATTCTTCCAAACAATCGTATCCAAATCGGAGTTGAGATGAACGCTTTTGAAATTGCTCATGTCCTTCAGCGGTTCGAACACTTCGCCGTCGAGGTGCGGCGCTAAATCAACTTGTCGTAAGCTTCCGTCCTCAAAAGTCAGCAGGAGCTTGTACTCAGACAAATACTTTACGTCCGTTACGAAATGCATCATTACCTCCTACTCCAAAGGCTCGATTGGTGTCAAATGATTGCTTCCCTTTTACGCAATGGGCTAAACTCCAGCACATGAGTACGACTCAGTATCAAGTCCTTATTCGCAACGGGTCAAGTGATCTATTTGTGGCGTCAGTGCTCGGCATGGCGGACTGCGTTGGGGAAGGACGGACGAGAGAAGAGGCGATTGCTAAAGCCAGAGCGGCGCTCGTCGATAGGCTTGCCCAGGGAGAGATCGTCACTATTGATGTCGAAAGCAGCGAGGCGGTGTCGGCAACCAACGTATGGCGAGAGGAAGCGGGGCGCTTCCGCGAGGATCCGACCTTCGAGGAATTTGTCACCGAGATTCAATCTGAAAGGCGCGATCCGGATTCGGACGAGTCAGCACCGTGACCCTCTTCGTGCTTGATACTGACCACCTCAGTCTTTACCAACGGGGCGTCGAGCCTTTGCTCTCCAAGCTCCTGTCACATCCACCAGACGAATTGGCAATCACGATCATCACAATCGAAGAGCAGTTGCGCGGACGGCTGGCCCAAATCAAAAAGGCGACGAACGCCGCCCACTTGAGTGAATGCTACCGCTGGCTTGGTGAAACTGTAGATCAACTGGCACGGCTGCCTGTGCTCTACTTTGACGGGACTGCGGCAGCCGTTTACGATCGGCTGCTGTCGCAGAAGGTTCGCATCGGCACACAAGACCTTCGGATCGCCTCCATTGCCCTCAGTCAAAACGCTCTGTTATTGACGCGTAACCGGCAGGACTTTTCACGCGTTCCGGGCTTGCAGTTGGAGGACTGGACGTTTTGAGATTCGCCTTGCGATCACGGTTAGCACCCTGACCCTCCCTTCAATATTTAGCCCTCGTTAGTCGATTTCAAACCCCCTTACCTACCGTTGCCGGGTTGGGTTGTCAGTATCCGCTCGCGAAGCTGGTTACTTGTCGTCCGCCTTCTTCTCGTCCTTCGCTTCCTTCTTCGGCAACTCGGGCGCGGTGAAGTCCGGGAGCGGATCGCCCCAGATGAAATGATTGAACCAGGCCAGGTTGTGCATCATCACGGCGCGCATCGATTTTGGTTTGGTGATGCCGTGGCCGAAGCCTTTGTAGACGACCATCTCGACTTTTACGCCGCGATCTTCCAGACCCTGACGTAGTTCGTAAGCGTTTGCTATCGGCACGCGGCGATCCAACTCGCCGTGTTGAATCAGAGTTGGGGTCTTCGCGTTCTTCACGTAAGACATCGGGGAAGTCTTCTGATAGATTGCCGGGTCGTCAGCGGGATCGTTGCCGAGATAATTGATCGTGAAGGGTGTGATGTCGGTGTTGTAGTAGTAAGTGGCCCAGTTAGAGATTCCGGCGCCGACCGAGATAGCGGCGAAGCGATCGCTCGACGTAGTCATGAACGCCGAAATGTATCCGCCCTGGCTCCAGCCCATACAGGCGACCCGGCTCTTATCAACCCAACCCTTTCCGATTAAGTAATCCACTCCCGACAAAACATCCCAGGCGTCGCCCACGCCGAGATTGCGAACGTTCAGTTTGCGAAACGCTTCGCCGTATCCGGCGCTGCCGCGATAGTTCACTTTGAGGATAAGCGCGCCGCGCGCGGCCCAGATGTCTGCGGGGTAGTAGCGCGCATCAGGAGTAAGCAGCAGCGGCCGGTCAACGCCGGTTGGCCCCCCGTGGATGATGCAGAGCAGCGGATATTTTTTCGTCGCGTCGAAGTTCGCTGGTTTGATGAGCACGCCTTCGATCGTCGTACCATCCTGACTCTTCCACGAAACGACTTCACGCGTGCCCAGAGTGTAGCCGTGCGCTTGCTCAGTCATGTTCGTCAGCATACGTGGAGAAAAAGTTCGTATCCCCGAGACAAAGACTTCGTTCATCGCGGTGGGCGACCCCGCCACGAAGGCGATGCGGTCCCCGTTGCGAGTTAAAGAAAACGAACCAGCCATCAAATTGTCCGGAGCAGAAACGCGGACGATCCCGGCGGTGGCCGCGTCGACACGAAACAGATGCGAAGCCGTCTTTTGCTGGCCGGCAAAATAGATCCCATCGGCTTTCCATTCAATCAGTCCGGGGTTTTCGTCAAAGCTATCGCTGATGGATTTCGGTGTGCCGCCAGCCACAGGAACGACTGCCAGGCGCGAGTTGCTGGCGAAATAAACCTTGTTTCCCATCGCCGAAGAAAAAACTATTTGTTTTCCGTCGGGAGAAAAACGCGGACCATTGTCTGGTCCGGGCAAGTCGACAATCTTCTTAACTGAATCGTCGGCGAGCTTGAGCAGGTAAATGTCTGAAGTTACGCCCTGAATCAAATCGGGATTCATGGTGGCGCTGAACACGATGCTCGACCCATCGGGCGACCAGTTGAACGAATCGACACTGAAGTCCTTCTTCGTTGTGCGTTGCTTTCCCGCGACCGGGGCATTCATCGCGTCCGTTACATTCAGCGTCCACAGGTGCACGTAACTGTAGCCATTGCGCACTACGTCGTAATCACCCAGATAGTCTTTCCGATCCTTGAGCGGCTGCGGCTGCGGTTCGGTCGCCATGTAAGCGATGGTCTTGCCGTCTTCCGACCATGCAAAGTTACTGATTGCAGTTTCAGACTTAGTTAGCTGTTGAGCTTCGCCGCCGACTGGGTTGATCAGAAAGATTTGGTTCTTGTCATCCTGCCGATTGCTGAGAAAGGCGAGCCAACGCCCGTCAGGCGACCAGCGCGGATTGGTCGAGGACTTCTCGCCGCGCGTCAATTGAAAATTCTTCCCCGTGTCGCTTTCGACTAACCAAATCTGGGTGATGAAAGCGTCCTGCTTGAAATCACCATAGCCGACTGTATAGGCGACCCATTTACCGTCTGGCGAAATCTGCGTCCCGCCAACGGACTTAATGGTTAGGAGGTCGTCGACGGTTGGAACGCGAGTTGCTTCTGATGCAAATGCAACGGCGAGCGTTCCTAACGCACATAGAGTCAGCAGGGCGGCTAATCGTTTCAACATGAGTTGAGCCTTTCGGTTTAGTTTTCATCTCTTTACCACCTTAACTCGTGGTCTCACTTTAGGGGCGCACCGCATTCTTGCAATGATCACCTGGCTGAAGCCAGGTGCTAATGAGACAAAGCATTCAATTCTGACACTCCGGATCCCTATCGACGGTCACGATAGGCAATGGCGCGATCTTGTTCTGCCTCAAAATCTGATTCAGGGCCGGCAGAGTCTCAGCATTGACCTTACGCCAACGCGCCAGATCGTTCTTCAAAGCAATGCATGATGGCGTGGCATTCTCAATTATCGATTTAGGCGGACGAATATCGCCGCTTTGAATCATGGTCACGAATCGCGCTACGTCGCGGTTGACTACGCCAAAGCCGGGCGCCGCGTTCGTGCCGTCCTGAATCTCGCTGAGTTCCTTGTCAAGCGCCTGTCCGGCGGCTGTTAGCTGCGCATCTCCCGGAAGAGATTTCGGGGCCGCGGCCAGCGCCGTGCGCAACGCTGCGACCTGGCTGTAGGAGTGATAACTCGTGTTCATCCATGCATCGAAACTCCTCGCCAGATCGAGTTGCGCTTCCAGGTCGTCCGGCGTTACATGCACGCGGGGATCGAGCGCGACAACCAGCGGCTGTCGATACGTCTTACCATCAACCTTCAGCACGACTTGGTATCTACCAGGCACCGCCAGTGGCCCGGGTGGCTGGTTGATGGGCGTCTTGCCGGCCACCGCGTGATCGGGAAGTGTGTATTCGATGTAGTCGATATGTCGGCCGCGAAAGTTGTAAGTCAGCGTGTCGGGGTGCGGCCATTGCATGTCCCAGACAAAGCGATTCAAACCAGTTTTGGTAGTCAGGACGTCGAGTGGAGCGAACCAGTAATCAGGCACATTCCTCGGTCTAAGTTCGAGCAAGGGCAGCGTGTTCGAAAAACTGCGGACGACATGGCCGTGTTCGTCGCGAATCTCAAGCGTGATCGATTTCGGCGGCGATTTCAGGTAGTAGTAGACGATCGCGCCGTCGGGCGGGTTCTCTCCCGCGGGCAGGTCGGCGGAAAGCGGCGTGTCCGGATGATTGTCCCAATGCGCGCGGACAGCGGTACCCGGCTTGAATAAGTAAGCATTGCCATTGGCCGTCTCCGCGCTGATTTGTCTAAGCGGCGACAAGTCATCCAGTATCCAAAGGCCGCGGCCGTAGGTCGCCACCACCAGATCGCTTCCATGCACATTTAGATCGCGGACCGAGGTTGTCGGCAGATTGAGCTGCAAAGACTGCCAGTGATCGCCGCCATCAAAGGAAACATATACTCCCGTTTCAGTGCCGGCGTATAGCAAGCCTTTGCGCGCCGGATCTTCACGGACTACCCGAGCGATAGCCGTTTCTGGTAATCCGTTGACGATCTTCTGCCAGCTCCTGCCCGCATCACGCGTGCGGAAAATGTTTGGACGATCACTACCCCACGCTGCGCCGACGACATAGGCGGTGTCGGCGTCGGTTGATGAGGCTTCAATAATTCTGATTTCCATGCGATCGGGCGTGCCTGGAGGCGTAACGTTGTTCCAGCTCGTGCCGTTGTCGCGCGTTAGTTGCACCAGGCCGGTGTTCGTGCCCACCCAAATCTCTCCCGGAGCTGCTGCTGAGGGAGAGATGGCCTGGATAACTCCCTGATCGTTCGGTGAAGGGTTTCTTGAAGTGAGATCGGGGCTGATCTCCTGCCAGGTCTGCGCGCCGTCACTCGTTTTCATCACGTATTGCATACCCAGATACATCGTCTTCGGATCCTTTGGTGAAAAAACCAGAGGCGTCTCCCACGTGTAGCGATATTTCGCGCCGGGCCCAAAAACGGTCGCAATCTGTCCGGTAGTTCGATCCAGTCTGAACACCGACCCGTACCAGCCAACTGAATAGACCAGGTTCGAGTTCAGCGGATCGGGAGCGATGTAACCACTCTCAAATGCTCCAGTCGAGAACCAATCGCGATAAGTGATTTGGCCAAAGTCACTGCGACTCAGCGCCGCCACTGACCCGCTGTCCTGCTGTGCCGCATACGCGCGATAGGGAAACGCATTGTCGGTGATCACGTGATAAAACTGGCCGGTTGGTTGCGTGAACCAATCGGTCCACGTGTGACCGGCGTCGAGACTAACAATCGCTCCCTGATCTGAACCCAGAATCATTCGCTGTGTGTCGGTGGGATCGATCCAGAGCACATGCTGGTCCTCGCCGCTCGGTGCGCCTTTGTACGATTCAAACGTCTTGCCGCCGTCCTGCGAGCGATACATCGAGGTTTGCATCACGTACACCAGGTCGGGATTGCGCGGGTCAGAATACATCTTGCCGAAGAAGGTGCTGCCGGTAATGCGCGGATCATTTGTGCTGCGCTGCCAGTTGGCGCCACCGTCATCTGAGCGAAAGAATCCCGAGTTCAAGATTGCGTACACCCGCTTGCCGTTCGTCGTGGGCGCGACTGCTAACCCAATCGAACCGCGACCGGAATCAGGCAGACCGGTAGCGCTCAATTGTTGCCAGGTACTCCCTTCGTCAGTTGATTTGTAAATCTGTGAGTCCGTTCCCAGGGCGCGTCGCTGGCTCGGATCGATCACCAGATTGTAGGTTGCGGCAAAGACAATTTTTGGATCGTCAGGCGAGGCGACCATCTCAACGACACTGGTCTTGTCATCTTTAAAGAAAACTTGCCGCCATGTTTGGCCGCCGTCCGTGGTTTTGTAAATGCCGCGCATGGGCGTCGCGTAAAAATAATCCCGAGCCGAAGCCAGGACGATATTCGGATCCTGGGGATCGACTACTATTGAAGTGATGTAACGTGTGAAATTGAGGCCGGCCTGCGTCCAAGTCTGGCCGCCGTCAGCCGATTTGTACATACCTCTGCCCGGCGTCTCTTCGCCCGTGCCGACATAAACGATGTTTGGGTCAGACGGCGCGAGCGCCAGGGCGCCGATGGATGCGATATGCACGTCGTCGAAGATCGGTTTCCAAACCCGCCCGCCGTTGGTCGTCTTCCAAACGCCGCCGCCCGGCGTGCCGAAATAATAGGTCGCCGGCTGGCCCGGGATGCCCGCGACACAAGTGACTCGCCCGGCGCGATGCGGACCGATCAGGCGCCACTTCATAGCTGAGAATGATTCAGGGTTGTACTGAGCAAGTACTGTGATCGAGACGACTGCAATTGAAAAGATGACGAGAGAGAAACGTTTCAGGGGATTCATACCAAGCCTCCGAGAATGGCGGTGAGTTTATCATCTGAGGCAAACCGGGCAGTAGCCGCCCGCGCGGGAGGCAATAGCACAAAAGGATAGACATAGGCCAAAGTGATAGTCGACGTCCAGATTGGTGAATCGCGTTCCGAGTTCATTCCCAGGCGATTCAACTGTTGCTTCCTTCGGTCCATCCCTTGAGTGTTTACCTCAACGGACAGGGCCTAAACCCTTCTCGACCGTAGACATGCCCGCCGGGTTCGACGTTGCTCGCCAGCCCTCGTTTCACCAACGCCGCACGAAGGATGCGATGGGACGGAGGAGTCCTAAGAAGCTGAAATGGATGGCGCTCTTTTTGCATAATGTATTAGGTAACGATGAGTATTTGAAATCGAAGAATGGTAGCGCCTTCACCATAGAGGCGCACAACTAACCATCGATTGAGCGGTGTGCGGGTGATATCGATGCAGGAAGGTTCGCCTGCCTCCGCCCAGTTAGGATTACCCTGGCGAATGGTTGGATTCTAAGGACAGCCGCCGAGCTCCCATTGCTCGTGTGCAATGCGTCTCACAACTCACCTCAACCTGCAAGGAGATACGTCATGTACAGATCACTTCGTCGCCCACTCACAGTTTTGTTGCTGGTCCTTTCGCTGATCTGCTTCGCCGCCCTTTTCCCGCAGTCGCCGGGGATCTCAGTCTCAGCCCACGTAACCCCTCCCCCACCACCTCTGCGATTACGCCTGAAGGTGGAAAACAACACGCTTCAGCCAGGGAAGACTACTAAGATATCGGCCCAGTTTCTCGACGGAAGCTATCAGCCGGTTCCTAATGACGGCACGCGGATTGTGACATTCGGCGTTGTCGCTCCCGCCGGACAGAGGCCCAACGGAGGCGTCTCGCCCCAGCAGGTAAAGGTTGGGAGCGGGGCCTGGTCCGCTGACGCAATCTTCACTTCCAGTCAGCCCGGCAAGGTGATAATTGAGGCGCGGGCCGAAGGCCTCGATCCAGCTCGAACTACCCTGGTTGTAACCAGCCGGATTGCTTCGTACCTGTCTCAATTGTTCGAGACGGTTGCATACGCCCAGGGATTCGAAGGATTCGCGATCGATTGGCAGACAGAGCGGAAACCCCAGGCCAACAGTAGCTCTAAGGCGACTTTTCAAGTGACTTTCCTGGAAACGCCGCCAGCGGGGACGAGGGTTAGGGTCCGCGTGGATGCGCCTGCACGGATCGTCTATGACGGCCAGGACCGTGGCACTTTCAGGGATGTCATATTCGATGGGACCAGCGCCGGTTCAAAAGACATCGATGTAATTTCGGGAAGAGTCGGGAGGATCAATGTCAGCGCTGCTATCCTTCCTAACGGTCCGGAAAAACGAGATGTCGTGGAATTCACCGCGCCGCGTCCGTCGCGGATCATTATCGTTCCGGACTCGCAAGAAATCATGTCAACGGACAATCTCGTCCGGCTTTCTGTTCACCTGACCGACGATAGCGGAAACGCCCTTGAGCCGGATACGGAAAGGTCCATCACCCTTAAGGGCGCCGGGAGCGACGATCCGGTGGATTTTGATCCCAACCCTCTGGTCTTCTCGCCAAACCAAAACCAACCTTCCGCGGAGTCTTGGCTTCGCTTGAGCGGTCTTCCCAGCGGCAACGAGCTCAGGATAGTGGCGGTCGGTCCCCGGAATGCTAACTTGACTGGCCAATTGAAAACGATCACTATTCGGAGCCCGATCCAGGGCGTCACGCTGACGGGGCCGTCCGAGGTGACTCGAGGAAATTCCAGCGCTGAATTCACCGTCACGCTGAGAGACAAAGACGGCAAGACCAGACCCGCGGATTGGGATCGAAAAATCAATCTCAGTGCTACCAACGGAACGTTCACCCCAAATCCGTTGATGATTCCCAAAGGTCAAGCTACTGCAAAGGTGAACTACGTATCGGCGGATACGACCGGAAAGGTCTCACTCAAGGCTGAGAGTTGGGGACTCACCGACGGTTCGCAGGAAATTGTCCTGATTACCGCGGTGTATTGGCTTGTGCTTGCCGCGGTGGGCGGGGGCTTGCTCGGAGGTGTTGTTCGGCATCTTCCCAGAGGCGATAAGCTCGCTGAAGATCAGCCGAAACGGGCAACGATGCGTTGGACCGGACTGGTTGGGAGTATCGCCGGTAGTGTTGTCAGCGGTTTCTTTCTCTACCTGGCGATGAAACTCGGTTTTTCGCGAGTGCTTGGGTCGCTCGCGCTGCCTTCGCTCGACTATGGAACGATACTAGTGGCGCTGTTCCTGGGCGGCGTTGGCGGATACAAGGGCCCCTCAGTTTTTGATTGGCTAGCGAGTGTTTTCACCCCGAAAGCGCAAAAGGTCGAGACGCCCCAACCTGCCGCGTCGGGCGTCAACTAAAACCGAGCTCCACTGCCGGGGCTGCAAGCCCGAGAGATGAATTCCATCTGAAGGTCCGGGGACGACATTTTCCGTCGTCCCCTTTTTCTTGATGGCTACCCTTTGCGTTAAGGTTTGATTCGAGCAAGATTCAATCTCAGACCCAGACTCAATCTACTTCACATCAGCCCAGGCCTTGCCCTCTTTATAATGGAGAGTGAGCTCAGAGATTTTCGTCAGGTCGAGGTTTTCCCACTCGATACTATGTTTGTTCCCATCGGCAACTTTCAGATCCCACTTCACGGTTTTCTCCTGGTCGTCGAAGGTGATCTTGACGCTTTCGCCGGCGGGGAGAGTGTCGCGTCCCAGCACGTCCGCGCCCCATTCGCCCGCACTGTGCGGCGAAACGTAAAGCTCGTGAATCTCGACGCCGGTAGCGTTGTGTACGACAAAGTCCTGCTTGCCGCCGCGGGCAAAAGCCGCCGCCGCGAAACACACTGCGATTAAGCCCAGCGTAATCACCACTCTTGATCTCGAAATGATTTCCTTCATACGCATAATTTAGCCCCTCCTTGCTTGAAATAATCTAAAGGGAGAGCGATTTCGTCTAGCAGAGTGCTGAAAAAAGCAAAATCGCCACAGAGACACAGAGTCACAGAGATGGGAAGGATTCAGAACCTATCAGAAATGCCAACAAATGCTTACGCTCTTTGTTCTCATCTTTCTCTGTGTCTCCGTGGCTCTGTGGCTATGCTTAGTTTTTCATCAGCCTGCTAGAACTCCTCGACGCACTTCATGCGCGTCGAGTGGTTTGCTTCAAAAATTTCAGCAAAGATCGTTCCGCTGGATGCAAACTCTTTCCGCGATAAGACATCAGTTCCTTCACGCTGGCAAAATGACGATCTATGACTTCACCTTTTTCAAAGCTGGTCAGGATCAGCGGGCAGATGTACGAGCCGCGACAGATTGCTGGCGTGTTACCCAGCGCTTCGGCAGTCTCTTTGATAGCCGCTACCAGGAGTCTCTTGTTTGCGGGCCGGTTTCCGTTCACTTCGTCCCGCACCCGCGCCAGCGCGCAAGCGCAGATCAAAGTCCCAAACCAGGTGCGGAAATCTTTGGCGCTAAAATTTCCACCCATGATTTCCTTGATATAGGCATTAATGTGGCGTCGCTTTACATCGACAAAGGAGTTGTCGCCATTTTGATACTTGAACACGTCGCGGCCGGGTTGTCGCAGGAGTTCCCGCACAACTATGGCCGTAGTGCGGTCGCGAAACTCACGGTGCTGGCGGACTCCGGACTTGCCGGGAAAATCAAAGGTCACCACGTCGCCCTTTACCCTGACGTGCTTTGGACGGAGCGTGGCGAGTCCGTAGCTTCCGTTTTCACTCGCGTAAATCTCACTGCCGGGCCGGATAAAGCTCATCGATAGAATTCTGAGAATGCTGGCCATTACGCGTTCCTTCGGATATCCACGTTGACGTAAATCTTTGGCCATCGTCTTTCTCATTACCGGTAACTTTTCCGCGAAATCGATCAGCCGCTGAAACTTTTTTCTTTCCCGGTGGCGGACACGAGTTTGGTGATAGATGTATTGCCAACGCCCGGCGGCGTCTTTGCCCACCGCTTGCACCGCGCCCGAAGCCGCCGAATTGATGCACACATCTGTCCAGGCCGGAGGAATTTTTAGAGCTTCGATCCGCACCATGTCTGCGCGGCCGATCTTTTGTCCGTCGGCGTTCAGATAGCGGAAGCCTCGCTGGGGCGAGCCGATTCGGCGAATGCCTTTGGCGCATAAATTTTCGATTCTGGTCATGTTGGTTAACTGTTCACTACTCTGCCTGCGCCGCGAGTTCTCCGGTGGCGCGATCGTCTTTGCCTTCTATGTGACGGATTCGCTTGAACTGTTCCTGTAACTGTTCCAGCTCTTCGTCTGACAGCGTTTCGAGATCGACCAGATTGGTGCGCGCGCCTTTTACTCCTCGGATCAATTCATCAAGTTTCAAATGGATGGCTTTCGCGTCGCGGTTCTGCGTGTTTTGAATCAGGAATACCATTAGAAAAGTAATAATCGTCGTGCCTGTATTAATGACCAGCTGCCAGGTGTCGGAATAGTGAAAGAGCGGCCCGGTCACCGCCCACACGAGGATAATGAGCCCGGCCAGGATAAACGCCCAGGAGGAACCCACCATCTTCGACGTCGTCTGGGCAAATTTTCGGAATAGTTCGTTCACTTCGTAATCTCAGATTGTTAAGTAACGAAAGCTCGTGGCTTTCACCGCGCGTTCCCTTTCGGAAACAGTACTTTGTCGGGCACGGCCTTAAGTTCCGCCAGAAGCTTTTTGATCAGTCTGGTTTTCACCCGGCCCGCTTCCTTTGGATGGACCAGGTAACGAACGATGGCGTCAATCCAGGTATTGGGGTTGACGCGGAACAGCACCGCCGGACGCTCGCGCACTTCCAACTGATCGACCGGCGTCTGGGCCAGGATCTCGCGGAACACGCGCACCTGTTTCATCATGTGCTCGCCGACTTCTTCCTCCGCGACGCGCTGCATTGTCTCCGCGACGAATTCCAGGTCGCTCTCGTACGCGACGTTGAACTTGACCTCGTTCCAGATGTAAGGAAACAGCGGCCAGGTATAGTTGTAGACCGTCGAACTCAAGACTTTTGAATTGGGAAACTTGATTACTCGGCCCGACGGGTGATCGGTCGAAAGAAAGTCGCCGCCGAATTCCCACAGCGTCGTGTCCAGATAACTAACGTCAATGACGTCACCGGTCGCGTCGCCAATCTTGATCCGATCGCCGACCCGGTATGGCGTTCGCGCCAGCAAGTAAATCCACCCAATGAAGCTGGTGATCGGCGTCTGCAAAGCAAAGCCGAGGATTAGCGAGATCAATCCCAGCGAAACGACCGCCGTGTACCAGTTCTGAAAAAGGATCGAGACGACGACAAACGCCAGGACCAGGACGAGCGCCAGCTTGGCGACGCGGCGCAGGTTGTAGCGCGCCACCGGGCTGTCGAGACGGCCGATCAGATAGACGTCGACGATCTTGGCGATGGCCAGCAACAAAACGATTGCCATGGCGGCCAGATCGAATTTCTGAAGCTGGTCGATGTATCTGGGGTGTTTTGCGGCGAAGCCGAAGAGACTAAATGCCAGAACATAACGAACCAGGGCCAGCGTTAACAGGATGATCACATGCGTGCCCAGCAATAACTTATCTTTGGTTTCAGCTTTGGGAGTTTCGTCCGGCTTGATCGTGCTGGTCTGTTTTAGCGCGCGTTTGACCTCTTCCTGCTGCTTGACCTGTTCGACTTCGGTGCGGAGTTCGTTCGGCATCCTTACAGATTCCTACAATAGACTGGCGTTCTTCTCGCGGAAGCCTTTGCCGACGCAGAGGTTTGTAATTAGGCATTCTGCATGCCATAAATCTCTGCGATGAAGCAAAAGAGTGAATCCCAGAAATCAGTAACGGACAAACTTGCCATCGCGCGCGCATTACAAGAGATTGGCGCCTTGCTGGAGTTGAAGGGCGGCGAGTACTTCAAAGCCCGCGCTTACAAACTTGGTGCACGCGCCATCGCCGAGTTGAATGAAGACATTGGCAAGTTGATCAAAGAGAATCGGCTCACCTTTGTTAAGGGCATTGGCTATGCCCTGGCCAGGCAGATTCAGGATCTCTACACAACGGGTCAATCCACATTTCTGAATCAATTGCGCGCGTCACTGCCGCCGGGGATTATCGAGTTGGGAAACCTGCCCGGACTGAGCGTAAAGAAAGTCGAACGCTTGCACGACGAACTTGGAGTTTCCACCGTCGAACAATTGAAAGCCGCTTGTGAATCGGGCCGGGTGCGGCACGTCAAAGGCTTTGGCGCTAAAACTGAACAGAAAATTCTCGACGCGATTTCCCAGTCCGAGAATCGCTCTGACAACCGCGAACAGCGTATTCATATTCATCAGGCCCTGCGCACGGGGCAGGGAATACTCGAGTACCTGAGGACCGCGCCGGGGTTGGTTCAGGTGGAGCTCGCCGGCTCTCTGCGGCGTTGGCAAGAGACCGTGTCGGAAATAGTTATCGTGGCTAGCGCGAAAAAGCCCAAAGCGATGATCAATCATTTCGCGAGCTTCCCTTTAATCGTCAGAGTAGAGGACCAAACGACGCAAAAATGTTCAGTTGTTCTCAGCGAAGGATTCAAGGCGACGCTTTTTGCGGTGAAGCCCGATGAGTTCGCAAACACACTGCTGCGCACGACCGGGTCGAAAGCGCATCTCGAAAGGCTCGGACAGGTCGCAGCGAAACGAAAGCTGAAATTGACTGAGAAGGGAATTCAAAAGGTCGGCCCGCGGCAGGCAAAGTCTGCCGGGAGCGTTATTCTGCTAAAGACTGAACCGGCCATCTATAAAAAGCTCGGCATGCAGTACGTGCCACCAGAGCTGCGAGAAGACCAGGGCGAGATCGAAGCCGCTCTTGAACATGCGTTGCCGGACGATTTGATCACGACGGAAGACATTCGCGGCATGGTTCACTGTCACACAAAGTATTCCGACGGCAAACACAGCGTCGAGGAAATGGTCTATGCGGCCGAGTCGATGGGGATGAAGTACATCACGATCACCGATCATTCGCCGACCGCGTTCTATGCGAATGGAGTCAAAATCGATCGTCTCCAGCGACAGTGGGAAGAAATTGATCGGGTGCAGGAGCAGACCAAGGTCAGGATTCTAAAAGGCACTGAGTCAGATATTACGCAAGATGGTTCGCTGGATTATCCGGATTGGATCCTCGAGCAGTTTGATGTGATCGTGGCCAGCATTCACTCGCGTTACAAAATGAACGAAGATCAAATGACGCAACGGATCGTCAAGGCTATGCGACAACCAGTGTTCAAGATCTGGGGGCACGCGTTGGGACGTTTGATCGAAAAGCGGCCCCCGTTCGATTGCCGCGTCGAGGAAATCCTGGATGTGATCGTCGAGTCGCGCGCGGCCATAGAAATCAACGGTGACCCCTATCGGCTGGACATGGAACCACGCTGGGTGCGTGAAGCGCGCAAGCGGAAGATCAAATTCGTCATCTCAGTCGACGCGCATTCCACCGGCGCACTGAACAACTTGAAGTTTGGAGTCGGCATTGCGCGGCGTGGGTGGGTTAGACGTGGTGAAGTCTTGAATGCTTTGGGAGTGAAGGCGTTTCAGAAAGCAGTGCGGCCGGTTTGATCAGTTCCCTCTCCCTTTGGGAGAGGGTTAGGGTGAGGGTCTAGCGCGAACGAACATCCCTAAATACTCTTTGTCCTTTGTAAGCACGAAGGATAGCTAAGAAAACCTTAACGGTAAGCTTCGCACCCTCACCCCGGCCCTCTCCCAGAGGGAGAGGGAGGAAGCTTCATCCGACCTTACGCTTCCGTGCTGCCGCAGGTTTGGCTTTGACGAGAGTAAGTGCGGCCTTTTTCTTCGCGGCCGGCGCGGCCTTGACCATGGGCTTGCGCGATGAAGCCTGCAAGCTCTTCTTCAGCGCGGTCATGATGTCCATGCGCGGCATTTCTTCCACTTGTTCGAACTCGGTGACCTTCTTGCCTTTGATCTTTGAGTCGATCAGTTGGCGCAAAGCCTCGTGATAATGATCGACCGTGTCGATGTCCGCGAACGAAGTGACCATTTGTTCGACCAGGCTCGTGGCCAGACTCAGCTCTCTCTTATCAAGCTTCTGTGCGGCGTCGAGTTCGGGAACGTCCTGGATGCTGCGCACCTCTGCCGGATAGCGCAGCTTCTGCAAAACGATGCCATTGTCGTGCGGAAAGACTGCGACCAGATCCTCGCGATCGCGCAGCACGACTTTCGCGAGTCCAACTTTGCCCGTGTCCTTCAGGACCTGTAACAACAACGCGTAAGGTTTTTCGGCCACCGCTCCGTCCGGGCCAAGATAGTAAGGCGAGTCATAAAACGTGGACGGAATCTCTGACGCATCGACAAAGCCCAGGATGTCTACTGCCTTGGTCGTTTTGATTTTGACTTTGGCGATCTCTTCCGGCTCGATCAGCGCATAGCGGTCCTTCTCGTATTGAAAGCCTTTGGTAATGTCATCGCTGGTCACCACCTGGTTGCACTTCTTGCAACGCTTGTCATAGCCGATGGGACCAAAGTCTTCGCGGTGCAACTGGTTGAATTGAATTTTTTCGGACGCCTCGATGGCGTTATAGACGCGCACCGGAATTGCAACCAGCAGGAAACGTATGTGGCCTTTCCAAATCGATCGCATATCTTGATTCTCCGTAGTGGCACAGACTTTAGTCTGTGTTCCCGGCTCGCAGAAGAGTCACAGACTAAAGTCTATGCTACTGCCAAGACACAAACGCGGGCCTCGCGCCCGCATTTTTCCGAGCCCTTAATCGGGCCCAGCCCCGGCCCACCAGGGCAAAGGGGAGGGAATTATGGGCCAGTCGGACCACCAAGTCAAAAGATTTGTTCGGTGCTGGGAGCGCCGACGTCCCGTCCGCATAGCATGCGAAGCACGCTCCTTTTGCAAAGAAAGTTCGCGCTTTGCGCTCAATGCGGACGGGACGTCCGCGCTCCCAGCGGAGAGAAGCGCGCAATTATTGAAACGCCCAATTGACCGCATGACAGCTATTCCTTATTCTTTCACTCGTATCTGACCTGCTTCAATTACCTGCCATGCGCGAATGTCCCCGATGTGAACGGTGCTATGAAGACGAGGTCCTGCTCTGTCCGGACGATCAGGCCAAGACAAAGCACACTCTTCCGGGCACGACTTTGCTGAACCGGCGCTATCGCCTAGACAAACGACTGGGCCGGGGCGCGATGGGCCAGGTCTATCTCGCGCGGGATGAAAACCTGATCACCCGGCGCGTGGCGGTAAAAACGATTCGTCCGGATGTCCTCTCCGACGAAGATCTGCAGGAAGGCGAAGCGATCGCGCGCTTTGAGCGCGAGGCCCGCACCGCCGCTTCGATTCAACATCCGAACGTCATCGATGTTAACGACTTTGGCAAGAGCGATGAAGGCGTCTTCTTCCTGGTAATGGAATACGTCGAAGGCGAGTCGCTTTATCAGCTCCTGCGGCGCGAGGGAACTCTTTCGGTGCAGAGGGCCCAGGCCCTGCTGCGACAGATCTGCGCCGGAGTCGAAGCCGCGCACGACGAAGGAATCCTGCATCGCGATTTGAAACCCGCGAACGTTTTCATCGTGCAGCGAAAAAAGAAGGACGGCTCGATCTCAGTCGACGACCTGGTGAAGGTGGGCGACTTTGGCCTGGCTAAAATAATTAGCCAGAGTCTGGCCGGCGATGCTTCGGGAAGTGGTCCGGCTTCGCGCGGGATCCTCGGCACGCCCGAGTACATGGCGCCGGAACAGATGCAATCGGGAATAGCTCTCGATGCGCGCGCCGACATCTACGCGCTGGGTGCGATGGCTTATCACATGCTCGGCGGCCGGCCGCCGTTCACGGGCGACATCATGCAGATCTTTGCGCAGAAGCTGACTCAGGAAACCCCTCCGCTCAGCACGTTGCGTTCCGACATCCCGGCGCCGGTCGAGCAAGCGGTGATGCACGCGCTCAAGAAGGAAGCGGATGGACGGCCGGCGTCGGTTGCTATCTGGTTCAACGAAATGGAAGCGGCGGCGAGTGGCGCTTCGGCAACGGAAGATGAGGGCGAGTCGCGCCTGGTGATCATGGCCCCAACCGGCGCCGAGGTGTACGTCGATGATGAGCGTCACGGAAGTATCGGCCGGTCAGGCCGGGTAATCCTGAAATCAATTCCACCCGGCCAGCACGTGCTGCGCGTTGCTCACGGTGGAGATGTGGACGACGAGCGCGTCATCGAGATCCGTGCCGACGGCGACGAGCAAATCATCCAGGCCCAATTCAAGGCAGCGCCTTCGAGCGGGCTGTCGCCTTCACAAGGTGGGAGTCTCGGCAGCGTTTCCGGAATGGCCCTGCCGGCACACCTCGTGGTTGCGTGTACCAAGTGCGGGTCGCGCTTTGCCGGGGGCGCGAAGTTCTGTGGCCGCTGTGGCAACACGAGTTTTCAGCCGGTTTCCGAGAGTGCAGTCCATCACATACCTCCGACGCCGTCCGGGCCATCCAGCGCGCCGAGCTTGAACCAGCCCGGCGTGGGTGCATCCAGAATTCGCTGCACACGCTGTGGCATGGAACAACCTGCGGGCACAAAATTCTGTGGACGTTGCGGTGCGTCACTGGGCGGCAGCGCGATTGCCTGGACCGCGCCGCGACCAGTAGAAGTTCTCTGCTCCGGATGCAATTCTACCTATCCTCCTGGAACAAAATTCTGCGGGAGGTGCGGGCGTACGCTGTAAGCTCAGCTTAGTGCCACAGACTTGAGGGAGGTCTGATCAAGTTGATCGAAACGGCGTGGTTTGTTCCCCTCCCTTTGGGAGGGGTTAGGGGAGGGTGCGTAGCTTGACGTGGACAAGCCCTCTCCCCGGCCCTCTCCCAAAGGGAGAGGGAGAAAAGACTTGCCCTCTGTGATTCTCGTGTCTGTGATCACAGACTGAAGTCTGCGCCACTCAAGATTAGACTTGAGTGCAATTCCTCTTCTCGTATAGACTTGCCGCGCGACTTGGCAACGCGCATGCGTAAACCGAAGCGCCCACCCGTTCGCGTTGCCGTGAGCGGTTCGATACCTTCAGGAAACGAGGCCCTAATATGAAACGCTGTCCCCAATGTAATCGCACGTATACTGACGATGCTCTGAGTTTTTGTCTCGACGACGGCTCGCCGTTGCTGAGCACGAACGTGCCGACGCCTTCCGATCCAAGCGCCACCGTGCAGTATCCGCAGGGCCGTGACACTGCTCCTCCTCAGGCTACGATCGCGTTCAATCCGGGACAGGTGCCGCCGCCGCCGACACCGCCGCCGGCCTGGAACCCGATGCCGCCGCCGGGTCCGCAGAAGCGAAGCGTTTGGCCATGGGTGCTCGGGATTGGCGCGGTGCTGGTGTTCATGGGCATCGGGGTAGTGATTCTGATTTTTGCCGTCGCCAGCATCACCAACGACAACAATAACAACAATCGCAATTCAAACAACTCGAACAAGGTCGCGAACCGCAACTCGAACAAGAACACAAATTCGGACGAGACAAATACCAACACGAACACCCGCTCCAGCTTGTCGACCTTTACTGATGACTTTTCGAACAAGTCCTGGGGCACGGGCGACTCGCAGTACGGCAGCATCTCGTATCAGGACGAGGCCTATCACATGCACGCCACCAAGGGCGGCTTCATCGTAATGTACGGCCCTGATAAGCCCGAGTATAAAACCGAGAATGCCACTGTCCGCGTGGGCTTGCGCAGCATCGACGGCGATCCCCCGATTACCGGATACGGAATGGTGGTTCATGGAGAGAAGAAGGACGGCAAGTTGGAGGACTACGGTTTTCTGATTTACAACGGCGACAATCCCAAATACAAGATCGTGCTGCATAAAGCCGGCGCGGAAACCAACGTCGTCGATTGGACGCCTACCACCACGCCTCGCACCGGCACGTCACCGAATCAGATTGAAGTAAGAATCCGCGACCTCAAGATGGACTTCTACATCAATGGTCAATTTGTCACCTCGATTACTGACGAAGCAAATTACCGTCGCGGACGCGTCGGACTGTACACCAGCGGCACGGGCGAAGTCGCGTTCGACGATCTGGAAATCAGCAAGTAACCTTTAACCATGCGCGTCACTTTAAGAGTCCTGGCCGGGCCGTACACGGGACGCGAGTTCACGTTCGATCAGCATGACACCTTTCTGATTGGCCGGGCTGACACTGCGCACCTCTACCTGCCGGAAGACAGGTTCTTTTCCCGCCATCATTGCCTGCTGGAGATCGCACCGCCGCGTTGCTTTCTGCGCGACCTCGGGTCGACCAATGGGACGTTCGTGAATGGACAGAAAGTGCCTGAGGCTTTTCTGAACAGCGGCGATCGCATTCAGGGTGGCCAGACCGTGCTTGAAGTCGAAGTACAGTCTGAACAGGCAGTGACTGTCAGCGGCGTGGACACTCCCACGCTGACCCGGCCGACCGTGGTGCCGGTAGAATGCGCTAACTGCGGACGTCGCGAACACGCGGAAGCGTCCCACGTCGACGAGAAGCTGACCTTCCTTTGCGAAGATTGCCGCGAAGAACTGAAGCGTCAACCACAACCTGTTCCCGGCTACGAGATGATCAAGCTTTTGGGCCGAGGCGGAATGGGCTGCGTGATGCTGGCTCGAGACGAAAAGACCGGACGTTCGGTTGCCATTAAGACTCTCCTGCCGGAAGTAGCAGTAACCGAAGTTTCTTTGCGTCGCTTTATGCGCGAGATCCAGGTTGCCGCCGCTCTGGATCATCCAAACATAGTTCGCTTTCTCGAAAGCGGAACCAACAACGGTTCGGTCTATCTGGTTACTGAATTCGTCGAAGGCTCAGACGCGGCGCGACTGGCCGACTCCCAGGGCGGCCGCCTGCCATTTCCACAGGCAATCGATATTGTGTCGCAGTCGCTGGACGCGCTGGCCTATGCACACACGAAGGGGTACATCCATCGCGACATCAAGGAATCGAATATTCTCATCAGCGGCTCCGCGCCGAACTTAGTTGCCAAACTCACAGATTTCGGTTTGGCGAAAAGCTTTACCCAATCAGGAATGAGCGGCATCACGATGGCGGGCGACATGGCCGGCACTTTCGCTTACATGCCGCCGGAGCAAATCAGAGACTTTCGCAACGTCCGTCCCACTTCGGACATCTACGCAATTGGCATGACGGCCTATAGCCTTTTGGCCGGAGATACGGCGCTCGACCTCGGGCCCAATAACGACATTGCGGGAACGGTCAAGGCAATATTTGAAGGCAAGGTAATTCCGCTGCGCCAGCGCGCTGCGGACGTCCCGGAACGTGTCGCTGAAGTGATCGAACGCGCCCTCGCCAAAGATCCCGCGAACCGTTGGCAATCCGCCGCCGCCATGCGGACGGCGCTGATGCATTCCGTGTGAGGCCCATCCATTGGTTTTCCTTTGCGTCTTGGCGTGAGATTTTGGTAACTGTGAAGTTTATTTCACGCAAAGACGCTAAGGCGCAAAGGACGCAGGCAAGAGCCTCGTGTCAATATCTTTCTTCTGTTGTCCTTGACTCCAGAGCGAGATTTGAAGGTTTGTGCGCGCAACCTTGCTCGCCGCTTCGGCATCCGTTAAGATTGCCAAACGACGTGTTCGTCGCGAACGGATCAATGGGCTCCCCTGATAGATCAATGGGCTTCGGCATTTTCCTTGTGAGGTCTTAAGTGAAGAAAAACTTCTCGCTGGCGCTGGTGGCGCTCAGTCTTATTTCTCTGATTGTTCCGGCTTTTGTTTTTGCTCAGCAGAAACGCGAACAATCCAATAGCTCGGCCGGAACCAACAGCACCGGCAAGATGGGCGCGCCGGCGTCCGCGCCAGGACGACGTCCTCGCCGTATTCCAGGCGCCGCAACCGCTGCGGTGTCCCAGGATTTCACCGAAGCGTTGAGCGTCATTCAGGAACATTACATCGAGGGCAACAAGATCGATTTCAACGCGGTCTACAAGTCGTCGATCATGGGCATGCTGCGGGTACTCGATCCCCACTCGAACTACTTCGACAAAGAAGAGTTCGACGAAATGAAGACCGACCAGCGCAGCGAATACTTTGGCATTGGCGCGTCCATCCAGAACTATTTAGTCGGCGAGTCGGTGGACACCTACGTGGCGGCGACTTTCCAAAATGCGCCGGCCTCGCGTGCCGGGTTGCGCTATGGTGACCGCATCGACGCAGTGGACGGCGTTTCCATGCACGGGAAACTGTCGGGCGAGGTACGCGACAAGATTCGCGGGCCGCGCGGCAGCCACGTCAAGATCACGATCACCCATGCCAGCACCGGCAAAATCGACGTCGTGGAAATTGTTCGCGATGTCGTGCCGCAACCTTCAGTTCCGGACGCCTACATGATTCGTCCGGGCGTCGGCTATATCGATATGACGCACGGATTCAACTATGACACCGCCGAAGGTTTGCAGTCCGCGCTCGACTTTCTACACGCGCACGGCATGAACTCGCTCGTGCTCGATCTGCGCAACAACCCGGGCGGATTCCTGGAACAGGCAATTCATGTGGCCGAGACCTTCCTGCCCTCAGGCCAACTGATTTTGACTCAGAAGGGCCGCAACGGCGCCAACGATCACACTTACGATTCGCGCAACCCCGAACCGGATCGGACGCCGCTGGTAATTCTGGTCAACGAATACACGGCCTCGGCGTCAGAGATTGTCGCCGGCGCCATGCAGGATCATGATCGCGCCATGATTGTGGGCCAGACAAGCTTTGGCAAAGGCCTGGTACAAAGCATCATTCCGTTGGAGGGCGGCGCGGGGCTGACGCTGACCTCGGCGAAGTACTTCACGCCATCGGGTCGTCTGATTCAACGGGATTATTCAGATGGCGGTTTCTACAGCTACATCTATCGCGGCGGCACGCTCAGAGATAAAGACGAGCAGGGCAAGCCCATCGGACCGGCCAGTCGCACGGATACCGGCAGACCGGTGTACGGCGGCGGCGGGATTACCCCGGACGAGATGGTAAAACTGAAAGACCTTACCAGGAGCGAACGCCTCCTGCGCGAGCCACTGTTCTTCTTTGCCCGTGAAGTCGCGAACGGACGCGTTCCGTCTCTGGAAAAATACAAGGTCGATCGGGCGATAGAGTTTGGGCACGATTTGCAGGCCAGTGATTATCCAATGAACGACATGGTATTCAAGGCGTTCAAGGATTATGTGGCCAATGACGCGAACTGGAAGGCGCTGACACCGCTAACCGATCGCAATCGCCCTTATGTCGAGCAGCAGATAAGGTTTCAATTGGCGACCGCGGCTTACGGCACCGTGAGTGCGTTGCAGGTAATGACCAAAGAAGATCCGCAAATCGCCAAAGCTATTGAAGTGGTACCGCGCGCCCGCGACCTGGCGATGGCCGCCACCCGGGCTCGGCTGCAACAGCCGTAGTTCTCCAAGCCCTTGCGATTCGTTTAGAGGCGGGACCTGTCCCGCCTTTTTTTTTGAATTGTTGAGCGGTGGGCTATTGTCCGCCGGCAGGCGTAAAATCTGGCGGGCAGTAGCCCGCCTCTAAACCTTCCTACGGACGATTCTTCTGTTGCGAGGATAAAACAAAGTCTTGCAGCTAAAACTCAATGAGTGGTAAGCTTGGCAGCATGGTAAAGAAATCCGGAGTCAATACATCTGAGCTGGGCGCAGCGGTACGTCGCCGGCGCGAGCAGCAGGGCTTGAGCCTGCGGGACGTCGCCGACCTCACGGGAGTTTCGGCCTCGACCTTGTCGCGGATTGAAAATGGAACGGGAAAACCTGACGCTGATAACATCTCGCGTTTGGCGTCGTGGCTGGATATGCCGATCGAGCGCGTCATGCATCACGGCCATCGCAGTCCGACTGATCCCAAGCCGGTCGTTTACTACCCGCACGAATCAACTCCTGAAATCGTGGAAGCGCACCTGCGCGCCGACCGGCACCTGACCGCCGACACCGCCAAGGCCCTTTCGGAACTTTTCCGCGTCGCCTACGCTCAGTTCAGTCAGACCTCGACGCGAAAGCGGAGCTGATGTAGCGCAACGTTGTTAACTTGCGTCACCGCCGGCGAGCTACAACGCAACTTAACAACTTGCGCTACAATTATCTCCCGTGCGAAATCTTCTGCCCACCACTGAAAAGCGAAAACAATTCGAACTGCGCGCGCTCGGCCTGCGTGAATTTGCCGGCGTCACTGAAGATCAACCTCTCGATCCATTTGCACTGGCAAGTTTTGCCAGGCTGCTGGTCGTAGATTTCGAAAGCATTGAAGGCTTGTCGGCAGAATCGCGCACGCATCTGCTGGGCGCGGCGGCCGATGAATGGTCGGGCGGCGCCTGTTCGCGGCCACTGCCAAACGGTTGGCGCCTGGTGATTTTGAACCCGGCGCATGGCCGGCAACGAAATCGGGCCACGCTAATGGAAGAAGTTGCGCATGTCTTTCTCGGTCACAAACCAAATCGTCTGGCTGTAATCAGCGGCGATGATCGGCCGGGCAAATCGCCGGCAAGGGCAAACCAATCCCCTGGTCGAATGCTGGCGCGCGATTACAACCAGACGGATGAAGAAGCGGCCTACGCCGTGGGCGCGGCAGCGCTGGTCCCTTTCGGCGGGCTCCGCCGCCTGGTGATGGAAGGGCGAAATGCACGGGAAATTGCGCGTCACTTCCGCGTGAGCCGGCAACTGGTTGAATACCGTATCAAGGTCACGCGTCTGTGGCCGGATTATAAACGAGCTTCTGCGACGCGCCCTGAGCACGTATAATCGAAAACTCGAAGACCGGATCGAACGGTCATCTCTGTATGCCGGAAACAATTCAAAAGGCGGCGGGTCTGTCGGTGGTCGATAAACTCCGCATGTTGCTGGACATCACCAAGACGATCAGCCGTTCGTTGGATCTTGATGAGGTACTGAACCTCGTCATGGACACGCTCGACTCGCTGATCCCATACGATGCGGCCGGAATATACATGGTCAAACGTTCGCAGCCTGCCTCCGAGTGGGACGTGGCCGGAGATGAGACGTACGTCTTTCATACCCAGGCCGTGCGCGGCTATGACATCGACGATTTGCAGGAACTGCATTTGAAGATGGGCGAAGGCCTGATTGGACACGTGGCCGTAAGCGGCAAACCATTTATTTCACCTGATGTGCGGAAAGAGCCGCGTTACATCAACGCCCGCGCGCGCACTCGTTCCGAAATGGTGGCGCCGATCATTTCCAACGAGGAAGTTATCGGGGTCTTCGATCTGGAGAGCGATGAGCTTAACGCCTATGCCAAGGACGATCTGGAAGTCCTCGGATTGCTGGCGTCGCAAGTGGCCATCATTATTGAAAAAGTAATGTTGCACGATCAGTTGATCGAAAAGCAGCGTTTGGAAACTCAACTCGAAGTCGCCCGCCAGGTGCAGCTCGAGTTGCTGCCGGCCCGCGATCCTCAGCTCGAGGGTTTTGACATTAGCGCTTATAACTTCCCGACTGAGGAGGTATCGGGCGATTACTATGATTGGGTGCGTATCTACGACGATCAGATCGGAATCGTCATCGCGGATGTTTCGGGCAAAGGTGTGCCGGCGGCGTTGCTGATGGCGTTTCTGCGCGCGAGTTTGCGGGCGGCCACGCACATTGGCTATGCGCCGCACATCTCGATGTCCAAAGTGAACTATCTGCTGTGGGAATCGATTGAACGAAACCAATTTGTCACTGCCTTTTACGGCATTCTGGATGCCGCAAATCGGACGCTGGCTTACTGCAATGCCGGTCACAATCCACCGTTCCTGATGGAGGCCGACGGCAAGGTGCATTTCGAAGAACGTGGCGGCGTGCCGCTGGGAATGTTTCGTGATACGCGTTACTACGAGTACTTCGCGAACATCGAGCCCGGCCAGGTGCTAGTGCTCTACACCGACGGCGTCACGGAAGCAACGAACCGGACCCTTGACGAGTACGGGCGCGACCGGTTGGTTGAAGCTGTGCGCCAGTGCCGGCATCTGGGCGCGCGTGAGATGATCGATTACGTTCATCGCGACGTGCTCAATTGGACCGATGGCCTCGGCGCGGCTGATGATGTAACGTTCTTTATTATTAAGGCGCTCTAAACAAAATCCGAGGAGACTGCTCGGCTATCGACGAGCTCACAACCCCATGAGTGCAATTCAAGAACCGCCTGCCCAGGAAACAGCGGCGCCGCCAGGCGCGCTAAATCTGAGCAAGGTACTGCAGCAGATGCTGGGGGTTTCCGACAAGGTCAGCGATTTGATCTTTTCACCGGGCCGGCCCCCGCAGGTTGAACTCGTCAGCAAGCTGGTGGGGGTTCCGATCGCCGGCCTGGAAAAACTGACGCCGGCCCAGACTTACGCGATTGCCAAGATCATCATCGGGAATCACGAGGCCTCACTCGAAAGTCTCGAGAAATTCGGATCGACCGACCTTTCATTCGGTGTTCCCGGGATGAGTCGTTTTCGCGTCAATATTTTTAAGCAGCGAGGGACATACGCGATTGTCATGCGCGTGATTCCGCCGCGCCCGCCGCGCTTTGAAGACTATGACTTGCCCGCTCAACTGCGAGACATAGTCGAGCTGAAGAATGGAATCGTACTGGTTACCGGCCCCACCGGCAGTGGAAAAAGTTCTTCGCTGGCCGCCGTTATCGATCTCATTAACGAAACCAAGTTCTACCACATCGTCACCATCGAAGACCCGATAGAGTTTCTGCACGGACACAAAAACTCCACCATCCATCAGCGCGAGCTGCATTCCGACACTCCCAACTTTGCGTTGGCTTTGCGCGCCGCGTTGCGCCAGGCGCCGAAGGTAATCCTGGTGGGCGAGATGCGTGATCGCGAAACGATGGAAGTGGCTTTGGAAGCCGCCGAAACCGGACACCTGGTGCTGTCGACCCTGCACACGATCGACGCGGCCAAGACCGTCGAGCGCATCATCGGCGTGTTTCCCAAGAACGAAGAGAAGATCATTCGCACGCGTCTGGCCCAGTCATTCCGTTACATTGTCTCGCAGCGCCTCTTGCCGCGGGCCGACGGAACCGGCCGGGTGGCGGCAATGGAGATTTTGAAAGCAACGTCGCGCACGAAGGAATACATCGAACGCGGCGAATCGGAAGGAAAATCCCTGCTGGATGCCATGGAACAGGGCGATATGGAAGGCATGCAAACTTTCGACGGCGAAATAGAAAAGCTGGTTAGGGCCGGAGTTGTCACCAAAGCGGACGGCCTGGCGTATTCGTCAAACCAGGGCAACTTGCTGCTGCGTCTGGGAGAATTGAGTGCGAGCGGCGCGGCCAAACCAAAACCAAAACCGGAGCCCGAACCCAAAGTGGAATCGATCCTGGACATGATCGAAAGATAAGGGGCACCGACTTTAGGAATGTCTGAAAAATTGTTGGACGAGTGATTCGTAGCTTTCTCACTCCGAGGTTGGTTTAGGCCCGAAGGGCCGGTATTTAATAGCCGCGCCCAGGGCGTGGAAATAGTAACCGGACAGATGACTGAGCGCCGGAGGTGCGGCACAAACGAAAGGACTAATGGAAGGCGGATGGGCACAGTGTCGGCCCTTCGGGCCTTAAGACTTCCTCAAAACTATCTCAACCACGCCCTCACGGGCGTGGCTATTGAATGCCGGCCCTTCGGGCCTTAACAAAATGTTCTTTGCTTTACCAAATCGACGTGCTCTCCCCTATTTCCGCAAAAACTCATTCGGTCTGATCGCGGTGCTCTGTATCGCTCTGGTTATTCAAGCCGCGGCAATGATCCCGCCGGTACCCTCCCAAACTCCGGAAGGCCTGCGCCTCGAACTGCCGGCAAACGGGAACCTGCGGATCGAGAACCAGCGCGGCGGCGTGATTGTCGAGTTGTGGCTCGAAAATTACGTGTCGGTCGCAGCGATTACCGATAGCGGCCAGCAGAGTCGCTCGCCTGCCGTCATTCAGCGAACTGATAGCTTACTTTCCATCCGGGTTGCGCGCGGCCCGCAGCACATCAATCTGCAACTGCGCGTGCCGGCTCGCGCTCACATGGCGATCGTAACCAACGACGGTTCGGTGGAGGTTCGGGGCACGCCGGCCGCGCTTTTGATTCAGACGGTCTCAGGAGAGATTCGGACTGAACTTACAGAGAACGCCGGCGCTGATGTGATCGCGGAGACGAAAACCGGAAACGTCTCTTCCTCGCTCTCGTCCCTCGACGTGAGCCAGGCGGGCCGTCCGCAACTGAAAGCGCGCCTGGGCAAAGGCGGTAGCGTAGTAAGGCTCTTTTCGCAGGCGGGCAACATCACACTTGCCGCGGCCGGCGATGAATCCTCCAGAATCGTTTCCAATGCTTCCGCGACTCCAACCCAGCGCCGTGAATCGCTGGAGGCAGCCGCACTTCCCAGCCCGAAGCAGCGGCCTGATCTAATCGGCCAGGACAAAAAGACCACGGGTGCCGGAACGCCGGCGCCGGTTTCTACCGGGCCGGAAGAAATCTCAGAAGGGGACGTCATCCGGGTCGACACTGAACTGGTCAGCGTCAATGTCAGCGTCATCGATCGCGGCACCAGTCGCGGTGTGAATGATCTTACGAAAGACGATTTTCGTTTGTACGAAGACAACGCTCCCCAACAGATTGCCCATTTTGATTCGGCCTCAGCTCCGTTCAATCTGGTGTTGCTGATCGATCTGTCCGGTTCGACCACGAAGGTCGTCGATCTGATCAAAGCAGCGGCGCTCCATTTTGTCGAAGCCGCCCGCCCGTTCGATCGCATTGGAGTTATCACTTTCGCCGGCGGACAAGTGGTCGTTTCTTCGTTAACGACTGATCACGCGGCTTTGCGCCAGCGCATCAACTCCATCCAAAAGCCAGAAGGTAGTACGAAGCTCTATGACTCGCTGGCATTTGCCATGGATGAGGTGTTCCGCGAAGCGAAGGACTCTCGCCGCAACGCGATCGTCGTGATCAGCGATGGCCTGGACAGCGTGATGCCGAACGTCACGGGCGAAGGTTCGCAACTTCCCTATGAGGAAGTGGTCAGGCGGGCGAAAGAGTTTGATGGCGTCGTATATTCGATCTGGACTGATACGCAGAGCTATGAGCCATTAAGCCCTAAAGATATTCAGCAGGACACTTTCGATCTGGCGCACGATCGGATGAAGGAGTTGGCGGACGTAGGCGGCGGAGCTTTCTATGAATGCGAAGAGTTGAAAGACCTGGCCGGCGCTTATGATCGCGTGGTTGCCGATCTGGGTACGCTCTACACTCTATCCTACCGCCCGACCAATAAGGTGCGCGACGGATCGTGGCGCGCCATCCGCGTCAACGTCAATCGCCCGAACTCAGTGGCTCGCGGCAAGCGGGGATATTATGCGAAGTAAGCGATGGCAGTGAGCAGTGGGCGGTGGTCAGTGGGCAGTGGGCAGTAAGCGTAAGCGGCAAGGCAACTCGTAGTTGCAGGACGCAGATATTCCTTCGTCGGCGCCGACGCCGGCTAAACCTTCAGGTGCGCGATGTTGGATCTCAGCAGTGTCTTAGTTTCGTTTCGCGCTTCTTTATCGCTTCGAGAAAAACGATCCACGAAATCACACGAAACCGCACGAACAGAACCATTTCCATTTCGTGTGATTTCGTGGATCGTCTTACCTGGAGAGCAGCGATTCCTCAAAGTAAGACACCAGGTGGAGCTCGTGACGGTTTCGTTTTGTTTGCTCAAACGCGGGGTGGGCCGCGCCTTAGTGTTCATCCTCTTTCTGCTCACTGCCCACTGCTCACTGCCCACTCTTCAGGCCCAAACGCCCGAGCCTGTCGACACTATTCGCATTGATACGGACCTGGTGAATCTCAATGTCAGTGTGGTCAACCGTAACGCTGCAATGGCCGCGGGTCATCTTGAGCAAAAGGACTTTGCCGTATTCGAGAACGGCGCACCGCAGGAGATTCTGTTCTTCGCGTCCGAAGATGCGCCCTTCGATCTGGTGCTGCTGTTGGATCTTTCCGGCTCAACCGCGGACAAAATCGGCCTGATTCGCAAATCGGCAAAACGCTTTGTCGACGCTGCGCCTCCGGCAGATCGAATTGCGATTTTCGTATTTACTTCTGAGATCGAGGTAGTTTCCAAACTTACTAACGATCATAATGCCCTGAAGAAGAGTATCGAAGACATTGAAAAGCCATCTGGCGGCACGAACTTTTGGGATGCCTTACGATTTGTCCTCGAACACGTCGTGGGCCAATCCCGAGCTGAGAATCGCCGCAGCGCCGTGGTCGTGATGACGGACGGCGTAGATAATGCACTGCCGGGTGTTTACGGCGATGGGTCGTCCACGAGCTTCGAAGATTTGCTGAAGATCGTGCAGCGACTGGACACGATCGTACTCCCGATTTATCTGGACACTGAAGGCAAACACGGCAACCTGAAAGAAGCATACGCGTTGGCGCGGCAACAACTTGCTATGCTGGCTGCTGAAAGTGGTAATGTGATCTATCAAGCGAAGAAAGTGAAAGATCTCGAAGGTGTCTACCAGCAAGTCATACGTGATCTCAGCATGGTTTACAGCATCGGTTACCGCCCGGGAAATCTTGTGCGCGACGGCTCGTGGCGGGCAGTCTCCGTGCAATTGCTCGGACACCCGGACCTGACTGTACGCGCCAAGCGTGGTTACTATGGAAAGTAGTTTGAGGGGTTGAACTCTATGATCAAGATAATGGCCGCGAATGCGCGTGTGACGAAGAAGTTCGCCAAGTTGCTCGGATTACTGGTGGGCGTGGTCTTACTGGCCTCCTGTTCTTCCGGCAATTCATCTAAAGGATTGGGCGTCTATCCGAAAGCAATGGGCGCCGCCGACGAGGGTTCCGCGATTCAGACGCTGCGCACCATCGCTACGGCTGAAGGCCAGTTGAAAGCGACGCGCGGATCGTATGGAGACTTTGAGACGCTCACTCAGGCTGGTTACCTCGACCAGAGGTTTGGGAGCCGGACGCCAAATATGAGGGGTTACCGTTTCACTATCTCAGCGACCGACGCTGAATTCACGGTTAACGCCGATCCTGAGACCACCGAGAAACAACCGACCACCGGCGTCCGGCATTTCTACCTCGATGGGTCAGACAACGCGGTACATGCCAATCCCACGCAGGCCGCGTCAAAGAGCGATCCGGTGGTCGGCGCCTGAATCGAGCCAAAATCGCTGGACATGGTTAAGCGCGGGAGTATAATCAGGCCATACCCCAGGTTGCCAACGATGGCCGCTGAATCCGTTTTCCAGAAGAGGAACCATCATGAAGAATTCGCCTCGCATGCTTAAGACAATCGGCTTGGTAGTCTGCCTTAGCGCTCTGGTCTCAGCCGGTCAAGCGCAGAATCGCGAGAAGTTTGGCATCTCGGCGAGAGCCGGAGGAGTCAACTCGGTATTGGGCCGCGTGATGGTCACGAGGCAAGGGCAGGCAGCGCAACTACTGACCGACCAGGATAATCTGTCCGCGGGCGATTCAGTGACCACTGGGCAGGCAAGTCAGGCTGAGGTTCTGCTCAACCCGGGCTCTTATCTGAGGGTCGCGGAAAACAGCGAGTTCACCCTTGTCGATAATTCTCTGGATAATCTCGTGGTAAAGCTCACTAAGGGCAGCGCCATTATCGAAGCGACCGGTGGCGAGGGTGCCGATCTGCAAATTAATGTGTTAGCGAATCGACAACACTTCGTGATCATCAGAGGCGGTATCTATCGAATCAATGTCCAGCCTGGTTCCACTGAACTGCTGGTGCGAAAGGGCCGCGTGTTAACAGAGGTCAATTCTCGCGAAGTCTTAAAGGGCGGCATGAGAGTTACGTACGCCGCGGCCGGGCCCCTTACCGCCAAACTCGATAAAAAGGATCAAGACCAATTCGACTTGTGGAGCAAGAAACGGGCAGAGACTTTGGCTCGGGCAAACGAAAGGCTCTCAAGCCGCGCGGTCAATGGTTATCTCGCCAGCATGAGTCCCTTAGAGTGGGCTTTTTCGGCCGCGAATCCCTGGGGCCTTTGGGCTTATAGCCCGTTCTCGCGGTCCTTTACGTTCATGCCTTTTCACTACGGCTGGTCTTCGCCCTATGGGCATTACTTCGGCAACTGTGTTTGGCGTGGTGGCTTTGGTGGCTACGGGCGCGATCCGTCGATTGTCAGTTATCCGGGGCCGTCAGGTGGTTCTTCAACAGGTTTTCCTGGAGGCTCTTCTGCGAGCGGACCCTCAGGAACCGGTTCGCGTCCGGTCACTCCGAGCGCGCCTTCAGCACCTATGGGGTCACGATCCGAATCCCGGGATTCTGATTCGAGCAATCACGCGAACAACAGAATCAGGGCCCCTAAATAGCTGCCGAAAGCGATCAATATCTAGCGGTCGCGCCAGTGTCCTAAATTGATTTCGTCCTTTGTTGCCTGGATAAAAAACGATCCACGAAATCACACGAAGTGCACGAACAAAACTGTTGCCGCTTCGTGTGATTTCGTGGATCGTTTTACTTCGCCAGGAAATCTCCAAAACCAGGACACTACCGATCGCGTTTGAAGAGTAAACGGATTTCTTCATTTACGATTTCGACTATCTCGGGACGCGGCAAACCCGCTAATGCCAAATGAGCCAGACTCGCGCGCAGACCTTTGCGCAACTCGGCATCATTTTGCTGCGTTACCTTACGAGCTGAAACCAGTGCGCCCGAACCGTGCCGAACTTTCAATAGTCCTTCCTTCTGCAGTTCCCGGTAAGCTGCCGCAATCGTATTCAGATTGACCCCAAGATCGTCGGCCACCTGACGGACTGGCGGCAAGGCCATTCCCTCCCGGAGTTCGCCGCGAGCAATCAGTCCTTTAATCTCATCTGCGACCTGTCGATAGACCGGCCGACGGTCGGATTCGTCGATGGTTATGTACATAGTCGTGTGTCGCCAGACACTATACACTGAGCGAAAATCTTAGTAAAGGGGATTCTTTGTGCATGTTTCAAGTCGGAAAACAGGTGTTCAGAGTGCCGGCTTCAGTCGGGATTTACGACGGGAAAGAGCCCGACTAAAGTCGGTACTCTAAACACCGGTTGAATTCAGAGACGCATTTTGCCCGGCTATCAATCACGATCAGTGAGGACCTCGGTCAAGTCAAACGCCGACTGAGCGACTCCGGCTAAGCCGAAGCCTGAGGAGTTGGTGTCGCCAACCAGGAAGACAGTCGGAAAGATGGTCTGACCCAATTCAGCTTCTGCTCCAGATATGATCAGCGACCCGCGGGGTCGACCCACCATTCCGAGTTTGCGGCGGGTGTTTTCATAGAAGGTCCGAGGCGTGGCGCTCTCGATTACTTCGACGCTGTCGCCGAGCTCGGGCATTGCCGTGTGGAGGCGCGACCAAACAGATTCAAGAGTCGCCTGATCCTGCTCCTCGTGCGCTGTCTCGTCCTGGTGGAAAGCAAACCAGTCTTCGGCGTGAGTAAAGGTCGAGACAGTAACCGCTAGTTTGCTGTCAGGTGCGCGCGGATCCGTCGGCAGCGGCGCCGCAAACACGAACTGTCCCAAGTCAGGTGAGTAAGCCTGGTCCTCCTGCCAATCAGTTAGCGCGAGAATGCGACTTGAACCCAACCGCGAAGCCGCGGACCGATCCATCCCGAGAAAGAGCAGGTAAGCTCCCCATGCTTGCAGTTGCTTCAGTTGGGTCGAGATCGACGCCGGGGTGCGACCCAAGCCAATCAGCTTTCCGTATGTGTCCCAAACCGTCAGGTTGCTGACAATCGCACGCGTGGCCGTCACGCGCTCGCCACTCAAAAGGTCGACGCCCGTCGGCAACCCATCCGAACCATAGGCCAGACGCAAGACAGGAGCATTCAAACGCAACGAACCACCGCTCTTCTTGAGAGATTCAGCCAGGGCATCGGCCAGCGCCTGCGCGCCTCCACGAATCGCCCACATCCCACGACGCGAGGTGTTCAGCGCCAGGGCGGCTTGATGAAGGGTGCACTGTTCGCTCTCACTTTGGGTGAATGTTTGAAGTTGCGCATCAATGAAGCGGCGGAACCTCATCGAGCAATCGGACAGATGTGCCGCCGCCGGTCTGTTTGCCGCAGCTTTGTCCGGAACTGACGAATCGATCTTGGCCAGCAAATGATAAAACGCGAGAGCTCCGGCGGAACATTCCGGGAAAGCCGAACGCAGACTGTCTTCAAAATGATCCGCGTTGTCTGACACGGCGACTTCGGTCCGGTCTGGCAGGCGCACCAAATAAGCTGGTGAAAGGCGATCAACCTTCGGCAGACCGACCGGCAGTTCGGCAAAGATTCTTTCGTAGATTCCGTTGGGTTCCCAACCGGAATACAAACCGGCAGTAGGCTCGAATGCGTAACCAAAGTGTTCGAAGTTGGCGACGCAACCACCGGGACGCGCCTGCCTCTCATACAAACAGACCTTTACACCGCGCGCGGCGAGCAACGCAGCGGTGGTTAGTCCGCCGATGCCGCCCCCAACAACGACCACTTCATAGTCCATTTGTCTAACAGAGAAGGCGCACGATGAAGATGAGAAGACCGGTTGTGGGTTGAGGCCGCCAATGCTCTGCGAGTGCCCGCAGGTACGGCTCAAGGACGATGATGAGGGACTGGACGCCATTGAAGACGAGGTGGATTACGACGCACGGCAACAGCCGGCCCGTGCGCGCGCGAACGGCGGTCAACACCAGGCTCAGCAGGGAAATCGATAAAATCGCGCCGATATTTTGCCGGTATTGGTAAACATGCAATCCCGCAAACATCGAAGCCACGACAAGCACGGCGAACCATCGACCGATAACCCTCTGCATCGCCGAGTACAAGAGCCCGCGATAGGTCAGTTCTTCAACCAGAGGTGCCGTAGCGACCGCGATGAACGCCAGCGTCAACGCCGCGGCGCGCGAGCTTTCCAGAATTTGATCCAGATCGGTTTTGTGCGCACCGAAGAGCGCCGCGATCAACCACGCCATGACGAACAACAAAATGGCTACACCCACGCTCTTGCCCAGCCGGAAGGTCGGGCTCCAGCTCAAACCGAATACTTCTTTCAGCGAGTACTTGCCAAGTCTGGTCGCGACCGCCCAAATCAGGGCCAGCGTAAGCAAGTGTGCGGGCACCCAACCCAGGACGAACAGAAACACAAACGTCTTATCGGCCAGTAATATTTCCTGCGTCGGCGCGGGTCCGCTGCGATAGTGTTGGGCCACATACGGCTGGACGCAAAGGACGGGGACCAGCGCCAGTGCTGCGAAACTTAAGAACCAGGTAATAAGTGCCCAAAGCACACTCCATGGCGGGTTCTCAGGATCTACGCTCGAGTGTGTCGCAGGCAAATCGGCCAACGCCGGGGAATAGATTGGCGGCGCCGAGTAGGCAGTTTCTGGCGGTGTGCTCACGAAGTTTTGCAGTTCGGCGCAAGTGTGAACGGCATACGATCAGGTGTCTGTTGGCTCGGAAGCTTTCGACCGGCCGTTGTATTGCTCCAGCTTCCGATAGATAGTCTTGCGGCCAATACTGAGCAGACGAGCCGCCCGCGTTTTGTCTCCCGAAGTATAGTCGAGCGTGGCTTCGATCACATGACGCTCGATCTCGTCCATCGAAGACGGTACGTCGATTTCCAGTTTAGTGATGCGGCCTTCACTGGCGGCCTGCGCTCGCTCAACGCGAACCATGGTCTCTCGCTCGGCGGCGACGTTGCCAATCGCGGCCGGGAGATCGTCGAGTTCGATTTGCCGGCCGGCGGCAATGATCACAGCCCGCTCAACCGCGTTCTCCAACTCGCGAACATTACCGGGCCAGTCATAACTGATCAGGGACTGCAAGGCAGCTGGGGATATACCCGAGACAAACCGGCTGGTCCGTTGTTTGTAGTGTTCCAGGAAGTGAATCACCAGCGGGTGAATGTCTTCGCGCCGTTCGCGCAACGCCGGCAGCGTGATCGGAAAAACTGAAAGCCGATAAAAGAGATCGCTTCGGAACCTGCCTTCGTCAACGGCGCGTTTCAGATCAACGTTGGACGCGGCGATGATGCGCACGTCGGCTTTCAAAACTTCATTCCCGCCGACGCGGGTGAACTCGCCGTCCTGTAGCACTCGCAACAGACGCACTTGCGCCGCCAGGGTCATCTCTCCGACTTCATCGAGAAAGAGCGTGCCGTTATTAGCTTCTTCAAAACGACCCTGCCGGCGCGCCCGAGCGTCGGTAAAGGCGCCCTTCTCATGTCCGAACAGTTCTGATTCAAGCAGCGTTTCAGGGATCGCGCCGCAATTTAGTTTGATGTATGGCTGATCTTCGCGGCCAGAGTTGAAGTGAATCAAGTTCGCCAGCAGTTCCTTGCCGGTGCCCGATTCGCCCTGAATCATAACGGATGTCTGAGTATCGGCCACGCTCAGCGCCAACTCCATCGCGCGCCGAATTGCCGGCGCCTGTCCGATGATCCGGTCTTCACCGTAGCGTTCGTGCAGCGCGCTTTTCAGACGCATCACTTCCGCCGAAAGGTGATCGCGCTCGAGCGCTGTACCGATCTGATCAGCGATGCCTTCAACTAACTTCACTTCGTGATCTTTGAATTGATCGCGCTGTTCGCTCCAAACCAGGCCGAGCAGGCCGAACGTGTGACCTCCGATGCGCACCGGCGCTACCAGCGCCGCGCGTCCTCCCAACGTCGCATTGAACATCATGCGCATTGGCAGCGGCAGATCGCTTTCCAGAAGTTTCAAGGTTCTGCCCTGCGACAGCACTTCAACCATTGCCGGTATGCCGGTGATGTCCAGCGACTGTCCGTGCGCTTCGATCAATCCGCGCACGTTATCGGTCGTGGCGTGGGGCGCAGCCTTGAAGGCGGCCAGGCTGAGCCGTTTTTCGCCGGCGTCAAGCACGCCCAGCGCGCAATAGTCGGCGCCCACGAGTGACAGCGCGCGCTCCAACACCGCCGAGGTCACTTCACCAAAGTCCGAGCGCGCGTTGAGCGCGTTAGCAATTTCCAGCAGCGCCCGGGTGGTCTCAGCCTCGCGTTTCTTGTCGTTGTAAATGCGTGTGTACTGGTAACCAATCGCCAGTTGCATCGCGATTGATACCAGGAACGCTACTTCTTCATCCGACCAATGACGAGTAGTGCGCGTGTGATGCAGGCCAATCAGACCGAGCACTTCATCATCGAGAACCACCGGCACCACGAGCAAAGATCGCGTCCCCAAACTCTTCGCAAAGAAGCGCACTTTGTGATCGTGTTCGGGCGCGGAAGTGTCATCGAGCCTGATCGGTTTTTTGAGGTCGAGATACTGGGACAGGGTCGCCACGTCGACCGGAATGCGCGCATCCAAACTCGAGGGTACTGCGTCAGAGGCGCGCCATTCATGACTAATGCGGAGCTCGCCTTCCGGATTCAGCTTAATGATGTCACAGCGATCGACTTCCATCATCCGGCCCAGCTCCGCCACGACAACTTTCAAAAACGAGTCGAGGTTGATTGACGTGGGCAGATTGGCTGCCAGACGCCCAATGATGGATTCGCGCGCCTCGTGCAGCTTGAGCTTCCGCTCGATGGAAAGGGTCTGATCTGTTTCTGCTGCCGATTGCATTTAGTGCGAAGTTAACGGTGAATAGAATAGCAGAAGGGTTTGCCGCGGACTAACGAGGCATCTCTTCCGGAACTGGCCGGGATCATAACGAACCGCGGGACAAGTTGCAAAAAAGGCGCGGTCGGATCATCAGCAAAGGCGTCTTTCCTGTGATCGGCTGCATCTGAAAACTGCATGCAGTTGTAATGGTTGAGAGCGGTCTCGTATAATTCCGGCCTACTCGAAAGTTACTGCAGTAACCCTGGAACGAGCTGAATTTACGATGCCCATTTACGAATTCCGTTGTAAGAAATGCAACGACCAGATCGAAGTTTTTCAAAAACACTCTGATAAACCGCCCACGCGGTGCCGCAAATGCGGCGGGCGGATGGAAAAACAATTCTCCCGGACTTCCGTTCAGTTCAAAGGCGAGGGCTGGTACGTGACCGATTATGCTCGCAAAGGAGGCGTGGCCGAGAAAGTCGAGAAAGAACTTTCTACGCCCGAACCTTCCACTACCGACAAGCCTAAGGCAAAAAAGCCTGCGGCAAAGAAAACCAGTTCAGACAAAAGCTGAACATTGATTCACGGTTGGAACATGCGACCGATACCGAATGCACAGGCGCCAGAGAAGCGAACCGAGCGGTTCGGTTGGAGGGCGCTTGTTTTTCTGCTTACCGCGGCCTGCCTCTTGAGCACGCTGCTGGCTCAGGCCGGCCGCCAGGCACATCCTTCGTCGACGGCCTCGACAGTCCTGAATGTAGTTGCGGCCCGCGTCAACGGAGCCTCGAACCCGATCACCGCCAAAGACATTTCGCTGTTTGACAACGGTGTCGAGCAAAGCGTCCGGAACTTCGCTCCTGACATGTCGCCCGCGCGCATCGTGCTGCTGGTCGATAACTCGCTGACGATTCGCGCGGATGTCGAAAAACTCGAAAGGGCCACGCTGGAGTTCGCCTATGAAATTTACGACGGCGACAAGTTGCTGATCGTCGGCTATGACAACAACGCCGAAATCGTCTCTGACTGGACGGATAATGCAAAGAAGATCGAAGCAGAGCTGAAGACATTTCGCAAGAAGGGCGACCCGCATCTGTTTGATTCAATCATGGCGGTGATCGAAGACGGACTACGGCCTTTGTCGGCGCAGAAACGCGCCATCGTGGTCATCAGCGACGGGTTGGACCGGGGCAGCAAGGCCAAATTCAAACAGGCGTTGAGTGCACTACAGTTGCTCGACATTGCGGTTTATTGCGTGCAGGCGCCGGACCGCACGCGCGGCGCTATCCGTCGTGATGTGCCCAAGCCGCGACAGGTGATTGACGATCTTGCGGAAGGAACCGGCGGCCGGATTTTTCCGATCGACGATCCTGAGGCGGCGGCCAAGGTTATCTGCGATGAGCTGCGCAAGAACCGCTACGTGCTCTCCTATCTGCCACAGAGTGTGCCGTACAGTGAAGAACGGCGACTGCTGATTATGGGCGAAGAGGGGATTAATGCGCGCGCGAAGACGATGCAACCGCCGGATTGAAGTGAGCGATCTCAGGTCTTCTTGCGAGAGTATAAGTAGAAGAGCGTCAGGATAATCGCCAGCAGAATAACCTCCCAGAAAGCAAACACACTACGATCGAAACGGCCGGTCTCGTCGTGCGCGTCCATGTAAACCACTACCGTGCCTAAGGTGATGCCGGTAACCAGCCAGATGATTTGTCTCTTGGTGTCCCACATCTAAATTTGATAGGGGAGCCCTCCCTCACGGTCGGGCTACTGCCCCGCATTGCCAGGCGACCTCATTACCAACCAGGCGGCTCTTTTTTGTGTTCGGCATCGATGGCTACCGACATTCGAGGCAGCATGCGCGGTTCACCCTCGATTTCCGATCGCACCTCGCCGATGCGCTGGGCGCCCATGCGTTCATAAAAGCCTTCCGCATTTGGATCTGCTGAAATCTCGAGCGCTGGCAACTTCAGATTCGCCGCGCGTTCCTTCACGTGCAGAAACAACGCCCGGCCGACGCCCGTTCCGATATGTTCAGGCCTGATCCACATGTGTTCCAGCTCGGCTAGCGATTCACTGAAGGCGATCGCGCAACAACCTACGATCTCTTCCCCGTTCATGGCGACGTACATTTCGTTATCGGCAATAAACTCTGGCGTGATGGTCAGGTCGGCCTTCCACTGCTGGATCCAGTTTTCGGGATAGCCCCAGTGGCGTTTGGCCGCGTGCGCAATTTCAGTCAACACCCCGGCTTCCTCGGGTTTGGCCCGGCGAATTTGAACGTCCACCATACGGAATGAAGTCTAGCACTTTTGATTAGAATCGCGAGTCTGTAGAATGCTGCGACTGTCGACAGCCCGTGTCAGTGGCCCGACCGTCAGGGAGGGCCCGGTTGATAACGCAGCCCTCCCTCACGGTCGGGCTTCTGACACGCGGAATAATTAGTATGGAACGCATAGTCTTTCTTGAGCGCAACACTATCGCTGCCAGCTTTCGCCGGCCCGGCTTCGATCACGAATGGATCGAATTCGGCGAAAGTTTTCAGGAGCAGGTCGTAGGAAGACTTCGCGGCGCGACGATCGCGATCAGCAACAAGCTGGCTTTGCGCGAGCCGGAACTTTCGCAACTGTCGGAGCTGAAGTTAATCGTCATCGCGGCGACGGGCGCAGACAACATCGATCTCGATTACTGCCGCAAACATGGTGTCGCCGTCTCCAACACGCGAGGCTATGCGGTTATTTCAGTGCCGGAGCATGTGTTGATGATGATTTTGGCGCTGCGGCGCAATCTGCTCGCCTACCGCGCAGACGTGCAAAGCGGGCTGTGGCAAAAGTCAAAGCAGTTCTGTCTGCTGACTCACGAGCTGCACGACATCAGCGGCAGCACGCTGGGAATCATTGGTTATGGCTCGATCGGCCAGGCGATGGCCCGGCTCGGCAAATCTCTGGGCATGCGTGTGTTGGTCTCGGAACACAAGGATGCCGACGCGATTCGCGACGGGCGGACATCATTTGAAGATACTTTGCGACAGAGCGACGTGATCAGCTTGCATTGTCCTTTGACGGATGAAACTCGGGACCTGTTCCGGGGAGCGGAGTTTGAAATGATGAAGCCAAACGCGATCCTGATTAACACCGCGCGGGGAGCATTGGTTGAAGACGCTGCACTGATTGAAGCTCTGCGGAACGGTTCGATTGCTGGCGCTGGTTATGACGCGCTGCGGGAAGAACCTCCACGTCAGGGCAGTCTTTTGCTTGATCTGAACCTGCCGAATTTTATCGTCACGCCCCACGTGGCCTGGGCCAGCAACGAAGCGGTTCAGGCTCTCGCCGATCAGGTGATCGATAACATCGAAGCCTTCATTGCGGGAGCGCCGCGAAATCTCCTGACTTGAATTTGTGGTTAGACGAATTTCGGGCGTTGCTAATGCGGGATCTTGAAAGAGTATCTGTACAACCGGCCGCTGGTTTGATGCTCACGAATGACAGAAGAGCTGAGGAATGATCGTTTCTTCTTCGTGATTGTTCGTGTGATTTCGTGGATCGCTTTTCCCTCGCGGTAGGTGGGACGATCCACGAAGTCACACGAAACAGCATGAAAAAAACCTGAATTAAATCAATTGAGAAACATCGCCCCAGCGCGCCGCGCAAGTGCGGCGTCTAAGCTACGCGATTATTTAGAGATGAAAGGAATGAATTACGAACTCGCGGCGTCGCTCGTCGCCGGGTGTTCCACGTCCTCGGTCGTATAAAGATTGAGGATCTCGCGGCCCTGGCGGGAACGCGGGTCGATGGTGCGCAGGTGTTTGCGCCCTTTCATTTCCCAAATCGCTGTGACTACGCCGTCCTTTTCCACGGCCTGGTAGGTGATATCTTCTTTCTCAGCCGCCGCCGGCGCTTCCTGAGAATCGGTTATTGCGGACTCGCTTTCAGACATAGAAACTCTGAGGTGCTCCTGTTTCGCTTTTTCGGTGATTGGCGGGAAGGATTCTGTCACAGCGACAAAGGCAATGTCTAGCTGTTGGGAGCCTATAGAGGTCACCTTAGGTTGCGGTCCTATTTTGAAATATTGCCGCTCTCCAAATAAAACGATCCACGAAATCACACGAAGCAAACTGGTTTTGTTCGTGCGGTTTCGTGTGATTTCGTGGATCGTTCTTGTCCGAGCGAGAAAAAACACGAAACCGGATTCAGAACATGCGCCAGCCTCTGCCCCGCTAATTTAGGATCAAAGCCAACTCAACTGCGCGCCGCGCGGAAACCACGCCCCAGCCCTGACGATCGACCTCGACGTCCGGAACGCGCTCGGCCGTGTCGATCAGAATCCGCTTGATTTGCTGCGGGGTCAGACTTGGATTCGCTTCCAACATGCAGGCAATGATCGAAGAAACAATCGGCGCCGCGAACGAAGTGCCATCGACATACTTGTAATGCTGATTGATGACGTTGCCCTCGCGCAACTTGATGGTGATCAATTGTCTTATTAGGGGAATCGGCAATGAACTCGTCTCGTCCAGATCTTTGTCCAGCCCGGCATGGCTCTCAATCAGGGCGCGAAGATCTTCATCAGCGGCGGCGTTCAGCTTTGAGTAAAGTTCAGCTTCTTCAGCAGTCGGAGTGTGCGGCAAGATAGGCGCGGCGACCCAGATTCCGGGCGCGATCACTTCCGGCTTTTGCAGCCCGTCAATCGTGGGCCCGTACGACGAGCGATACATGCCGCGCCGCGCCCGGTCCAGCGAGTTGCGATCGTCGAGTCCACCGACGGCGATGCATGACGGAGCGCTCGCGGGCGGCAGCACCCGATGGCCGGGCGCGTGGCCCGCATTGCCGACTGCGCAGACAACGATCACGCCGGCACGAGTGCAGCGCTCTACCGTCTCCGACAAAGGATTCGTGAGATAGCTCTCTTCAAAGTCGCCGCCGGCTGAAACATTGATCACACGAATCTGATGTTCTGCGACATGAGTCAGAACCCATTCCAGGCCCTTTTGAATTTGGTCCTCGCTGATGCGGCCGGTCCGGCCAATCTTAACGAGGACCACGTTAGCGTCCGAAGCTATGCCCCGGTAGAAGCCATCATCCAGGCTGCCGTTTCCGGTCGCGACCACTGAAGTCATCATTCCGTGCCAGCTCGCCACGTCATTTGTCTCCAGTGAAGTTTGATCGCCTTCCTCGGCGAAGACGCTGTGATAGGCGAGGATGCGATTAGTTGGCGTGATTAGATCGGGGTGCGCATAAAATCCTGAGTCAAGAAATGCGATGGTCGTGGCACGGCCCGTAAACCTCTCGTCCGCGTCCATGCGCAAAGGAGTCGGCAGGACAAAGTCGTTCTGCTCAAAAATCGTTGCGTGCGATTCAATCTGACGCTGCGCACGATCGAATAGTTCGATACAGCGGCCGCAAACGCCGTCTGCGTCGGTCGTCGCGGCGTTTTGCGTGATGATCGATTGCAGGCTCTCCGGCAGCACCGTCAGCGAAAACAATTCGCCCTGGACTGCGCGGCCACACACCGGACAGGCTGCGGTGCGATGCTCATCGAATCTCGCCGGTCCTGGACCGATCTCGATAGTTTCTTTCATGCAGATGTCTGGACGAACTCTGCTTCAGGTCTCGCCGGGAAAACTCGCGGCATCTTCGCGAGCCTTTGCAGATTTAGAATATGAGCTACAAATTTCGTGCGCGCATAGAACGCCCGAGTCGTACTGCCATGACCCCGGCCCTTCGTTCGCGCCTGTACCAGTTCTCCTAAATCTCCGGTGACTGAGTCAATGCCTCGCGTGCGAATCTGTGCGCGAATGGTTTCGTAGTCGGCCTTCACTTGCTGGAAGATTTTGGGATTGTCGAGATCGAATTCGGCTGCCGCGTGCAGCATCGAATGCAACTCCTGCGGGCTTTCATAAACGCGGCTCACGACTACCATGCTGCGGAGTTTATCGTAAAGATGACTGTCTTCGAACTTGCCGGCTAGAACCTCCGTCGGCTCCAACATCGTGATCGCCATTGACTCTTTTACCCGCAGCTTTCCTTCGGCATCGCGTCGTAGCGGCACAACCTTTAACTCCCAGGCGTCAAAGTCCGGCGCTTGTCGCGAGTTTTGCGGCAAACCGAGGTAACGCTCAATCACCAGTCCAGCCCAACCCTTGTTCTCGTGGCCATTCTTCCAAACCGAAATTCCGTACTCGTCAGCCATCAGACGCATGTCTCTACCGACAAGCAAATTGATGCGCCGCACAGCTTCCTTGCGATCCAACGCCTGATTGGTAATAAAGAAAGACATTCTGGTGGAGCGCAGGCATCCTGCCTGCGGATCGCCCGCATCCGTGCCGGCGTTTTAGGAGTTCGATAGCGAAGCCCTGGCTTTCAAGAGTGCCGCCTCCACTTGATCGGGCGCCGTGCCGCCGACTGCAGATTTCGTCCCGAGCGTTCGTTCAAGCGATAGCGATTCAAAAACATCGCGCTCGATCAAAGAAGAGAAGGACTTCAGCTCGTCGAGCGATAGATCATCCAACTCAACCTTGCGCTCAATCGCGTGCATCACAACGCGACCTACGGTTTCATGAGCTTCGCGAAACGGCATACCCTTGCGCACCAGATAATCCGCCAACTCGGTCGCGTTCAGATAACCTCGCGTGGCCGCCTCGCGCATTTTCGCCTCATTTAAACGGATATTGCCCAGCACCGTCACGGTCACATCGAGACATGCTTTCACCGTGTCAACCGTATCAAAGACTGCTTCCTTGTCCTCCTGCATGTCTTTATTGTAAGCGAGCGGCAGCCCTTTCATCATCGCGAGCAACGCGGTGAGATGTCCGAACACGCGCCCGGCTTTCCCGCGCACCAGCTCCATTGAATCAGGGTTTTTCTTTTGCGGCATCAGACTCGAGCCGGTCGCGATGGCATCGCTCAACTCAAGAAAGCCGAACTCAGTTGTGGAATAGAGAATGATGTCTTCGGCGAGGCGAGAGAGGTGCAACATGATTAACGATGCCGCGCCGGCGAATTCAATACAGAAATCGCGGTCGCTGACAGCGTCCAGACTGTTTCGAGAAATCGTCGCGAAGCCGAGCGCCTGCGCAACAGCATCGCGATCGATCGGATACGAAGTTCCTGCCAGCGCCGCCGAGCCCAATGGGAAAATATTGACCCGCTGGCGAACGTCGGCAAGCCGTTCGCGATCGCGAGCCAGCATCTCGAAATAAGCCAGACACCAGTGAGCAAATAACACCGGCTGGGCGCGTTGCAAGTGCGTGTAGCCCGGCATCACTGCGGCGCGATTCGCTTCGGCGAGATCGAGTAGAGCTTGTTGAGTGCGGCGCAGCGCGTCCGTGGTCCGGTCGATCTCCTCGCGCAGCCAAAGGCGCAAATCAGTTGCGACCTGATCGTTGCGACTGCGCCCGGTGTGCAGCTTGCGTCCGGTGTCGCCAATCATTTCAACCAGACGCGACTCGACGAAAGAATGCACATCTTCAGCGGCCGCCTCGTCGAAGTAACCAGCATCAGCCCGCCCGCGTTCGAGAATGGTCGTCAGAGCGGACGTGATCTGTTCTGATTCGTTTGGCGTCAAAACATTCGCCGCCGCCAGGCCTTCGCAATGAGCGACACTCGCGCGCACGTCGACTTCGAACAGCCGGCGGTCAAAGCCAAATGAACGATTGAACTCGGCAAAGCCCGGGTCTGCTTCGCCCCTAAACCGTCCGCCCCAAAGATTCTTGTTCAGTTCATCACTCATGATTGGTTGGTTCCGACGCCCAAACATTGTGCCGCAACCTTACCGCGGCCGCCAGAGGTAAATGAGATTACACGACTCGTCACTTGACTGATCTGCATAACTGGCGCTATTTTATGCGGGTATGCAGAGAAAATGCAACTATTCTGCATTTACCCGCGTCTGAAGTGGCACAGACTTCAGTCTGTGATCCATTTCTCGGCTGAAGTCTTTGCGACGAAAGAATAATCACAGACTGAAGTTTGTGCCAGGTTATGCTGAAACGAGAGCGGCAAAAGAAACTGCTTAATCTGATTCGCGCGAAGCGGGTGGGAACTCAGGAAGCGCTGCGGGCGCATCTGGAACGCGCGGGCGTGGCGGCGACCCAGTCGAGCCTGTCACGCGATCTTGAAGAGTTGGGAGTGGTCAAGCATCGCGGTGCGTATGCACTGCCGCAGGCGAACGGAGATTCGGCGCGCGGGCTGTTGAGTCTGGATGTTGCCGGCGACGTGCTGGTGATCGCTAAGTGTCTTCCCGGCCGCGCTTCGGGCGTTGCCGTGGAGATTGACGATGCAGCCCTTCCGGAAATCGTCGGGACGTTGGCGGGCGAAGATACGATCTTCATCGCCGTCCGCGAACCGAAGGCTCAGCGGACTGTGATGAAGAAAATTTGGGAGTTGGTTGGTTGATTGTCCGACGAACTTCAGCAGATCGTGATCATGTTTGCGGGAAACGTGCTTGATTTCTTCCCCTCCCTTTGGGAGGGGTTAGGGGAGGGTGCGAAGCTTGACCTCGACAAGCCCTCTCCCCGGCCCTCTCCCAAAAGGAGAGGGAGATTGGACGCTGGGAATGATGACTGACAAGAAAATCAAGAAGATCGTTCTGGCTTACTCCGGCGGCCTCGACACGTCGGTAATGCTGCGCTGGTTGAAAGAGGAGTACCAGTGCGAAGTCGTCTGTTACTGCGCCGACGTTGGTCAGGGCGCGGAGATGGACGGGCTCGAAGAAAAGGCGAAAGCGACGGGCGCGTCGAAACTTTACATCGAAGACTTGCGTGAAGAGTTCGTGCGCGACTACGTCTGGACGGCGGTCAAGGCCAACGCCCTTTACGAAGGCGTCTATCTAATGGGCACCTCGCTGGCCCGGCCGGTGATCGCCAAACGGCAAATCGAAATCGCCCGCCGCGAGAATGCCGACGCCGTGGCCCACGGCGCTACCGGCAAGGGAAACGATCAGGTGCGGTTTGAACTGACTTACTACGCGCAGCAGCCCGACATCAAAGTGATCGCGCCCTGGCGTGATTGGGAATTCAAAGGGCGTACCGACTTGATTGCCTATGCCGAGGCCCACGGAATCCCCATCAGCGCGACGATTGATAAGCCTTATTCAACTGATCGCAACTTGATGCATGTTTCCTATGAAGGCGGAATTCTCGAAGACCCCTGGGCTGAGCCGCCTGAGAATATTTTCCAGATGACTCGTTCACCTGAAAACGCCAGAGCCGAAGCTCAATATATCGAAATCGGTTTCGCGCATGGTGAACCTGTGTCGATCGACGGGGAGCAGATGGATCCAGTTGCGCTCCTTTCGACCCTCAATGAAATCGGCGGCGAGCATGGGATTGGCCGTGTCGATCTGGTAGAGAACCGTTTCGTCGGGATGAAGTCACGTGGAGTGTACGAGACGCCTGGCGTAACGATCCTGCAAGCGGCCCATCGCGCGATAGAGTCCATCACTCTTGACCGCGAAGTGGTTCGGCTGCGCGATTCCCTGGGCGTCAAGTTTGCCGACAGTGTCTATTACGGTTTTTGGTTCGCGCCCGAGTTCGACCTGATGCGCAAGATGATTGATGAAATGCAGCAGCCGGTGACGGGTGATGTGCGTCTGAAACTATACCGCGGCAACGTGATTGTCGTTGGGCGACGTTCACCGAATTCGCTTTACGACGAGCGCATCGCGACGTTTGAAGCAGACACGGTTTACAACCAGCGGGATGCGGAAGGCTTCATCAAGCTGAACGCGCTGCGTTTGAGATTAAGAGGCGGTAGGTGAGATTGGTGCCTCTGTGTCGTTGTGGCCGGGTGCATGCCGTTCTTTGCGCCTTTGCGTCTTTGCGTCTTTGCGTGAAACAGAACTAACAAACTCACGCCAAGGCGCAAAGGCGCAAAAGTAGTACGGTCCAAAGTACGCACAAGTACAGAGGGGGGTGCGACGGAATGAAAGACAACTTTATCGAAGTCGACAAGATCGGATCAGCGACATCGCCGCTTGCTCTTTCGCGAACGTTGAATGTTGCCGGTACGAATGGCGCACCGCGCGCGGGTGACGTGGTCGTCGTGCGCGTGCTGACGGACAACGCAACTTACAACATGCTGGAATTGCCGACGGGCAGGTTGGCTAAGGTCAATCCAGGGGACGTGCTGGTGGGCGTACTGGGTCGCCGCCGGGCGTTGAAAGGTTTTGTCGGCGACGTCCCCGCAACAGTCGCCGCGGGTGATGAACTCAATCTTCTGAATCTTGGCGGGGTCATCGGCAGTTGCAGTGGCCATCACTCGAGCCTGGACGACGCGATCAAAGTTCAGGTCATTGGCCTGGCCTGCGACGATCAGGGAGTGGTGAGGAATATTGCCGATGTCGCTTTGCCCGTGCGCGAGAGCCTTGGGCAAACGGCGCCTCTGGTAGTGATTGCTGGCGCTTGTATGAACAGCGGCAAGACTTACGCAGCGACTGAAATCATTCAACAGGGAACGCGCGCGGGCCTGCGTGTGGCGGCGGCGAAATTATCGGGGATCGCTTGCCTGCGCGACACGCTGAACATGGCCGATCACGGCGCGATTGCGACGGCGAGTTTTCTTGATTGCGGCTTGCCTTCGACTGTGGGCGCGGGCGATCTGGCGCCGGTAGCCAAGGCGATCATCGCGCGCTTGAATGAAAGCGCGCCGGACCTGATCGTGATTGAACTTGGCGACGGCATTCTGGGCGGCTACTCAGTCGAGTCGATTTTTGAAGATGCCGAGTTTCGTGACGCCATGACAGCTTTGATTTTCTGCGCGTCCGATTACGTCGGCGCGTGGGGCGGCATCGAGTTGTTCCGCCGGCGCGGGATTGAAGTGGATCTCGTCGCGGGTTCGGTTACTGATTCACAAATGGGCGAAGACTATATTCAGGACGAGCTTGGAGTGCTGGCGGCGAATGCGCGACGGAACGGGTCAAAGTTGTTCCAGCTCGTTCGAGACAGGTTCGACGTGAAAGCGTCGGTCGCATAGCATCGAATTAGCTGCGTCAATGGTTGTGATTGTGAGAGAACAGTTCACCACAGAGACACAGAGCAGGCACAAGAACCACGGAGTTCTTCTCTGTGAGACTCTGTGTGATCTCTGTGCCTCTGTGGTGAGAAAGGCTCTGAAAGATTCGCCTAAACTGCAAAATGAAACTTAGAATCGCAATCTTTGGTGGCTCGGGCTATGGCGGTTCGGAACTGCTGCGCGTTCTCTTGTTGCATCCGAACGTTGAAATCAAATTTGTCACCGCGAATGAGCACGCCGGCAAGGCGGTCGGCGAAGTCCACCGTAACCTTCTCGGGCTGACTGATCTCCGATTCACCAAGGCCCCGGATGATCTGGAAGGTCTCTCTGATCTCGACTGCGCATTTTTTGCCTTGCCGCACGGACAGGCAATGGAGTTGGCGCCGCGCCTGCCCGCGAGCGTGAAGATAATCGATCTTTCCGGTGACTTTCGGCTCAGCGACGCGCAGGTGTTCGCGCAACACTACGGACGCGAGCACGCGGCGATGGATGCCCAGTCGCAGTTCGTCTATGGCTTGACGGAAACAAATCGCGAAGTGATCAGGACGGCGCGTTGCATAGCCAATCCCGGTTGTTTCGCGACGGCCACGTTGCTGGGACTGGCGCCGCTGGTCGCCAACAATCTGTTGAGTTGCCGCGTGATCGTCGACGCCAAGACCGGGTCGTCGGGTTCCGGCGCCAAGGCCGCCGCGAACACGCATCATCCGCAGCGAAGCAATTCCTTCTACGCGTACAAGCCTTTCACTCATCAGCATGTGCCGGAGATCGAACAGGAGCTGAAAAACGTCGGCGAATGGAGCCACGAACTTGTTTTTATGACCCATTCGCTGCCGGTGGCCCGCGGTATCTTCGCGTCGATCTATACCGAAATGAAAGAGGATCTCAGCGCCGCCGAGGCGCGCGAGATGTTCGCTGATTTCTATCGCGAGTCGTTTTTTGTGCGCCTGGTGGATGGCAGCCCGGACATCAACTGGGTCAAGACGACGAACTTTTGCGACATTGGATTCGCCGCGCGTGGCCGGGAACTGGTGGTCTTCACCGCGCTCGATAATTTGGTCAAAGGCGCGGCCGGCCAGGCAGTGCAGAACATGAACCTGATGTTTGGACTGGATGAAAAGACGGGCTTGATGCTGACCGGGAGTAACCCCTGATGGACGATGAGAACTTCAAGCCGGAGCCGGTCAAGGCGTCGATCTCGTTCAGTGATGTGGATCGAATTGATGTTCGCGTTGGCACTATTATTTCCGTTGAGGATGTCGCCGGTTCGGACAAGTTGCTTAAGTTGACAGTTGATTTCGGCGATCACCGCCGCAGCATTTTGGCGGGGATGAAAAAAGAGCGCGAACATCCGCGGGAGATCGAAGGCCAACAAGCGCTGTTCGTCGTTAACCTCGAGCCTAAGAAAATGATGGGCGAGACTTCGGAAGGCATGTTGTTCGATATTGGCTATGCAGATGGCGTTAAGCCGGCTTTGGCGGTGCCTGAACGGACGGTCCCGAACGGAACCAGGGCTGGATGATGCAGCGCGAGTTGTTATTAACTTGCTTGCGAAACTTTGAAAGGTGCTGGTTACGAATAAGCCAGTTGATCTCCTTTGCGACTTGACGCCTTTGCGTGAGATTTGTTTCCCGCCAAGGCGCAAAGGCGCAAAGGCAAAGAACACAAGATGAAAGCAGAGGCAGCCATTAGTTTCGAAGAAACAATCGCACTCGAAGAGCGTTACCAGATCGCCACCTACAAGAAAATGCCGATCGTTGCCGAGCGTGGCGAGGGCGTTTGGATTTTTACGAATAGCGGCGAGCGCTATCTCGATCTCTACGGCGGTCACGCGGTGGCCGGCACCGGTCATTGTCATCCGCATGTGGTGAAGGCGATTCGCGACCAGACATCAAAGCTGCTCTTTTATTCAAACCTGGTTTACTCGGAAGCGCGCGCCCGCGCGGCCGAAAAATTAATCTCTGTGGCGCCGAACTTGCTGACGAAAGCGTTCTTCTGTAATTCAGGCACCGAAGCCAATGAAAACGCGATGCGCATGGCGCGCATGTCAACCGGTCGCGATCACATCGTCAGCTTCAGCGGCGGTTTTCATGGACGCACTGCCGATGCAATCAGCGCCACGTTCCTGGGCAAGTATCGCGAGATCGGCAAACCAAATGTGCCCGGGCACAGGCAGGCAAACTTTGGTGATATTGATTCAGTGCGGGGTGTGGCGGACGAATCAGTCGCCGCGATCATGCTCGAGCCAATTCAATCGATGGCCGGCGTGCATGATGCGCCGCCTTCATTTTTTCGCGCGCTGCGAGAGCTGTGCGACGAGCGCGGCATCGTCTTGATTTATGACGAAGTCCAAACCGGAGTCGGGCGCACCGGCGATTGGTTTTTCGCGGGCAGCGACGCGAGTGATGGAGTTGTGCCGAACATCATCACGCTGGCGAAGGCGCTCGGCAGCGGAGTGCCGGTCGGCGCGTGTCTGGTGACTGAAAGAATCGCGGCGCGCATTAAGGAGAACGACCTCGGCACGACGTTTGGTGGTGGAATGATTGCTATGGCCGCGGTGACGGCAACGCTGGAAGCGATCGAAAACGATCAGATGATTGAGAACGTGAGAACGGTTGAAGCTTATCTGCGCGAATGTTTGAAAGAAGTCGAACAGGCCGTGAAAGTCCATGGCCGTGGGTTCCTGCTCGGGCTCGAGTTTGCGGACAAGGCAAAGCCGATTCACGAAGCTTTGCTGGAACATAAGATCATCACCGGCACGTCGAGCGATCCAAAGGTTCTGCGGTTGTTGCCGCCGCTTTGTTTGAAGCGTGAAGAGGTTGATCTCTTTGTTGAGAAGCTGGTTCAGGTGGTCAGCAAAGTCTGAGCAAGCGGCAGAGCCGCAGTAGTACGGAACCGCTCGCGGTAGCGAGCGGGCAGACACGCAATTCGAATCGCACATGCACTTTCTTTCAACTTCTGAATTCTCGAGAGCGGAGTTAGGTCAGCTCATCGACTCGGCCCGACTATTTAAGCTGGGCGACGATCAGGCAAAGCCTCTGGCTGGGCGCTCGATCGCGCTGGTCTTCTTCAATCCCAGTTTGCGCACGCGCGCGTCGATGCAAATCGGGGTTTATGAGTTGGGCGGGAACGCCGTCGTGCTCGCACCCGGTGGGACGAGTTGGACATTGGAACATCGCGCCAACGTGGTGATGGATGCGGACAAGACTGAACATGTCGCTGAGTTTGTGCGCGTGCTCGGCCGGTATTGCGTGGCGATTGGCGTGCGGACATTTGCGGCTTTGCAGAATTGGGAAGAAGAGCGCGCCGATCCAATTCTGAGAGCGTTCGCCAAATACTCTGAAGTGCCAATCATCAATCTCGAATCGGCGATGCATCATCCCTGTCAGTCGATGGCGGACATGATGACGATCCAGGAGAAGCTGGGCGAAGGCCGCAAGAAGGTCCTGCTGACCTGGGCCTGGCACCCAAAGCCTTTGCCGATGGCGGTGCCGAATAGCTTTGCGCTCGCGGCCGCACAGATGGGTCACGACCTCATCATTGCTAATCCTGAAGGCTATGAATTAGATGATGAGTTGGCGGGAACGATCAGGCAGCACGCGGCAGAGGCTGGTGGCAGTGTCGCCGTAACCAGCGAAGTTGACCAAGCATTCGACGGCGTCGAAGTTGTCTATGCAAAGAGCTGGGGCAGCAAAGCCTTTTATGGCGCGCCGGAAAAGGATATCGCGGAACGCGCGCAGTATCGCGGCAAGTGGATGGTGGATGACCAAAAGATGGCGCGCACCAATAGCGCCCTCTTCATGCACTGCCTTCCGGTGCGAAGGAATGTGATCGTGACGGATGGCGTACTCGATTCACCTGCCTCGGTCGTGATTGATGAAGCGGAGAATCGACTGCATGTGCAGAAAGCGATACTGACTAAGTTGCTCAAAAATTAGTTCACGCAAAGGTGCGAAGGCGCCAGGACGAAAGGCGCAAAGAAACACGAGAGCCAAATCGAGATTTCTTCGCGACTTCCGTTCTTGCTTAGCGCTTTTGCGAGAAACTAATCTTTCCAAAGAAGTCTCCAGAGAAAAGAACCTATGACGGACACGACGGACATTGGCAATCAATTGCGGCTCGACCTCTTGCGCGAGGCGCTACCTTATATTCGGCGCTTCAAGGGTAAGACTTTCGTCGTCAAGTTGTCCGGCAAGGTGACTGAAGATCGGACTGTGCTGATCTCTCTGGCTGAAGAACTCGCGCTGATGCATCAGGTGGGCATACGCCTGTGCGTGGTGCACGGCGGCGGCAAACAGCTCAGCGACCTGGCCGCGTTGATGGGTGTCGAGCAGACAATTATCGAAGGCCGGCGCGTAACTGACGACGCCACTTTGGAAATGGCGAAGATGATCTTTGCCGGCAAGATCAATACGGACATTTTGGCCGCGTTGCGTCATCGCGGAGTTGAGGCGGTAGGGCTATCGGGAGTAGATGGAAACATCGTGCATGCCGAGCGCCGGCCACCGAAAGAGATCATGAATCGCGAAACCGGTGAGAGCGAGCACGTTGACTTTGGTCATGTCGGCGACATCCTCGAGATCAATTCTCGCCTGTTGATGGTGCTGTTGGACCAGGGTTACTTGCCGGTGATTTCATCTTTGGGTGCCGACGCGGCCGGCACAGTCTTCAATATCAATGCCGACACGATCGCTTCAGAGATCGCTATCCAGCTCAAAGCCGAAAAGCTGGTCCTGCTGTCTGATGTCGATGGAATTTACTTACGCGCCAACGAACCGGAAACGAAACTCTCGCGCCTGACTGCGGATGAAGCGGAAGAGCTGGTGCAAAAGGGAAGCGCGACCGGCGGAATGATTCCAAAACTACAAAACATCATCGAACTCCTGCGCCGCGGCGTCGGCAGCGCCCACATCATCAACGGCACCGCGCGCAATGCTTTGTTGGCTGAGGTGTTCACTGATAAAGGAACGGGCACAATGATCTCGGCGTAGCCGCCGTCGGATAATTGCGACAGCCTTGATTTCGAGGTGTATCACAATTTCAGTTTGACCCGTCTCGCGTCGAAAAAAACCGACTAAAGTCGGTATTCTGAACGCCGCTAGCTAGACTAAGCACACCTATTCGCCGCGTCCTTAGTCTTCGGGTTCCTCAAACACCACAACCTTCCCGCGAAAATCAAAAGTCATCAGATAGTCTTTGAAGAAGCCGTTGCCGATGTTCACCTGAAAGTTCTTTTTGTCGTGGCCGGTTTTGGGAGACCAAAAAGCAGCGGGCGCTCCCTCGAGTGACAATCTTCCGATCCGCACTGACTTCAGCAGGCCGGATTTGCTTTCATACTCGCCGTTGTAGCCGACTGATTTTTCCACCCGGCCATTTTGCTCTTCTTCTTCCAATCCGAGCAGGGCGACTGCTTCGGGAGTAAGCGCGAAGGTCCCACTCGATCCGGTGTCGAGAGTTGCTTTCAGCTTCTGCCCATTTATGAAGACCGAGTCGATGACGACACCATCGTCGTAACGAAACGCCATGGCGATCTTGTTGACGGTGTTCGGCGAATTCTGAATTCCGATATAGGGCGTCACGGTATAGAAGCGTATCGTCGATGCCGCATAATCAATCTGAACTATGCGGTCCTTGAGGAAGCTGTATCCCAGCACACCATGAATGGGCCGCTCGAGTTTGGCGGCCAGCTTCGTGAGATCGATGGCTCCGGCGGAGACATCCTTCGCGATTACATCTCCGAGTTCCACGGTCGACAGCCTGGTCAGTTGGACCAGGCGAGCTTCTGTGCCACCGCCGTTCGCGGGAAGGCCTCTGGAGTCGAGCTTCAGTCCGAGTTCGCCCGCGGTTGCCAGGTCGATTGCGGACGGATCAGTGTCCGTGTCGAAGAGCATGCTGTACGGACCCTTGCCGGCGATCTTGACCTGCACAATTATCTGGTTGGCGACAAACTCAAAAGGAACTTCAATCGGAGCCAAACGGTTTTGCGCGTATCCGAGTCCGGCCGCGTTTGAGAGTAGCAATATGAAGCCGAACGCAAAGATCCATTGGGCGATTATTCTATTAGGTGACATGTCAGTTTTCAGGTTCGGTACGGCTTATTAATGGCCTATTAAGGTACCGATTGGCTCTTCATTCCATTTCCGGTCTGCGGATGACCATATCGTACACTGTTTCGGTAGAGTCGTGCCGCCTTGATAATGCTCGCAAGCGAAGTTTTGTTGTTGAGTCTATGAGAAATGGATGAACGCGGAGGTTTCCTGATCACCAAATGCGTCGTGGCACACTCATTGCCATTCCCGTCGCGGAGATCGGCGATGAAAAAAGTATTCGCATTACTGATAACGATAACGATTCTGGCGGCAGTGGCCGCACCAGCCTTTGCGCAGGGACGCAGCCGTCGCACTTATTACGAGCCGGCGCCCAATTCAAGAACTTACTACGACAATTCGCGGGCCTACTATGATTACGGATATCGCAATCGCAGCGTTTGGGATCGTCATCGCGACAAGTTGACGCTGGCTATCGGTGCCGGCAGCGGGGCCGCAATCGGCGGGTTAATTGGTGGCAAGCGTGGCGCGGTCATCGGAGCAGTGAGCGGCTTGGGTGCCTCCGCAGTCTACACGTACAAATTACGTAACCGCCGCTATCGATATTAAAGTTCAAGTTCGGCCGTCTTTTTTTGACGACCGTGGGTTGAGGCCGGGTTGTGAAGGGGAGAGCGCGATCCGGCCTCGATTACCTCTTGACGAGATTGAAAACTCTGAAACACCTTTAAGTTCGGTCGTCTTTTGACGATCGTTGCTTGAGGCCGGATTGCGAAGGGGAGAGCGCAATCCGGCCTCAATGTTTTGTTGGGGCGTCCTCTAAGAATCTTGGGAAGGTTCGGAGTCGCGATGAGTGTGTCTTAGTTTGGTTTCGCGTTTCTTTCGCTCAGACAAGAACGATCCACGAAATCACACGAAACGCACGAACAAATCCAGTTCTGGTTCATGTGATTTCGTGGATAGCTTTACCTGGAAAGCAGCAGCAATCTCTCAAACTCAAACACCCGCCGACTTCGGCCTTCCAGCTGACTGATAACGAAACAAGGATGACCGTTAAGGATAGATCAAACCGTAAAGCTTCTCAGCCCAATCCTGATCCAGATTCTGCAGGACGACGTATTGCTCGATCGCGCCATCGCGATTACCTTGCGTCAGCAGGGTCTTGCCGAGATTAAAATAGGCCTTCCCGAAATCCGGTTTCAAACGCGTCGCCTGCCGGAACGCTTCAATCGCTTCATCATGCCGGCCCATCGCTTCATACGCTTCGCCCAGATTGTTTTGGGCGTTCGCGTCGCCGGGTCTCTGTGCTGCGAGCTGCTTGAAAATCTCGACAGCCTCGGCATACTTCTTGAGCTGCACGTAGCGTTGGCCCAGCCGGTCGTAGGCGACAGTGTAGTCCGGCTTCAGCCGAATCGCGTTTTTGTACGCCTGAATCTCGTCGTCGAACTGGCCCCAGTCACGATAGTTTAGACCGAGAGCATAATAGGCATCGGCGGCGTTGTAAGGATCGAGCTTGATTGCCTGCCGGTAGGCTTGCTCAGCCTCTTTGTATTGCTTCAAGTAATAATTCGCGAGGCCAATGTTAAAGTACGATTCAACCGATGGCCGGATCGAAACCGCTTTCTTTGAAGCTTCGATCGCTTCGGCATGACGGCCCAGCTTCTCGCTGCAGAAACCGGTCTGCGCCCAAGCCTCGCCGTAACCGTTGTCGGACTCAGTCGCTTTCTGAAAGTACGGCAAAGCTCGCTGGCAATCGTCTTTTGAAAGAAAGCTAAGGCCGTCGCGGAAATATTCGACTGCTTTCGCGCGCTTGTTGCGGCTGGTGGCGGCGACCAGATCGCCGAGCGACATTTGGGGCGACGCTTCGGATTGCGCGGTGCGGCCGAGTTGCGCAATACGTTCGGAGGGAATTGCAAAGTTGACGCTTTGTCCGCCGGTAATCTGTAGCGTCGCAACGCCAATCACCTGACCCTGCATATTGACTACCGGACTGCCGCTTGACCCGGGAGAAATCGGCGCGGTGATCTGAATGATGCGGCCAAAGCCCGGGATGTCGCGCACTGCGGAAACAATTCCGTTCGTGACGCTGCCTTCCAATCCGAATGGATTACCAATGACGACCACGCTTTCGCCTTCCTGTGGCGAAGTTCGATCGAGCGAGAGCGGCCGGACCAGGTTGGCCGGCGCATCAACTTTCAGCAGCGCCACATCACCCTCTGCGTCGACGGCGAGGACGTTCTTGACCGGAAAGCTGTGTCCCGAATTCAAATGCACTTCGGCGCGATAGGCGCCTTCAATCACGTGCCGGTTGGTTACCACGCGATCGACGTCGACGAAAAAACCGCTGCCGCGCGAAAGCTTTTCGCCGCGGGCATCGAAGGTTTCAATCGCCACGGCCGAAGGTTTGATCCGGCGGACCAATTCGGGAAGTTGATCTTGAGCAAAGGTTAGTGGCGCGGAGAGGATCAGCAGAAGCAAGATTTGGAGTGCGGCGACTAGTCGCCGCTTTCGAAAGCGCTGACAAGTCAGCGCACTCCAAAATGGAACGCCAAGCAGGTTGAGAATCTGAATGCTGGTGCGGGGCGCGCTGACTACTTTCATTGCGCTCCCAGTATAACGCTTGATCACAAGTTCTGTGCGGTCGGCCCGCCAAAGTACCGGTTGGCCTCGTCATAAAGTGCTTTGGTTGATTTGTGAGAACCAAAGATTAGCACTCCGGTTTCCGAACTGAAGTAGTGTTTTTCGGCGGCCGTGTCGAACCGCAACCAGGAAATCGCACCATTCGGCCAGGGGCATTTACCCAGCCAATTTATAGTTGAGTTGCCGGGCGAAAACTGAAGCGTCACGGGCGTGCCGGAAAGAGTTTCGCCCAGGAAGAGGACGCTGCCGGTCACTATCACCATGATGCCGGCGCCCTCCCAGGGAAAAATCTTGAACCAGGAATTGAAGCGCGGCTCAGACGCGTACCGCGCCGGGAGCCAGCGTTTGTTGCCGATCAACTCGCTGCGCGCTGACAGGATCCGGGCACAAATCTTCTTCCGCTTACTGTTTTGATAGAGAACGTAGATCCAAAGGGCAATAACGGGACTGAGGGCGATGGCCAGCACGACCATAACGACAACGATAATGACAATGGTCTGGAGGCTGACGTTGTTCATGTTTTTTGGGGCGCGGGGCAGTAGCCCGACCGTGAGGGAGGGCTCCAATCGTCAGTATCTGAGCCCTCCCTGACGGTCGGGCTACTGCCCCGATCCCTCTGACCGTCACAGTCCGGCTAGTGCCAGCTTCTGCACTTGGGCAACAATCTCACTCAGCTTCACGTCCTCGCTCTGCTTCGTCCGCCGATCGAAAAGCTCAACCATCTCATCAGCGATCTTCTTTCCCAGAGTGATGCGATAGGGAATGCCAACAAGGTCTGCGTCTTTGAACTTCACTCCGGCGCGTTCGTCGCGATCGTCCAGCAGGACGTCCACCCCGGCGTGCTGCAAATCCTGGTAGAGCTTGTCGCCGGCCTCGCGCAGCTTCTCATCTTTGACGTTCGTGATCGTTACCACCACATCGAACGGCGCCAGAGTCTTGGGCCAGATGATCCCGTTCTCGTCGTGATTCTGCTCGACTGCGGCCGTAATAATCCGTTCGACGCCGATCCCGTAGCTGCCCATAACGATTGGGACTGGCTTGCCATCATGGGTCAGCACGGTGGCGCCCATCGACTCGGAATACTTCGTGCCGAGTTTGAAGATGTGGCCAATCTCCATCGCTTTGTAGACTTCGAGTGTGCCCGTTTCGCAGCGCGGACAAGTTTCGCCGGGTGTAACCGTACGCAAGTCCGCCCATTGATCGACTTTGATGTCGCGTTCTATATCGACACCGCGAAGATGATGGTCGTCTTTGTTGGCGCCGGTGGTCATGTTGCTTCGACCCTTTAGGCCCAGATCGGCGACGATTGAGAGTGTGGGCGCCGCTTCTTTCGCGCGAATGCCGCCGAGGCTGCCGGCACTGGCGCCGAGCAACTCGCGAATCTCCTCCGCTTGCGCCGGACGGGCCGCCGTGGCGCCAACCGCATCGGTGAACTTAACTTCATGCAATTGGTGATCGCCCCTAAGCAAAGCCAGCACCGGACGTGGTTCGCCGTCGATGGTCACGATGAAGACCAGCGATTTAATTTGCCGATCCGCGGCCGCTCCTCCCGGAAAAGTCGTCAGGTCTTCAATGGTCCGCACACCCGGCGTGGGGAATTCTTCCGGGGCGTCGGGTCCGGCTTCATCCTCGATCAAGGGCAGACGCGACGTCGCCTTCTCGACATTCGCCGCGTAACCGCAATTCGAGCAACTGGCGATCAAGTCCTCGCCCGCGTCGGTCTTAGCCACGAATTCACTTGATTCAGAACCGCCCATCGCTCCCGATGATGCTTCGACGATCGAAAACTGAATTCCGCAACGCGAGAAGATTCGTTGGTAAGCTTCACGCTGATGCGCAAAGGAGCGATCAAGTCCTTCACGATCCACGTCGAACGTGTATGCATCCTTCATGATGAACGTGCGCAGACGCATCAAGCCTGACTTGGGCCGCGGCTCGTCGCGAAACTTGATTTGAATCTGATACCAAACCTGCGGCAGTTGCTTGTAAGACCTGATCTCGTTGCGGGCAATCGAGGTGAAGACTTCTTCATGAGTCATGCCCAGACACATGTCCGCGCCTTTGCGATCTTTCAGGCGGAACATGTCATCGCCAATCGCGCTCCAGCGTCCCGACTCCTGCCACAATTCGGCCGGATGCAACGCCGGCAGATAGAATTCCTGGCCGCCAATGCGGTTCATCTCTTCGCGCAGGATCTGCATGACCTTCAGAGCAATTCGTTGGCCCAGAGGCAGATATGAATAGATGCCGGCGGACAGTTGGCGCACGATTCCGGCGCGCAGCAAAAGCTTGTGCGAAACGACCTCGGCGTCAGCCGGGTCTTCGCGAAGAGTCGGAATAAAATATTGTGACCAGCGCATAGCGAAACATTTTCGCTTAGCCATAGGACTAACGCAACCGAGGCCCCGTTTGGAGTACCGACTTCAGTCGGAATCTTCGTGAGCTAATGAGGCCGACTAAAGTCGGAACTCCGAACTTAAGCCTCTCGTGTTCAGAGTAACGACTTTAGTCGGGCTTTCATTTAGTCGAGCGCAAAACCCGACTGAAGTCGGTACTCCAAACACCGCTATGTCGTCGTTGCGGCTATCGCAACGCGTGATGTAACATCGCCTCACAACCTTTCATACGAAGGAAAATGGAGACTGTGGGATTGGGGCCCCGAGTTTCAAAGGACGCTGCTGCAAGCTGCGGAGAAACCGCCTGATCCCCTTCCGTAATGTTTCGCCTAATCCAAGGAAGGATGATGATGAGCGACCAGAGAAACGCATCGTTAGCTGAAGTAGATCCGCTAATCGCGAATGCCATCGATAACGAAGTCGCGCGCCAGGCGAACGGCCTGGAATTAATCGCCAGCGAAAACTTTGTCAGCGAAGCCGTATTGGAAGCGGCGGGCTCGGTCTTTACTAACAAGTACGCCGAAGGCTATCCCGGCAAGCGTTACTACGGCGGCTGTGAATATGCTGATGTGGTCGAGCAAACCGCGATCGATCGCGCGAAGGAATTGTTCGGCGCCGATCACGCGAACGTGCAACCGCATAGCGGCGCTCAGGCGAATATGAGTGTCTATCTCGCGGCGATTCAATATGGCGACACGATCCTGGGCATGAATCTTTCGCATGGCGGTCACCTGACGCACGGCCATCCGCTGAATTTTTCCGGCCTCAGCTATAAAGTTTTTGATTACGGCGTGTCGCGTGAAACTGAAACGATCGACTATGACGAACTACAACGCATCGCCGAAGAGCATAGGCCGAAGTTGCTCGTGTGTGGCGCATCGGCGTATCCGCGCATCATCGACTTTGATCGAATTAGCCAGATAGCCAAGAGCGTCGGCGCCCGGATGTTCGCGGACATCGCGCACATTGCCGGGCCCGTCGTTGCCGGTTTGCATCCTTCTCCCGTTCCCGTAGCCGATTACGTAACATCGACGACGCACAAGACTCTGCGCGGTCCGCGCGGTGGTTTGATCTTGTGCAAGGAAGAGCACGCGAAAGAGATCGATCGGCGGTTGTTTCCCGGCGTCCAGGGCGGCCCGCTGGTGCACATCATCGCCGCGAAGGCCGTAGCGTTTGGCGAAGCGCTGCGAGACGACTTCAAAGAATATCAACGGCAGGTGCTGGCGAATGCCAAAGCGCTCTGCGCTGAGTTACAGGAGCAGGGACTGCGCATTGTTTCCGGCGGTACCGACAACCACTTGATGCTGGTCGACGTGTGGATGGACGGGAAGGGAATAACGGGCAAAGTCGCCGAGAAGGCGCTCGAAGCCGCCAACATCACCGTCAACAAGAACACCATTCCTTTTGATCAAAACAAACCATTCGTTGCTTCGGGCCTGCGCATCGGCACACCCGCCGTCACCACGCGCGGTATGAGAGAACCTGAGATGCGGGAGATCGGGCGGCTGATCGCCCAGGTCGTTCATGAGCCCGAGTCGGAAGACGTGCGGCATCAAGTCCAGCACGGCGTCGCCGAACTAACAGCGAAGTTTCCGTTGTATGCGAAGCGGTTGAAGCCGACAGCCGCTGGGGCTGCGGAAGGGTAAGCGACTTGCGTGGAAGGTTGCTGTCACTCTCGAATCGCCAAAGCTGACCGCGAGTATGAAGGTCGGCTCCGCCAGATTGAGATGGGTCTATAGTGACAGGCGCTTCCTCGATGCCGAGCACGAGTGTATCCTACGCAGAGGTTAATATGGCAGTTGATCGAAACAAACTGGAAAATCTGCTGAAGCAGCTACCTGAAGAATTGCAGAACGAGGTGCTTCAGTTCGCGGAGTCACTGCTTCAACGAAGCGATAACAGTTCCAGCGGAAATGGGACGCCGCCGGTGCGTTCGTTCTTCGGCATTTGGGATAGTGGAGATCCGCACTCGGCCCATAATGATCGCATTGATGCCGACCTTGCCGAAGAATACGCTGGCTCTCACGAGGCCGACTCATAATGCTGCTCGACACTTCGGGCTTAATGTGTCTGTTTGACCAAAGAGACAACCGACACGCCCTGGCAACAAAGCAATACCAATCCGCTACTCGACGATTAATTCACAACTATGTCTTTGCTGAATTTGTCGCGCTGGTAATTGCGCGGCGAGCACCGCTGGCTGACGCCTTGCGCTTCACACAGTCGATTCATCACAGCGGTGAAGTCGAAGTCGTCTGGGTTGACGGCGGCTTGCATGAGCGGGCGATGCGGTTGCTGGCTGAACGCGAAGACAAGCGCTGGACGCTGTGCGATGCAGTTAGCTTCATTCTGATGGGCGCGAGCAGAATCGCAGAGGCGCTAACGACCGATCATGATTTCGAACAGGCGGGCTTTGTCCGGCTACTGGATCGATGACTCCTCGGGTTTTATGAGTTCAGAATCACCATCACTACTCCCTCTCCTCAAGCAATTCTTCGGCTTCGATTCCTTTCGGCCTCTTCAGGAAGAGATCATTCGCGATGCGCTGGCCGGGCGTGATGTGCTGGCGCTGCTTCCCACCGGCGGTGGCAAGTCGCTTTGTTTTCAGTTGCCCGCACTGGCGCGCGCTGGATTGACGGTTGTCGTCTCGCCGCTGATTTCGTTGATGAAGGATCAGGTTGATGCGCTCCAGGCCAGCGGAGTGGCGGCCACGTTTTTGAATTCCTCGCTCAAGGCGGATGAATCGCGCGCGCGTCTAAGCGGCCTGCACAACGGCGAGTATCGGCTGATCTACGTGGCGCCCGAGCGGATGATGCTTTCTGGTTTTCTATCCGACCTGCGGCGTTGGAACGTAAACTTGCTGGCCATTGACGAGGCGCACTGCATCAGTGAATGGGGACATGACTTTCGCCCCGAATATCGCCGGCTGGCCGAGTTGCGCCAACACTTTCCCGAAGTGCCGTTGATGGCACTCACGGCCACCGCGACTGAGCGGGTGCGTTTGGATATTGTGAAGCAACTTCATCTCCGCGAGCCGCAGCGCTACGTCGCCAGTTTCAATCGGCCGAATCTAATGTATCGAGTGCAGCCCAAGAGCAAAGCTTATGAGCAAGTGCTTTACTTCCTGACCACGCGCCCGAATGAAAGCGGCATCGTCTACTGCCAGAGCCGCAAGAGCGCGGAAAGCGTTTCGGCACGTTTGAGTGACGACGGCGTTTTGGCCAGGCCTTATCATGCCGGCCTCGATGGGAAAGAGCGCTCGATGAATCAGGAGCTATTCCTGCGCGACGAGGTGCGCGTGATCTGCGCGACGATCGCTTTCGGCATGGGCATCAACAAGCCGAACGTTCGCTTTGTCGTCCATCACGATCTGCCCAAGAATGTCGAAGGCTTCTACCAGGAGACCGGCCGCGCCGGCCGCGACGGTTTGCCAAGCGAGTGTTTGCTGCTATTCAGCGCCGGCGACGCGGTCAAATACTCGAGGTTCATCGACGAAGTGTCCGACGAGAAGCAGAGACAGATCGCCACGACCCAACTCCGGCAGATGGTTGATTTCGCCGAAAGTAGCGAGTGCCGTCGCGTCGCTTTGCTGCGTTACTTCGGCGAAGACTTTCGCGAAACCAACTGTGGCGGTTGCGACAATTGCCTGACGCCGCGCGAGACCTATGACGGAACTTTGGCCGGACAGAAGTTTCTTTCGTGCGTCTACCGCGTCCGCGAAAAGAGCGGCATTAACTTCGGCATCAATCAAATTGTGGAAGTGCTGGCGGGCGCCGAAACTGAGAACATCATCAAGTGGAATCATCACACGGTCTCAACCTACGGAATCGGCAAGGAATTCAGTCGTGTCGAATGGCGCAACATTGGACGCGAGTTGATCCGGATGGGTTATCTGCGACAAGCCGCGGAGAAATTCAACGTCCTGCAACTGACCGATCAAGGGCAAGCAGCTCTCAGGGAACGCCAGTCGATCCGTCTGACCAAACGCGTGACCGCGACGAAACCGGTGCAGCCGCGCGCCGGAGAAATTTCCTGCGACGAAGATTTGTTCGAGCGGTTGCGCCGGCTGCGTAAGCGACTCGCCGACGAACGCGGCGTGCCGCCATATATCATTTTCTCAGATGTTTCCCTTCGTCAGATGGCCCGGGAGTATCCCTCGAACGAAGCGGAGTTCGCGCAGATTAGCGGGGTGGGCGAGCAGAAGCTGAAGAGATTTGGGAAGATTTTCTTATCAGCGATTGCCAACCACCGGCGCGATAGTTCGACGAAGGCGCGTGGGTGACGTCATGCCAAACCTAATGACAGGCAAGAGCCTACTACTTGTTTCCCTTGGCTCTATGATCATCACTGCATTATGCAGTGCGAGTAGTTTGCCTCAAGACGGCAGCATCGCTCAGCCACCTCCACCGCTGCCTATCAAAGCCATCGCTGAGCCAGGCACTGAGGCTGTTGGCTGGAAGCGCTTTGAAGTTGGCGAGCCAGCTTTATTCAGCGTCAGCTTCCCGCGCGCTCCACAATCAGCGTCAAGGAGAATAAGCGTACGCGATGGAGCCGGTGACGTATGGCTTTTCTTTGTCGCCAATACAACGACCATTGTCAGCGCCAGTTATCAAGTTGACGATTCGGGACGAACGATGTCCGAACACGATAAATGGGCGTGGTTCAATAATTGGGCTGCCGGATTTGTTGACAGTATGGTGAAGAACGCGACGCTGGGTGCGAGTGGACCGGTGTCCGTGGTCATTGAGAGGAGAGTCCGATCCAAGAGCGGTGTCGAAGGTCTCGAACGCACCGTTGTGGTTGGCGAATGCAGCGTTCGCCTCCAATCCTTCTTCGTTGGTCCGCGGTCGCTGACTTTGGCCGCTGTTTGGCGGACTTCGAGTCCAAAGAGCGAACCCGCTTATTTCTTTGACTCGCTCAGCCTTGACATGGCGCTCGGCTCAGCGGAGGTGGCGTTGATCTCTTCTCCTTTGGCGGGTTGGACACGGTATGAACTTGGCGAGGGATCGATTAGCGCCATCTTTCCAAAAGAACCTGTCGAAGACAGAGAGTTCGCAAGGCCACGTGTGCAAACAGAGGCTGCTCCCGTCTTTTTCATCGCCGAAAAGGATGATGCGGTTTATGGGATTGGCTATTTGCCGGATATGCCGGCGAGCGCCAAGTCACCTTCTGAGCGGGCGGCTGTGTATGCCTCGACATGGAGCATGTTAGAAGAGAACTTGCGCCGAACCATTGAACCGGAACTCGCAGTCAGCAAGGTTAAACCAAGAGCGGATGTTAAGCTTATCGCTGGAGCGGCGCGACCTATTAAGCTTGCAGGGTTATCTGGGGAAGAAAAGATCTTTACAATTGGCACGCTCGAGTTTCGCGGACAATTGGCGCTTTTGGGGAAGCGGATGTTTTTCGTGGTGGTGTGGGCGACTATTGAGACTCCACTGGCCGCCCGTGAGGCATTCCTTCAAAGCGTAAGGTTGAAAAGGATAGTCACTAAACCCTAACAATAGCGTTTTGAGTATCTCGCTCCGGACGACCGATTACCAGCGAGACGGACGCAGTTTTCATTTCATGCAAGAAATCTTCGGCCACGACGGCTTAATCGCCAAAGCCCATCCGGAATACGAACACCGGCCCGGCCAGATTCAAATGGCCGAGGCGGTCGTGCGCGCGTTTGAGCAGCGGCGTCACCTGATTGTCGAAGCGGGCACCGGCACCGGCAAAACGCTCGCGTACCTGGTGCCGGCGATCGCGGCGGCATGCGGCAGCGGCGCGCGCATCGTCATCTCAACCGGAACCAAAAATCTGCAAGAGCAGTTGATGGAGAAAGACATTCCCTTTCTTCAGGACGTGCTGCCCGCTAAGTTTCGCGCCGCGGTCATGAAGGGACGTAACAACTACGCCTGCCTGCATCGCATCAAGCGCGCCGAAAGCATGCCCGTGCTCGAAGGCCTCGACGACGTAGATCACTTTGATGAAGTGTTTCGCTGGGTCACGCAAACCAGCACCGGCGATCGAGCTGAGCTTTCAAACCTTCCTGAGCACCTCCCGTTCTGGCGCCACATCGATGCGCGTTCTGATACTTGTCTGGGTCAGCAGTGCCCGGACTTCGAGCCGTGCTTTATTACCCGCATGCGCCAAAGGGCCATCGATGCCGACATCATCGTCGTAAATCATCACCTGTTCTTCGCCGATCTTGCCTTGCGCAACGGCGCGTATGGTTCGGTCCTGCCTGATTACGCGGCAGTAATTCTGGACGAGGCGCATCAGATCGAGGACGTGGCGTCAGAGTACTTTGGCGCGCAGGTGTCGACTTATCAGATCGACGATCTGCTGCGTGATGTTGGTGCCCTGAAGCTCGAAGATCGCGAGACCGAAAGGGAACTGGCGCGGATCAGCGCCCGCATTCAGCGATTCTCGGACGCGTTCTGGATTTCGTTTCGTGAGGGGCGTGGGCTGGAAGGTAGATTCTCGCTGGCGCCGCGGACGCGGGGCAGTAGCCCGACCGTGAGGGAGGGCTTGGAGGCCGGCATGGATGCCGCCGAACCGCAGGCAGGAATGCCTGCGCTCCCGTATTACGCATTCGACAACGCATTGAATCGTCTGGAGACGACGCTCGATTCGCTGCCGGAGCCTCCCGCGGATGCCGAAAGCATCGTGCGACGGACGCGACAGCTTCGTTTTGATCTCAACTTTATTATCAAAGGCGAAGACAAGAAATTCGTGTACTGGCTCGAGCGTCGCGGTCGCGGAGTCTTTCTGCGCGCTTCGCCAATCGACGTCTCGGGCCTTTTGCAGGACAAGCTCTTCGAGAAAGTACCTACCGTGGTCTTGACGTCGGCAACACTGTCGAGCGCCGGCAACTTCAATTTTATTCGCGAACGCCTCGGACTTGAGCAAGCGGAAGAAATGATCGCCGAATCGATCTTCGATTTCGAACATCAGGCGGTTCTGTATCTACCTCCGCACATGCCTGATCCCAGGTCACCACAGTGGGCGAGCGCTGCCGCTAATGAAGTCATCAAAATCGTCAACGCGACCGAAGGCCGCGCTTTTGTTTTATCGACCAGTTTGTCAGGAATGAACGAGCTGTTCGAACGCGTCGCGCCGGAGATCGACTATCCCTGCTTTGTGCAGGGCAGCGCGTCGAAGGGCGCTTTGCTCAAAAAGTTTCGTAGCACGCCAAATGCTGTCTTGTTTGCCACCGCGAGTTTCTGGCAGGGTGTGGACGTGCGCGGCGAACAACTGTCGTGTGTGATCATCGACAAACTACCGTTCGCGGTCCCGAGCGATCCGGTGGTGGCCGCGCGCCAGCGCTACATCGAGGACCAGGGCGGTTCGAGCTTCTATGAATACAGCGTGCCCCAGGCGATCATAAGTTTAAAGCAGGGACTTGGCCGGTTGATTCGCAGCACTACTGATCGTGGAGTCCTGGCCGTGCTCGATCCGCGTCTGCGGACAAAGATGTATGGACAGACTTTCTTGCAGAGTCTGCCGCCGTGCCGGGTGACGTCTGATGTTGATGAACTGTGGCGCGTGTTTGAATTGGATCTTTCGGCACAATCGACAGGAGCGTGATTGCGAAAAGTGATTTTAAACGCAAAGTTGCGCAAAGTTACTCGCGAAGGAACGCGAAGGGTTTTCCTCTGCGCCCTTTGCGAAAACCTCTGCCCTTTGCGTTTAATCGCCGTTTCCCGCCTTTATCAAAGGCTGAAACTCGCCATTGTCTGTACCGACTTGCGACTTTGGATGTCGGACTCTAGACTTTGGAGTTATCCATGCCCGGACAATTTGAAGTCATGATCGAGCGCAACTTTTCCAGCGCGCATCAACTGCGCGGCTATAAGGGGAAGTGTGAAAACCTGCACGGCCACAACTACAAGATTGAGATCTACGCGCGCGGTTCAGAGTTGAACCACATCGGATTGTTGGTTGATTTCGTGGAGTTGAAAGAAGCCGCGGACGAGCTGGTCACTTATCTCGATCACAAGAACCTGAACGAGCTCGAGCCCTTTATTGAAGAGCAGAACCCTTCGGCGGAAAATGTCGCGCGGTTTGTACTGCAGAAATTAGCGGCCAGGATCGATGACGAACGCGTGCAGATTTATAAGGTGCGGTGCTTTGAGACGCCAACCAGCGTGGCTACCTACCAGGTTGAATGATCCACAGATTTCGCAGATTACACAGAACTCATTTTCCATTTCTCATTTGACAGTTTTCATTCGTCATTGACAGCCCAAGAAGTTCGGGCCTGTTCGCGGACGTGACGGCCGCGAGTTTCACCGCAAAGGACGCAATGGGTCTCGCAGAGGAACGCAGAGAATGTTGCTTTGGGTAGATTAGTCTTCAATGGGTCGTTATGGCGGGAACCGCGCCTAAGCAATGGCAAATGAAAACTGTCAAATGATAAATGGAAAATGGTTTTCTCTCATTAGCCTCCGGCAATTTCCCGCAGATACTCTTCAAAGAATTCCCGGTTTCGTTCGCTCATCTGGCTGATGCGCACACCGATCAAATAGCCTTCTTCCAGTTTTTCGTAACGCACGGGCGTCGCCTGAATCTCGATCGATAATCCGTTCGGCAAATCCAACTCGATCGACATCGAACCCTCAGCTCCCAACAGATATTGCTCGTCGATGTTCTGCGCATGCAGGACGACACCGAGACCGTCCGCGCTGATATTGACCGTATGGCCGGCGCAGGCGCGCAGATGCTGAACGCCGCCCGCGCTCGGCTCGGCGTCGCGCATGAGCACGCTGAAGTCCAGGCGCGCATCGAGGGTCGCATTGATTCTGGGAGACTGTCGACGGTCTTCAGGATTAACTGGCACAGTCGGGAAATCCTTTGTTGGTTGCTAGTTTTGGCTGACGGTCTCGAGCCCGATGTTGTATTTCTTGATTTTGCTGTAAAGCCGCGGGCGATAAATGCCCAGCAGGTTGGCGGCCTTTTGTTTGTTGCCGCCGGTACGCTGCAAAGTGCGCTCGATGACAAACTTCTCGACATCTTCGAGGGTCATGTTCGGCGGCACGTCCCATGAAAGCGCGGGCGCCGCACTGCTGGTTGAGCCGCCATTGTCGAATGGCAGATCGACTGGTTCGATTTGTTCGCCTTTCGCCAATAACACGGCGCGCTCAAGTACGTTTTGCAGCTCGCGCACGTTGCCTGGCCACGGGTGGCTAAACAACCTTTGATAAGCCGACTGTGAGACGCCGGCAATGGGGCGTTCGTATTTTTCAGCGTACAGCTTGAGGAAGTGATCGGTGAGCAATTGAATGTCTTCCATGCGCTCGCGCAGCGGCGGCACATGAATCGTGATCGTGGAAATGCGATAAAAGAGATCGTCGCGCAGCAGACCCTCGCGAATGGCGTCGGCCGGCATGCGATTCGTCGAAGTGATCAAACGGAAGTCAACCGGGTAACTCTTTTCCGAACCGATCTTCCGGCAAGTCCGCTCTTGCAGCACGCGCAGTAGCTTCGGCTGCAACTCGACGGGCATTTCGGCGATTTCATCCAGCATCAGCGAACCGCCGGCGGCATGTTGCACCAGGCCTTCCTTGTCGGCGTGCGCGCCGGTGAAGGCGCCTTTGGCGTGGCCAAACAATTCCGACTCGATAAGTTCCTTTGGCAAGGCGGCGCAGTTGACCTTGATGAAGGGCTTCTTGGCGCGCAGGGAATTGTAGTGAACCGCGTTGGCGATTAGTTCCTTACCGGTGCCCGATTCGCCGATGATGAGAACGTTGGCGTCAGATTTCGCCACCGACTCGATCGTCTCGTAAATAATTTGCATCTCTTTTGACGAGCCGATGATGTTGAAGTATTCGGCCCGGGTGGAAAGCTGGCGGCGCATGCTTTCGGTCTCAGCCATCAACGCACGGCGCTCGAGGGCCTTTTCTACCAGGGGCAAGAGTTCTTCAAAGTCGAAAGGCTTTTCGACGAAATAAAAGGCGCCTGCTTTGGTTGCTTCGACCGCCGTCTGCACTGAGCCGTAGCCGGTGACCACAATTACCTCCGTGCTGGGCTTTGCATCTTTCATGTGACGCAGCAGCGTGAGACCGTCCATGTCCGGAAGTTGCAGATCGCAAATTACCAGGTGATGCGCGCCGCCATCGAATAGGTCGATTGCTTCCGCACCGCTGGCCGCGGTATCGACCGCATAGCCTTCTTCGGCGAGATGCTGCCGCAGCGAGTCGCTCATCATCGGCTCGTCATCTACCACCAGCACGCGAATGTCTCTCGTCTTTGTTCTGGGCATGAATTTATTTGTAATCGGGCTCCCGGGAATTTTGGAAATCATTCAGACAGCGGCAGCCGGGCGCGAATCGTATTTGTGTCACATTCGAATCGCCCTCCGTGGGCTTCGATGATCCGTGCCGCCTGCGCCGTATACACCGTGCCGTGACTTTCGGACGAACGAAGCAAATGATTGCGGCCCGCGAGTTTAACGCCTCGCCATTCGATCACAACTTCCGCTCCCTCGACGTTGCCTTCGCGACGTGCGTGAAGCGAGACTTCACCAGTATCCCGTGAAGGCAGACTGTTAACAGCTTCGTGAGTTAACGCTTGCAGAGCTTCCATTAGAGCCACCGGGTCGAATTCGCCACGAAGTGGACTGTCCTCAATCTCACAGGCTAACGAAACGTTTCCACCCGGCCGGGTGGTCACATCTCTGATAGCCCGCAAGATTAATTCCCTCAGATCAGCATGCGGCTGCCGGTGCAGTGCCAACGGTTGCGAGTAGCGGACCAGGGCAGTCATGTCCCTCGCGGCGCGATCCAGCCCCGCAATCAGCTTCACCAAAGTCTCGCGCTCTTCTGTGGATCGATCCTCGCGTTCCAGTCGCTTGCGCAGAAACGTGGCGTACAATTTGAGTCCATTAAGTTGATTCTTCAAATCGTGTACGATTTGCAGGGTCGCCCGACCCAGATCTTCGAGTGCATTGGTCTCCATGGTCTTGGCGAGTGCTGGTTTCATGGTCGAGTGTCTTTAACGGATTGTAGAGAGAAGAGTGTACGAATTAGACCCAATTATTTCACCTTTGTGTGTCGTGTTTCCGTGCGACATGATAACAAGAAAGTGAAGGCGTATGCTAGTGATGCGTGAATTAAGGTAGTCTTGAGTCGTCGATAAGCGAGTGCTGATGAGGACGAGGTCGTTGATGAAGCGAGAGAAGCAATTATTTTTGTTGGTCGAGGATTTTGAGGACAGCCGTTTCATGTTGCGACGGTTGCTGGAAATGGCTGGGTATCGGGTTGTCGAAGCGAGCGATGGCGAACAGGCCGTCGAGCTGGCTGTGCAAAAAGAGCCGGCGCTGATTCTCATGGATTTGAGTTTGCCGAAACTCGATGGGCTGGCTGCCACGAGAAAGATTCGCGAGCACAAACGAGTGGGAAAGACGCCGATTGTCGCGGTTTCTGCTCACGATTCACCCGAGACTCGGACCGAAGCTCTCGCGGCGGGATGCGACGAATACGTGACGAAACCGATCGATTTCGATCAGCTCGATGCGTTGCTTAAGCGGTTTCTTCCCAAAGGGCGTCCCAGGAATCGCGGGAATTAGCTTTCTTTCTCTGTCCCCCAGCGTAACTCACTTATGTACCGGAACCGCTCGCCCGTCCGCCCGATTATGTGGCAGAAGCAGAGCGGCAGTGCTGATGACGCGCGGCCTGATGGTGATCTTTTTCAGGAAATCTGCGCCCCGGAAAACAGGCACGAGAATTGATGAGTCAGCGGTGGAGGGAGGCGGTTCGCGCTGGCCCGACCCTGAAGTCTCGCGCGCGTGGATCAATCAAGTCTTGAAGACCGCAAGCAATATCCCACATAGGCCAATGTCTGCCGACGAAGTCATTCTGAGGGGCGAATGCCCGCCCACCGATTTCGCGAAAGGCATGAGTCATGAACTGCACACCCCGCTGCACGTGATCATCGGGCTGTGCCAGTTACTGGCGCGCGAACAAAACCCGAGACTATCTCCAATGCAGCGCGATGCCGTCGAACGGATGGAGCGGAACGCGCGAACCTTGCTCCAAAGTGTCAATCACCTTCTGGGCTGCCTGCGCAGCGGCCAGTTTGAATGAGAACGTTCGCTGACGAACATTCGTGATCACCTCATCCGCCTGGCAACCTGGTCATTCGTCCTTTATCAAAGAAAAATAAGTCGGCGTCGGCAGCACAGGGCTTGATGTGTACCTCCAGGAGAGTCCTGGATTGAGTAGCAGTTTCCAGACAATCCGAAGGTTCGGCGCGGATAAAGCTGTCATTGTCGTTCAGCAGATGAATGCTTAATGAATCAGGACCACGACTCACTGCCACTTCATCACGAGCAGATTGAAGATCCTGAAATGCAATTATCTCGACCTGTTTGAAGCGCTTTCGATTTTGAAAATATAGGAGCGCTTCGGGTAAGCCGTTGTGAAAGACCGGCACGCCGCGAAGGTTATCAGGGGCGTTGAGAACGAGCAGATGATCATGCGTTGAAGAATCAGCGAGATCATCCATGATGCTGCGAGAGAGTTTGGCAGCTTCGCTCCATAATCGATTCGTCTGGTAAAGCCTCATCGAATAAAAACCCAGGACGCAAATCAGAATCGCAAGCCATAGCGCCTTCTTGCGAAGCAGAATCACCGCGAGATACGCGATCAACAGACATGAAAAGACTGACGGTAGGTACAGGAACCTTTCGCCCAGCGTTTGATACAAAGTAAGGCGAAGATTGATAACCGGCAGCAGCGAAAACAAGAACAAGATCACGAGCGCGATCAGGAAACGGTTCTGTTCCTTCAGCTCTGAAGGCCCATACCACCTGCGTCTAAGAATGATTGCCAACCCGACCAAACCTGCGCAGGCCAACGAGAACAATATGAACACGCGAGATTGAAGCGGCTTAAAGAGGAACCAGGACAATTGAGACGGCAGCACCGGCAAAACCGACCGCACTGAAGCTTCGAGCAAGCGATCTCGTAACCATCCTGGAGAAAAATTCAAATGTTGGCTGGCGCCGTACCCGCCGACCAGCGAGCCGATGAAGACAGACCTGACCGCAACAAACACGAGCAGGATCGAAACGTAGCAGGCAATAACCTGGAGAAATTGCCTGCGAGTTTTCCCATCCTTTCGCAAAGGTCGGATGAACAGACCCAACCCCAGGATGAGAAATGGCAGGCAGACGGCGGCTTCTTTCGCCAGCAAAGCCAAAGCGAAACATGAGAGAGACAACGCCAGTTGTGATCCGCGTTTGCCCCGAGCGTATTCGAGGTAGAAGAGAAGGGAAGCGAGGCAGAAAAAGGTAGCCAGTACATCGGCCCGTCCCGAAATCCACGCCACTGCTTCGGTATGAGACGGATGCAAGAGGAAGAGGGAGCCGGCGCCGATTGCGATCATTCGCTTGGCGGCGGGAGTCAGCTTCATATCCTCAACGATTCGTAGCGAGAGAACGTAGGTCAGAAACGCATTCAGCGAATGAAAGACGACGTTAGTGAGATGAAAGCCAAAGGGCCGTGCGCCCCAGATTCTGGTGTCGATTAGATAGCTCAGAATGAAAAGGGGCCGGAAAAAGCCGCCATGCTCCCTGCCCCAAACCACAGAGAAGTCTCCGCTCAGGATTTTTCCAATCTGAGCAAAGTCGTCCGAAAGGAACCAGGAGTTAATGACGTTTGAGAAGGCGATAAATCCGGCGCAGAGGAACAGGCCGAGGATTGCGAATTGGCGGCGGGACTTCACGTCCATCTATCTTACCGTAGCTTTCGTCTTTCTTTCGCGCTCGCCGCAAAAGGTAATCGATTGAAAAGCGATCATCCTGACGCGGGAGGTCCAGAATAAACAACAGCAGCGCAAGTCTTGGAATGACGTGCGTGTGAAACTCATAAAGCGGCTCTTTCAGCAGATGGCCGAACGTGACAATCGCCAGGACGAAGCCCAGTGGCATCAGTGCCTCGCGAGTGCGCAGGCCGATGATAAGCAATGCGCCGGCGATGAGTTCGATGAAAGGAATCGTGACCCCAACAAACCAGAGCGACCAGACCGGCAGGAAAGTGTCGGCGAAAGGCAGAAAGTATTTGCGCGCGTGGTTCAGCGGACCCAACTGAAAAACTTTCCATGCTCCGACCATAAAGAAGATCAGTCCGAGCACCAGGCGCGCAAAAAGCAACGCCCAGCTTCGATCTGGATTCTGTTCTTCGTCGGTCTTCATGGTATTCCTGGCAGGGTAGACCGGACTTGCTACCCGGTCGCTACCGCTCGCGGTACTGACCTCATCATTCAGAGACCACTAACGCCGCATAACTACCAGCTTGCAATCGGGGCCACCGTTATTGGTAAAGGGATTAGCTCCAACTAATTTGATGTTGTAGTCGCCAACAGTCTGAGTATCGCTAAGCGTCAGTTTCTTTCCGAAAGCGCCTACGTCCGACAACTCCAACTCGACGTAAGGTGAATCAGCGCGGCGATCGACGTACCATTGATGACCTACCGATTTGAGCTTAATAGTCAGGTCGGCTCCAGAGACTGAGACTTTTTCTCCGGGCTTCAAGCTGAATTCTTCTCCGACCTTGACCCGGCGGGACAACAAACAGCCGCTAACGAGAAGTAGAGAGATCGCTGAAAGAGCGAACCAGTTTCCAGAAAAGAATTTCGTGCGCGGCATAATCGAATTCTATTTAACGAGCTCACGGCCGAATTACGTCTGTGCGCCAGGTCTCGCTTTGCGGACGAATGGCGCCGGTGACCCGGCGAATTCTTTCCGCGCCTACCCATTCGTCCCAAACGTCATCATAGTCACGGTAGTGAATCAGATGCACGCCGCGCTCGACGCGCATTACCTTTGCCGGATACCACTCTCGTTTCCAAATCACTTCCACCGTTGAGCCCGCCGGATATTCGACGATTTTGGGTTCGCGGATCTGGCTGAGCCGCACCCACTCGTCGTCGGAATCTTCATAACCGTAGTAGTGGACGTGAAACGTGCCGGCCCGGGCTTCGATCACACGCGCCTTCCACCATTTGCCTTCCGACTTGACCTCAACTCGCTTGCTTACTTCAGGGTTCGACTTTCGTTCGGCCCGGGCAAGTACTGTGTCCCGCCCAAAGCTGCCCGTAGTAGTAAACGAAGAAAGCTGTTCTTCGGCGAATGCCATGTCCTCTTTCACATCCTCGGCAAGTTCACTCAGAGTGATCTGTCCATCGCTGTTGAGATCGGCAAAGGCTTTCCCGGAAAGTCCGGCGATTAGCATCTCTGTGAACGTCCAGTTTCCGGTGGAGAGTTGGCTCGCCGACGAAGAGGTCAAGCAGGCAAACGACACTCTCTGATTCAAACGTCTGGCCTGTTGTGACAGGCTGCCCGAATAGCAACAGTCCGCCGTTAGGAAGGCCCTGGACCCTTTGAAGTACTTTTCGACATCTCTGACTATCGAGTCGGTCGACCAGCCCGGGGTATCGTCACCGGCGTCATAGGTAGCAAAGAAGGTCGTGCGCGCATCGTCTGACTTGTAACCGTGGCCACAGTAGTAGACGAAGAGGAGATCGCCTTCCCTTGCTTTGGCCAGAAACGCAGCGAAGGCAGTCTTCACCTGCCGGGTGGTTGCTTGCGCGTCCTGAAGATAAACCAACTGTTGCGCCGGCACACCCTGCTGCCTGAAGAACTCAACCAACTGCGCATCGCGGCGATTTTTCTGCGGGAAAGAATCAAACATGTCGCGATGCTTCCATTGCAAGGTTCCCACCACGAATACCCAGGTGCGCTGCGGCTGCCAGTCGCGCGTTTGGGCGATTGCGTTAGAGCCACAGAAGAGGCCGCAGCCCAGCAGAACGAAGAGAGCGAGGCAAAGTTTGCCGCCGCGTCGATGCGAGATGTTGTTTGAGTTCATATGGTCGCGTTTGGAAGATTCATGATCCGCTCGCTGTACCGAGCGCGATTGTAACAGAGAAGTTAGTGCGTGCTGCGGCGGTACATGCCGTGGCACTCCCAAACTTAGACGCGCCACAGGTCGGGATTTTGCGGCGCTCACCGGTAGGAACCACTCACCTTGGGAGATTTTTTAAACTGGCTGCAAGGCACTTCATTTGATTGTCTCGGGTTCAAGTACAGCCAAGGAGGACATTATGAAAAGAAAGACGGCGATCGTGAGTCTGCTGTTAGTCGCTACTTTAATCTACTCAACTCTGGCAATCGTCCAACAACCGGTGGCACGGGGCGATTGGAGCGCAGTGGCGATGAGTTCATCATCGAGCTCAGGGATGGAAAGAGTGTGAAGGGGAAGGTGACGAGCGTCGTCAGCGACGAAATTAGCCTCACCCGAAAGAACAAAAGTGAGACTGTTCGCCAGGACAGTATTGCTCGGATCTATCATAAAAAGTGGAAGGCTGAGAAAGGGAAGAAATTTGGAGTGCGGCGACTTGTCGCCGCTTTCTCATGGCTCGTTGCTGTCTTTGTCATTGACGGTCTCTGAGCCGAGTGAAAGCGGCGACAAGTCGCCGCACTCCAAAACGAGCCCGATAGTCTGCGTTGCCTTCAATCTATCGCTTCAGTCGTTTGAAATAGATGGCGTTGAGATTCCCGGCTCTTATTTCGAGCGGTGCCACACCAACCATCTCCCAACCGTTTTCGCCTAACTTCGCAATCGCCTTCGCCGGCCCAAAGCTCTCGGTGGCCGGCTCGTCCGCTTCCTCTACCTGGGCGCCGCCGTTGCGGAAATACGTAATCCAGTAGAGGCCACCGCGACTCTGGCCCACCATGGCCTTACTGAGCGAACAGTACTCGAACCGATCCGGCGCCGTTCTCTCAGGCGATCTGTCGGGGCGCTGCGCTTGGGTCGGAACGGAGTAGTTCATTCGGCCAATAATCGCGCCGCCGACCAATGCGGCTGCCAATACCAACACTAACATTAGTAACCGTCTTGTCTTGTTCATATTCATCTCCTGCAAGAGGACCGTGCCCTAACAGTGGCACAGACTTCAGTCTGTGATTCGCGAGACTCCTAACCCAATCACAGACTGAAGTCTGTGCCACCAATGAGCTAAGAGTTACACGATGGAAGGCGGGTTCTGTTCCGCTAAGTCACCGTCGGATTGTTTCTGGAACATGAATGAAACCAGTCTGGGTGGTTTATTCTGATCGTCCGGGTGCCACCACTCCTTCATGCCCGAAAGCGCCAGATTGTGTGCCGTGCCTGCTTGAATGAACTCTGAGATGTGATGCACAAACGCCGGGATTTGAGTCGTTTCCTGATCTCGTCTGAAGTTGGCCTGGGTGCCTTGATATTGCCGGAAAGGATGCAGCTCGGAAACAAAGAAGCGCCCGCCATCACCGAGAACGCGGAATGCTTGCGCGAAGATGAATGAAAGATCAGAGATGTGTTCGAGCACGAGGTTGCAACTGATCAGATCGATGGACTGATCGTCGCAAGGCCATGGTTGCGTGAGGTCCGCAACGGCGAAGGTTACATGATCGTTTGAGAGTTTCGCTCTCGCCTTTTCGATCATGCCCGGTGAGAAGTCGAGGGCAGTAACATGCTGACCAATCTCGGCCAGGAGCGCGGTGTTCTTGCCGGTTCCACAGCCAATCTCGAGAATTGAGTTACAACGCAGATTCGCCAACGTCTCTCTGGTGACGATTTCGTCCAGATCACGTGTCAGGTTTCGATCCTGATCGTATGTTGACGACCAATCTGTGTAGGCTTGCTGGATCTTCATTCAGGGCGTGACGTCTGAGCGCTCGCTTCTTGCACAGCCTGTGCGCGCTTTTCCCGTAATCGTTGATAGGCGTCCTCATCCTTCGGCTTCGCGCCATCGCGCCCGATTTTTTCCCAATCCGGATCGTCAGGTTCCAGACCCATTGCCTGGATTACGTCAGCTTCACAAACGAAAAAATGTTTTTGATACGGCAGCAGGAATCCGCCATCGCCGTCCAGCGAGCGCCGCGCTTCTTCGTAGGTTGAGAACCAGCGATTCAGAAATACATCCAGGTTAGGTTGATACCAAAGCTTGTCAGAGTCCGCATCGTTCATTACTCGATCACCTCGTCTTCGGTCTGATCGTGGCACGCGCATCTCACGCGTGGTTCACGCGCGGGTCGCGCCCGTGCCATTCGTTCAAATTGCTTCGTGCTTCCGCAGTAGTGCTGCCACCGCTTTGGCTTTATGAAAAGTAGTGTGATGCATTGGGGTCCGGCCACTCAAATCCTTAGCGTTAAGATTAGCGCCATGCTCTATTAGCAATGACGCAATGGCCAACTGGTTCGCGTGCGCTGCGGCGTGCAGAGGTGTCGTGCCCCAGTGCTCGTTACTATTCTGCGCATTCACATTTGCTCCGGCTTGCAAAAGTAGGGCTACAACTGCTTCGTGCCCTTTCCACGTGGCACAATGCAGAGGCGTCGAGCCATCCTTGTCGCGAGCGTCGATCAGCGTGGCGTCCGCCGCGAGCAATGTCTTGATTTTTGCTGCGTCACCCGACTTTGCGGCCTTGATTATTTCTTTGCCTGGTTGAGGCATTGATCCTTTTCCTCTCCGCACCGCCACTTACCTGGCCATAACTACATCGAATTGATCGCGCAGTATGGTCGCATATTCCTCTTGATTAGTCAGGATCTGCTCTTGCCGTTTGCCGTCAGCGGTCGTCGTGATGAAACGCATCTCACTCAGGCTAATCCGTCCTTCAGAGGTCGCTCGCGAGCAGATGCGTGCTCGGGTGAAGTGCGACTGCGGAGATGTTTGATGATACCGGCACATCTCAGCGTAGTCAGAATACTGATACGGTTGCAGCGTGAAGCGATACTGCTTCGTCCACTTATCGTCAGTCGATCTCTGCATGAGAGCCAGGTGTTCACCCTCGCGAACTACTCGATAAGCGTGGTGGCCCTGGATCTGTTCGCCTTCTTCATCAAGCTTCAGCGGCTCCAAAAACGAGTCGCCGAATCCCACGTCCACCAGCCAACGCTCGGCCAGGGTGACCAGCAAAGTCAGGTGGTCAAACTCAGGTCCAAAGATCCCTTCGGCATTCGCGACGCGGGCTGAAAGCATTTGGACGTCGAAGCCCAACGCGCGCAGCAAAGCGGCAAATAAACCGTTGAGCTCGTAACAAAAACCACCGCGCCGCCGGCGAACAATCTTTTCGAACAACGCCTTATCATCAAGCACGATGAGTTCGCCTGAGTGAATACTAAGATTCTCAAATGGGACTGTTCGCAGGTGCGCCACTTGTAACAGACGTAAGGTTTCGGCGCTGGGAACAAGCGGGCCCGTATAGTTGATTCGTTGCAGGTAAGCAGCAATGTCCATGCTATCAACTAATCAAGCGCCGTAAGGATCCCGATCGGTGAGATACGCCATCAGTTCCTCTTTGTTCGTCTTCGTATCAAGCCACCAGCGAATCCGCTTGATCTCCGTATAATCGTCCGCGCCGAACCTGCTGATGTAAATATCGATCATGCGTTTCTTCCTGGCTTCGCGGCGGGCCTCATTCTGCCAGAATGAAGTGAGAATCTTATTGAGATCGTCATGCAGATTACGTTTCTTTAAAGCCTCCCATTCATTCCGGTCAAGCCAGATGCCTTTGCAACCCTGGCAATGATCAAGCGAAAAGCTAAGGCCGCGGCCGACCAGGTACTTAACCATGCGGAAGCGACACTCGGGACAGTCGATGGGCAAGCCGGGCTCGGCCAGCGACAAGCTTTCAGTCTCATGCACCCGTTCCGCGAGTTCAGAGCCGTGCTGTTCGACCCACTTCCAGTACTCCGCTCCCCGGATCCAGTTGCCACCGCAATCGGGACAATTCAGGGAATTGAGATACTCGTCGAGCGCTGTAGTAATTAGTTCGGTTGTTTTGCAGACAGGACATTTCATGAGGCGATTATATCTTACATCTCTTCACGCGGGCTGGCTTTGGCTCTGAGATGGGAAAAGCGATCCGCGAATTCACACGAAACGACACGAACCGAGGCTTGCTTCGAGTTGTCGCGTGAATTCGTGGATCGCTTTTGCACTCGGCGAGTATCGGAATAATCATCGCGATTTTTTCGAGTGCGAAGTAACGTCAGGATTTACCGACCTGCTAGTCAGGCTGCCCGTCATGCCGGCGCAGGTACTCCTCGTGCCACCTGACAATTTCGTGCAGACGCTCGAGTGAGATGCCCAGCGCCCGCGACGCCAGGTCCAAGGCTACCGCTGCGGGAGCGCCGGCTGCCTTCAGCCGCGCAGCCTGAAGCACGTCCACCGCCAACGATGATGATGGATCACCGGGCCCTAGCCAACTGTAGGCGCCGTTCTCCAGTGTGCGTCCCTCTCCGGCTGACATTTCGAAGGTTTCGCGATCGCCTTGAACTAAACTAATTGAAAGAAACGTCCTCTTTATGAGTAGCGATCTGCCAAACATTGCCGCACGGGTCTTTGACCATCCCGCGGCGATCACCATAGGGCTCGTCTTGTGGCTCTTCGAGCGACACGGCGCCGGCTGCCAAGGCACGCTCGTAGGTCAGGTCGATGTCGTCGACATAGAGGTAGAGAAATGCAGCCGTCGCGTCGCGTGGGCCAACGCTGCTCACCATGACGAGCGAGTCGCCAATTCTGATCACGGACGGTCTATCCATGCGGAAGTCTCCGGTGGCGCCGAACGCTTGCTTGAGAAACTCGACCAGCATGACTGCGTCTTGAGCCACGAGCCGAGGGGTCACGCTATGCCAACCATCGGGAATCCGTTTTGTCATGGGTGCTTACTCTCTTAGATCGCTGCGCGTTGGTTAGCGACGTTTCTTGAAGAGTGAGCGCCAACCACCGGCATTTCCGCGTTTCCATTCGTGATATCTCTTGTCGATGCGTTCCTTGAGCTTGTCGTAGTTCGACCAAGTATCAGCGACGTGATACATGGTGGGCACGAGGCGAGAAAGCGGTTTGCTACCGTTCAAGCGTCAGAGTGTTTGAGTCCACTTTGCTACGCCAAAAGTTCATTAGCTTAATTCCCGGCATGTCCAGATTCTCAACTTTTGCTCCAGTGCCTTCAAACTGAGCCGTCAGAAGATTTCTGCCGGGGAGTAACTGTATCGCGAACTCTTTGGTTTCGTAACACCAAAACTGATTCAATGTGAGTTGGAGTGTGTACATCGAACCGGCGCGAAGTGGGACGACATAATCATCTACTCGACCGGCAACAAACGCATGTCTCTTGTCCGCGAATTTGAACACTCGGGTCTTGCCCTGCGCGTCAGTGACATTCAGCCGGATGTTATTTGGGAGCTGCACCTTGCCATTCGCCATCATGAGACCCAGATTCAAAGTTACGTCGTGATCCCCTACATTTCGCAATGCGATCTGGAGACTGGAGCCGTCTGAGCCAGTCGATGAAAGAGACATTTGCACGCCGTCAATTGCTTGGCCCCACTGGAGGTTGTCTAAGGTGCGACCCGATGCGCCGGTGAGAGAGAGCGTTAGGCTAATCAAGAACCAAATAGACACGCGCAGGATTAGAGTAGGGATTCTCTTCATATCGCTCTCACTTAGCATTTCCCAAGAGTAGCAACCAATGGTTGAGTTGACCGCGCGCGGGAAACACCACTCAAGCATGATCTCACGAGCAAATTTGAGAAACACGACGTCCCGCGTTGCGGTGCAATGAGTTCTTTTATCCGGCGTGCGACGGAACGACTGCGAAGTATAGCCCTGGCGGGGTAAGGATGGAACAACAAAGAATGATGAAGGCGAATGAGATAATGGCTGTCCAACAAAGCAGGTAGGTCCCTTTGAATATTTCTCCGGCGCAGCTTAAGGACGATCCTTCATCTGGATGTTCGCTCGGGGTAGGTCGAGTCAAACGCGCGGGTAGTGTGCTCAGTCACGCTCGGCATGGGTTGGGGCAGCGCTCGTGCCTGGGCTGCGTCAAGCTCTCTGGTTGCTTGCCCCTTCAATCGCACAGTGTCGCCTGCTTCCTCAGCTCCACGCCTGCGACGAAACAACAGTCGAATGAACACACCTTCGAGTGAAAGCATTACGAGAAAGCTCAGCAGCGCGAAAAAGAGAATCAGCCCGGTCTCCAAGTGGAGCACGGCTTTCATCATTCCCATGAGAACCGTGATAGCTCCAAGGCCGAAGACGAAGGAACATACCATGGCCCCGATGAGCGTTTCGGGTCTCACTTCCGGTGATTTGATAATGCTATCGCCCTTGGCGCCACTCAACTTTTCGCCACAATAATTACAGTAGGTCAGGCCCGGCGTCACGGCCACGCCGCAAGATGAACAATACATTTCTCCTTCACCTCCCCTTTCAGCTCCTTAGCGCACTACGATATTCAGTGATGCTAAGTTCACGCACTCGGGTTCGAATCCAGCGGTGTCGTGCGCCGGTCGCGGCCATGGATCCCCTGGCGGAGTCTTTCCCGTTCCTCCGGCGTCATCTGCTCCCAGCGCTCCGCCATTCGCTCACTCACTCGCGCACTCACTCGCTCGCGCATTCCACGCCGCGACTTCGAGCGGTGAGAGCCACCACCACCAAGACCAAAGCCTCCGAACAGAATTCGGCAGAGAGCCAGCAGTCCGAGAGCCTGCCAGAAGGTAATTTGCCGGAATCCGAACAACGTCGGCGCCAGCCAGTTCCACAAACGCATCACTACTTCGCCGCCGATCAAACAGAAGATCACCATTCCCAGGATCGCTGCTGGAGCCATCCAAATCAGTCTCTTTCTCATGTTTCGGTTCCTCACTTATTCGTAAAGTCGTCGTTACCTGATTTCGTTTTTTTCTCTGTGCGTCTTCTGTGCCCTCTGTGTCTCTGTGGTGGATCTTAGCGAGCAAAAACTCACCACAGAGACACAGAGAACACGGAGATGGCACAGAGAAATGCAAATTGAGGCTTCTCACTTATTCATAAAAGTCCTCGTAAATACTCTGCAGTCGTTCCCGCAAATGCAGCACCGCGTAGCGCTTGCGCGAAAGCAGGGTGTTGACGTTCACACCGCTTTCCGCCGACAATTCTTTGAAGCTGCGCCCTTCGAGTTCGTGAGCGATGAATACTTCACGTTGCTCTTCGGGTAGTTCGTCCAGCGCAAGTTCCAACTCATCAAGCAGCACGCTGCGGACGTAGAGCGCTTCCGGCCCGGCCCCTAATCGGTCGATGGGCGATGGCAACAGATCTTCGATCCCGAGCACCTCGCCATCTTCGTCCTCGATCACGGCGTCGCTGAAGGTCTCGGGCTTCTTCTTTCGAAAAAGATCTGTAATGCGATTGCGCGCCACGCGAAAAAGCCATCCGGTCACGTGATCAATCGGCATCAGCAGGCGATTGGCTTCTACCAGTTTGTAGAAGACCTCCTGCACGATGTCCTCGGCGTCCTGCGGGTCGGGCACACGCCGGCGAATGAAATTGCGCAGCCGGGATCGTTCTGCCGCGACGATCTCGGAGATTTGCCTATCTTGTTCGAAGCCTTGCTCGGTCATCGCGTGCGGCGGCGGCTCATCCATCCATTGCTGTAGACGAACGAGGGCGGGGAATATTGTAAGGCTGTCGCGCCGTAATGCGGCTCTAAGCATCCGGGCGCGCGGTGGGTTCAAGCAGTCCGCCACGCGGATTCAGAGGCCCGAAGGGCCGAGATGAAATAGCCCCGATCGTCAGGTCGGGGTAAGAGTCTTCGACAAAGACAATTGAGGCCCGAAGGGCCGACACGAATTCATTGCGACCCTTCGGGCCTCGCCAATCTTTCAAACATTCCGAACCACGCCTTAGAGTGGTGGCTGTTGCATGATGGCCCTTCGGGCCTTGTGAGTCTGCGATGCAGAGTCGCAGGCCTGACCCCAATTCTCGCCGACAACCGACCCGTCGAGGCGCTCGTTTCCCAGCGTTTGACTGGTATACTCACGGCGTCCCTTATCAATTAACTTGGCAAGACGAAAGGATCGGTCTACGTGACACCATCGTACCAATCAACACGGGAGCCGCAATCCCAGGAATCACTGCTCCGGCTCGAGCGACGGATCCTTCGCGGTTGCGTCGCGCTTTTGCTGGCCGCAATCATGCTCGGCAGTGCCGGTTGCTCAAAACTGACGAATCAAAACAGCAACGCGGGTGGCCACACAAATATCTACCAAGACAACTCAAACACCGGCCCGTCTTCGGCTGCTGTGCCGCCATCGTCAGCCGGTGACGGAAAACCAACAACCTGGGAGGCGAACGCCACGTCGCTAAACGGCAAAGATGGAGAGACACTCAGGCTGGCTTGTTCGCCGGGAGGCGCAGCGCATTCGGTTTGGGGTAGCGATATCTATACGGCTGATTCATCAATCTGCACGGCCGGCGTCCATAGCGGATTGATAACCTTCCAGCAAGGCGGCACCGTCACCGTCGAATTGCGCCCCGGCCGGACTATCTATGGCTGCAGCGAAAGAAACGGCGTGACGACCAGCCCTTATGGCTCATATCAGCACAGCTTCGTTTTCAAAACTCCAAACACCGAGGCAGTCGTGCGCGAAGCCGAGGACCAAACCCCCGTGCTATGGAACACGTCGGCTGCAAACGTCAGCTTCGAACCCGGCAAGACCTTCAAATTCAAATGTCCTTCCAGTGGCAAAGAAAGCTCGGTGTGGGGCACCGACACTTACACTCTCGATTCGTCGATCTGTAACGCGGCGGTCCATGCCGGCAAGTTGACGATGGAGAGCGGCGGTCCGGTAACAATCGAGCTGCGGCCCGGAGAGTCTGCTTACAAAGGCAGCACGCGAAACGGAATCAAGACCAATGATTACGAAAAGTACGGCAGCAGCTTCGTGGTGAAGTGAGCCGCACGACTCCGATCGTTATTCGTATTTCAACGCGATCAAAGGATCTACTTGCGTCGCCCGCCGTGCCGGAACCCAACAGGTCACGAGATTCTCCTCAGGCATTGCGCAGGTTGAAATTCCTCACTCGTAACGCAGAGCTACCAGCGGATCGACTTTGGTCGCGCGACGCGCGGGTATGAAACACGCCAGCAAAGCCACCATGATCAAGATCGCCGAGACGGCGACGAAAGTGGCGAGGTCAGTAGGGGCGACCTCGAACAACAGGCTGGACATCACTCGGGTGACAGCGTAAGCACCTGCTAGTCCGATCGCCGCGCCGATGAAAGCCAACGACATCACACTTCCCAGTACCAGCTTCACCACGTCGCTCATCCTGGCTCCCAGCGCCATGCGGATTCCGATCTCCTGTGTGCGTTGCGCAACCGCATAGGTAAAGAGTTTGTAGCACTTCGGTGGCTCGTTTGGGCGCGAACATCCAACAATGGTATTAACTTAGACATGTCCGCTAATCTCGAATTGGAACAAAGGCGCAGTCGTGGTGTCGGCGAAATGTTTCGTGCACTACGGCATCGCAACTTTCTGTTGTTCTGGTCGGGCGCGTTCCTTTCCAACACCGGCACGTGGATGCAGGCCGTCGCGCAGGGCTGGTTGGTACTGCAACTAACGAACTCGCCGTTTTGGCTCGGCTTCGACGGATTTATGTCGACGATCCCGGGATTACTTTTGACCCTGGCCGGCGGAGTCTTCGCGGACCTGATGGATCGGCGGAAGCTTTTGATCTACACGCAGATCATGGCCGGACTCGCGGCTTTGACGTTAGGCATTCTGGTCGCGACGCACGTGGTGCAAGTATGGATGATTCTGGGGTTGTCCTTTGTCACCGGCTGTTGCCTGGCGATGGCCGGGCCTTCGTACATGGCTCTCGTGTACGATCTGGTCGGCCGCGAAGATCTGGCTAACGCGGTGGCCCTGAACTCAACTCAATTCCAACTCGCGCGCGTCCTCGGGCCTGTCTTTGCCGGAGTCGGATTCAAACTCTTCGGGTTAGCCGGCTGCTTCTTTGCTAACGCAGTCTCATTCGTGGCGGTGGTAGGCGGACTGAAAATGGTTCGCTTCGAGCGGCCCAAGAAGGAAGATAGCCTTCCCTCCAGGTCGATGAAAGACAAAGGCGCCTTTATCCGGGATCTCGTCGAGGGATTTCGCTACGTTGGCGGCCGGCCGCGCGTCTCAATCCTCTTGATGATCTCTGCAGTGACGAGTTTGTTTGGCGCGCCCTATATTTCCATGACGCCCGTATTCGCGCGCGACGTGTTTCATTTGGGAGCGACGGGTCTCGCGTTGCTGATGGGCACGGCAGGAGCGGGAGCTCTTTTTGGCGCGCTGTTCCTGGCCTATCTGGGAGATTTTCGTCGCAAGGGATGGTTCGTGCTGGGCGGTGATTTTGCGTTTGCGGTTTGTTTGATTTGTTTTTCGCTTTCGACCCACATCCTGGTGTCATTGATATTTCTTTTCCTGCTGGGCTTTGGAATTGTCTGCTCGGTAGCGGTGAGCAATACGCTGTTGCAGAAACTGGTAAGCAACGAAATGCGTGGACGGGTGATGAGCATGTTCATGATGTCCTTCATTGGCGCGATGCCGATAGGCAACTTAATCGCGGGCGCCGCGTCTCATCGGTTCGGTGTCCAGCATACGCTGGCCGCCGGTGGCCTAATCATCGCAGTGTTCGTGTTGGTCGTCACCGTTCGCAGTCCCCGATTGCGCGAGCTCTGATGGTGTCGGAAGCCCGACCGTCAGGGAGGGCTACTTGTCCCAACGAGCCCTTCCTCACGGTCGGGCTTCTGACACTTGGCCCTCGCGATTTTGTTAAATCAAGGTGCCTGTGCAAGACTTCTCAAATCTGACGATGAAATGGAAAGCAAAACATCGGACGTCCTTGATACTCGCGATTGCGTTCTCGCTGACTGCGGTGATTTGCCACGCGCAGACCGGCTGGACTGTTACGCGGATTAGCTCCGGCGGAAAAGATCTGAATGCCGTTTATTTCGCCGACACAAAACGTGGTTGGGTAGCCGGCGACGGTGGTTTTTTCTGCTATACGGAAGACGGCGGCGCCAGTTGGGTCGAACGGCCGATTGGTATTAATCACTCCGTCAACGATATTTACTTCGTCGGCAAGGACACAGGTTTTGCCCTGGCGGGCGGCAGTATCTTTGAGACTACAGATGGGGGCCACTCCTGGCGCGAAGCACACAAGTTCGTCCCGTCAGAATTCGATGGCGCTACGCCTGAGCTTTACAGTCTCAGGTTTAATGGCAAGAAGCGAGGTTGGGTAGTTGGATCGGCCAGCCGCGGCGACGAGATCACGAATAGCATTCTGGCGATCACCAGGGACGGCGGCGTCACCTGGCAGGTTCTTCAGGCGCCGACGCGGCAGGAGCTGATTCACATCGACGTTGTCGACGAAAAGCGTGCCTGGATTGTCGGCGCGGCGGGCGCTATCCTGCGCACCGATGATGCTGGTGAGTCGTGGATCAAGCAGACGTCGGATACCACCGTGACGCTTTATCACGTGAATTTTCGGAACGAGAAGAAGGGTTGGGCAGTGGGCGAGCGTGGGACCATCTTGCGCACCGATAACGGCGGGCAGACGTGGACTAAAGTCGAGTCGCCGGCGCGTTCGACATTGTTGGGCGTCCAATTTGTTAGTGATGAAGAGGGCTGGATTGCCGGACGTGGCGGCACAATTCTTCGCTCGAGCGATGGCGGCCGCACCTGGGTCGAGCAGGAGAGCGGCACTAAACAGAATCTATACGCCCTCTTTATGACCAAAAAGAACGGATGGGCAGTCGGGAGCAACGGACTTATACTACGATATGAGCGATGAGGCCGAGCCGGTTGGTTTTTGGCCCTGGCGGTTCTGATCTAAGCAAATGGTTGTGGGGAACACACTGCATTCTCAACCCTGATCTCGAATTAATTCTGATACCATCATTGTAATAAGCTATGGGACTCGTTGAGCGTTTGAAGCATAAGTTTGGATTGGCGAGTGCGGACTCTGGCCGCCATCCGATTCGGATATTTCTACTCGAGGATGATGAGCGGCGTTGTGAGTGGTTCGCGAAGCGCTTCAAGGGTGATGAGTTGGATATTGCCTGCGAAGTCTCAGAGGCGAAAGAGCTACTGAAAACGCGGCGCTATGATTCGCTCTTTCTTGATCACGACCTGATGCCCGAGCACTATGGAGCGACCGAGAATGATGACGAACGCACCGGCTTCGCCATCGCCTCGTTCCTGGCCGCTAATCCCGAGCTACAACGTGCCGCGACCATTATGGTGCACAGCTTCAATGCCGACGGCGCCATGCGCATGGTCGAGGAGCTGCGGGGAGCCGGCAGACACGCAGAGTACGTTCCATTTCATTTCCTCGAGGAACGAATTAAGAAGTACTGGCCACGATAACCAAGGCAAAAGGCGGTTGATTGCCTTTTTTACTTTTATCTTTTTACTTTTGACTTGAGGAAATGGTGGCCAGGGACGGAATCGAACCGCCGACGCCGGCCTTTTCAGGGCCGCGCTCTACCAACTGAGCTACCTGGCCAATGGCGTGTAAGGACTGTGCAGTATAGGAACCCACGCCGAAGAGTGTCAAATCAAGAATGTGATCTCGGGCAGAGTTCACTCCGATAGGAGTGAGATGTTTATAGACTCGTGTGCCTCACATGGCCACTCGCTCCGTTCGAAGGAGCGGAGGACAACTGGACTTCTTAACAATCGAGAATCACTCCGCTCTTTCGAACGGAGCCATCGCGGGACTGCCGCGTTCTATAAACATCTCACCCCTCCGGGGTGAAACCTGTACCATGATCTAGAGCGCAGCAGTTCGATATCCCTGATGACAGTGCGAAAAGCCCCGCTAGTTACGGCCTTTGCACAAAGACGTTGACTGTTTGTTTCGGAGGTGTATAATGCCGCGCGTCGGGTGGGGCTGGCCCCCAAAGTCAGCCGGTTGCAAGAGCTATCCGACGTTTGAACATCGATACCCGCCAGTGCCAGTTCGGCCGCCGAGTCGCGCCCCCCGTGATCGCTACCTTCGAGCTGGCACGCGTTTTTCGACTCATCTTAAGAAGAGAAGAGCGGCTCCGATGAAATAATCGAAGCCGCTCTTGCTTTGTATGCAGGTGTCGGTCTCTGCCTTACATTCCCATGCCGCTCATGCCGCCCATGCCGCCGGGCATTGGCGCCTTGTCCTCTTCAGGAATCTCGGCAACCATTGCTTCGGTAGTGAGCATGAGTCCCGCGATTGACGCCGCATTTTGCAACGCGGTCCGCGTGACCTTGGCAGGATCGATGACGCCGGCTTTCACCAGATCCTCGAACTGCTCGGTCTGGGCATTGAAGCCGAAGCTATCGTTCTTGTCGGCGCGCACGCGCTCGACGACGACCGCACCCTCTTTGCCGGCATTCTGAACAATCTGCCGCAAGGGCTCTTCCAGAGCGCGCCGGACGATGTTGACCCCGATCTGTTCGTCAGAATCACCACCATCTTTCGTCGCGTCGAATTTCTCGAGGGCCTTCGCCGCTCGCACCAGGGCTACGCCGCCGCCGGGAACAATTCCTTCTTCCACGGCTGCGCGAGTAGCGTGCATGGCATCTTCGACGCGCGCTTTCTTTTCTTTCATCTCAGTCTCAGTGGCCGCGCCCACCTTAATGACTGCGACGCCGCCGACGAGCTTCGCCAGGCGTTCCTGCAACTTCTCGCGATCGTAGTCGGATGAGGTGTCTTCGATTTGCGCGCGAATAGTCTTCACGCGGCCTTCGATGTCTGGCTGCTTTCCGCCACCTTCGACGATCGTGGTGTTGTCCTTGTCAATCGTGATCTTCTTGGCCCGGCCGAGATCCGAAAGCTGAACGCTCTCGAGTTTGATACCGAGATCCTCACTGATCACTTTGCCTCCGGTGAGAGTGGCAACGTCTTCCAGCATCGCCTTGCGGCGATCACCAAAGCCCGGGGCTTTCACGGCCGCGACGTTGAGCGTGCCGCGCAACTTATTGACCACCAGCGTTGCCAGTGCTTCGCCATCGACATCCTCGGCGATAATCAGCAGCGGCTTACCCATCTTCGCCACCTGCTCGAGCAAAGGCAGCAGATCTTTCATCGAGCTGATCTTCTTTTCGTGAATCAGGATCAGCGCGTTTTCCAGAGAAACTTCCATGCGCTCGGCGTCGGTCACAAAGTAGGGGCTGAGATAACCGCGATCGAACTGCATTCCCTCGACTACTTCCAGTGACGTTTCCATCGTCTTGGATTCTTCCACAGTGATCACGCCGTCCTTACCGACTTGATCCATCGCCTTCGCGATGATCGTTCCGATGGTGGCGTCGCCATTTGCCGAAACGGTGCCGACCTGCGCGATCGCATCGCCCTTGACCGGCTTGGCCATTCGCTGAATCTCTTCGATGGCCCGCTCGACTGCTTTATCAATACCGCGCTTGAGTGCCATTGGATTAGCGCCGGCTGCGACGGTCTTGACGCCTTCGCGAAAGATCGCCTGGGCCAGGACGGTCGCGGTGGTAGTGCCATCACCGGCGACATCGGAAGTCTTCGAAGCGACTTCACGGACCATCTGCGCGCCCATGTTCTCGAGCGGGTCTTTCAACTCGATTTCCTTCGCCACGGTGACGCCGTCTTTGGTGATAGTGGGTGAACCAAATTTCTTGTCGATCACGACGTTACGGCCTTTCGGTCCGAGGGTGATCTTAACTGCATCGGCGAGCTGATTGATGCCGCGCAGAATTGCTGAACGCGAATCCTCGCCATGAACTACTTGCTTTGCCATTTTCGTTTCTTCTCCTAATTAATTCGATTTGGGTTAAAAGACCGGCCAGTCGTCTTAGGACTACTTGCCGCCCTTCTTGCCTCCGCCTGCCTTGCCGGCATCGGCACGCTGAATGATTCCCAGAATCTCGTCTTCGCGCATGATCAGAAGCTCTTCGCCGTCGAGTTTGATTTCTGAGCCGCTGTACTTGCCAAAAAGAACTCGATCACCGGCTTTGACGTCCAGCGACTGGCGGGTGCCGTCTTCGCGATACTTGCCTTCGCCGACGGCCACGACTTCGCCCTCCTGGGGCTTTTCCTTCGCGGTGTCGGGGATGATGATTCCCCCGCGAACCTGTTCACCTTCTTCGATCCGCCGCACAATCACACGGTCGTGAAGCGGTCTGATATTTACTGCCATACCGAAAATGCTCCTTTTCTTTTCTCGTTTGTGGACATAACTCCACTAAAAATAGCTTGCTCGACTTTGGTCGTAATTGGCACTCCAGAAAGTTGAGTGCCAAGATATTAATGAAGGGGCGGGATAGTTGTCAACCGGGGTGCTGATAGGAGGCGCCATTTCTGAATAAGCGGTGTTCAGAGTACCGACTTTAGTCGGGTTCTTCTTTGCAAGAGAGATCCGAACTGAAGTTAGTTCCAACGGCACGAAATTAGGGTAATTGCCGAGAGGGTCAACTGCCGTGCGGGTGCCGGAAGACCTCCTGAGGAGAGCAACAACCCCGACGAGGACAGCATAAAGTCATAGGTGGCACGTGACCGGCGCGGCGAGGGGGCTCATAACTTCCACGAGGAGGGTGACAGCTTCAACGAAGCGCGTGACAGCCTCCATGAGGAGCGTGACAGCTTCCACGAGGAGCGTGACAAACTCAGGGGTAGGAAGCGTCAAGGATTTCGTGTAAACGATCGTCTGTGATTTTTGGGTCGCTGCGTCTTCATTTAATTGGTCATTCAGTAGGGGCTTCCCCGTCGTTGGCGCAAGCCTATTTGTTTAGTGGTCAACTGGCACGCGCAGTTTCGTTGTTTCAACGTGCAAGCCTCATTGCGACAGAAATGAAGCTGAACAAGACCCTTGTCATTACCTTATGCAGTCTTTCAAGAACTCTGTCGCTGTCCGGCAAGCTCGTGAGTCGGAGACGGCAGCTTATCGTGCCCTAAGTCTTGCCCATGAACTGACTGATCGTTTCCAGGAAGCACTCAGCCTGCGCTCGCTTGCGTTTACGCTGGGAACGCGAGGCGTTACTGTTGAGTCGGAGACCGCAATACTGCGATCCGAGCGCATTTCGCAAGCGACGTCTGACAAGCAGGCGACCGGCAACGAGGAGGCCTATCGTGTGCAGTTGGCCTTGTGGTCGCAGAACCCTGGCGCCGCCCGGTCGTTAGCGAACAATGCATGGCATTTGGCTCACGTTCTTAATTACGAACGCGACTTCATCCAAGCGGCCCGTTTACAAGGGGAGGTCGCGTTAGGATTGAATGATTTCGTGAGCGCTGACGAACGGTTACTCCATGCGCTCACCCGCGCGCGGAAGGTGAACTTTGTTGAAGAAGAACTCCTCGCGCTGGTGGCGCTGGCCGATCTGCGGCGACGGCAGCGGGATGTGAAAGCGGCGCGTGAACTGCTGGATGATGCCTGGGAGCTTGCCGAGCGCGGACCGTATCCACTCTTTCACTCCGATGCTTTCAATGTCTTGGCTCAAATCGAACGCGATAGGGGCAACACTGAAGCGGCGATTGAGGCGGCGACGAAGGCTTATCGGCTTGCTTGGTGTAACGGGCCGCCGTTCGCTTATCACTGGGGATTGGAGAAGGCGAAGCAGCATCTGAAAGAACTCGGCGCGCCTGTGCCGGAGATGCCGCCGTTCGATGAATCAAAGTTCGAGCCAATGCCGGAAGTCGAAATCGATCCGGATGATGAGTTTCACGTGGGCAACTCTTCGGAAGAAGGCTAGTACCTAACGCCCTCCCCAACAGTCGTTAATGCCGCGATGAACCCTCCCTCACGGTCGGGCTACTGCCCCGTTCACACTCGTACTTAATGGGTCTTGCGACTCGCACGGTGACCGTTGGTCTGATGTTTCCGTTCCTGGGCGCGGTATGAATTGACGCGTTTGGAGATCGTGTTGCGGTGGATGCCGAGGGCTTCGGCGGTGTGGGTGATGCGTTTCTTGTTTCGGTTGTAGGCTTTTTGGATGTAGAGCTTTTCGAATTCTTCGAGAGCTTCGTCGAGCATGATGTGACCGTCGAGCATGTCTTCAATTACTGCTTCAAGGCGGGGGCGTATTTGCATCTGTCTCTAGTCCTATCTGGTTATTAAGATAATTATGAAGTTGGGCTACTGCATCGGGTTCGGTAAGAGTATGTTGCCCCTTCAGGGCTCAACTAAATCCTTTCCTGCTCCTACCAGGGGCGTTGCCCCTGGCTATTACATTTCACGCTTTCAGCGTGAAGAAGCTGAGCCCTCCCTCACGGTCGGGCTACTGCCCCGTTGGTAACGGCTCTCCTACTAATAGTTCGTAAGCTTCCAGGTATCGAGCGGTCGTGGCCGCGGCCACTTCCGGCGGTAAAGTGGGCGCGGGCGGTTGCTTGTCCCATTTGATACTCTCGAGATAATCGCGTACGTATTGCTTGTCGAAGGAAGCCTGGGATTTACCGACTTCGTAACTGTTCACGGGCCAGAAACGCGATGAATCCGGCGTCAGGACTTCGTCGATGAGGATGATCCGGCCATCTCGATCCCGGCCAAACTCGAATTTTGTGTCGGCGATGATAATTCCAAGGCTGCGCGCATAGTCGCTGGCTTCCTGATAAATCCGCAGCGACACGTCACGCAGGAATTCAGTCACCTCGCCGCCAACAATCGAGGCCATCTGCTGCTCGCTGATGTTTTCATCGTGCCCGGTTTCGGCTTTGGTGGCCGGAGTAAAGATTGGCGCGCCCAGCTTTTCAGAGTCGCGCAAACCGGCCGGCAACTGATGACCGCAAACCTGCCCCGTCCGTTGATAGTCCTTCCAACCAGAGCCCGACAAATACCCGCGAACGACGCATTCAACCGGAAAAACTTCTGTGCGCCGGACCAACATCGAGCGGCCGCGCAATTCGCTCGCGTGCCCGCGAACCACTTCGGGCATCTCGTCAATGTTCGTGGTCAGCAGGTGATTGGGAACGATGCGACCGAGTTTTGTGAACCAGAACTGCGAAAGGGCCGTCAGCACTTCGCCTTTGCGTTCTATAGGTGTGGGCGAAACGCTATCGAAAGCCGAGATGCGATCGGTAGCGACGATTAGCAGGCGATCTTCATCGACTGCATAAACATCGCGAACCTTTCCCCGGCGTACAAGTTTGAGATCGGCGAGAGTTGTTTCAACAACAGGGGCTACGCAGGCCATTGCATGTTTCTTTCAAAATTTAACCCACGTGCTAACGCAGGTGGTACTGATCAAAAAAATCAGACGAATGAAGCGAGCGCGATTTTGCTTTTTCGTTTACGTGGTGTCAAGAGAATGAGAAAAATAAAACCGATCGACAAAGACGATCCACGAAATCACACGAAGTCACACGAAAGAAAACCATTTCTGCTTCGTGTGATTTCGTGGATCGTTGACCTGTCGTCCAAAGGAGGCGGTGTTGGAAACTCTACGACGCCGGGATTACGCAGTTGCGGCAGCGTTCTCTCCTTCGCTGGTAAGGGCATCGCGCAGTCGACGAATTTGCGCAGCATGATTGTGGGCGTGGGCGGCGTAGATCGTGAGCCAGTCTTCCATGCTATAAGAGCCACTCTCTGAGTGGGTGCCCTCGCGTTGCCAATCTTCGTCGCTCATAAACTCAAACAGTTGCGCTGCGGTGGCGCGGGCGCTGCGAAACGCATCAAGAGCGGGGGCCATCTCGCGATTGTTGTAATTCAAACGGCCGGCGTAGGCGTCCTGATCATAGCCTTGTATCAGCGGATGATCTTCAACCAGCAGGCGCCGGAGTCTGAGACCGCTGGTAGTTTCGCTGTCCGCGAGATGATGAACAATCTCGGCCGCGCTCCATTTTCCCTGGATGGGGTGGGCGGTCAGCAGATCAGCCGGAAAACCTTCGAGGCTCCGGGTAACTTCGTTGTAGCCTTCCTTGTACTGGGCGATTAATTTCTGTCTTTCCTGAGACGTCATGAGTTTGCTCCTGGTTTAATAGAGTCTCAGAAGCCCGCGCGTAAGCAAGGGCCCTCATGGAACCATGTTCGTTAGGGCAATTCTAATCACGCTAGCCCTCCCTGACGGTCGGGCTTCTGACACATTCAAAGCGGAAACTACTCTGGTCCGAGGTCTTCGGTCAAGCCAACTCGCGCCACTATTCGATCTGTCCTGATGCAATTGAGAATCGAAACCGTACGCTCGATTCTTCTCCCAGCATGATCACTTGAACAGACTCAAATCGTCTTAAACGCTTAGGATCCCCAGCAAATACTTCCCACAAACGTGCATTTAAGATGCGGGGAATAGGGTTTGCAGTTCGGTCGTCGGTGACTTCAAGCGCGAGTTAGATTCGATTAAGGTCTTCGAGTAAAGGAGAAATGAAATGGCTTACGACGAACAGCAGTCAGAGAGTAGACGCGTGGTAGTTGAAACACCTAACGCGAGGCGCGAGGTGGTTCATTCGGAAGCGGTTCGCTATCCGGAAAGAAGCGGCGTGTCCGGCGCGGCGCTGGCGGCCATTGTGGTCGGAGTGATTGCGCTCGCGACGATCATTATTCTTTTCGTCATGAATCAACAGCAGAACGACGCCAACGCTAACGTGGCACAGACGCCGCCACAAACGACCATCGTGCAACAACCGGCACAGCCGGCCCAGCAACCGCCGGTTATTGTGCAGCAGCCGGCGACACAGCCAGCTCCGGTTATTATCAATGGACAACCGGCGCCTGCCGTGGGCGGATCGACGACGAAGGCCACCGGTCCGGACGATGGATCCATTCAAGCCGCGATCGACAAAAAGCTGAATGACGATCCAACCCTTTCATCGCTCGGGATAACGGTTACGGTGCTGAACGGCAAGGCTACGCTGATGGGCACAGTTAAGACTGAAGCGTTGAAATCGCAAGTTGAACGAGCCGTGCGAAATGTTAAGGGAGTAAAGTCAGTTGACAACCAGATCAGTGTGGGATAACTGGTCTTCGTTCTTGAAAGTGATCTCATCGTGTCCCTGGGTCCAAGAAGCCCAGCACCCCAGCATAGAACGCGTCGAAGCTGAAAAGCCTCGGCGCGTTTTCTGTTTAGACTCTCATTAGCACCTGGCTTCAGCCCGGTGATTGCGCGCGTCAATCGATTTCAGAACCGTTTCAATGGTTTAGAATTGAAAATCGTTGAGACGGTTCCGAGCAAACATCAAATTCGCTTTGATCAGCGGTGTTTAGAGTACCGACTTTAGTCGGGCTTTTGTTAAGCAAGAAAGAACCCAACTAAAGTTGGTACTCTATACGCCGCTAAATGAGGGAACCGTTCACTACAGAGTCCGCTTGGCTGTTATGGCCGCCTAACTTATTCTGGTAGATAACCGATATAGACGAGGACTCAGATGAAAAGACTTCCCCAAACTCCGCGTACAACTCTGAAGCGTCTGCCGCAGCGCGGCAACTATGACCTTATCGGCGAATACTGAGGTTCCGAAGTATGCCGTTGAATACGGACGGTCTTAAACTACTGAAAGCATTAGCAAACGAGATTCGGCCCGGTGCTCGCCTTGCTACTTTCCCCACAATAGTCCATACTCACTTACGGTTAATCCTTCTCTCGCGCATCGACGGTGATGCGCCCGTCGCATAAATCATTTAGCGCCGGCGTTTTGGATAGTTCGAGAGCAGGCTTGTTTCAAACTCCGAAGCCGCTCTTTCAAGAGCATCCGAACCCGGTCCTTCGACTGCTACCGTTCACCGAAGTCCTTCCGATTCGCAGCTTCTTTTCATTCCCAAAAAGGGGAAAGGTATATCTATGTCTACGAAACTTTACGTTGGAAACCTAGCTTTCCAAACTACCAGCCAGGAGCTGCAGGAATTATTTGCCTCAGCCGGTACGGTTGAATCAGCAGCGGTCGTCGAAGACCGCGACACGGGCCGTTCGCGAGGCTTTGGCTTCGTCGAAATGTCCACCAAAGAGGAAGGCGCAGCCGCCATTTCTCAGTTCAATGGCAAGGAAGTCAATGGCCGCGCCTTGAACGTCAATGAAGCCAAGCCTCGCGAAAATCGCGGCGGTGGTGGCGGTCGCGGCTTCGGCGGCGGCGGTGGTGGTCGCGGCGGCTTCGGCGGCGGTGGCAATGGTGGCGGTGGCGGCTACGGCCAAAAGCGCGAACCCAGGTGGTAATCAACTCAAGCATTAGGCAGTAACCACCTGTCTTACGAGTCCCCGCGGCGAGTGGTCCCAAAAGGACGCTCCCCACGGCGACCGGGCTTGCTTTAACAAGATCAATCGCGGCCAGTACTGGAAAAGCACGGTCGCTCACAAATTAAGGAGTTTATGAATTTTTCTCAATTGGGGCTTGCGCCCGCACAAGTGCGCGCCTGCGAGTCTCTCGGGTATACAGAACCTACCCCCATACAAACCAGGGCGATCCCAGTCGTCCTCAACGGCCAGGACCTCATCGGCTGTGCTGAAACCGGCACCGGTAAGACGGCCGCTTTTCTACTTCCCATCATTCAGAGAATCAGCGAAAAATCGCTCCCGGGCGTCCGCGTCCTGGTGCTTGCGCCGACGCGTGAACTAGCGCTTCAGATTCAAAAGAATTATGTCGAACTTAACAATGTCAAAGCTAATCGCAGCGTAATCGTGATTGGCGGAGCGAACATCCGAACCCAAATCGCCGAAGCCCGGCGCGGAGTGGCCGTGGTAATCGCCACGCCCGGCCGGCTGCTGGATTTAACCGAGCGCGGCGCAATCAATCTCAAGAACATCGAGGTTCTCGTACTGGACGAAGCCGACCGGATGCTGGACATGGGTTTCCTGCCGGCCATTCGGCGAGTGCTGGCAATGCTGCCGACAAAGCGACAGACACTGCTGTTCTCAGCCACGATGTCTTCGAGCATCGAGCAATTGGCGCGTTCGACCATGAAGGAGCCGAAGCTCATCGAAGTAAACACGCGTGGTCAGGCCGCCACCATGGTTGAGCAGACTGCTTACCCGGTGGCGCAGGAGTCAAAGACGGCTTTGTTGCTGGATCTACTCGAGCGCGAAAAGTTTGAGCGCGTCCTGGTGTTTACTCGTACTCGCCGCGGCGCTGAACGACTTTCGCATATTCTGACGGCCCGCGATCACAGCGCGAACCGGATTCATGCCGACCGCACGCAACCGCAGCGCGAAGCAGCTTTAAGTGCGTTTCGCGACGGTCGCACGCGCGTGCTCGTGGCGACTGACATTGCCGCGAGAGGCCTGGATGTGGACGCCGTTTCGCACGTCATCAATTATGACGTACCGGCCGCGCCCGAGGACTACGTGCATCGTGTGGGCCGCACCGGCAGAGCCGGCAACGCGGGCACGGCGATCACGATCGTCGCGCCTGTTGACGAGTTGTCGATGCGGGCGATCGAGCGTTTGACCGGACAGGAAGTTAAGCGAGTGGTGCTGCCAGGTTTTGGCGGCGCGCAACCGCTCGCCGCCCCCGGCAAAACGTTCGCGCGCTTCGCGCGAAGTGGGCGCAGCAGCTCAGTGCGCTCGTTTCGTCCCCGCCGGGCGAGATGATCAGCATTTAAGAAAAGAACTGAAACCCGACTTAATTAGGGAGGATCATTATGGAAGTCAAAACAGCGGAAGTGAAAGCAGTAGAGAAGCCGATTTTCGCAACCGGAGATCGCGTCGAACAGATGTGTATTAAGTGTGGGGAGGAGCGCGGACATATCGTCGCTTCGATCAGCAAGAAGGGAAGAATCACGCGTGTCAGTTGTCCCATCTGCGGCTCGCGCGTTCCCTATAAAAGCGGCACCACACGCACGCGACCGCCCAAGATTGGCGCCCCGTACGACCAGGCTCGGACTTATCGCCGGGGACAAACCATGATGCATCCGACCTTCGGCGAAGGCGAAGTAACCGCGCTCATCGAACCGCAGAAGATTGACGTTCTGTTCGCGGACCGTATGCGTCGTCTGATTCATGCGCATGCTTAGAGGAATACTTCGGCGCCTACGCGGGTTCAGAAAGAACCGGACAGCCATCGGCGGTCCCGCAGTTGGTTCGCAGATGACGTTCCGCGCGGAGGTAATGCCCGGTCGAGAGACCGACGAACGTACCTTCGAGGTAGAGCGAGTACTCGCGAATGGCCGAATAGAGCTGGCTAACTTTAAGGGCGAACATAACCTGACCGAGTTCCAGCCAGTGCCTGATTGAGGCGAATGCAGAGAGACCGGAGGAGTGGTTTTGCCGAATGAGACGCGTGAAGAAGTAGTGCCCACGAAAAGGCACATCAATTGGAGTAAAAGCACTTTCCTGGGCGTCTTTCACGTCGGCGCCCTCGCCGCTCTCTTCTTCTGGAGTTGGCCCGCGGTGATTTCCGCGGTGTTGCTTTACTGGGTAGCGGGTAGTCTGGGTGTCGGCATGGGCTATCATCGCCTGCTCACGCATCGAGGTTACAAGGTCCCGAGAGTAGTCGAATACTTTCTCGTAACTTGCGCCTCGCTCTCGCTTCAAGGTGGGCCGATTGAATGGACGACCACGCATCGCATGCACCACGCGCATACCGATCGACAGGGAGACCCACACACGCCGCGCGAAGGGCGTTGGTGGTCGCACGTGGGTTGGATAGTCGCCGGCACCGCGCAGAAACACGAGCGAGTGGTGATGGAGCGTTACGCGCCCGATCTGCTCAAGGACCGTTATTACGTGTGGCTGAGTCGCTATTATTGCGTGCCGCTAATTCTTTTAGCTCTGGTGTTGCTGGCGCTTGGCGGTTGGCGCGTAGCGATATGGAGCGTTTTCCTGCGCGTGACGCTGGGGCTGCAAGCCACCTGGCTGGTCAACTCGGCGACGCATATCTGGGGCAGACGACGGTTCGAAACGGGCGAGGACTCGCGCAATAGTTGGTGGGTCGCGTTACTTACTTTCGGTGAAGGATGGCACAACAACCATCATGCCCATCCCACGTCGGCCCGTCACGGGCTGCGGTGGTACGAGATTGATTTCAACTGGTGGGGCATACGCGTGCTGCAACTCCTCGGACTGGCCCGCGCAATCAAGCGGGTTCGCTTCAACGCTGCGGCCACCATGTGGCAACTTGTCAGCGGTGAGGGGAAGCAGAAGGGCTCTTATGAAGGAGCTTAGAGAGCGTGGTCTATATCGTTTGCCGGACGGCGGAGAGTTTGTGGCCAGCATCGCGCCTCGCGGAGGAGGCTACGAGCTTTACGATCCGCAGATCTTCAAGCGCTACGGTTTGCCGGATTACCAGATTGACGCGCAGGGCCGGCTCAACCGGATGGGTGAATCAACTCGCTGGCTCGCCGACGATTTGATCGACACCGGCCAGACCGCGGCTTAAAAGGGCGGTGTTCGGGTTAACGGCGTTTAGAGTACCAACTTTAGTTGGGTTCTTTCTTAACAAAAGCCCGACTAAAGTCGGTACTCTGAACACCGCTTATCAAAGTAGGGCGTGGTCAGAAGGTATAACGGAATGACAAAGATCATTTGGTCTTGCCACAACTGCGGCACAGTCCTGCCGCTGTGGAAGATAAAATGTCCTAATTGTCATAAACCGGCGCTGAGTTGGCTGCATTTGGTCGCGGGCGTGGCAGTAGTTTTGCCGACGCTTTTCTTGCTACTCAAACTTATCTGAGGGAATTGAAAATGGCTACATCAAAAAAATCTTCGCGCAATCGATCAACTCACAACGAAGTGGCCGAGCTATGGCCGGGAATCGACGCGCAATTTCGCCTGATTATCGTGGCCGCCAAAAGAAGCAAGCAGCTGGTGCGCGGGGCGACCGCGCGGATCGAACCTGATCCTTTGCGGCGTCGCAACACCAGCATCGCCCTCGAGGAAGTTAAGCGCGGGCTCGTACCTTTCACGATCTTTGATCCGAATCTGGTAACTGATCAGGTGGCCGAATAGATGTGGCACAGGTCTCAGTCTGTGACCGCGATCGCCGTGGCCCCCACCCTAGAGTCTGGGCCAATCATCGTCAGGATCGATAAGATGAACGGGCTCCGAGTTTACATTAACCCTCACGTGAAAGAGACCTGTGGCGGCTTTGGAGTATTTTATAGCCGGCGCGAGAATGGTCCCTATTATCGCTGGGCCTATGAAGAGACGGTCAGCCTGTGGCGCGTGTCGCGCGTGTCGCCGAGTGACTTTTCGCCCAAGACGCTTTCCAACGCGAATTGGAAAGGCGTCCCGGCCGCGTTACAGAAAAGCATGGTTGAGCATTACCAGGAATAACCGAAAAAGCTTAAAGGAGAAACCCTATTGGCCAGAGATGACTTAATCCCCGCGGAGGGCACGATAATCGACAAACAGCCCAACGCCTTTTTCAAAGTTAAGCTCGACAACAGCGCGCACGTCGTGCTGGCAGCTATTTCCGGCAAGATGCGCAAGCACCGCATACGCATTTTGGTCGGTGACCGGGTCAGCGTAGAGATGTCGCCCTATGATTTGTCACGCGGCCGGATCACTTACAGATTCAAATAGCCGACAGTTCTTCTCGCCCTCTCCCTTTGGGAGTGGGCAGGGGAGAGGGCTTGTCTGCGTCAAGCTTCGCACCCTCCCCTAACCCTTCCCAAAGGGAGGGGAAGAGAGAACGCACGATTCAACCAGCTGGATCTGATCTTCCAAAGGTTCGGTGCACTCTTCAATCGCTACGATTAGGTTCGAAACGCGTATAATGCGCGAGCTTCGAAGTTAATCGAAAATGCAACTCTTCCATAGATCAATTAAAGGCGAGCCGCGCTGGCCGGCAGGAATTGCGGTTGTCGCCATCGGTGGTCTATACGCGGCCTTGCCGCCGGCCCTGATGGTCGTCCGTCCGCGCTGGTTAATCCTCGCCGTTGTCGCGGTGATCATGGTCCCCACCATAATTTCGCACCGGACCGGCAATCATTTTCTCAATCAAATGCTTGGCTACGTTTTGAATGGCATCGTCACCGTGGCGATGTCGATGGCCCTGGTGCGTCTGCTCTCTGCGGTGACTGCTCACACAATCGATCCGAAACCGCTCCTTTTGTCCGCAGCCGCTCTGTGGTGGAGCAACATCCTCGTCTTTGCGTCGTGGTATTGGCGTCTGGACGCGGGCGGGCCCCACGAGCGGTCTCGCACGCCGGGCCACAACGACGGCGCGTTTCTATTTCCCCAGATGACGATGGATCCCGCGGCGAAAATCGCGGCCGGCGAGCACGAATGGGAACCGAACTTTGTCGACTATCTATTTCTGGCATTCAACACCAGCACCGCATTCTCACCGACCGACGTTCCGGTGCTGTCGCGCTGGGCCAAGATTCTGATGATGCTTCAGTCGGTGATCTCCCTGTTGGTGATTGCCCTGCTGGCGGGGCGCGCGGTGAATATCCTCTAAAAAGCATATCCCAGCTTCCTTGAAATCCTCGACAACGAAATAGGACGGCTCTACAGTATGAGCAATCGCCCGAGTTCGGCAGCTGCGACCTTGTCGCCACTGATCCAGGTAACCACTAACATACAAGCGAAGGCTTTTTCTGACTTCCTCACCAGACTACCTGAGATGGAACCCGGGAATCGCTGGAGGTGAACACATGCCAATAGAGTTACGGAAGACCGGCATCAGCGTTGTCGGTGACGCACCCTGGGGCACGCACTTCTGTCACTTCTACGAGACGAAACAGGACCTGCTCGACACGGTCATTCCATATTTCAAGGCCGGGTTGGAAAACAAAGAGTTCTGCCTGTGGGTAATCTCAGATTCCGACCTAATCACAGTGGAAGAGGCCAAAGCAGCGTTGCGAGAAGCGGTCTCGGACCTCGACCGATATTTGGCGGCGGGAAGAATAGAAATCGTCTCCCACGATGAGTGGTTTCTCAGAGGTGGCGCTTTCGATTTTCACAAAGTGGCCTATGGGTTCAAAGAGAAACTCGATGAAGCACTGGCCAATGGTTATGCCGGATTGAGAATCAACGGAAGCCCGGCGTGGATAAAAACAGTGGACGCGAACGTACTTCGCGAATTCGAGGGAGAAGCCGATCACTTTTTCGCCAACGAAAACATTATCGCGTCATGCACATACCCGCTTGGGGAAAGTCGAGCTGATTTCCTGCTGGATGTCGCGCGCACTCACCAGTTTGTGATAGCGAGGCGCCAGGGGAAATGGGACATCCTCGAAACTCCGCAGTTACTGCGAGCCAAGCAGGAAATTCAAAGGCTGAATGATGAGTTAGAACAGCGCGTCAGCGAAAGAACCGAAGACCTTGCCGCGGCGAATGAAGAGTTGCGAAGAGAGATCGCCGAGCGCAAGCATGGCGAAGAGAAGATCCGAAGACAAAAGGAGATTCTCCAGCAGATATTCGATCATATTCCCGTCATGATCAACTTCGTCGGAGCGGATGGTCGCATCGAGCTGGTCAATCGTGAATGGGAGCGCACGCTGGGCTGGTCGCTGGAGGAAATTCGGCGGCAGAACCTGGACATCTTTGCCCAGTGCTATCCTGACCCGCACTATCGCCAACAAGTCCTGAAGTTCGTGGCCCAAGCCGAAGGTGAATGGGCCGATTTCAAAACCTTAGTGCGGAATGGTCGGGTCCTGGATACGACTTGGGTCCGGGTCCAGTTGTCAGACGGGACAAGCATCGGCATTGGCCAGGACATCACCGCGCGCAAGCAGGCCGAGGAGTCGCTGAACGAACGCTTGGGTTTTGAGACGCTGGTGACTGAACTCTCAGCCGCATTCGCTAACCTGTCGCCCAATGAAGTTGATCGCGAGATAGATAGGTCGCTTCAAACTCTCGTCGAGTTTCTGAATGTGGATCGGGCGAGCTTTTTGCAGTTCGCGGAGGATTCGACGACGCTCTACCGGAGTCATTCATACACAGTTCCCGGAATCGAACCCCTCCCGCCGGCGCCATTCGAGTTGAAAGATCAATTTCCCTGGATCACCGATCAGATGCGTCGAGGGATTACCGTCAAGTGGGCGCGTATCCCTGATGACATGGCTGAGGAGGCTGTGAAAGAAAAGGAGTATGCGGCCAGCCTTGGAGTCAAGTCCGGGCTGAACATCCCGGTGCTCGTGGGCGGATCGGTCATCTGTGCAATTACGTTCACCTCAACAGCAACCTACCGCGACTGGCCTGACGCGATGGTAGCGCGGCTGCGTCTCGTCGGAGAAATTTTCGCCGCCGCCGTCGAACGCAAACGTGCCGAGGCTTTGCTCCACGCTAAGGAGCAGGAGTTTCGGGCCATCGTCGAGAACGCGCCCGATCAAATTATCAGATACGACAGGGAATTTCGCCGGACGTACGTCAATCCCGCAGTGGCCAGGGCCTACGGTCTGCCGGCGGAAGCCTTGATGGGCAAGCCCATCGGCTCGGGCCTCCCGGAGGCCGGGCTAGAAGTTAAAAAGGACGAACTGGCGCAGGTCCGCCAACGAATCGCCGATGTCTTCAACACCGGAAAAACCTTCGACTATGAACTGGCTTGGACAATGCCTACGGGCCGCAGAGACTTCAGTATTCGTTTGTTTCCTGAAGTTGATCTCAACGGCTCGGTAGTCAACGTTCTCGGGATTTCGCGAGACATCACTGAGCGCAAGGAGGCGGAGGAGGCGCTTAAGCAAAGCGAGAGCCAGTTGACCGAAGCTCAGCGGCTGGCACACGTCGGCAGTTGGGACTGGGACATACCCAGTAACGCCGTAACCTGGTCTGACGAGCTCTATCGCATCTTCGGTCTTGAACCAGGAAGGATTAAGGTCGGCGGTGACGCAATGGCGTTTATCCATCCCGAGGATAGAGATTTGGTACAGAGCACCGTCACGAACGCGGTCAAGAATAAAGAACCATACAGCTTTTTCTATCGCATACTAAGACCTGACGGTGATGAGCGGATTGTTCATTCGCGTGGGCATGTTCTGAGCAATGAGCGGGGAAAGCCAGTGGGGGTATTTGGAGCTACACAGGACATAACGGAGCTTAAGCGCGCCGAGGAGAAACTCAAGGCAAACAGCGAGCAATTGCGTGCGCTCTCAGGCCGTCTCCAATCGGTCAGGGAAGAAGAAGCCACCCGCATCGCTCGTGAGATTCATGACGAACTGGGATCGGCTTTGACCAGGTTAAAGTGGGACCTGGAACTGCTAAGCAAAGAACGCCTCAGGTCACAGGAGAGAGTCGATCGAGAGAATTCGGGCCAGAAAATCGACGAGATGATCCAACTGGTTGACGCGACAGTCGACACCGTCAGAAGAATTTCCTCTGAGTTGCGACCGAGCATTCTTGACGATCTAGGTCTGGCCGCGGCGCTGCGATGGCACACGGAGCAGTTTCAAAACCGCACCGGCATCGTCACTGATTGCGATTGCGTTGTCGAAAACCTGGGCTTGAATCAAGCGCAATCGACTGCTGTGTTCCGTATTTTTGAGGAAGCCCTGACGAACGTTATGCGCCACGCGGGCGCCACGAAAGTCTATGTCAGACTTGAGAAAGACAAAGGCGCCCTGGTCCTCACGGTCCGTGACAATGGCCGAGGAATTACCGAAGCCGAGCAGCTCGATCCTTCGTCGCTTGGCCTTTTGGGTATGCGTGAGCGTGTCAGTCTGATCGGAGGCGAAATAAGCATTACCGGAATTGCCGGCGAGGGAACCCTGGTGACGGTTCGCCTTCCGATTTCCGAGAAGCATTAGAAGTGCATTGCCTTAACGGACCGACCTGGTGGCAATGCTAATCTGTGCGCCGGTCAACCCATCCGCTTGCACCTTGAGTTTGATCTGTCCCGCTTGACCAGCTTTCGCACGCACTATCACCAGACAAATTCCGTTATAAGCATTTCTTTCCTGCGACTGAAAAGATTCGAGGTCGGTCGCATCGCCATTGTCGACGGCGATAATCTCGCCCGGTCCATCGATTGAACAACGCAACCGGTTCTTCGAACGCGGAACCAGCAGGCCGTTTCGATCGGCGATGGTAATCGTCACGAACGAAAGATCCTGGCCGTCGGCTTTGATCGTAGCGCGATCGGCTTTCGCCAGCAGCCGGTTCGCCGGGCCGGTGGTCTTCATCACGTCCTCTGCCCAACGCTTGCCGTTCTTGTACGCCACCACTTTCAGCTCGCCCGGCTCATATTTCGCATCGTCCCAACGCAGGCGATACTCATATTGGCCTCTCTTCTTTCGTCCCAGCGATCGGCCATTCAAGAACAGTTCCGCCTCGTCACCAGACGTGTACACATGCACCGGCGTGAGCTGTCCGACGCGCTCGGGCCAATTCCAATGTGGCAGGATGTGGGCCATCGGCAACTCTGGCCGCCAGCGTGCCTGGTAGATATAGAAGCGATCTTTTTTGAAGCCGCACAAGTCGACGATGCCGAAATAGGAGCTTCGTGAAGGCACTGTGATCTTGCCCGAGTCTTTAAGCTCTTGCGCCCGGCGCGCTTGCTCCGCGGGGTCGGTGAAGTTCAGCAGACTCTTCGAGTCGCTGCCGTAAGGAGTAGGCTCTCCCAGGTAGTCAAAGCCGGTCCACACGAATTCGCCGGCCGTGAAAGGAAATTCATCAAGGCCACGAAATTCGGTATCCGGAGGGAAGGCCCAGCGCGGCGCATAAAGGTCGTAGGAGCTAACCTGGAAATCAGCTCGGCCTTCGGCTTTGTCCGCGAGCACCGGAAAGAAATACTCGCCCCGTGAACTCACCGTCGAAGCCGTCTCGCTGGCAAACAGCGGTTGGGCGGGATTCGCCAGGCGAAACTTTCCATACTCGGCAGGTTTGTAGTTGTAGCCGAAGATGTCCACGGTTTTCTGAAAGCCGTTGTAACCAGCGTTGAGGTTGTTCGCGCCCGCCGTGACCGGCCGCGTCAAATCTTCCTGGTGCACGATGCCGGTCAGTTCGGCGGCGAGCTTGTGACCTTCCGCGTTGCCCTGCTCTCCAATCTCATTGCCGATGCTCCAGATGATGACGCTGGGATGATTGCGGTCGCGCCGGACCTGCGCGCGCAGGTCTTTCTCGTGCCAGACATCAAACAATAGATGATAGTCGTTCTTCTTCTTGCCCCGTTGCCAGGCGTCGAACGCTTCGTCCATCAACACGATCCCCATCCGATCGCAAAGATCGAGCAGCTCTGGCGCCGGCGGATTATGGCTCGTGCGAATTGCGTTGACGCCCATCTCCTTCAGGATTTCGATCTGCCGCTGCAACGCTCGCACATTAAGAGCCGCTCCGAGCGCCCCCAGATCGTGATGATCGCAAACGCCGTTGAGCTTTACCTGCTCGCCATTGAGAAAGAAGCCTTTGTTCACGTCGAATCTGATTGTGCGAATTCCGAAAACTGTTTCGTACGTGTCGACGATCACACCGTCGATGGAGTGGCCGTTCTGCTCGACTGTGGTGACGGCGGCATAGAGATTTGGTTTTTGCAGGTTCCACAACTTTGGCTTGTTGACGCGCACCGGCATCGTACTACTGCTGTTAGCACCAGCAACGATGGTAGTCGTTATCGGAACAGTCGACGAAATCGGCTTGCCGGCTTTCTGCCCATTAACGAGTTCATATATTTGCGTGCTCACCGTCACGTTCGCCGCTGCCGTGGAGTTGTTGTCGACTGATACCTTAACGTTTACCCTGGCGGCGGATACGCCCACGTCGGGCGTGGTTACGTACGTTCCCCAATGACTTACATGAACCGGCGAAGTTTTCACCAGCCACACGTTTCGATAAATCCCTCCGCCCGGATACCAACGGGAAGAGTCGGGAGGATTGTCGAGGCGAATCGCCACGACGTTTTCACTGCCGAACTCCATGTAAGGCGTCAGATCCAGTTCGAACGAGGCGTAACCATAAGGCCAGCCGCCGACAAAACGGCCATTCAACCAGACGGTCGCATAGGCCATGGCCCCGTCGATGTCCAGATAGAATTGTTTTCCTCGCTCACTTGCCGGAGCGGCGAAATGCTTTCGGTACCAGCCGACGCCCCACCAGGGAAGTTTCCCGGTCTCGCCGGGATACTCCTGCTTGAACGGCCCCTCGATGCCCCAATCGTGTGGCAGATCAAGTCGCCGCCAACCATGATCGTCAAAGTCTTTTTTAGTATAGGCGACATCAGAACCTAAGTTTTCATCGGCTCGGGCTGCTCGCCCGACCAGCTCTCGGCCGGCGATAAGCTCATCGCCCGTTGTGGTTACTCGGTCTTTGATCTTTTCATAGCTGAGACGCCCGTCAGTTCCCGGCGGATCGTCTTTTTGAAAGCGCCAATCTGAATTGAATGAAAGCCGTTGGCGCACGGGCGTGCTTTGAGCGTAAGCCGGAGGCGCCAGCCAAAGCGCGAGGGCGAATAAGCAGATTTGAATGCTTCCTTGTTTGCAGATCATTTCAGCGTTCCCTTGAGGAGATAGCTTCTAATTCAATCGTTGCTGCGACGAGACTGGCTATCGGCTGGATCCCAGCGGCGTGCAGGGTTGCATCAGACAGGAATTCTCAAACATGGAACCCTTAACTCCTATTGGAAGATTGCGTTGAGGACACCCGCCAGACGCAGGCCGCCTTTCAATAACTGCTGACGCATGCGGTCACGCTGAGCGCCTATGTATTTGTAGGAGATTTTGTGGACGTCCGAGGGCGTAGCCGGGTCGTCGGGAAACACGTACAGTTTCGACCGCATAGCGACCGCCTCGTCTGCGTAGGAGATGGTATCGCCGGTCAGCCAGCGGGCGGCGTCGGCCTCGCTGGCACGGTCCAGAAAACGCGCGTACTCGGTATAGCTGAGGCGCTCGTAGTCCACCATCTCGTCATCCCAGGTGGAATGGAGATTGGTCTTCCAACGGTCCATCCAGTCCACGCTGACTTTGTTGCCGCCCAAATCGAGCCCGCCGACGTGGAGTGGCTGGTGAAGATCGCCCATGAGGTGTACCAGAAACCGGAGGGCCGTGTCGGGTGTGATGGGATCGGTTTCCTGGGGATTGCATGCGCCTGGGGCGGTGCCGTCGCTCTTGTCCGTAAGCGCCTTCACCGAGTAGAGAGCCTCGCGCGAACCGGTGCGGAGGAAGGCGGTAAACGCATCGATGGCGACCACCAAATCGCCGCAACGAGCCTTTTCCGCGTCGCGGTAGCTGGCGACGCCGTCCTTAACGGTGGCGAAGTGGAGCAGCTTATACTTATCGAAACGGGGGTCGGAGCGTAGTTCGTCGGGCCAGTTCGCGACATCAGCGAGGGACCGGCCGCCAAGAAGGCGAGACACCTTGGTCTGCGCGACGGGCGTCAGGTGACGTTGCGCTATCTCGGCGACGACGCGGTGGCCGGTTGGGCCCCAGGCACGCGCGGACGGGACGAGATTGAGGAGCAGTAATGTAGCAACCACGGCGAGAAGAATATTCCGAATCCGCTTTTCGTTCATGTGATTTCCTCCGGTAGTCGCAGTAGGGAAACGAGTGCTGATACCCAACGGTCGACCGGCGCCGCCGGCGACCGGGCGCGGTGTCCTTATACACCTGCCTTGCCAGACATTCAATAGATAGCCGTTGAATGAGAACGCTCAGACTGGTCTAATTGGCTGGGTTAGGGATTTTTGGAGGCGGCGATCGGAATCGAACCGATGAATAAAGGTTTTGCAGACCTCTGCCTTACCACTTGGCTACGCCGCCATTCTGGAAGGATAAAGGATAAAGGCGGAAGGATGAAGTTCAAAAGGCCAGGGTAAAAGTAGACGGAAAGTCCCGAGTTTGGCACTTCTCGTCTAGCTATTGCCCTTCGCTTCTGCTGTTATCCTTCCGCCCTCATCAGGATTGGAGCGGGAGACGAGATTTGAACTCGCGACCCTCGCCTTGGCAAGGCGATGCTCTACCACTGAGCTACTCCCGCTTTTTTCAACGAGTTTCGATTCTAAGGATTCAGGATAGCTTGTCAAGGCAGCAGTGATTGGTGTCCTAGTTAACGGCGTTAGAAGTACCAACTTCAGTTGGGTTCTTTCTTGATCAATAAAAGCCCGACTGAAGTCGGTACTCTGAACACCGCTAATCGAAGTGGGTCACTGCTTTTCTGCGTTATGGTTGCGGCAAAGGCGTCGCCAGCACACCCGCGATGAACTCGTTTAGTCCCGCGTCGGAGTTCTCATGCCGAAACTTGTAGAGCGTTGTCACTTGTTTCGTCCACTCGGTTTTGCTTGCCTGATATTGCGGATTATTTCCTGCGAGAGCGATGGCGCGCGCATAGGCGTCGACGATTCGATCCACCACTTTGTAAATACTATCAAGCGCCGCTTTGCCTTCCGGACTCTCTGGCTGATTCGCGAACCGCTTGCTGTAGTCGGCCGACAGTCTCTGATAAGGCCCTTTCTCGTACGCGCCCGCGAGCAAAACGTAAGGCGATGGAGTCTTTCTTAGCTCACTGTCGATCCCGATCACCCGGATAAAGCGTGTAATCGCTTCTTCCGGACGCGGCTTCAAGTCAATAAAGCCGATCGCGTAATTCAGCGAGGCGATCGCGTCTTCGCGACTCCTAAATGGCTCCCAGGCATCGGGGGTCTTGCCGCTCTCGAGCAACTGAATAGCTCTCTGCGCATACCGCACTGATTCGGCATTGAAGGTTTCGTTCCGGGCGTTTGTGGTGGCCAGGTAGCCGCCATAGCCGAGGGCGATCAGCGTCTTAACGTCTTCGGGATCGTCGGTCAGAACTTGTTTCGCCAACCCGAAACCAGCGGCGTAGTTTTTCTCACCATAGATCGAACGCAACAGAGTGTCCTGGCGCTCGTCTTTCTCGAATGCGCTAATCCACTGTTTCAAATAGCGCGTGTACTGATCGTCTTCCTTGTTGTAGCGCGCCATGTATTCTTTCGCGGCCTGGTAAGCGGCGCCGGGATTCGGTTCGCGATTGTCGACGAATCTCTTGTAGGTGGTGACCTTGAATTCGTCGTCGGTTTCCTGACCCACGGCGCCGGGCCTGGTCTGCGCCGTCACGCGCGTGGAAACGGAAAATGCCAAAGCCAGACTGAAAAGCAGGGCGAGCGTTAAGCGATGTTTCATCAAATCAAATTGCCTCCAGCAAAAGTAGACGCAGCCTTGGATGCCGATATCCGCGAGAGCGTTTGTCGGGTTTTGATTTTAGCAGAGAGGTATGTGACTTCAGAACCGGGAAGCAATGGAGGGCTCAACCGAATGAGCAAAAGGGCCGACATCACTGGGAGCGAGGGCGCCCGCGCTCTCAGTAATAGCTGGCTTGAATTCAACTCGGGCTCAGTTTGCGGTTACGGATGCGGGTGTCTCTGAAGCGGCAGCCACATGAGGCACCGGCAAATTAACAATCTCCCAAGCGGCCCGATTCCGAAGCAGTGACGCCATCATCGCGGCATGCAGCAGGTGTCCGCTGCGTTCCGCCGTCACCCGGCCCAGTAGAGTCATGCCCAGCAAAGCCAGGTCGCCAATGATGTCCAGAATCTTATGCCGCACGAACTCATCGGAAAAACGAAGGCCCGTCTCATTCAGCATGCCGTGCCGGGTCAGCACGATGGCGTTGTCGAGTGAACCACCGCGAATCAGATTCGCGCGCCGTAGCGCTTCGACTTCTTCGATAAAGCCAAACGTTCGAGCCGACGCGATATCACGTGCGAAAGAACCGTTATCCAGAGTTACCGAGCGATGCTGGACACCGATAAGCGGGTGAGGGAAATCGATTATGCAATCGATCTCGTAAGCATCAGCCGGCTCAATGCTGATACTGCGATTTCCGGAGACGGCCGATACTTTCTCTCTTACCAACAACGCGCGTCGCGCCGCCGGCTGGTCTACCAGACCCGCGCTTTCAATCATTTCAGCGAACGCTTCGGCCGAGCCGTCCATAATCGGCACCTCGAGGTTATCGACTTCGACGTAAGCGTTGTCGACTCCACATCCGCGCAAAGCCGACAGCAAATGCTCGACGGTCGAGAGCATCACGCCGGTTCGCATCAGCGTCGTCGCGTAGCTGCAATGGGCGACTGACTCGACCGTAGCCGGAATTTCAAAGCCGCCCAGATCCGTGCGACGGAAAACATATCCCGTGTCGGGCGGAGCGGGCATCAGCCGCACCTGGACCGGAACCGCGGTGTGCAGACCGATGCCCCGGGCGTCGACCGATCCGGCCAGCGTTGTTTGGCGCGCGGTTGAATGGTTCGATTGTTTCATTTGCGAGAACGGGAACTGAGCGAACTGTTAGTGCAAGCCGCATGCCTTTCACGAGCAGTAGAAAAAGTCGACGATCGCGGTTGCGTGTGTGGCGTAACCGCTACGACTGTGCCACACAGCGCGGCGGCGATACCACGAGGTCGACTCACCGCGGTTTTTCTTTGCGCCTCAAGTAATGTCTTGGCGCCTTTGCGAGAACTGCTAATCGCAACCGGAGTTTCACGCAAAGGCGCAGAGAAAAACTGAAGCCGCAAAGGAGATCATATCCTTTCGATCAAGACTGCAAATTGACACTCTGAAAGCACCACCCTATGATTCGAACTCATAATGCCACAGAAGAGTTCCCCAGCCGGGACTAAACCGGCGGAACGAGTCTTTCTCATCGACTCGATGTCACACATCTTTCGCGCTTTCTATGCGCCCATGGCCAATCGCGCCGCGCCGCTGGCGACTTCAAATGGCCAGGTTACACAGGCCGTCTTTATCTTTACCAATATGCTGCGGAAGCTCATTCAGGACGAGCAGCCGAAATACATTGCCGCCATCTTCGAATCAAAAGAAAAAACTTTTCGTCACGAAGCGTTCAGCGATTACAAAGCAAATCGCGAACAGATGCCCGACGATTTGGCGTCGCAGATGCCTTATATTAAGCGCCTTTGTGAAGCGTACAACGTCCCCATGATCAGCCTCACCGGGTTCGAGGCTGACGATGTAATCGGGGCCCTCGCCGTTCAGGCGGCTGACCAGGGTCTGCAGGCAGTGATCGTTTCCAACGACAAGGACATGTGCCAGTTGGTACACGATCCTTTGATCGTCTGCATGCGGCAGAACTCGCAGATCGTGAAACGCCGGGAACCCGTTCCGCCAATTGAGTGGTGTGACGAAGCCTGGGTCGAGAAGAAGTTCGGCGTGCCCGCCAACCAGTTGGTGGATTTGCTGGGATTGATGGGGGACTCAATCGACAACATTCCCGGAGCTCCCGGCGTTGGACCAAAAGGCGCCGTGCAGATAATTCAACAGTTCGGTTCGATCGAAAACGCACTTGAGCGCTGGGAAGAAATCAAACACAAAAGTTACCGCGAATCGCTCCGGAGTAATGCCGAGCTGATTCGTAAATCGCGCGAGCTGGCCCAAATCAGGACCGACCTCGACGTGCATCTTGATTTGAATCAGTTGGAAAGACGCCCGCCTGATCGCGCCGCGGCTTACGAGCTGTTCCGCGAATTAGAGTTCACTGCGCTGACGACGGAGTTTGCCGACGGAGCCGTCGCCGCAGCGAAGGTGGCCGATGAGCGCAAGTATTCAATCGTCCGTAACCAGGCTGAACTCGACACCCTCATGCAGCAATTGTGGCAGGCTGAACACGTCGGTTTGGCGATTTCGAATTCGACGCCGCCGGGCGCAGGTCAGCAGCAGAGCACGCACGATGGGTCCGCACGGGGCATTGCCTTCGCCCATCGCCCTGGAACGTCGGCGTTCGTCGATCTCGATAGTTTTGCCGAAGGCAAAGAAGCTGTACTGCAGACGATGCGCGAATTACTAAGCAACGGTTTGATTGAGAAATCCGTTCACGATTTGAAGCGAGCCACCGCGTTGCTGGCGCCGCTTGGGGTCGAGTTAGCCGGCGTGTCGGACGACACTCTGATTGCCGCTTATGTCATCGATCCAACGCGTAGCAAGTACGAATTGAATGATTTGGCGCGCGAAACTGTAGGCGCCGAAGGCGGCGGCCCGGCGTATGAAGGGTGGAGCGAAACCGGATGGCAAACTGCTGAAGTAGCGGATTTGACGGCGCAAGTCGCTCGCGTCCTGCGTCAGCGAATCGACGAGAAAGACCTCGGCAGCATCTATCGCGAGATTGAACTGCCGCTCGCGCCGATGCTTTACCGGATGGAGCAGGCCGGCATTCGGGTCGACCTAAACGTCCTGAACGAATTGTCTCATCATCTGGGCGAGGAACTGGCGCGGCTTACTGATAAGATCTGCCAACTCGCCGGTCGCGAATTCAACATCAACTCTCCCAAACAAGTGGCGGAGTGTTTTGAATCCCTGAATATCGTGTCGGGACGCAAGACTTCGACGGGTCGCGTGTCGACCAGCAAGGCAGTGCTCGAAGAGTTGGCCCTAACCCACGAACTGCCACGGCTGATTATTGAATATCGGGAATTGGACAAATTGAAGAGCGTCTATACCGACGCGCTGCCGCATCAGATCGCCGCCGATGGACGCATTCACGGGCAACTCAACCAAACCGTTGCCGCCACGGGAAGGTTGTCGTCGAGCGAGCCCAACTTACAGAACATTCCGATTCGCACCGAACTGGGCCGGCGCATTCGGCGTGCGTTCGTGCCTGCTCCGGGTAACAAACTTATCTCAGCGGATTATTCGCAACTCGAACTGCGGTTGCTGGCGCACATCACGCGCGATGAAGTCATGCTCGATGCTTTTCAAAAAGGAGAAGACATTCACTCGCGCACCGCGCGCCTGGTCTTCAATGCGAAGACGGACGACGAGCTGAAGGAAGCGCGACGCTTTGCGAAGATCGTAAACTTCGCGATCGCTTACGCGATCGAGCCCTGGGGCTTGTCGCAGCGCGTCGGCATCTCGCGGCAGGAAGCGCGCAAGGTGATTGACGATTACTATGCTACCTACAAAGGCGTGCGCCGTTACATGGACGAGATTCCAGTCCAGGCGCGCGAGCACGGGTTTGTAAGATCGCTCTATGGACGCATTCGACCGCTGGCTGGAATTAACGATCGCAACGCGAACATTCGCCGCGCGGCTGAACGCGAAGCGATCAACATGCCGATCCAGGGTACGGCCAGCGACATCGTGAAGATTGCGATGCTGCATGTCGAAGATGCCTTTCGGCGGGAAGGCCTGAATGCAAAAATCCTGATGCAGGTGCATGATGAGCTGCTGGTTGAATGCCCGGCCGGTGAAGCTGACAAAGTTGCCGAGACATTAAAGCGTGAGATGGAGCACGCAGTTGAAATCGACGTCCCCCTGATAGCTGAGACCGGCATCGGCGACAACTGGATGGACGCGAAGCATTGATGGAAGAGTGCAAATTGAAAAATGCGAATTGAAAATTGAAAATTGCAAAAGTGAGTCAGAGGAATAGTTGTGACGTCGGATGACTTGATCGAAAGACTCATAAACTTAGCCGCGCGGGTCAGCAAGGTTGTTGATGCTTTGCCGGACACGCGAATGGGTCGATACATCGGGAGATCAATTAGTACGCAGCGGAACTTCACCTGCGCCAAATTACGAAGAAGCTTGTGCAGCGGAAAGTCGCGCGGATTTCGTACACCAGCTAAGTATCAGTCTGAAAGAGTTGCGCGAGTCCCGTTGTTGGATCCGTCTTATCATAGAAACTGAAAATCTTCCGGAGCATCGAATGGGTGAGTTATTTGATGAATGCAATCAGTTGGGCAACATCATTGCGCAATCTATAGTCACCGCGAAGAAGCGAGGAGACAAGAAGGCCCAGCACACAATTTACAGTTTGCACTTTTCAATTCTCAATGTTTTTGATTAACGCTGTGACGACTTGATGTCCACTCAACCGAACCCAAACCAACAGTCAGACGGCGAGGTCGTCTATCGACGCGTGATGCCGCCCGCAGCCGGCGGGAAGAAAGAGCGGCGACTCGATCCCACCCTGGCGCCTTTGGTTGCCGGTTTCGCGCTCCTCTTGCTGCTGATTTGGGTCCTGGGTAGCTTGAGCGTGAGTCGCCTGGAAGAGACCAGCCGGGCGGCCCTCGATCTCGAACATGCTCATGCGAAGAGAGCGGGACTGTTGCTGCAACTGCGTGTGTCCGTCACGAAACTCGACATCGAAGCGCGCAAGCGCATGGAAGCCAGCGCCCGCGGTGAGATCACTCCGCCGTTCGACCTGCGTCTGGATTCCGCACGCGGTGACGTAACCAATCTCCTGGCTACTCTGGATCATCTGCCGCTCGCTGAATTGCCAAAGTGGCAGAAGTTTCGCGATGACCTCGCCGTGTATCTCGAAATCACGAAAGACAAGAATCGATATTCTCAGGAGGGCTTTGCGAAGTTTCGCGACTTGGAAATCACGCTGAACGATCTCATCGAGGACTCGGCGAAAGAAGAGCCACAGATATTTGTTCAAGCCGATGCGATGCAGAATGCAGCCACGCGATCGATTCGCGCCTGGAATCTGTTCGCGCTGCTGGCGGGCCTGGGCGTGGCGGTGGCCACCATCTGGCAGGTGCAGCGACGCTTTCTCCAGACCAAACAAAGCACCGAAGCCGCGCGCCGCGAGCGTGAATTCAGCAATCAAATGCTCGAGGGCATGGTCAGCGCCATCGCGGCAATTGATCGACACGATCGCATTCGCAGTGCGAACACGGCATTCCTGCGCATCTTTCCACAGTCCACAATTGGCACGTCGATTCACGATCACGCCGGGTCGCCCGAGGGGACCCGTTTGCTGGAATCTGCGACTGCTTCCCACGTCGAGGTGGCAACGTATCGGGGCCGGTGGAATTTAAGCGAGGATGGGGCAGAGCGCACCTTTGATGTCTACTCGTCGCCGCTGGAGATCGATGGCGAACACGGCCAGATCCTGACGCTGGTCGATGTGACGGAAGCGACCAAGGCCGAAGCTGCGTTGCGGCGCAGCGAAGCTCTCGCAGCAGTCGGCGAAGCCGCGGCGCAACTGGCTCATGAGATCAAGAATCCGCTGGGCAGCATTCGTCTGGGAATCGAGATGTTGCGCGAATACATGGTCACCGACGACGCCTTGAAAACGATGGGACTGGTGGAACGGGGCATTCAACACCTGAACAAACTGGTCGTTGATGTGACCCAGTTTTCACGCCGGCGAGAGTTGGACGCGGCGGAATTTGACTTGTACGAGTTGATTAATTCGAGTCTCGATTTGGTGGCCGATCGCGTGCAGGAAAAGGAGACGCCGGTTGAAAAGGACTTCGCAGCCACGCCGATTCGCGGCACTTGGGACGACGAACAATTGCGCGAAGTTTTTGTGAACCTGATCGCCAACGCCATCGATGCCAGCGACCCAAAGTCACCCGTGAAGATCTCCACTGAGCTGGTTAATTCAGACTCCGGCACTAAGTCGATCTCGGCACCCATGCGCGCGCCGGGCGAACGAGTCCGAATTGTGATCACTGATCACGGCGCCGGCATGGATCAGAAGACACAGGCCCGTCTCTTTGAACCCTTCTTTACGACCAAGAAACGCGGAACGGGTCTGGGACTATCAATCGTCAGACAAATCGTGGATCTTCACGGCGGTACCCTTGAAGTTGAAAGCGAGCCGGGGAAGGGAACGACGTTTCGCGTTGAGCTGCCACTCGATTCGGGGCAGTAGCCCGACCGTCAGGGAGGGCTCAGTTTAAGTTGGGAGTGAGTAACGATGTGAGCCCCGATTAGATTCTGTCGTAACGATCTGCTAGTTGGATAATAGGGCGCTAGGATTGAGGACTTGTTTTTTGATCGATCTCGGACGAAGTCACTGAGCCCTCCCTCACGGTCGGGCTACTGCCCCGATGTGGCCTCCGGCATTCAGATACGCGGAACGCTTTCCTTGGGTTCGACTGTAATATTCTTGAACCTCGTCATTCGCACTAGCCCAGGCGCGGCGCCCTTCGGCTTCGAAACAAATTTGCGCTGGGTGTAGTGCACATCGACCTTTGCGTCTTTGCGAGCTTGGGAAAAGTGCGCGGCGAGTTGGGCGGCTTCGATGATCGTGCGATGGGGAACGTCTTTACGAGTTGCATTGCGGATGACCACATGCGAGCCGGAATAATCGCCGGTGTGCATCCACAGGTCGTTCGGCTTTGCCACTTTGAAGGTTAGGTGATCATTGTCGCGAGCGGTCCTCCCCACCAGAATCTCAAAACCATCTGAAGAAAGATAACTGCGGGTGCCGGGGATCTTTTTCTCGGCCTTTTGCTTTGAACCACGCGCGGTTGGGGCCGATTTCTTTGCGGTAAACTTTTCGAACGCCGCCTCGTCCCGTTCGGCGATCATCTTCTCCAATGCCTCGGACTGTAAATTGAGTATGTCCAACTCAGGGCGGATAGCTGCGATCCGCGAAGTGATTTGCCGCACTGCTCGCTTTGAACGGGAGTAGAGCGCAAAGCGGCGCGCGGCTTCCTCCGGCAGCGTTGAGTGCTCGTCGATTTCAATCTCCACCTCGCCAGCGTCGTCGGCAAAATAATCGATAAGTACGGCCTGGTTTCCTGCTCGCCGGGCTGTACTTAGATTGGCCAGCAAAAGATCGCCCAGGCGTTTGTGAATCTCGCCCTCGGCGTGGCTGCTGAGATCCAGTTCGAGCTGTTTGAGCAACTTCTGATGATGCGCGAGCTTCTTTCGCAACTCGGCGCGCGCGGCGCCGGCCCGGTTCTCGAAAGCTTGCCGGACCAGCAGGGAACTGAAGTAAGCATCAGCGGCTTCGGAACGCGAGGCATGCTGACCGCTGCGAATAGTTTTGATTAGCTCACCATCGCCGACGGTCGAAGATCGTCCGCCGGCTGCCGGAGGCTTCTGGTACGATTCGCCGATCGTTTGCCCCGGGCCTTTTCCGTCGCGGGCTTGATTGGTAATAACGCCCTGGCGATCGATCAAGAATAAGTTGGCCGCGCGTCCGGTCAACTGGGCAACTACAGTGCGCTCCTGATTCTGTCCCAAGTCGTCTGCTCCAGAAAAATGAAACCAAACGATTCGATCGCTGGGATCCTTCTCGATCGATCTTAGCGTTGTGTGCGAGAGCTCTTTGCGTAGACTTTGACTAAATTGAGTCGGCGGAATGCTTTGCTTTTCCAGATCGCGAACGCGACGCTTAACGAGATAGAGCCTGGGATGCGCCGGCTCGACACTGATAAAAAGATCACCATGATCGCGCAGTCGAAAATCGATGACGAGCGACAGCGTCGAGAGTTGAAATATCTTTCCGGGCGCACGTCCGACAATCAGCGGTTGGATCTCTGCGACTATTTCTTTAATTGACTGGTCGTCCATTGCTTCAACTAGAGAAATTAACACACATGAACGGGCGGGTGACGAAGATCGGGCAATTTCCAGATTTGGTTTCGTGCTTTGTTTCCGGCGGGAAAGAACGATCCACGAAATCACACCAAATAGCACGAAAAGAGATCTGAAGTTCGTGCGAGTTCGTGGATCGCTTCTCCCAATCTCTCAAGATAAGGCGCCCCGATCATCGCGTCCCGTCCAGGTGCTTAAAGAAAACAAAAGGCGAAAGCCGCAGCCTTCGCCTTTCTTCTAACGAAATCACATGGGACCGCGTTAATCGCGGATTACGATTGTCTTGGAGAACCGATCGTAGATTGTACGGCCGTCAGGATCGACGAGGCCGTAGATCACTCCCAAACCAAGCACGGCCAGCCCGAAGATGTAACCGATTGCGCGCTTGATCGACTGACCTCCGGTGGGAATCAAGCCAGTCCGGATGTCGATGGTTCGCAGCGAAAAGATGCGCATCGCCAGCGTCCGGCCCGTCAAAGCGATCGAGATCGTCAGGTAAGCGAACATCGTTATTACTGTCAGGCCAGTCATCAAGCCGATCACTCGCGGGTCCGACCAGTCGCCATCCGAAAACTCAATCGCGGCGGCCACCGGCGCGGCCATCAACGCTACCAGGAACAGATCGAAACTGGCCGCGATAAACCGGCGACCGAAGCCCGCGCTCTCGTTGTTAGAATCGGCCGCGAGTGCCGGGACCGACAGGCACGTCTCGAGGTAAGACAGCGCGACGTCGTTGACGCTATCGGATATCACGCGTACCGGCTTTCGATCGGTTACTTCGCGCTTAGGCTCTGAATTGACAGTTTTAGGCGGTAAAGGAGCGACGACGGTAAGCTTCGCTTTCGCTTCGAACGGCGGCGAATCGCTGAGTTCCGGTTCCGCGACGATCTCCTCAACCGGCTCGAAGGCCGGGGCAGTGGCCGCGCCGGCGAATCCGCCCAAGTCTTGATCGGGGCGTCGTGCTCGCTCGATCCGTTCCAACGCCTTTGAGACGATCGGATTCATCACCTGTTGTTCCAGATCGGGAACCAGTTCAAGCTGAGCTGACGGCAGCGCACACGAAACCATGCCGGCTTCCTGGGCCGCGGCGGCTTCTTCGGCAGCTTCGCGCGCGCGCCGCTCCTGAACTTCACGCACGCGCTGACTCAACTGCTTTCGCCATTCCGGCAAGGCCCGCGTCGTCCCCGGGAATTCGATTAACGTCGACGTTTGTTGCCTTGCCACAGACGGATTCAATGGTTCGTCGCAAAGACTTTCGACGAGGCCACTGTCGGTAATGACATTTTCGATGGATGAATTCGGTAGGGATTCTTGCATTGTGGATCGTGAAAAGATACGGGGCAGTATCTAAGTTGGCATCGTGAGCGACGTGGCAGCCCCGCAAACTCAAAAGCGTCCAGGTCAGCTCAGTAAGTCGAACCGGGGAATGGGCAACGATCCAAGCGGCCCAGGCCCTTCAAGCGAATCGAGCCGGATGGTATCAGACTTTACTTTAAGTCGTCAACGAGAAAATATAGCAGGGCTTGAGGTTGGAGTAGCATGGACTTTAGTCTGTGTCCCCGGTCCGAAGAGCAATCACAGACTGAAGTCTATGCTACTAAAGAGGCTGGCGGCCGCCGAATCCGGCTTCGAGGTCGTGCCACCATTCGAGTTGATCGCCTTCGTCGGCCTTCCAACAGAGCAGCACGACGCGGCCCTCTCGCATCGACGGAAAATCAATTAGTCCCTGTGAATAATCCTTCAGTTGCACGCCCAGGCTCTCCAATTGCCCGGCACCCAGTGACAAATCAACCAGCAGGCGCGCGTAGCTGGGTCCCTGTGCCATGCCGCCGCCGCCACTCTCGGCGCCTTCGGCGGCGTGCTGAGCTGTTCTTTGAAACGAGGTCACGCGGCGATGCGACCGCTGAATCGACTTTACGATCGGTCTTACGCTTGGGAGTAAGGAATTGGCTTCTTCGATGGTGAAAAGCTTCATAACGATTTCCAGATGACCAGCAGATCCTGTCTAGACGCGCTGGTCACCCGGACGCTGACGAAGCTCTATTCTACTTATTTGAGGAGGTCCGCGCTACTTGTTAGCTGCCGCCTGATCATTGTCGACCTTGGGCATGTAGTAGCCTCGCCGCGAACTTACGTCCAATTTGCGCTGTTTACCTTTGGCGTCGAGTGCTTTTACCCGTACAGCGAGTTCGTGCATGCGCCCGTCGTCTTTTTCTTCTTCGCGGAGCGCAAACCCGAGGCTGTATCGCGCGGTAAGGTTGCCAATGATCTTTGCCAAACCGGCGCCATAGTCGGTGGTGCGATTAACCCGCACGGCCTCGCCGCCGCTCTGTTGGGCCAGGTGCTTGGCGCTCCCATAGAGACTCACACCCATCCACCCGGCCAACGGCTTTCCAATCGGCAACAGGAACTTGAATAAGGTCCGCAGGTCGACAGTGAGGGAATTGAAAATCGCGTTCGAGCGGATCAGGATCTGCTCGGTAGCGTCGCGGTCTTCATAAAAGATAGGAGCGATACCGTCAGAGACCCAGACAATCGTCGGCTGCGAATTGGGCCGCTCTTTTTCCGTCGTCCGCGTTGCGTCACGAACCGCGGCGGCCATGTCATAAACGTCGTCCAATTCGATTGTGACTTTGCCGCTGCTGTTCACACGTTTCAAATTCACTGAGCCGTCTTTCAAAACGGTGCGCGTTACGACCGCGCCGTTCTTCCCTTTGATCGTCTCTGTTTCGACGATATCTTCCGGCTTCGGTTTGGCTCGGGCGGTCTCATCTGGTTTGCTGTCTTTTGTTTCAGCCTTGTTCGGTTCGGTGGTAGTGCTCACCGTGACGCTGCCTTTGCCCTGTTTTTGGGCCGTTTCAGCGGTCTTTTGTTTTTCGGCGTCGGTAGGAAGGCCAGGAGCATTATCCGGATGTTCGACAAAGCCGGGCACGCGCGCCAGCGCCGCGGCAATTTTCACCGGATCATTGGTAAAGGTAGTGAGCCAAACGCGCTTTTCATCCTCGCCGATGTTCATAGCCATGATGCCGACTTCGTCACCCGGAGGCAGTTTGGCCAACTCGTCCGTCATCGCTTTGAGAATTTCGGGGCGTTTCAGGAATCGGCCGGCGCCGTCTTCGCGACAATCCAGAATCATCACCATTGCCAGGGGCTTGCGGGCCTGGCCGTCACGGGTGAAGTAAGAGATCGCGCGCGGATTGCCATCGTCAAATAGCTCGAAGTTCTCGGTCTTGAGATCGGAGATGGGGATGCCGGTCTTCTTGTCCTTTACCAGCGCGTCCATAAAGACAACCCGAGTGCGTACGCGAATGGTGTCGGCGACTTCCTGGGCCGAAACCATGGGCACGGCGAACAAGATGACGAAGAGGATTGCGACGAATCTCCCTTGGCGGCTTTGCGCCTTTGCGTGAGTTTTGGTTTGGTTCGATGAGTGCATGTTGTTGCTCCTGAATAAATGCGGACAGGATGTCCGCGCTCCCGGGCTAGTTGTCGTTAATAGTTGCGTCTTCCGTCAGGGCCTTGCCCATGTCGTTTGGATCTTTCATAAGCTGCGCCAGGATTTCCGGCGCGATAGTGGCCTGGACCACGGTGCCTTCGTGTCGATCTATCGTGACCACGAGTACATGAAACCTGTTACCCGCATCCCGGATGTAAATGTACGTCTGCTCTTCATCCTTTGGCGCGAGGGTCTGCACTAACGGCGACCAGTTTCCTTCCAGTGTCGCCTGCATCGATGCCTTGAACGTGGCAATCTGGCCGCGCGAATCAAAACTCTGATCTTCAAAGAACGCCACGCGTACGCTGCCGGCGTCGGCCAGACGTTTGTACTCGCCGCCCCTGATTTTCGCGGCAGTGCGCACTGCTTTCATTCCGGCGCGCGCCAGCAGCGGAATGCTCCGGTGCTTCACATGATAGAACTGCTCGATTGTTTTCACGGCGTCATTGAAGCCATCGCCACTTGCCAGCACACCCTGGGGCCAGGCGCCGAGCAGCAATACCATGACTAATCCGCTAATCGTGATCTTTGTCTTCATGACGGTTGCCTAAGGTTTCTTCGTCTTTTCCTGCTCGATACCGAGATCGGGAACGCCGAACTGACCTTCCAGTTCGCTCAGCTTCTCGAGATCAATTGGTCCCACGATATTTACGACGGTCAACTCCTTAGGCTCGAGACTAAGCACGGCCAGACCCGTAATCTGATCGCCAATCATGTTCAGATAGACGCCGATGTTTTGGCCGTCCTTCTTACTCTTAACTGTCAGGACCTTGCTCCAGGTGCTGCCGTTAAGCTGGGACATGACAGAGTCAACTTCGACCTGCGAGTATTCGCCTTCCTTTTCAAACGAGAAGCTCTTGACATAAATACCCTTCAGGCCCTTGAGCACTTCCCTAATCTTGGCATCGCCAGGATCTTTGCCTATGAAGAACTTCCAGGTCGTTTGCAATAGGCGTTCATCCAGTTTGACGTCCACCGTTTGACTTGCTCTGTTGGCCAGCAGATCGAGTTGATCCATCTGCAACTTTGGCCCCTGTGCCCGGGCCGTCATTACGCTTCCGGCGAGCAGCAGCAACAGGACCGGCGCAAGTTTCCATGTAGTTTGGAAAAGATTCTTCATAGTTCGTTCATCCTATCTTATGTTGATTGCGAATTGTGTTGAGCTGAGGGAAGCCTTGCGCCTTTCGCTGCGCGAGGTTCAGCTTGGCGCTGACCAGACGCAGCGCTACCAGCACCTGTTCCTTTTCGGCAAGTTCCTCGGGTGTTAACTGCGGCTGTCGATTCACAGTGCGAGTGGGACGGTCTTTGTAGACAGCCAGAACATTGCGCGGCGCTTCGCTCCGCTTTTGAATCGTCTTTGGTGTCGGGCTCTCAACCAAAGCCTGCAAAGCAGCGTTGGGCTTGCCCTGAGCTTGCGGGGTGACGATCTGCTTATCGCCTGTTGCTTGAAGAACCGGGGCCTGCCGCCGATTGAAGCTAAACCACAGACCCAGGAGAATCGCGAACAAAGCTATCGCGGCCGCAATCGCCATTGCCGGATAGAAATTTCGCCGTCGCGCTATCTGGTTGTCGTGCGGAATCTCGAGCAGCCGCGGTTGATATCGCAACGTGCCCAGAATCGCTTCGAGCTCTTGAATGGCAGGATCGGGTTCACCTGAACGATCCCAAAGATAATTGTCTTCCATGTCGTCTCCTCGAGCGCGGACATCCTGTCCGCCCCTTCCCCCAACTACGCCCTCTCTCACGGTCGGGCTACTGCCCCGCTACTGCTCCGATCTTCTCGCGCAACATTTTCATTCCGCGATGCAGATTGACTCTCACTGAGGCCGGCGTTAATCCCGTGCGCGCGGCGATCTCCGGACCGGTCATTCCTTCGACGAATCTCAAGACCAAAGTTTCGCGATACGCTTCCGGCAAACGGCAGATCATATCCAAAATCTCTTTTGCCGTTCTATTCGGTGGCCGCTCGACGGCCATCTGCTCTGTGACTTCGACCGTTTCGCGCGAGCTGCGATAGAAGTCCATCGCCCGGTTGCGGGCAATCATGGCGATCCAGGGACCGAAAGAGGCAGCATCGCGCAGCGTGTGCAACTTTCGCAGCGCGTGCAGAAAAATGTCCTGCACCAGATCGTCGACTTCGCCGCGCGGCACGCGCGCCAGCAGAATTCCATGGACCATCGGCGCGTACATCTCGTATAACCGAGCGAACCGATCCCGCTCGCCGCTCAGCACCGCCCTTACCAATAGGACTTCAACCGGCTGCTCCGTGCTTTCCGTTATTGCGGGCGCCGTGAACGGTTGAGTCATGAACAGCATGTCTGCGGTTGCTTCAGCCTCTAACATTCCTGCGCCTCGCTGGAAATCCGTGGTTTCATGTCCGACGAACTTTAGTTTGTTATCTCCTTCTCCCGCTGGGGGGAGGGTTGGGGTGGGGGCTTGTACGGGCGTAATCCCTCTCCCCTAACCCCTATTCCATGCGCGAGAGAGAACCTGAACTGTGTCGGACTATGCGTTTGTCTGACATGGCTAAGACGGGACTTGTGGAGAGAGTGTTAACAACTACGAGGGGTTTAGACTTGGGCTACTCAAAGGAGCGGGCGGCAGCCCGCTTCTAAACCGAACCGACTACGAAGGAACTACATTGCTTCGCGCCTGCCCGCCTGTTACGTCCGCGGTCGAGAATAGTTTCGTGCGCCAGATGACGAGTGTCGAAATCAGCAGCGCCAGGGTGCAGGCCGCGCCGCCTTCAATACCGTAAGACCCACCAGTCAGCCAGTCGGGCCCCGCGTTCATCGCGTGCAATAGCGGAGCAGGTGCAATTCGCTCAATGCCGCTGACCGGCAAACCCAAAAGAGATGCCTGGGCCCAGTTCCATGCCCAATGCAGGCCCAGCGGCAACCAAAGACTTCGCGTGCGCAGGTACGCGACCGCGAGCCACACGCCCGCGAGGGCCGTGTTCACAAACGTGAAACCGGGAACTGCGTGCGGATTATTTAAATGGACCGCGGCGAACGGTACTGATGTGAGCAATACGCCGAGCCAGGCGAGCTGAGCGCGCGTCAATGTTTGCAGTGGGTAGCCGCGAAAGAGAATCTCTTCAGCAGCAGCCGCGAACACAAAGAGAATGGCCGACGTCGCCAGGGTCTCTTCGATGGCACGCTCGCCCGCGGTATCGAAGCGAAAGTGAATGCCGCGAGTCATGGTCGCCAAAAGTGCGGCCAGAAAAAGCGTCGCGGCGCCGAGTGCCGATCCGAGACCGAGATTCCTGAGCCAACCGCGATGCAGAGAACATCCCAACGCGCGCAAGGGCAACTCTTCAAATAGTGCCCCACACGCCCAGCCGACCAGCGTCGCGGAAACCAGAATCGCTCCATGACCCGCGGCAAAGGCCCAGTTGCTGTTGGAAAGCTCAATAACGCTTCGATTAAGGGCCGCTGCGAATCCCCAGAACAAGAGCGCCTGGCTTATTTGGACGCAGATAAAAAAAGCGACTGCGAAGATAGCCAGACGCCACCCGCTGCGGAGATGCCCGTCTTCGTTGATGAAAAAGTTGTGAGCTTCCATTGGGTCGCCGCATTCTAGCATTTCGCGGAGTGTTCGCCGCCAAGAACGAATATCCACAGATTACGCGGAGGGGCAAGGTGCCAGCAGTTGCGGCTTTGCAACAGCACATTGCGGTAAGCCTCCGGCTTACCGGCAACAGTTCTTTGAATTGTTCTGAGGCTGCGCCTCAGATGCTTGAGGCATAGCCTCAAGCATTTACTCTCTGGGGCTCAGCCGGAAAGGCAGAGCCTTTCCGCACTGTGCTGTGGCAAAGGCACGAAGCCGCCGCGCGTGCGGTGTGCTAAACTTTCATCCGCGAAATCATTGTTTGGCAGCCGTTAAGTGAACAAAAGCAGCAATCAAACCGTTAAGGCCGGAGATCCAACGCCAATGCGTGGCAGCCGTCGAACCGTACCCTGGATCCTGGCCGGCATCGTCGCAGTCCTGCTGGCGCTCATCGTCGCTCAGCAACTTCTCAACCGCGGATCGGTGGTAACGCCGGAAACCGGATCAGATACGCTCCTGCTTTATGCGCTTTCTTCTCTCAACTTTGCGGCCTTCATCGTCTTTAGTTTCATCCTGCTGCGCAGCTTGTTGAAACTGCGCCGCGAACGCCGCGAGCGTCAACTTGGATCGAGAATTCAAACGCGCTTGCTGGTCTATTTTATCGGATTGAGCCTTTTGCCGATCGCGGCCATGGCCGCGTTCTCGTACCTGTTTCTCAATCGCTCGATCGAAAAGTGGATGGGCCGCTTGCCGGAGGTCGTCGTTGAGCGAGTGCGCGAACAACAACGCGAGAGCCTCACCGCGCAGAACGGAAAGCTGCGCGAAACGGCCGCTCTCCTGGCTTCCGCGATCAAGGCCCGACCGCAGTCTGAGTGGCAGACGACGCTGGATCAGTTAGCCGCAACCGGAGAGTTATCAGCGATCGAGATCATCTCAGATAGCGGACAGGTATTAGCGCACAGCGAAGGATCGCTGCCTCAATCTCAACGCGATGAGCTCAACACAGTTTTGCAGCGCGGGCGGGATCCAAACGCGCAGGCCAGTGAAACGCTCGCCGACGGCAAAGGATTCGACCTGGCCGCGGTCCCGTTTAGCGGCTCGTTGCGTCTGATACTTGTTCCGCATCGCCTCGGCGACACCGACGTGAACGACACGATTGCGGGCTCGCAACGTGAATACCAGCATTTGCTGCAAAGACAGCGCAAGGTCCGGCTGCTGGGACTCTCAACGCTCGGACTTATGACTTTGTTGTTGCTGTTTGCTTCGACGTGGGTGGCGATTCACCTCGCGCGTGGTTTAGCTGCTCCGATCCGATCCCTGGCTGAGGCTTCGAAGGAAGTTGCGCGCGGAAATCTTTCTCACCGCATAGATACTATCGCGGATGACGAATTGGCTCTGTTGGCTGAATCGTTCAATCAAATGACCGCTGAGCTCGATGAAAACCGGCAGCATATTGACGAGGGGGCGACGGCCCTGAAGGAAAAGAACCTGGCGCTGGAAGAGCGCCGGAACTATATCGAGACGGTCCTCGAGTCGCTTTCGACCGGGGTCGTGTCGCTCGATCAAAACGATTGCGTGACGACCATCAACACTGCGGCGATATCAATATTGAGACTGAGCGAGGCGCCGCCGGCCTGGGCCAAGCTGACGACTCTGTTGAGTAGCGAAGATCGGGTCGCGCTTGAAAGATTGATGCGCCGGGCGCGACGCGCCGGCCGGGCGGCAGAGCAGAGTCAATTGACCCGTGGCACAGTGGGCGGCGCCATACCCGTGGCGCTCACGGCGACTGCGTTGAGAGGACCTGCGGGCGACGGTCGCGGAGTGGTGCTCGTGATCGAAGACCTTTCGGAATTGCTGGCCGCACAACGCGCCGCCGCCTGGAGCGAAGTGGCGCGACGGATCGCGCATGAGATAAAGAATCCGTTGACACCGATTCAGCTTTCGGCAGAACGGATCGCGCGTAACTTCCGCGTGCGCATCAACGGGTCAGAACCGGGAGCGGACCGGGGTCCCCACGCGGGCAGCCCGCGTGGGGTGGTGGATGCGACCGGGTACAACAACTCAAGTGAGATGTCCGAGTCAGCCTCAACCAATGGCGATAATGGCTTCGCCCTCACTGAGGAGAATCGCGAAGAACTGACGCGAGTGGTTGAGGAATGTACTACCTCAATCACACGGGAAGTGGCCGGCTTGAAAGCCCTGGTGGACGAGTTCTCTCGTTTTGCGCGGATGCCCACGCCGCGAATGGAGCCCGGTGATCTGAATGAAGTCATTACCCAGACCGTGCAGCTTTACGCCGACCGTTTGGATGGCGTCGAACTGCAGTTGCTCCTGGCGGAACAGTTACCGCCGGCGATGCTGGACACGGAACAACTGAAGCGAGTGTTCGTGAATTTGACCGACAATGCGCTGGAGGCGCTGGCCGACATGCCGGATGAGCGTGGCCTGACGATCAAGACCAGACATGACTCGGCCCGTGATCTATTGGTAGCCACAGTCGAAGATACGGGTGAAGGAATTCCTGCCGGAGATTTCAAGCGACTGTTCCAACCTTATTTTTCGACGCGCGGACGGGGCACCGGGCTGGGTCTGGCCATCGTCGCGCGCATCATCACCGAGCATGGCGGTCGGGTTTATGCCGAAGCCAACGTGCCGCACGGCGCGAGATTTGTAATTGAACTGCCCGTTAGTGGTCAATAGGTCATATAGGACCTATTCGACCTATTACTCTCCAATGTCTGAATCGATCTTAATAGTTGACGACGAGCGCGGCATTCGCGAAACCTTGAGTGCCGTCCTGCGCGACGAGGGTTTCAACGCCGATGCAGTCGCGACCGGGGAAGACTGTCTGAAGGCGATTGCCCGCCGCGGCTATGGCTGTGTGTTGCTCGATGTGTGGTTGCCGGGAATCAACGGGCTGGAAACTCTGAGTCAGATGCGCGAGCTGAACTGCGACGCCGCCGTGGTGATCATCTCGGGTCATGGCAACGTCGAAACCGCGGTGCGCGCCACAAAACTCGGCGCTTTCGACTTTATTGAGAAGCCGCTGTCGATCGAGAAGACCGTGCTCACCGTTAGGAACGCTCTGCGGCAAAGACAACTCGAGCGGGCCAATGAAGAGATGTCCGCCGAGTTGAAGGCCGAGTATGAAATGGTCGGCGAGTCGGTCGCGATGCGCGCGCTGCGCCAGCAGATCACCGTGGTGGCTCCGACTGACGGCCGTGTTTTGATCTCGGGAGAATCGGGCGCCGGAAAGGAACTTGTCGCGCGCGCAATTCATGCGCAGTCTCGTCGTGCTGCCGCTCCTTTTATTGAGGTGAACTCGGCCGCAATCCCCGAAGAACTGATCGAGTCGGAACTCTTCGGTCACGTAAAAGGCTCATTCACGGGCGCGACCGCGGCGAAGAAAGGCAAGTTCGAGATTGCCGACGGGGCAACGTTGTTCCTTGACGAAGTGTCGGACATGAGCGCGAACGTGCAAGCGAAAGTCCTGCGCGTGCTGGAAGAGCAACGCTTTGAACCGGTCGGCAGTAACACGCCGGTCAGTGTGGATGTGCGCGTGATCGCAGCGACCAACAAACGCTTGGACGAAGAGATCGAGAAGGGAACTTTCCGCAGCGATCTTTTCTTCCGGCTGAACGTAATTCCGTTCGAAGTGCCGCCGCTGCGCGAGCGTTTGGAAGACGTGCCTTTGCTCATCGATCACTTCAATCAACGCTTCGCGAAAGCCCACGGCAAAAAGCCGAAGCGGTTCGACGCCAAAGCAATTGAAGCGATGCAGAGACACTCCTGGCCGGGCAATGTACGCGAGTTGAGAAACACGGTCGAACGCGTAATGATCATGCACCAGAGTCACCGCGTCGGCGTTAAGGATTTGCCGGCATTCGGCGACGCAGAACCGCCGGCGTCGTCTTATCGTTTTCCATCCTTCAAAGAAGCCAGCGATGCCTATCATCGCGAATTCATCCAGCGCAAGCTCGACGAAGCCGGCGGCAACGTTTCGCGCGCGGCTGAGTTGATGGGCATCGATCGCAGTCATTTGTACCGGCGGATGCGGGCGTTGGGGCTTAGCGCGAGGGGGTAAATGAGGATGCTATAGGTTTGCTAAGTTTTAGAATTGCTTGCCGTGTTACAGCTTAGGCGTCAAATGAATTTGTCTTGACAGACTGAGTGTCGTCAGTAAGATCAATGTGCGACTGATAGGGCTTCCTTTTAGAAGCCCGGATGGCCATTGGCCAATCAGCCGCCTTTTTCTTTTGGGAATGATTTGCACTCGCAATTAAAGTCGGAAACTGCCCATGTGCTACAATCCGCTTGAGGGTGACAATGGTCGCGAACTTAGAAGCAACAATCGACGATCTGTACGCACTGCCGGGTGAGCAGAAGGCTGAAATCGTCGACGGAGAGATGGTGCTTATGTCTCCCACTGGAGCCGCTCCAAGTTACGCCGCCAGCGAGATCTTTGTCAGCCTGCGAGCGTATTCGCGCCGGACGAAGAAGGGCTTGGCCTTTACTGACAATGCCGCGTTTAGAGTCGACTTGCCAAATCGCAAATCGTTCAGTCCCAATGCTGGGTTTTACCTGGGCAAGTGGACGGGGATGAAGTTCTTTGATGGTGCGCCGGTTTTTGCGGTGGAAGTGCGGAGTGAAGGAGATTACGGCCCCTCAGCCGAACAAGCGATCGCCCGCAAGCGTATTGATTATTTTGCCGCGGGCACGTTGGTGGTATGGGATGTGGATTTGCTCGGCGACGAGGTCGTCAAATCATATAGCGCCAACGATCCTAACAGTTCGAGCATCTATCGGCGTGGTGATTTAGCCACCGCCGAGCTGGCAGTGCCCGGATGGTCGATTGCAGTTGACGATCTCTTCGTAGATTGATTTCCCGCCGTTAAGCGGCGGTTGGCTTTTATTAGTAAGAGGCAATAATGGATTACACAACCAGGGAATTACTGAAGCGTTACGCCAAGCTGGCGACGGGGCAGCCGTTCGCCCCTGTCTTGCTGAATATTTTGGTGACCTCCGTATGCGACATGCGTTGCACGCATTGTTTCTTCACGGACGAGCTTGATGACCGGCCGCGCAAGAAACTCCAGATGAAGGCGCACGAGATCGATCGAATTGCGGAAACTCTCGGTGGAAATCTCGGCGTGCTGATACTCGCAGGTGGCGAACCATTCACTCGCAAGGACCTCCCCGAGATCGTCAGCTCGTTCTATCGGCACAACAATCTCGAATCGGTTTACCTGATGTCGAACGGACAGATTCAGAAGCGGATCTTTCCCGATGTGACCCGCATCCTGGAGGAGTGCCCGAATCTTAACGTCACGGTCGCGATGGGCATCGACGGTTTGCCGGATCAGCACGACAAGATTCGACAGAAGCCCGGGTCCTGGAACATCGCCATCGAGACGGCGCGCGAACTAAAGGCAATGAAAAAGCAGTACCCGCGTCTGGATCTGCAAACGTGCACCTGCTTCATGCATTCGAATCAGGACACGATCTTTGAGTGGTACGATTTTCTGAAGCACGATCTAAGACCGGACAAAGTTAACTTTAATTACATTCGGCCGCCGTCAGCCGATCCAATCGAGTTGGACATCGATCATACCCGCTATGCCAAACTCGCCCAGATGATCGATGACGATTCGCGTCATGCAGCGATCAAAAACAATTACGGTGGGAATGCCGGCTATTTCAAAGCAGCGATCGATATCTACATGCACGGGCTGATCACGAAGACGCAGGAAACCCAACAGGCGCAGTTGACCTGTTATGCGGGCACCGCCGGCGCGGTGATTTACGACGAAGGCACTTTGTCGTCATGCGAGAACCTGGCGCCCATTGGAAACCTGCGCGATCACGACTGGAACTTCCAGGGCATCTGGTTATCCGAGGCGATGAAAGCTCGCCGGAAGCAGGCGGCCGATGGCTGCTTCTGCACTCACGAATCGAATTGCTATTACCCGTCGCTGCCTTTCAACCCGAAGCACTTGATTCAAATCAAGAAGCTCGAGCGCGAAATGAAGAAGGCGCGAAAAGAGCTTGACCGGGCTCAGCCGGCCCCGGACGGCGTCAGGGTTGGGGTATAGCTGTGAGAAGGTCACCCCGTGAAGCCGGCTCAAGGTTCGATGTCAGATAACAAACCGAAAATCCTGATCATCTCTTCCGATACCGGCGGGGGCCATCGCTCGGCGGCGGCAGCAATCGTGGCTGGAATACAGAGTATCGTCGAGGGCGACTCTTACGCGATTCGCGTCGTGCGAGCGGTTGAAGAATCACATCACATCACCGCGAAGATGGTCGCACTTTATAACTGGGTGCTGCGCAACAGACAGCACTGGATGAAATATCTTTACTGGGCCGTGAACCGTTTTCGTCCCGAAACCCGTGAGTTCTTTCATTCGCGCTGCATCGGCTTTGTCCGGGAACTCTTCGAACGCTGGTGCCCGCATATCGTTGTCAGCGTGCATCCGTTGACGCAACACCTTTTCGCGCGCGTGCTGAAGGAATTGGGTCTGGCCGATCGAATCCCACTGGTTACCGTGGTGACGGATCCCTACTATGGTTTTTGGAAGGGTTGGGCCTGCGATGACGTGCGGCTCTACCTCTGCGCGACTGAGGAGGCCCGCCGGCAGTTGATCGACTATGGCATTGCGCCAGAGCGGATCAAGATCTCCGGCATGCCGGTGCATCCGAAGTTTTCCTTTCCGGGCGATCAGGCGGCCCAACTCGCGCGCACCGCGCTTGGTCTGGATGCCGACAAGTTCACCGTCTTCGTCAACGCCGGCTGGGAAGGCGGCGGCAACATTCCGCATATTTTTCGAGAGTTAGTGCGCGGCGAATTGGACATGCAGGCGATCTTTCTCGCCGGCAAGAACGAGGCCTTGAGAAGCGAGGTCGAAACCCTCGCTGCCGAAGCGAAGTTTCCGATCAAAGTGATCGGCTACTCTGACGAAGTGGAAAAACTGCTGGGCGCCGCCAACGTAATGATTTCGAAGCTGGGCGGTTTGAGCACCTTTGAAGCGTTGAGTTGCCGGGTGCCAATCATCGCGGACGGCACTACCCAACCGATGCCGCAGGAAGCAAGCACGGTCAACTTGATCGTCAAGAGCGGCGCGGCTGTTCTGTTGCAGCGCGCGTCGGATGTGGTGCCCGTGGTGCGTCGCATGATTGACGATTCGAAGCACTACGCAGCCATGCGCGCGGCAACCATCAGCCTGGCCATTCCCAACGCCACCAGGCGCATCGTCGAAGAGATCACCGCGCTGATTCCATCTCCGCCGAACGCCGAACAAAACCTGCCTGCCCCGGAGCAACTGGTCGAGACTGCGCCGGCTTGAAACTGGGGGCATTCTGTCCCGCCAGTTTCATTAGCACCCTCGCTTTAGCCCGGTGAATCTGTGTATCCGACATAAGCGGTTTAAACGGTTTCCCTCCGAGGCCAATTACTAATCGCCGGGCTAAAGCCACGGTGCTAATGAGAAAGGCCGTCTAAATTCAAACTGCCAACCAGCACCCTTGGCTTGCCCGTCTTGACTGTCGCCCTCGCTTCGCGTTCTAATCCCCGTTTTATCCCAGCTCTTACTTCCGAGCAGAGTTTTGCGGCAGGGCATGTAGCCGGTCGCACAGGAGATTGCAAAGAGTGAGCCTCTTACTCGAAGGAAAGCGGGCCTTTATAACCGGTGGCACGCGCGGCATCGGGGCCGCGCTTTGCGAAGTATTCGCGCGCGAAGGCGCCGACGTGGCCTTCAATTATAATTCACGCGACGATCTGGCGGACGAAGTGCGGCAGAAAATCGAAGCGCATGGGCGCCGGGCCCGCTCGTTCAAAGTGTCCGTGACCGATCGTTTCGGCATGAAACATCTGACCAGGGAACTGGTCACTGAATGGGGCGGCATCGATATCCTGGTAAACAACGCGGCCATCAATCGCGGCGACAATTTCGCTACCACAACCGACCGCGCCTGGGATGAAGTGATTGGCGTTAATGTCGGCAGCCTGTTTGCGGTAACCAAGCCGATGTACAAACAGATGATCCGGCAGCGCAAAGGAAAGATCCTGAATATCACTTCGATCGGCGCCATGCGCGCGCTCCCGACCGCGGTGCACTATGCAACTTCCAAAGCCGCGATGATTGGCTTCACCAAATGTTTGTCGCGAGAGGCGGGAACCTTCGGCGTGAGTGTGAACGCGATTGCCGCGGGAATCTTCGACACCGATCTGGCGCAACAACTACCTGAGAGGCTTTTACAGATGCATGACTTCTGGGCCTCGAGTGGCCGCCTCGGTCGTCCCGCGGAATTGGCGGAGTACGCAGCGTTCATGGTCAGCGATCGCAACTCGTTCATGACTGGCGAAGTCGTGATTGTTGACGGCGGGGCGATTACTTGAAGAAATAAGGATTCGGGCTGTGAAGGAATTCAGGCCAGTCGGTCAGCAGGGCGGCGACCAGGATCACTGATAAGCAAAGGTAAGCTGACCAGAAAAGCCAGAACAAAAAGGCCGTTCTGGTCTCTTCTCGCGACATCCGCGGAGCCTCACTCTGATTTTGGTTTCTCGATCTCATCCAGTCTCTTCTCCAAAGCCCGGATTCGTTTCGGAAGGTCTCCCAATTTCTTGAAGACCGCGATCGCTCGCCAGAAAGCGCTCACTTCAAATGCCGGAGTGCCGACCAGAACTTCGCCGGCCGCGACATCGTTCGGCACGCCGCTTTGTGGATAAAGGACCGCATCGTCGCCAACTGTGATATGGCCCCCGATGCCCACCTGTCCGGTGAGAATAACGCGATCACCCACGCGCGAGCTGCCGGCCATTCCAACCTGCGCACATAGTAAAGCATCTTCGCCGACAGTGCACGAGTGCCCGATCTGAATCAGATTGTCGAGCTTGGCCCCGCGCTTGATGCGTGTCTCTCCGGTCGAAGCCCGATCGATGGTCGTGCCGGCGCCAATCTCGACGTCGTCTTCAATCACTACGCGGCCCGTCTGCGGGATTTTCACCCAACGGCGTTCTTCGTCTTTAGCAAAGCCAAAACCGTCGCTGCCGATGACCGCGTTGTTGTGAACAATCACGCGCCGGCCTACGACGGAGTTCTCGCGGATCGCCACGCCGGAATGAATCACTGAATCACTTCCAATAGTTACGTTGTTGGCGATGGTGACGTTGGGATGGATCTGGACTCGATCTCCAATAATTGCGTCCGGCCCAACTACGACGTGGGCGCCAATGAAGACATCGTGAGCAACATTTGCCGTTGGATCGATGACCGCTGAAGGATGAATTGTTTGTATGAACGCCGGCGTAGGATGAAAAAGAACCAACGCACGCGTGAAAGCGAGATAGGGATCCTTGGCGCGCAAAACGGCAATGTCTGTGCGGGGGACTTCCGTATCTTCGCCGACGTAGATCGCCGAAGCGCCGGTTGTGTTCACGCGCGAGGTATAGCGTGGGTTGGACAGAAACGTTACCTGGGCCGGTTGGGCCTGATCGAGTCCGGCGGCTCCTTCTATTTCTATGTCGGCGTCGCTTGCGTTACAACGCGCGCCGGTTTGGGCAGCGAGTTCGGAAAGTTTCATGTGGGTTAGTTTAGAACCTGTGCCGGATTCAAGGCAGGCTAAGCCGCCGACTCAACTGCGCTCTCCCAGCCCGGAAACACCAATACTGCCGGATGACACTTGAGAGCTCGAGCGAGGACCTTTGCTCGCTCCACGCTCAAACCGACCCGATCGTTCTCAATGGCGGAGATCGTTGTTTGCGGAATTCCCGTGAGTTCTGCAAGCTGCTTTTGATTCAGCCCTTGCAACTCACGAATGATGCGCACCGACTCGCCGACTGATACCTCAATGCGCTTTTTTGCCGGACGAAACTCCTTCATACTCTATCGCCTCCGATAATCGTGCGCTGTAATTGAAACTACCTCAAATGTTTGATGCGCAGGTACGGTTCGGTAAATGATTCGATATTGCAGCCCAAGTCGCGAAGAACGATGTCCCTTCCCCTGGCCGGCCAGGGATTCGTCGTGGAATCCCTTGATTCTCCTCAGTCCAACTGGATCCGAAATCGTCGCGATGTCCTTCCACTTCTCGTAGCGCTTCAATATCTCTTGAGGTATTCCATCGAGTTGCTTGTCCACTCGGCGGTGCTCCTCAATACGCCATATGCGGCATTCTGGCTATGCCAAAGATGGTCTGTCAAGCAGATCGAATTGTTTGCGGCGTGCTCACTAACAGGACGGAACCAAACTACTCTACATCATGCTCACCGGATCGATCTCAACGGTGACCGAGCGTAAATCATTCCCGGCCTTTTCCAGGTTTTGCAGCGCTGCGTCGATCACAGCACGCATTTGCTTTCGGCTGCGCGACTTTATCAGCAACTGGACGCGATGCTCTCCGCGCAGGCGCGCCAACGGCGCAGGGGCGGGGCCGAGTATGCGACAAGCGTGATCGCGGTTCGCTTCAACCAATGCCTGACGTAGCTGTTGCGCGATGGTTCTCGCTCGCGCCGGATCCTTATGTCGAATCAGCAGTAAAGCAAGCGCGACGAACGGTGGATAGCCGTGATTGCGCCGATGGCGAATCTCTTCATCATAGAATCCGCGATAGTCCTGGGCGCAGGCATGTCGCAGGGCGTAATGATGCGGATGATAGGTTTGAATCAGAACGCGCCCCGGCAGATCGCCACGTCCGGCGCGTCCGGCAACCTGCGTGATTAGTTGGAAGGTCCGTTCAGCGGCGCGAAAGTCCGGCAAAGCCAACCCTGCATCGACTGAGACTACGCCAACCAGGGTCACGTTCGGAAAGTCATGACCCTTCGCCAGCATCTGCGTGCCGACCAGCAAATCCAGTTCGCCCTTATCAAAGTCAATCAGAGTTTTTTCGAACTGGTGTCGGCGTGATTTGGTGTCGCGATCGATTCGCCCTATGCGCATGGTGGGAAAACGCTTCCGCAGAAGTTCCTCAATCTGCTCGGTGCCCTCCCCGACGTAATAAATGTACCTGCTGGCACAAGCCGGACACTGCGACGGCGCCCGCTGATGATGATTGCAGTAGTGGCAAACCAGGGTGCGATCAGTTTGATGATAGGTGAGCGTGACGTCGCAATTCGGACAGTTGATCGACTCGCCACACGAGCGACAAAGAATAAAGCTTGAATAGCCACGACGATTCAAGAGGATGATCGTCTGCTCACCGCGCGCGTGAGTCGCGGCGATCTCTCTCAGTAATTCCTCCGAAAAGACCGCCGGCTTCTTGCGACGGGCAAAGACCTCACGCATGTCAATCATCTCAGCTCGGGCCATGGGACGATTCGCGACGCGCTCGGGCAAATACAGATATTCGTACTTGCCGGTTTGGGCGTTATGAAACGATTCCAGTGAAGGGGTGGCCGAACCCAGCACCACGACCGCGGACTCTTTCTGCGCCCGCACGATTGCGGTATCGCGGGCGTGATAGAAAGGAGATTCCTCCTGCCGGTAAGAAGAATCCTGCTCTTCGTCAACGACGATGATGCCGAGATTCTGGACCGGCGCGAACACGGCCGAGCGTGTGCCCAGCACGACGCGCGCTTCGCCGCTGCGCAGACGCGACCATTCATCGAAGCGCTCACCCTTGGATAGCGAAGAATGAAAAATCGCGATGCGCCCGCCAAAGTGAGCGCGCAAACGTCGCGATAGGATCGGCGTCAAAGCAATCTCAGGAACCAGCATCATCGCGCCGCGACCGAGGTCGAGCGCCGCTTGCATGGAGCGAATGTAAACTTCGGTTTTGCCACTGCCGGTGACGCCATGCAGCAACAACGTCGCGAAAACTTTTTCGCCTAATCGTCTTTCAATCGATCTCAGGGCGTCATTTTGGGCATTGGTCAGCTTGAATACTTCCGTGTCCGGTAGTTCTGCTCGCGACAAGGGATCGCGCCGCACATCTTCTTCAAACTCCTGAACGACGCCTCTCTTTACCAGAGTACGGACGACGGACTCGCTCACGTCGGCAGCTTTAATCAAATCGCTAACCGCCATCGCACTTTGATGGGCGCGAAGAACTTCTATCGAGCGTTGCTGTGCTTGCGTTACCCGTTTGTTGTCCGAGTCACCTTCAGAGTTGATGAGGCGAACGGCCTTGCGTCGTTTGGCTCGGGTTACGGTTGAGCGGGTGCGATAAGAGCGGTCAATCAAGGCGTCCGCCTCGAGTTCTCGCAGCCACTGTGGAGTTTTCGCGGCGCCGATTCGTAAGCAAAAGGCGTTCAACTCGAATTCACCTTCGGTTGCGAGAAGTCTTAGCGCGCTGGTTCTGACTTTTGCGGCGCTGCCTATTTCGAGATCCGAAAGCGCCTCGCGTCCAAGCGCCGTGATCGCAATTATCTGTTCGACGGTGGCGTTAATTCCGGCGGGGAGCGCCGCGCGCATTACTTCGCCCCACGGCGCGGCATAGTAATCCGCGACCCAACGCGTGATCTCCAGCACCTCAGAGGTCAGTGGCGGATCGACGTCGAGCAACTCCTGAATTTCCTTAAGCTCTGACTCAACCAGACTGGTACCGGCGCGCAGGCGTTGAAGCAGCGCCACGATATAGCCAGTTAGAGGTTTGGCGCCGAGCTGCGCCACGACGCGCGAGCCCACGCGGGCGACCTGCCGGATGGACTGCGGCAGCCGATAGGTGAAGGTCTTGCTGAGATGGACCGGAAACGCCACCTGAGCGTACAGCGGAACAGTTTGATTCGAAGTTGGGACAGCAGGTGTCATCAATGAAGCGTGATTTGGTTCGCGAGCGAAGGTTAGCGCGAACCGCCGCACGATAAAAGTCGAAGGCCAGGATTACTGAGTTCGAGGTGGAAGATTGTCGAGATAATCCCGGACTTTCTTCAAGTCTTCCCAGGTCTCTCGCTTCTTTGACGGGTCGCGCAGCAAATAGGCCGGGTGGAACGTCGGCATCACTTTGATGCCGCGAAAGTCCTGAAACTTTCCGCGCACGCGGGTAATGCCTTCGCGTACTTCCAGCAGATTCCGCAGCGCGGTATTTCCCATCACGACGATTACGTCGGGTTGCACGGCAGCGATCTCGCGAAATAGAAAGGGCCGGCAGATTGCAGCTTCTTCGAGAGTCGGCTGGCGATTGCCCGGCGGGCGACAGCGATTGACGTTGCCGATCAGAACGTCTTCGCGTTTCATGCCGATCGCTTCAATGATCTTGGTAAGCAGTTGTCCGGCGCGACCGACAAACGGTTTGCCCTGCGCGTCTTCATCGGCGCCCGGGGCTTCTCCCACAAACATCAAACGAGCCTTGTGATTTCCAAAAGTGTTGACGACCTGTGTGCGTCCTTCGCACAAACCGCATCGGGTGCAATCGCCGATATCGCGCCACACGTCCTCCAGGCGTTCCGTGGATTGGAATTGGGGCGCAGCCAGTTCGCCGAAAAGGGAAGCCGCAGGTGGCAGATGCGACACACCCGGCACTTTCATTGCTGACTGACGGAGTTCTGATCCGGATGGCGCCCTGCGCGTTGAATATACCACCGGCGAGGAGGCAGACGTTGGCCCGGACGGTTCCGTGGCTACGGGTTCGCTTGATAATGCGATTGTCTCAACGCCAAGCTCGGCGAAATACTGTGTGTACTCACGCGACTGTTTCAATAATTCGAGCAGTTCGTTCGTGGTTGGATCAGCTTTCATCAGTTTCAAGCACTCTCGATAGCAGCGGCCTTGTTGGTTGCACTCGCGAGGCGTAACTTTACCACTTCATCCAGAATGCGATGCGCGGTTTCAAGCTTGGACATCAGCGGCAGCTCGATAGGCTGCGGGTCGTCGCGAAGCAGAATGACCACTGCGTTGTTCTCGGAATCAAAGCCAGAGTCCTCGCGGGAGACGTCGTTGGCGATAATTGCATCCAGACCCTTGGCGACCAGTTTTGCCCGCGCGTGTTTCAGCAAATCGTCTGTCTCCGCCGCGAAGCCGATCAGTAGCTGGCCATTGGTTCGCCCCTGCGCAACTTCGCCCAGGATGTCGGCCGTGCGCTCGAGTTTCAATTCCATCTCTGCTTCCGACTTTTTGATCTTGGACGCGGCTCTCTCCTTAGTTCGATAATCAGATACTGCCGCGGCGGCCATGAAGATCGACGCCGCGCCCGCTTCATGGTTGACTGCCATGCGCATGTCTTCAGCGGAGCTAACGCGGACCACGCGGACGCCGCCAGGCGGGTCAACGCTGGTTACGCCGGCGACGATCGTAACCTCGGCGCCTCTGTCGCGCGCGGCTTCAGCGAGAGCAAACCCCATCCTTCCTGACGAACGATTTGAAATGAAGCGAACCGGATCGATGGGTTCGCGCGTGGCCCCGGCCGTGATCAGAAAGTGCTCACCCTTCAGATCCTCGGGTCGGCTTCCGGTTTGCGCTCTCCGGTCAACGCTCCCGCCCATCTTCGGCGACTCCTTTGTTCCCGGGTGTCTTAGCAAGTCTAGCGCGGCTGACACAATCATTTCGGGCTGGTTGAGCCTCCCGGGTCCAAATGTGCCGCAGGCCATCTCGCCTTCGTCAGGGTCGATGAGATGGACTCCGTCATCGCGCAGCCTTTGCAAATTTCGCTGGGTTGCCGGGTGTTCCCACATCACCGTATTCATCGCGGGCGCTATCAGAACGGGCGCGGTACACGCGAGGTAGGTCGAGCTAAGAAAGTCATCGGCAACTCCGTTGGCGAGTTTGGCCAGCGTGTTCGCCGTCGCCGGCGCGATAATGAACAAATCTATTGTCTGGGAAAAAGTAATGTGGGCGATCGGGTCGGGATTGTCTGGTGCGTAATCGTCAACGAGCACGTAGGATCCTGAGAGTGCGCGAAAGGTGAGGGGCTGAATGAACTCGCAGGCGTGCTTCGTCATGGTGACACGTACTTCGCACCCTGCGCGCTGCAAACCGCGCAACACTTCGATGGCTTTATATGCGGCGATCCCGCCGGTGATGCCGAGCGCTACACGCCGTCCTGAGAATTCTGGCTCCGCCTGCTTGTCACTCATCTTGAAATTGAAATGTAACACCGCTGAATTATGGGTGCAATCTGGCGAGATCGGGCTGGGAGTACAATCTCGACCCATTACAACTGGCCCGCAATCGCCTTAGTGAGATAAAGTAATCCGTCGAACTGGTTCAATGCGACTGGCGGCCGGATGAACCCAGACCATACTGAGGTATGTTCCATGTCTAAACTAATTAGTTTGCGGCGTCTTTTCATCTCGCTTTCGATCCTATCGCTGCTGAGTGGGGCGGCGATTGCCCAGCGTTCGAGCCCGTCCGAAAGTGGCGGCTCGGGCTCGGAGTTTGGGCCAGTCATGCGCGCTTATCTGGGATATCTCAGCAACGAGCAGGAGGTCGTCGACGATCGAGCCAGCCGCCGAGAAATTACGTCTACCTACTATCGTCGGAATTTGAGTCGGATTCGCGCGCTGCGACAAATGGCGACTCAATTGGTGCGACAGAGTGGCAACGACTATGTCCCGGAGCTCGAAGCGGTGACCCAGGACGAGCTTGGCACTCTGTTCGAGATACCTCCTAAGGCTGCCACCTTTCGGGCCAACGAAATAGTCGCCAACAAATTCAGGTTCCTGGCGGCCGTTCACACGGGAGAGGTCTTCTATCTCTTTGCTCGTCTGGATCCTTATGAGCAGGCGGAGCTGATTCAGCGGCAGAAAAAAGATCCCGTCGCTCTTTCGGCCGGTTCGGGAGTTGGAGGGGCGAACGGCCAGCGTGTGGGACAGACCACCTCACGGCCCCGGCGGGCCGCTCCGAAGTAGTAATCACGTTCGTGTGTTCCAAACGTCGACCAGTTGGCCTTTCCTCTTTGTTTGTAGTAGCTTCAAGCCCAGCCCCTGGATGGTCGGGCGGACTCAGAAAACACAAATTCTTGACAGCATTTGGGAAAAAAGCCCTTTACAGCGACCCGACCGCGTGTTATCTTCCCCGAAAGCTAGCTAACACTGTGGCTTTGGTCTTTGGGATCAAGGGTTTAATGTTGACATAAGGCCGGAGTTCGAGTAAAAAAGGCAAGGCTAGATATGCCTTAACTAGTCCGGTACGCTTTCTTTTTGGTGTCTCGCGCGTGCGAGGTTGTTGAGTCGAGACGGAATAGTAGTTTCCGTCTGCTGCGAAACTTATTAGTAATCTTAGCGCGCTTCCACAAAACTTGTTCACTTGTACGGGAGGAAATGATGATTAGCAGAACTTGGAGCCGTAAGTCCATCGCATTCTTTGCCGCGGTTGCCGTGTTAAGCGTTTATTCAATGGTGGCACTGGCAACGCCGGGGCAGAAAGCAGCGTCGGGCGAGCTTTCGGTTTCCGGGCAAGTCACCGTTAACGGTCAGGCCGCTATTTCGGGTGCCACTGTTTTCTCTGACAGCGTAATTGCAACAGGCGCGAATAGTAGCGCAACCATTAGCCTTGGAAAGCTTGGACGTGTCGAGTTGTTCCCGAACACGAGCCTCAAACTGAGTTTTGGTGCGGCGAATATCTCAGCTTCGCTGGAGGCGGGCCGAGTTCAGGTTGCGACGCTGGCGGGTACCGCGGCGATCGTTACCGCGAAGGACGGCGCCGCAGTGGCCGACGCTCAACAGGCGGCTACGTTTATGGTCGACGTCGAATGCGGCAACATGATCGTCGCTTCTCAGGGCGGACTTGTTGAGTTGCGCGCGGCAGGAAACACAAAGGCGGTTGCGGCCGGAACTTCGGAATCAGCCGGCACTCCGCAGCCAGGAACTCGCTGCACGCGTCTGACTAAAGCGGATAGCTTCGGTAAGCTGAGCGGTGGTGCTTTGGCTGCTCTGTTACTCGCGGCGGGCGGTGCTGTTGCAGCGGCAATTTTCGCGACAACGCATAACAACGATCTGAACTTTGGTGGCACAGTTACCGTAGTCAGTCCGACCAAATAACCAAAGCCCAATTTATCTAATGGCGCGCAGGTCGCCTGGCATTTGAGTACAATTTTGCGGGTCACGCGTCAATGACGCGCGTGACCCGTAAATTTTGGTCTACGGACAGGATCCCAATCGGGTAAGAGCAAGCGAATGCACATTGCCGTCATTGGCTCCGGTTATGTGGGCCTTGTTACTGGAGCATGCTTTGCCGAGTTCGGCGTTGATGTTACTTGCGTCGACGTGGATGCCGAGAAAATAACCCAACTCAGTCTCGGCAAGTCAATAATTTACGAACCAGGCCTTGATCAGCTCGTCAAAAAGAATCTGCAGGCCGGACGGCTTCGCTTCACGACCGACAGCCAATCAGCGATTGAACAATCCCTGGTGATCTTCCTCGCGGTCGGCACTCCACCTGCAGCCGACGGTTCAGCCGATCTTTCCTATGTCGAAGACGCCGCGCGAAAAATCGCGGAACACATGGACAGCTACAAAGTTGTGGCAACCAAGTCCACCGTCCCGGTGGGAACCGGCAAGCGTCTGGCGTCTCTGATCCGCAACCATCAACCGAAACCCGTCGAATTCAGCGTGGTCTCAAATCCGGAATTTTTGCGCGAGGGTGCTGCCATCAGTGACTTCATGCGCCCCGATCGCGTTGTGATTGGTAGTGGCGATCAGGACGCGATCGCCATAATGCGTGATCTCTACCGCCCGCTCTACCTGATCGAAACTCCCTTTGTGATTACTTCGCTTGAAGGGGCGGAACTGATTAAGTACGCTGCCAATGCTTTTCTCGCGACGAAGATCTCTTTCATTAACGAGATTGCCAATCTCTGCGAGAAGGTGGGTTGTGACGTTCACGAAGTCGCGCGGGCGATTGGAATGGATCGTCGAATCGGCGGCAAGTTTCTCCACGCCGGACCTGGGTTCGGGGGCTCCTGTTTTCCCAAAGACATCCGCGCGCTCTCTGCGATTGCGCGTCAGTTCTCGTCTCCAACTCGAATAGTTGATGCAGTGATTGAGGTCAATTATCAGCAACGACTCTCGATGGTGCCAAAAATCGAAAGTCTGGCGGAAGGTTTGAGCGGAAAGAGAATTGCCGTGCTAGGCCTGGCCTTCAAGCCCGAAACCGATGACATGCGAGATGCACCATCGGTTGAAATAGTGCGCGGTTTGCTCGAGCGCGGCGCGATTGTGAGTGCGTATGATCCAGTAGCGGCGAAGGAAGCACGCAAGTTCTTACCAGAAATCGAATATGCGAATGATGAGTATGAGGCGGCTACCGGCGCTGAGGTGCTTGTCTTTATGACGGAGTGGAACCAATTCCGCGCTTTGGATATGGAGCGCATTCGTGGGCTGATGAAGGTTCCCAGGATTGCCGACCTGCGTAATATTTATGAGCCGTCGGACATGCGCGAAATGGGCTTTCAATATGTTGGTGTAGGACGATAAAGGGACGATGTCACTGTCCGGAATAGCTTTGATTACAGGAGGCGCGGGCTTCATCGGGTCTCACCTTGCGGCTGCCCTCGTCTCCGCCGGCGCTCGCGTTCGCATTATCGACGACCTCTCAACCGGGTATCGCGAGAATGTTGCCGAAATTGGCGGCGATATTGATTTCATTCAAGCGAGTCTCACGGATCACCAGGCATTGAGTCGTGCGCTCCAGGATGTCGAGTTGGTGTTCCACGAAGCCGCGATTCCTTCCGTCCCCCGCTCAGTAGAGAAGCCGACAGAAACGCACGAAGCCAGCGTCAACGCTACCTTTTCATTGTTGCTTGCTGCCCGGGATCAAAAGGTTCGTCGCCTGGTCTATGCCGCTTCGAGCTCGGCCTATGGTGATCAGCCCGAGCTGCCCAAGCGTGAGAACATGCGGCCAGATCCGTTGTCGCCTTACGCGGTCGCTAAATTGGTGGGAGAGTACTACTGCCAGGTGTTCAGTCGAGTGTACGGGCTCGAGACTGTCTCGCTGCGCTACTTTAATGTATTCGGTCCGCGGCAGGATCCAGGCTCGCAATACTCCGGAGTCATCTCCCGATTTATCGATGCCCTCCTGAACGGGAAACAGGCAACCATCTATGGAGACGGTGAGCAGTCTCGCGACTTTACCTACATCTCAAATGTAGTGGCCGCGAATCTGAGTGCTGCCGAATCTGCCTCGGCAGTCGGGCAGGTAATCAATATCGCCAACGGGGAGCGCGTGACGATCAATGAAGTGTTTGAGACGGTCAAGAAGCTGACAGGTCACCCGGATGTGCAGGCTGAGTATGCCCCACTCCGAACCGGAGACGTCCGCGATAGCCTGGCAGATCTAAGCCTCGCGCGCTCGCTGCTGGCATACGATCCGCAAGTTGCCCTCGAGGAAGGACTGCGCTTGACGATTGACTGGTGGACCAGCAGTCGCTTCAGCAAAGCAGCCAGTTGATGGCATTTACTTCGCTTAGAAGCAGAAGAAGAAGAAGACAGAAGATGTCCTGGCTAATTAAAGTCGGAAAATAAGAGCCTCGTAAGTTGTTGATTCTTCGTCCCGCCTAGTGATCGGCCTCCAACTAAAGTCGGAAAATGAACCTCTGCGCTAAGCCCCACTTGTGCCGATCGGGCGGAATTAAAGTCGGAAAATAGCTTGTTCGCTTCCCATCGTGGCTTAAATCCCATTATGTGGCTTAAATCCCATTATTATGAGATTTCGTCGAGGAAATCCCCCACGATTGCCCAAAAGCATTTTCTGTGCCGTACGACAGAATGGTGGTCGGCCTTTTCGAACCACTGCTTTTGTTCGGATATTACCTTCGGTGTAGGCCAAGGAGTTTGAAAGCGAGTTGTCCAAAGGTTAGAGTGGGCGTTATCTTTCTTGGAAGCGCACGTCGCCCACCGAGGGTTTCAGACCGACGCAGTTGTGAAATCTCACCTGGATCATTTGCCTCCTAGTGGAGGAACGAACCATCTCTTGAAAGGGCTGGCTTGTTGACCGAACAAACCGTTGCGCCGACAACGGGATCGGTGTACTCTCGGTCGCACAGCAGTAATAACGTGCGACTCACCGCGCCGGCAGTTCTAAAAAGTCTCACGTAAGCAATTACGAATCCTGCCCGCGCGGGGCCGCTCAGCCACAGGAGGCACCCGATGTTCTCTCGAATTCGCTTCTTCCTGATTCTTACCGGACTTCTGATTGGTTTGTGCGCAAGTGAGCAAGGTGGTGTCTTGCAGACCAGACTATCGCTTTCACAATGCGGCGACATGTACGCGCCTCCCTTCGCCCGAGCAAGTGACGCTGGACCTCGGAAGTGTGGGGTACCCGCGCCACGCAGTTACGGACCACGACACAAAGGGCTGGGTTTTGAGATTCTAGATTCTGAATCGAAAGCGTGCTTTGTACCTGATCAAGAATACAAACTTCTCGATGAAATCATCGATGCCGTGATGAAAAGCGTTAAGTATGATCCGATGCTAATAGATAAGCAGGCTAGGCTCGACCAGGCTCAACAAATTAGCAAGACGATCAGCAATACTCTAACGGGGCGTGGATTTGCACTCTACATACCGACTGAAGCCTTAAGCGATGCTCTCATCGATAGGAATCTTCCCGGACAATCCGAACGCCACATCTTCGATTGCGATACCGGGAGTCTCATTTTTTAACCGTTGCCGAAAATCTTGGCGCTCCGGTATCGATGGTCGATATCACTTTGCCCAGTGGAAACGGGCATAACTACGTCCGATGGCAAATTGACGATCACACCTCGTTAGATTGGGATTTGAATGGCCAGTCTGAGTGCCGTACGCCTGGCAACCTTGCCAGTTACGAAGGACGTAGCATGACTCGGCAGGAGACCCTTGGCTATGCTTTGACTCTTCGCGCAAGCCAGTGGGAATCTCGTGGGCTTTGGGATTCCGCTGTCTCTGACTATCGCCATGCTATGAAGCTCTACCCACAAGCTCCCGTGTCGTATAACAACTTCGCCTGGATGATTGCGACAAAAGAAGTGAGCGATAGAAAGACACTCCAGGCTGACGCGGTCGCTGCTGCGAACCACGCTGTGACAATCGCACGAAAGGCTAATTACTTGGACACACTGGCCTGTGTATATGCGCTTAGCGGTGACTTTCAACATGCAATTGTTTACCAGAGCGAGGCAGTTGCTAAAGACCAGCGTAATAGTGCTTTCCAGGAAAGACTGGCTCTATTTAGGAGTCAAAAAGATTGCACCGGCGCGAAATGATCCTTTCTTGCTTCGCGCACAAGAGACTCGTTGGGTTAACCATGAGAGGCGGAAAATTCATTGGCGGAAGCGAGATGTTAAAGAGATTCTTTGCAATATTAATCATCGGGCTGTTGGTTTCCTCGGCAATTTCCCAGTCAAGAGTTTCCAGGCAGGTGGTTTCGGAAAAACGACTGGCCAGATTTCTTACCTTTTCGAAAGTGCCGGGAAGTACGGTAGTAAGTCCTGACGGAAGACACTTGGCTTATATAGCCAACGCGAGAGGTCGGTACAGTGTGATCATCGATGGCAAAGAACAGAGTCAATACGATGAGATTGTAGATAGCGCTCCCGTCTTCAGTCCGGACGGTCAACACGTGGCTTATGTCGCTGGGCGTAATGGAAAGCAGTTTGTGGTCGTGGATGGTAGGGAAGGCCAGCCATATGACGGAGTGGCGAGGGGTGCGCCAATCTTCAGCCCGGATGGTCTGCGAACGGGCTACGGAGTTCAGACGGGAAGACAGCAAAGAGTCGTGGTTGACGGAGAAGAGGGTCGTGTATTTGAGGGCATCTTGAATGGTAGCCCTGTATTCAGCAACGACGGGAAACATGTCGCGTATGGCGCAAAAATGGCGGACAAGTGGGTGGTTGTTCTGGATGGCCGCGAAGGAAAGTCCTACGACGGAATCGCCGAGAGTCTCGTGTTCAGCCCAGACAGCCGACGTATTGCCTATACGGTGGGTGTGAATCAGAGGTTTATGGTTGTAGTCGACGGAAAGGAACAACGGACATACGAGGGTGTTGGCGCGATCATCTTTAGCTCCAATAGCCAGCACGTCGCCTACCCTGCCTCTGTGGGTAAGAAAGATTTCGTAGTCGTGGATGGTAAGGAGGGGAAGTACTACGACAGCATTGTAGACAATACTCTTGCTTTTAGTCCGGATGGTAAGAGAGTCGTGTTTGGGGGCAGACGGGGCGAAAAGGTGTTCATTGTCGTTGACGGGCGAGAGGGTGAAGAGTTCGACGAGATTCTGGAAGGGTCGCCCGTTTTCAACCCTAACTCCCAACACGTAGCCTGCGGCGTTAAAGAGGGCAACAGCTGGCTTGTGGTAACAGATGGAAAGCGAGGTAAATCGTATGCATCGGTTGGATCAAATACGATTGTTTATAGTCCTGATGGCAATCGGCTCGCTTATCTTGTCGAAACAGATACCGGATGGCGTTTAGTTGTCAACGAAGTAGAAGGCAAATCATATGAGACCATGATTCTGGTTCCCGTCTTTAGTCCGGATAGCAAACACATAGCTTACGGTGCTCGAAAGGGACAAGACCGCTTCGTCGTTGTAGATGGGATTGAAGGAAAAGCCTTCGACAGCATTTGGCCGAACCGGCTTTTCTTCGAGAGCCCTAATCAATTCCGATATACGGGAGCCGTTGGTGACACCGTCTATTTGGTGACGGAAAAACTGACTGTCGAGTAAAGCTTTATGAATTTCCAAATTGCTGTGATCGATTCGCAAATACTTTCAACGCCGGCGGACTCGGGGTGAGCGATGCACGTCCGTGCTAACAATGCTCGTCGGTCGTCATTCGCGGGAAAAATACGCGCGCAGATGGTGATGTTGTTTTGTCTCGCGATGTTAGGCTTGTCCAGCGTAACATCTTCGCCTCAATCAAATAGCTCACCGCCGAACCCGGCAATTGCGAGCGCCCAGAAGCTATTGGAAGGACTTCAGCTAAAGGCCTATTCGCAAATTGGTAGCTTACCTAAACAATATAGCGAAAAAGAGCTGGAGATAACTCGCCGCCGAAGTGACGAACGACTCCTCGAAGCCATGTCAAAGTTTCCCGGGGCCACGAAGAACGACATCGATAAAGCTCGAAGAGATCTTGCCATAGCCAGACAATCTCTTGGTCGCCCACCCCTGCCCACCAAATACGAGGATCGCTTTGCGTACGAGATGATGCTCATCATCGCCAATCAAATCGAGGTGAAAGTCGCCGAATTCCGCCGGTCACATCCGCAATTGCCAAGTCCGGTCCCTTCGAGATCCCAAATTGTCTTCGGCACTTTACCGTCAGGCAATGTTGAAGCGGTTACGTACCTGGTTAATCCCGTCGAAAAGGACAAGTCTAAACGGGTCTTCCTGGTCACTTTTGAGAGCGGACTCATGCCATTCGCTGAAATTCTGAGTGACATTATGGTGCGGGCACTGCCGCAATCGGATGCACAAGGAAATTTTCTAACTCTTAATACGGATAGAACGGCGGTCGAAAAACGACTTGATCTAAATCCTGATATCACCCGTGACTTTTATGATGCTGTGACCGCTTATGTGCTAAAGGGCGGCCCTTACTTGTCAGCAACCTACGAAACTAGAGAGTTGGCCGAGCCCTACGCAAGCTTCTCAGCCCTTCTCTATCGGTCGACCTTGGTCTTTGCCATGGGTCATGAGTACGGACACGTGATCTTCAGTCAGAAAGACTTGACGATTGATCCGCACTGGCCTAAGGGATGGCATCAAGAGTTCTTCGCCGATGGTTGGGGCGTCACGTTATCGCTCATGGCAGCAGGATCCCACACTAACCTTGAATTGACTGTTTTGGGCGCGAGGTTTCTCTTCTTGTGTTTTGACCTTATTGAAAGAGGGATTTCGATGATCCAAACTGGAGAGGATATCTACCGAGCACAAACGGATCATCCGCCGGCTAATCGACGCGCCGAACGAATCGCTCGGTATGTGCTGGCGTCTCTCCGTGACTTCTGGAATGTTGAACCGGAATCTTTGAACGATTTTAACGACTTAATTGACGGGTCGGAAAACCTAGATACCATCGCAGGTATTCTATGGGATCGAATCAAGCCTAAGTTGTTAAAGCTTCACAATGACGGTGCACGGATCGCACCTTCTTGGAATGCCTTGTCGCTTCCACAAAACTAGGCCGAGTCAATGTGGACCCAAAGGTCTTTACGAAGAAGATCATGTGAAATCTTTCTATGGTCATTGTCATAAGAGATGGGGTATTACTCTAGCCATTCGAATGATCTTAATAAACCACGCTTGAACAGGGGAGGCTGCATGGCTCGCAAAATAGGCTCTCACTCTACGGCTACTCAAATCACAAAGCGGACATCTGGGCGGACTAGGCGTTCATTTCGAATATTGGCTATTGGCGCGTTGGCGCTTTCAATACTGAGTCAAACATCCTGGTTCGTCTTGGCCGGGCGAACAGTTCCAGCGGGAAAGAGACAACTACAAGCGGAACTTACGTTACTCAACGAAAAGGTAGATCAACTGCGTGTCGATTGTGCGACGGACCCAACCTACAAATACTTCGAAGCCATACAACGCACTGCATATCAGTCGAGCCCTATCACTCGCGAGATGTGGCAGAACGTTGAAGCACTGAAGAGAAGTCTCAAGGAAAACGACAAAGAACTTAGACAGAGACCTAACTCTTTAGGTTCAGGGTCACCCGTAACGGACAAGGATTCTGATCGAATTACAAATGCCGTTCTATCTCAGAAGCTGCCTACTTGCTATGAGAATCCTCTTATCTATTACATGCTTAACGAGTACGTTAAGCGGATAGAGCTTGCGAGGAAACAACTCGGTTTCTCTTTAAATCTTCCGCCCAAATTCGGTTCACTGCCTACGGCCGATATAAATGCCTATACATATCCTGCAACGACCGTCAGAGACAGTGTAATCGCTTTCAATACGCAGTTGTTCATGTTTGCTTACCAGATGACAAAGGTCACCATGCCAACCATATCGGTAAGTAATGACACAAGAACGAAAAGAGTTGAAGTTGACTTGTCCTTGGACGGTGCCAAGCGTTCTATCGAACGGAATGGCGATCTAAAAACGAATTTTGCGATGGCCCTTTTGGAGTTTCTACTTCTCGTCGATCCGTCCACCGAGCCACTTGACCAAGCTTATGACGCAGTGCTGATCAATTTCACCGAAGGAATGGAGATGTTTGCTGTGGCACATGAATACGGTCATGTGATCAAAGCACATTCCATCGTTCGGACAAAACAGATGCAACTTTTTTCGGAAGAAGTCACCGACACGCCTGCCAGTGCAACAGTGGTCCTGCGCTCCTGGCAGCAGGAATTGGAAGCGGACCAAGTCGGACTGCAACTCGTTATTCAAGCATTAAGGCACCCTGCGGATGGTGATCCCGTTACGAACAAACGCTGGCTGTACTCCGTATATGGCGCACTCTTCTTCTTCAAATGTATGGACATGATTGACAACGCCAAATACATACGAGACCAAGGGCAGGCCATGCCTCTGCGATCGCCCGCAGAGGAAGAATATATACGAGCAGTAGCGGACGGACGCGTAACTGCCGACCAGCATAAGAAGTACGATAGCCTTAAGTTGGAGGATCACCCGCCAGCGTGGCTCCGCTTAGAGCGAGTTAGGAAGGCTTTGGATGATTATTTGAAACGAGAGAGCATCGACCAAGAAACCAAAGACTTTTCGCGGATCGGGATGGGCTTAATTTCGAACATCGATGTTCTTTGGGAGTCGTGCTTACCTCGGCTTCCTGTCATCATTCAAGCCGTCCGCCAACAGCGGATGAAGAAGGGACGCTAATAGTGTTGAACGAAAAGACGTACTAATTTGGACTCAGTTACAAGATCTACTAGCTCATATGGAGGGAATTGTGAAAATGAGAAACATAGTGAAGGGGTTGTCGACTTGGACCATTATTATTTCGTTGGTCCTTCTCCTAGCTCCAACTGATACACATGCCGCATCTTACTCAGAAGAAACAAAGAAGGCATTAATTGGCGCCTTTAACAAGAAGGAGTTTCCAGGTTACACGTTTCGCGGAACACCTGTTGGAACCTTTGGGGTCGGTACAATCTATGAGGATGATCCAGCTGTTGCGATTGAGAGCCGGTGGTTACTTGGGCGTCCTGATACTTGGTACGAAGACTCCGTGAGTAAGGAAGACAGAGACAAGTGGACGAAACGTATCATTGTGGACGGGGACTTTGGATCGGTGACTCTTACGACAGACAAGACAAAAAAGATTAATGTCGGCGCGATCCTCCCCAACATCCTTCAAGTGATAGGTATAAACGCGAACGTCGATTTGACCAGAAACGTGAAGGTCACGCTATCGGCAGATCGAGCTACCAGCCGAAAGATTGACTGGACTGCGTTCAAGGAGGCCATTAAGGCCAACGTCATACGAAAGTCGGTTGCGGAAGTCATCAGTTCGAAAAATTTCGTAATGTGCGCCGCGGATATCGTTCTCACCGGTTACACCATCAACATCAACGCAACGCGAAACACCGCGCTAAATGCGCAACTTGACGGTAAGACGAAACTGACCGAGAAACTAGGTGAAGGCGTAGGTTTCAAGGTTGGAGTAAGCAGTACAGGCACGGGAACGTACGCGGTTAAGGCCGCCGACCCTGTTGTAGCTGCAGTATTGTTTAAGGCTCCACCGCAAGGTGTTGGCCTTAACGCGATGAACAATCCTGCGGCGGACAATGTTGACCTTTGGCCGGTGATTGACATGAGCAAGCCGATTCAGGAATTCGAAAAGATCGCGGTTAAGCCGTGATTCATACTTTGCATTACGCACCATCGGATCAGTTAGACTCAGCGGCGCGGATGTTGTTAGCAAATTAAAATGTCCGGTTTTAATAGCAAGTGAAGTGTCCGATTTAGTTTTTCCTCATAAAACCGTTTATCGCTTAGTAGTGACTGTGGAACTGTGGGAAAGTCAGGCCGCTTTTTG
>Ga0193732_1000016_pt1 | contig 150428 bp, 135 predicted proteins | sample U1s1metaG_FD_145077 | JGI IMG/M metagenome (GOLD analysis project Ga0193732, IMG submission 145077) | Soil microbial communities from a riparian zone of the East river system, Colorado, United States - U1s1 | ecosystem: Environmental > Terrestrial > Soil > Riparian zone | place: USA: East...
AGAAGTGTTTAAAGAACCCAACTGAAGTTGGTACTCTAAACACTTCTAGCCTACCATTCATAAACCCGCCCGACTTCCATCACACTCAGATTATCCATTCCCAATTCAGTCAATTCGCGGGCGACGGTTTCTCGGTAAGCTGGTTTCAGGTGCACCGCCAGAATATCCATGCCGTTGTGACTGAGCTTGCGAAGCTCATCGCGCAACATTATCGGTGTGAGGTGCTTTGATGCTTCGGCGAGCGCCCGCATTGAGTTCGGGAACGAGGCCTCGATGAACAGCGCTTCCAGATGTGGCGCCCGGCTGGCTACTTGCCAAAATTCTTCCGTCTCGGCGGTGTCGGAACTAAAAGCGACCGTTACCTGCCCGTCGGAAACGAGTAAGCCTACAGTTGGCACGATGTGATTGACGCGGATCGCGGTAACTTTCAAATGGGCAATCTTGAATTCCTTGCCCGTCTCAAACGGCACGTACTCCATCACCCGCCCGCGTTCGTTCTTTAACTCGTCAAACTTTGGATAGACATTGTCATTAAAGACGTCGCGCTTCAGCAGATCGATTACCTCCTGAGTTGCGTGAATGCGGATGGGCTGTTCCAGTTCGCCAAAAAGATCATCGACGAAGATCGGCAGGCTGGCAATGTGATCCATGTGAGGGTGGGTAACGATGACGTCGCGAACGTTGCGACGCTGGCCTTCGTTCAGAGCAATGCCGATGCTGCCGGCATCAACGGTGACGCGATCGTCAACCAGGAAGCAGGTCAGGCGTTGCGCCGCATTGGCGTGCCCGCTGGCATCGAACGAGCTGGGTAATAGTTGAATACGCAAGTATCGGGTGTTCTTGGGTTCAGACTCTGATCGACAGCGCCTCAGTATAAGACAACCACCGCAAAGGCGCGAGATTTTTCCGCTGGGTTGAATCTGCTCTAGCGCGGACCCTTCTGACCGTAGCCAAGTTTCTGGCGCAACTCCTGCAACCTGAACAGGTATTCGTTCTCGCGCTCCTCCGCCAAATTCGGGTTGCGCCCGATACCGCGCGCCACGCGGCTGCGATGAAACGCCAGCTCGCTGGCCAACTGGTTGCACTGCATGCGTGTGCGCCAGGGTGAAAAGCCCTGCTTTGTCAAAACGGTCCAGGACAGTCCCATCCGGCCACGAATCGAGCAGAGCCTTTCGTATTCCTGAGGATCGAAAAAGCCGTTTTGAAAATCGGGATAAAGAAACTGACGCACAATCCGGCCTTCCCGGCGCAAAGAGAAAAAGATAACCATGAGCGTGATAATGAAAGCGGGTCCCATGATGCCAAAGTAGGCCGCGAAAAAGCCGGCCCCGCCGCCATAGGTGGCCGAGCCGTTCCACGTCGCATGCATCAGAACCGCTAACATGAAACCCAACACCGGCGCTACCAGCTTAATGAAAGGGTGGTTGGATTGCCGGGACCAACCGAGCCCGATCCCCGTCATACTGGTAAATAACGGATGAGAGAAAGGCGCAGCCATTCCCCGCAGGACGAAGATGAATGTCAAAGCGTCGGGTCCATGTTGCACGGCCCTGCCGTAGTAAAGGATGTTTTCGGTCATGGCAAATCCGAGGCCGACCATGCCGGCATAGACTATTCCATCAATGATGCCGTCGAATTCGTCCCGCTTCCAGAAGAATAGGATGAGCAGGATGAGGGCTTTGGCACTCTCTTCGACGATGGGCGCCGAAATCACGGCCCCCACATTCTCACCGATTTGCTGATTATGCGTGGCGACCGCCGCCATGATCGAGATGCTGGTATTAAAAATGAAGGCTATGAAGACCGCGACCACCGCGCCCCAGAAGAATGCCGTGGCCAGCATCCAGAGAGGTTCAGACTCGTAGCGATCGATCCAAAGCAACAACATCACATAGATGGGCACCGGCAAAGTAGCGCAAATTAATCCGATGACCAATTCGGTTGGGCCGGTTTCGGATCCAATCAATGCCAGCACGATCAGTCCCAGTAGAGCCGCGATCATCACCGCGAACACTGCGAGGATTATTTTGAAGGCGCTTTGATGACCCGAAGATCTAATCAACGGACGAATCGGTGGAGAGGCAGCATTTGGCGTGAACGCGTTATTCATCTTGTTTGCGGAAACTTCGGCGGAAATTCAGGCGCAGTATATCCACATTTCGAACTAGCGGCCAACGAATCTCATTTCGGGTAGTCTCTTATTTTGGGAGGTTGCCGTTCTCGAGGCAAAACGATCCACGAAATCCACGAAGCGGAAACAGGTTTTTGTTCGTGCGGCTTGGTGTGATTTCGTGGATCGTTCTTGTTGCGGCGGGAACAAAGACCGAAACGAAACTAAGCCACTTAGAACACTGCTTGCTGCGGGGCGTGCCGGTAGTTCTGCCGGAGCCGTACCGAACGAAAGCGCGCGCCTCGCCTATTCTGCCTCGTCATTCTGTCACTCAACCTGGCTTGCGTGGGTGGTTGCCACTGGCGATAAGACAACTGGCATCAGTTCCTTAAGCCAGATTACAACTATGGTTGCATTCATTGAGGGTCAGGTTTATTCTACGCGGGCGCTGAAGCTTCCACGTCGTGCACGGCCAATCCGGAAGCTTCATCGAAAAATGAGCACACAAAGACCGTGTTGCCAGCGAAAGCTATCAACGGCAACTGAGAAGTTTCGGAAAATCAAAACGCTGCTAGAAAAGCAGCAACAGATCCATCGCCGCATCGACAACTGCGATGATATCTACAGTGTCCGAAGCGGGTGGAGTATTAATATCTCCCGGTGCGGTCGAGTCGTCGGATGACGGCTGAGCGGCGGCGCACGGCGGCGTTGAAATTATCCCAGGATCTGGCGGCGCGCAGGGTGGCGCGTTCACCTCGCCTGCGAAAGCGGATAGGCTGAGCACGCACGTCAGAACGACGGCAGCACTCAGTTTTCTTAGGTTCTTCATGTCTATCTCCTTTACTTCGTTGATGGGTGTTACGGTTCTTCCTTGAAACGAATAAGAGGAAGCAGGTTTCAGAGTGGAACGCCTGGCTTTTCAGTTGAGCGAGCGACGCAGCCCGTTCCCGCAGGCGCAAATTTTTTATCGAATATACAGAAAGGGTAAACCTCACATGAACTTACAGTCTCAGCTAACAACACTTCAAGAGCGAACTCAGGGTCTGACACTGGCAGAGCGAGCAAAGCTCTGTTGCCAGTTAGCTAAGGAGTTCGAAAAGGCTGGCGAATATGAAAGGGCGTGCGAAGCAATCAGTGAGTTTTGGCCGGAGCGTAACGAATCGCCGAAACTCGAAGGACTCGACAAGCCGATGGAAGCTGAAGTCCTGCTCCGGGTTGGGGCTTTGGCTGGATGGCTCGGCAGCGCGAATCAGACGGAGGGCAGCCAGGAGAGGGCGAAAAACTTACTCACTCGGAGTGTGGAAATCTTTGAACAGCTCGGCCAATCTGAGCAAGTGGCTGAGGGGCGGGGCGAACTTGGACTCTGTTACTGGCGCGAAGGCGCATATGATGAGGCGCGCGTCCAACTCGGAAACGCCTTAGCCTGTTTGGGGGACGCGACCAGTGAACTGAAAGCAGTTCTCCTCATCCGAGCGGGCACTGTCGAAGTGTGGACACAGCGATTAAACGAAGCATCGCGCCTCTATAATCAAGCGGCACCCTTGCTAGACCGGAGTAACGATCATGCACTCAAAGGAGCCTTCCACCATGAGTCCGCAATTTTGTTCACAAGACTTGGTGAAGGAGCCGATCGGAACGACTATGTCGATCGAGCATTGATCGAATACGCTGCCGCGAGTTTTCACTTCGAGCAAGCCGGGCACACTCGCTTTCAGGCTTGTGTTGAGAACAACCTTGGCTTTCTTTTCTTCATCCTCGGCAGATTCGCCGATGCGCATCAACATCTTGGTCGTGCGGGAACCTTATTCATTGAGATTGACGACCAGGTTCACCTTGCTCAGGTCAATGACACTCGCGCACGAACATTTCTTGCTGAAGGACGTGTTCAAGAAGCCGAGCGCTCCGTGCGATCAGCGGTAAGAACCCTCGAACGCGGTGGCGAACAGGCGCTGCTGGCGGAAGCCTTAACCACAAAAGGCATCGTCTTGGCCCGCTTGGGCAACTACTCTCGCTCGAAAGCTCTATTGGATCGCGCGGTCGAAGTGGCTGAGACGGCCGGCGATTTGGAGGGCGCAGGGCGGGCGAAGTTGAGTATCATCGAGGAGCTTCGTGAACAGACACCGGCGCCGGAGTTGGCCGAGATATACCAAGAGGCTGCGGATCTCTTGCAGCGGTCGCAGGATCCGTCAGCGGGCAAGCGCTTGATTGCTTGTGCACGCATAGTCATCGAAGCATTGGGGGCCGCCGAGCAAACGGGTGATTCTAAAGGCAAGGATTACTCGTGGGAAGGCTTCTCTTTCAAGCAAGAGGTACTTAAGAGTGAAAAGGCCTTGATCGAACGCGCGCTGAGAGATGCCGGAGGGTCCGTAACCAGAGCGGCGCGTTTGCTTGGCTTCAGGCATCACCAGAGTCTCATTTCCTTAATAAACAGCCGGCACAAGGATCTGCTCCAGACAAGATCCGCCGTGCGACCGCGGAGGCGACATCTTTTTTCCAAGCCCAGAAAGATCAAGAGAAAGATCGTAAAGCCAGACCCCGAGCGGGCCACGTCGCAGTTGTCTATGCTGCATGTCGAGGGCAACCAACAAATTGCGCAACGGGTGGACGAGATGTTCGCGACGGACGAATGGCTCGTCGAGCTTTGCACGGATGGCGACAGCGCGTTGCGGACGTTGACCAGCAGCGACCACTATGATGTCCTCTTGGTTGACAATGATCTTCCGGGGTTGAGCGGCTTGGATCTGGTACAGCGAGCGCGCAAGATCACGCACCGGCGCCGGACGCCAATCGTCATGCTTTCCAGCCGAGACTGCGAGAAGGAAGCTTGGGCCGCCGGCGTCGATGCCTTTCTGAGAAAGCCGGAACAGATTAGCGAGCTGCCATCGACTATCGCGAGGCTCTTGCAAAAGTAAACTGGAGCGCGCGGACATCCTGTCCGCCTGAGCGCGTAGCGCGAACACTTTCAAAACGATTCTTACGAGTAAGTTGAGCGTGCTGCGCACGCTGGCGGACAGGATGTCCGCGCTCCGCTTACTGGGGATTCACAGACTGAAGTCTATGCTACGAGTTCATCGCGCGCAGGTGAGCGCGCGCCCGCCGTCGATTGAATAAGTCGCGCCGGTGATCCAGGAGGCTTTTTCTGAAGCAAGAAAGAAAACCAGCTCGGCTATCTCTCCTGGCTCGCCCACCCGTCCGAGGGGGTGGGTGGTCTTTGAGTGCTCCAGAAACTTTTCATAATCCGCTTCGCTCATTCCACCTCGTTTATGAATTTCCGTGACCACGACGCCAGGATTCACTGCACTGACTCGGACGCCCCTGGGCGCGAGTTCGAGCGCCGCGCAGCGCGTCAGTTGGTCCAAGCCGGCCTTGGACACGCAGTACGCCAGCACGCCGGGAAAGGACCGCAAGCCGGTAACGCTGGAGATGTTGACGATGTTACCTTTGCTTTTGATTAGGTGTGGCGCAGCTATCTGCATCAACTGAAACACGGCGCGCAGGTTAACGTTCATCATCGCATCCCAGGCGGCCAGCGAAGTGTTTTCTATTGAACCGGTGGAAATGTGACCGGCAGCATTTACCAACACATCCAGTCGGCCGAACCTGTTAATAGTTTCGTCGATCGCGCGTTGGCCCTGCTCAGTATTCGTAACATCGACCGTCATGGTTACGGGTTCGCCTCCCAGATTCTTCACCGCCGACTCAACCTCGCGCAGCGCGGCCTGGTCCCGGCCCAGTGCCACGACGCGGGCGGACGCTGCCGCGAACTTCACGGCGACGGCGTGGCCAATGCCAGAGGTTGCTCCGGTCACGAGGACAACTTTGTCTGCAAGGCTATCGTTCATTCATACTCCCTTCGCGCTTTTTTTGGAGTGCGGCGACTTGTCGCCGCTTTCTCTTGACCTGGCTAAAGCGGCGACAAGTCGCCGCACTCCAAAGTTAGCAAGCAGCGCGACATATTGACATAAGCAACCTTGGATTGACTATAATTTCACGCGAGCAGAATTCACGCGAGCAAAGAGCCGCTTGAGGTTGTTTGAAAAATGGGCCAACGTCACCCTAATCCGCGGTGTTTAGCAAACTACGTTTTTCTCCATTCGAGCTGAATTAGAAAAGCCGTGTCCATCGAACCACACGAATCTGGTTCTTATACGTTAAGGGGATCAGGTATCCGGCGAGACTCTTCGTTCACAGGATCAAATGGTCCGGCGCGAGGGCACTCGGTGTCGGGCTTTATGACGGCCGCTGCGGCTGCCTCCGCGGCGTTGTTCTTTGTGCTTTGGTGGATGTTGCAGGGCGAAGAGAATCCCTGGATACCTGCTGGTTTGGCGGCCAGCGTGGTGATGCTGGTGGCGGCATCGGCCTGGCTGGCGGTAGTGCGGCGATCGCGGGTACGCCATGTTCGCGACAGCGGCGAATGGCGTGGGCACCCAAGGCCGAGGTCTTCGGGCAACGCCATACCGTCGACGAGCCGCCACTCAGCGGCGCTGCGCGCGCTCCACAAACAGTCCATGGCCGCTGATGCCAGGGAGGTGTCGCCGCAAGCGCATCGCGAGCTGTATGATCTGTGCAGCGATTACCTCAGCGGGACCGACCAGGCTTTGCAGGCGCCCAGCTTGCCGACTGAGACGCGGCTGGCTTTACGGGCCGGACAAGAGCGAGTCCGAACCCTGCAAAGACATCATTTGTTGACCTGGGCCCGCGGTTCCGCGCGCTCTCTAACGCACGAGGCGCAACGGCGAGTACGGCTTTATGAAAAGGTAGAGACCGCCAATCGCGCGCTGGAGTGCATTGACACTGCTCTAAGGGTCTATCCTGACGAAGAGGAACTCAGAATCTCCGCTCGTGCGGTGCGCGACTTTATTACTTCAAGTAGAGTGGCCCATTGGGTAGAGTTGGCAGAACGGGCTGCGTTCAAGGGTTACTACCGCCGGGCGATCGATCGCTATCGAGATGCTTTGTTTTATCTGACTCGAGACGGGGCGGATCAGGACCGGGAAACCGGGGCCGAGCGGATCACGCGTGAGATTGAGTTGTTGAGAGCACGTCTCGCTACACAGCGGGCCCCGATTGACTCGCCTGGGGCCAATAGCAAAAAGGCGCCTAAATAACGGCAATAGTCGAGAGTTTGGGCACATCCATCGGCTGCCACTTTAGAATCGAGAATGAGCAAAGGGAATGCTAGTCAGAAAATGTCCACGGTGTGGTAGCGATAAGATCAGGCTGGGGTATCGGCGTATGCCCTGGTTCCTTCGAATGTTTGGCATCCACCATCTTTTGTGCGATCATTGCAACTGGTTATTCACAGGATTTGGGATTCCAGGGATGGGCCGGCGCCGGTCAAAACGAAGAAAGCAATGACGCCTGCCTCTCGTTTCAGTTTAGAGTTCAAGCTTCAGCCTGCGCCGATAATCAGCAATCTGAAGATTGAACTCTGAACTTTCCGGCAATTGAGTTCGAGGTTTAGGCTATGAGCAAGAGAAAACCCATCACTATCGTCGCTTTGCTTACTTTGAGCGCATTGTTTTCGGTGCTGGCGCTGGCTCAATCCCAGAGCGAATCACCGGTCGTCCTGCCGAACACGTCGTTGGATAGTCAGGGCCTGGGCAGATATCGAGTGGGACCGGGCGATATTCTTGATGTCCGCGTTTTTGGCCAGCCGGATCTGAATTCAACCGTAGAGATTGACGCGGACGGTAACATTTCATCGCTTCCTTTTATTGAGACGCCGATTCCGGCAAAGTGTCGTGACGAAAGGGATATTCAGAAGAGCATTACTGAGGCTTACGCTAAGTACATCGTAAAGCCCAGGGTCAGTGTGCGTGTGCTTGAACGCCGAAGTCGGGCGCCAGCCGTCGTATACGGAGCCGTGCGAAATGCTGCGCGTTTTCAGATGATGCGTCGGGTAAAGTTGCATGAGCTATTGGCAAGTGCTGGGGGCATCACATTAAACGCCTCCGGAACCATCCAACTCGTTCATACTGAGCCCGAGTTGTGTCCAAAGGAAGAGGGTGTCATGCAGACCGTGGCCGCTTCTCTTTCTGATAAACCACGAGCCGCTCCCGGCACCGACCTCGGCCAGATTGAGATATACCAGATTAACAACGTCAAGAACGGTCTGGCCAAAGACGATCCATACATCAGGCCTGGGGATATTGTCATTGTAGCGGAAGCCGCGCCTGTCTACATTACCGGCGCCGTCTTTGCTCCGCGCGAGGTGCCAATGAAGGATGGGATGACTTTGGCCCGGGCCATCGCAATGTCGGGCGGCGTTACCCGACAGGCAAAGATCAGCGACGTTCACATCTACCGCCAAAAGGACGGTAAGATCGGCTCGGAGGATATGAAGGTCAACTACGAGGCTATCAAGAAGGGCCAGCAGCCGGATGTCCTGCTTCAGGCTCTCGACATCGTTGAGGTTAGGCAGATTGGAACCCTCGCCCCCCGGAACTGGGGCGATCTTTTCTTGAACACGATCAAGGGAGGCATAGGAGTTCTGCCGCAGAGAATGATTTACTAAGGAGACCTCAAGTCAAAATCCTGAGGCTGGCGAACAAGCCAGCCTTTCGATTTTCATGGTGAAAGCGCTGAGAATAAAAGGATGAGTCAAAGAATAAGGTCTAATAAAGCCAGGAGAGGGCGTGGTTTTACCTACCTCTGGATCCTGGTCCTGGCAGTTTCGATCTTCCTGCTGATCTATTTTGAGCAGACTTCGCTGCTGTATATTCTCGCCACGCTGGGTGTGACGATATTGTTGGTAGTGGTGGCACTTGCCGATCTGGGACGCAGTGAACTCTCTTCAGAGACTATGCAGAGGTCGGACGCCCAGGCTCCCGGCCCAAAGTCTCGAACCTGAAACACAACCGCGCTCGCCGAGCCGTAAGAGGTGTTTAGAGTACCGACTTTAGTCGGGTTCTGCGTCGCGTTAAGACCCGACTGAAGTCGGTACTCTATACGCCTGTTTCAAGACGCGCTGCTCTTGTTCAGAATCCTTCCAGGTCTTTTCCGATCACAACTCTTTCGTTATAGCCGCCGGCCCTGACGCCTCCGAGCAGTTCTTCATCGCTCGCGCCCATGCGAATGATGTGATCCAGAATCAGCAACCTGGGCCGGATGCGCGCCGCCAAAGCACCAAGCTCCACATCCGAGGTATGGTACTCGCGGCAATAGCGCGGCCAATCTTTTCCGCCCGGCCGATCCTCCGGCTTGAGACGCGCGGCGGAATAAACTTCGTGAATCAAGATATCAACGCCCTGGGCGGCTTTAACCAAATCTTCGCTCGGCCGAGTATCTCCCGAAATCAGGATCGAGCGATCGGGAGTGTCGATGCGATAGGCAAATGCGTCCTTCCAGGCTCCGTGCTGCACCGCAATCGCGGTAACGCGGACTCCATCTTTTTCATAAACGACGCCGCGCCGAATCTCGCGCACGTCAACGCGGTATCCGCCTGCCACTTCGTGCTCCAATCCGTGCTCGCGAATATCGATATCCTCTGAGTATGCTGCCAGCAGATGTCTGGTCATTCGCTGCAAGCCTCGCGGGCCATAGACGGGGAACGGCGCGCGCCTGCGCATCAGCCATGACGTCAGAATCAGGTCCGCATAGCCCAGGGTGTGATCGCTGTGCAGATGGGTGATAAAAAGCGCTTCCGGCCCGCTGATGGGAAGATTGGCCGCCTTTAGACGGCGCATCACACCCGGCCCCGCGTCGAACAAAAGTACTCGCCCGCCGACAACTACCGCGGTTGCGGGTCCCGACGCAGCGGGGTCAGGATAGGGAGTCCCGGTACCCAGCAGGATCACTTTGGTGGTCGTGCTTTTCAAATCAGACTTGGACGAGCTTGCTGCGTCCGGTGGCAGACTGGAAGCAGCAACGAGCCACCCAAGGACCAGTGATAAGAGAATTGCCAGTGCAGTTTGCATAAGCTAAGTCTTCCTTCCCGGTTCTCGGCCCAGTGTAAGCGTTCATGAGACAACGTGATCAGCCTGCAAGGCAAGGCGCAGTTGGTACGGAACCCCGATTCATCGGCACGATTCACCCATCGGCGCAGCAGGAAGCAGCGTGCGGAGCGCGCGACAGCATAAAGCCCGGGCCGTCAGAGCCCCGGGAAGGGGCCAGAGGTTTCGCTAGCCCGCGAGCGGGCGACAGCGCGAGTACGGAACCGAGAGCGGTAGCGACCGGATGCATGCGAAATTGTCGAGGTTCGAAGTCGCCCAATTTGCCAAAACTCAGGGAAACTTTACTAGCCATGTTTCTTTGTCCTCCTTGAGGGTTTCTGGTTGAAGAGAATGGTAGAGCTATTAAGTAAGGCGCATTTAGCCGAGGTTTTTACTCATGAAATCGATAAAAAGAAGGGTGAGAAGGCGGTTTTGTTAACTTTCCGCGCCCTTTCCCTAACTTTCCGCGCCCTTTCCCTAATTAGCGGTGCGCTTTCCCTAATTGACGGCGTCGCTGCGACGGTTAGCGGAGAGCAGTTAGCTAATTAGCGCCACCGTCTAGTCAGTTAGCGATGTGGCTTTGTCAATTAGCGACGTGACTTCCTCGGTTGTCTTGGCGACACAGAAAACCGTCGGCTTGACTTGGAAAACCGTCGATGTGGCCTAGAAAGGTTTCTGCGTCGCACGGAAAACCTTCCTGATGACAGAGAAAGGTTTATTTGTGGCTTGGAAAGTTGGGGAAATGGAGTTGCACGTCGCGATTTCGGGATAGGCGGTGAGGCCCGAAGGGCCGTCATTCAATAGCCGCGACCGTCAGGTCGTGGTTACGATGTGATTAATGAATCGGGGAGATCCGAAGGACCGGCATGAATGTTATCCATGTCGGCCCTTCGGGCCTTGATTGTTTATGGAGACGTTGACCCCGGCCTGACGGCCGGGGCTATTGCATAGCGGCGCTTCGCGCCTCCACCCGGTCGCTACCGCTCCCGGTTCTGTACCAAGCGAACGCCACAGAAGACGCAATCATCGCGAGCGGTCCTGTACCTCATCCTCACCTGCAGGATTGGATTTTTTGCGCGCCTCGATTAAAGTATGTCCGCCCAGAAGCATTTCCATAGATTTTCCCGGAGGACCAATCCAATGAAGAAGATTCAGCTAACTTTCGCGTCACTCATGCTCTTTGCGCTGACGTTGTCTATCTCGATCGCTCCGTTGCTCCGAGTAGCCGCCGCGCACGATGGCGACATTCCCAAACTCACCTACCCGGAAACCAAACGGGGCGAGGTGGTCGATGACTACTTCGGAACGAAGGTCCCCGATCCCTATCGCTGGCTTGAGGATGATAATGCGCCGGAAGTCGCCTCCTGGGTCGAAGCTGAGAACAAGGTGACCTTTGGTTACCTGAATCAGATTTCCTATCGGCAGCAGATTAAGGAGCGCCTGACTAAGCTGCTGAACTATCCCAAATATACGGCACCCACGCGCAGAGGTGAGTACTTCTTTTTCGGGAAGAACGACGGGCTACAGAATCAGAACGTGCAATACATCCAGAAAGGTCTGGACGGCGCGCCGGAGGTGTTGCTTGACCCGAACAAGTTTTCCGCTGACGGCACGTCGCAACTGGGAGGGTTCTCGCTGTCGCAGAGCGGGAAGTATGTCGCTTATGGAATCTCGGAAGGCGGTTCCGACTGGCGAGACTTCTACGTACTCGACGTGGCCACGAAGAAAGCACTGGCCGATCATCTTGAGTGGGTCAAATTCTCTGGGGCGTCCTGGATCGGCGACCAGGGTTTCTTCTACAACCGTTATCCTCGGCCCGAGTCAGGGAAGAAGATGGCCGGAAAGAATGACTATCAGAAGAGCTACTACCACAAAGTGGGTACGCCGCAATCCGAAGACAGACTCGTTTATGAAGACAACGACCACCCGCAACGACGACAGGGAGTCGGCGCGACTGAGGATCAGCGTTTTGAGATTCTTAGTGTCTCGGACTCTTCCGCAGGGAAGAGAGGGAATTCACTTTTCTTCCGCGAGCTGGCGCAGGGTGACAAGCCGTTCACCCCGATTGTGCCCGAAATCGGCGACGACAGTTATGGAATTATCGATGACGTTAACGGTAAGTTCCTGATCGAAACCGATCATGGTGCGCCCAACAGCAAAGTCGTGCTCTACGATCCACAGACAAAGACCTGGAAAGACGTTCTGGCGGAACGCCCGGAACCGCTGCAAGGCACTTCGACCACGGGTGGAAAGCTGTTTGCGACTTATTTGAAAGACGTGACGACGCGGGCTTACGTTTACAGCCTTGACGGAAAACTCGAGAACGAGATTCAACTTCCGGGACTGGGTTCAGCCGGGGGTTTCGGTGGACGCAACGATGACAAGCTCCTTTTCTACAGCTTCACCTCGTTCAATTACCCGCCGACGATCTTCAAGTACGACATCGCCACAAAGAAGTCGACCGTGTTTCGCACCGTGGATATTCCCGGCTTCAAAGCAGCAGACTATGAAGTGAAGCAGGTTTTCTATAACAGCAAAGACGGCACGCGCGTGCCGATGTTCATCACTTATAAGAAGGGGCTCAAGCTCGACGGAAATAATCCGACAGTTTTGTACGGCTATGGCGGCTTCAATATCACCACGAATCCGGGGTTCAGCGCTTTGCGAATTGCCATGCTCGAGCAGGGCGTAGTTTACGCGTCGGCGAACATGCGAGGCGGCGGCGAGTACGGCGAGAAATGGCACGAAGCCGGCACCAAGTTGAAAAAGCAGAACGTGTTCGACGACTTTATTGCTGCAGCGGAATATCTAATCGCGCAGAAGTACACTTCGCCGAGCAAGCTGGCCATTCATGGTGGCTCTAACGGGGGACTTCTGGTCGGCGCTTGCTCGAACCAGCGTCCGGACCTGTTCAGAGCCGTGGTCGAACAAGCCGGCGTGATGGACATGCTGCGCTTTCACAAGTTCACCATCGGCGCGTCCTGGATTTCGGATTATGGTTCGAGCGAACAGAACGAAGCCCAGTTCAAAGCGCTCCTGGCCATTTCACCGATCCATAACGTCAAGCCCGGAACGAAATATCCGGCCACGCTGATTACCACCGCCGATCACGACGATCGCGTGGTGCCCGCGCACAACTTCAAATACGCCGCGGCACTGCAAGCGGCCCAGGGCGGCGACTATCCAATCCTGATTCGCATCGACACGAAATCAGGCCACGGCGCCAGCAGCACCACGAAGACGCTCGAACAACAGACGGATATTTATTCGTTCTTGTTTGAGAATTTGGGCGTGAATCCGAAGTGGTGACCTTAAGAGACAAGCATCGCGGAATATCACCGAAGGCCGGTCTTTCGAGACCGGCCCTTTTTTGAAAATGTGATTCGGCCGCCTTTGTATCAACCGTAGGGCTTCCGTTAGCAAGTTTTGTTACACCTGGATTTCATGCAGCGATGCCATAATCCTTCCGTGTATGCACCTGAGGGCCCAGTTTAATTTTTGATCGACTGGAGCGTCACATCCTTGTCCGCATTGAGCGCGAAGCGCGAATGGCTGATCATCAAAAGGCGGCTCGTTGCGCGACGAGCGGGTTGGACGCCGATCGGCAGCGTCAAACGGGGCCGTAGCCCGACCGTGAGGGAGGGCTCACAATCTTCAATCCGTTCGGGTGAAAAGTGGTTCGCGCTCCGCGACTCAATGCGGACGAGACGTCCGCTCCCAGCTAAAACCGCAAAGACAGACAGCTCAATCCGCCATCCATCTTTTGAAACTCAGACATCTCGAGCGCAGTGGTCCGATATCCCAGCTCCCTTAGCTTTCGTTCAAACTTCGGATAACCCGCGGCTAACAGCACTCGGTCATTAACCCTCATGCAATTTGCCGCATACTCTTCGTCAGGCGCTAATGGTACGAGATCGTAGTCGCGAAATTCAGTGCGGTTGGCAAATGCTGCAATCAACGCTAAGCGCCCCTCGCCAAGATACGCCAGGCCACTCTTGAGATGCAGAACACCCTTCACGCCGAGAATGTCCACGAAGCTGGAAGTGTAGTTGATTGATCCCAGCAGCTCAGCCAACTGCCGCGCGCCGGCTTCATTCGTCCGCTCAGAGATGCCGATGAAGAAATGATCGCCGGCTTCACAAACATCTCCGCCGTCGACGGTCCCAGGCGAATGAATAGCAGGAAGGGAAGAAAAGAAAGTCGTGAGCACGCTTCGTATGCTCGCTACTTCACCGGTGCGACTCGGTCCGCCCGGCCGTGTGAGCACGGCGCAACGCTCGGTTAAGATGGCCGTGTCTTCAACAAAAGTTGAATCCGGATAAGTTGGATCAGGCTCTAGCCTGGTTAGCGTCAAACCGCATTGAGCCAACGCAGTGCAGTAAGCGTCGTGCTGTTCAAGGGCGCGCTCGTAACTGGGAGCACCGAGGTTTGCGGTGGTCAGGCCTTCGGCGAAGTTTGGGGCAGGCGGCCGAACAATCGCGCGAGTGAACATTGGTTGTGGAGATCGGAACGCCCCGATAACGTATCACTCAGTCATCACAAGTTGGAACCGCAAAGCAGCAAGTACCTCGGTGCGCAGGTTTGTCTCGCCCAGCACACCGAGGCGCCTGATCAGCCGCTGTTTGTCTAGTGTACGAATCTGGTAACAGAGAACAATTGATTCAACGTCAAGCCCGGCGACTCCGCAAGGAACCTGTGCTTCATTCGGATAGATGCGCCGGTTATGCTTGCGTGAAGTGATTGGAAGGACATTAACGACGGGCAGAATCTGATTGAGCCTGGTGTCGCTCAAAACCAGCACTGGACGCGTCCTTCCTTGTTCCGAACCAACGACCGGGTCGAGGTTCGCCAGCCAGACGCTCCAGCGTTCCGGTGTCATGCGGGAGTTTCCTCAGCGTCGACGTGGCTGAAGTCTTCCATAACTTCGCGCAGGTCAGCTAGGAACATTTCATCCTTCATGGCTTCCTGCATTACCTGGAACCTGGACTCTGCTCCATCGTCTCTCGCCTTCTGAACATTTAGTTGCGCGACCCTGTCCAACAAGGCGTGTTGGTCTGACGGATCAAGTTGGGTAATTGCGCGTGCGAGTTCGTCGATAGATTGCATGATAGTGTCCTCGCTATCTCTCGGGCTTTCATGGGGCTGACGGTCTACCTTTGCCGATTAACCGTACCACCGCGTGGATGGTAGCCAGATAATAGTAGAAAAGCCAACTGTACCAAATGGGTTTGTCGTAACGAGCTTTTTGAAGAGCATTGTGATGCCTGAGTCCGAAATTGTTGGCTATATTGAACAGGTCGTTTTCATCCTTGGAAGTAAGAACGCCTTTCAGTCTTGGTCGCAAGTATTCCAAAACGTCCGCAAGGTCTCGAATCGCATCTCGCCGCTCATCCAGAGTTGATCGGTGCCGCCTAAATTTTCTCCGCGCAGCTTCAACTCGGGCCTCGATATTCTCAGGTCTGATTTCGGGAGAGCAGCATCCATCAGAGCCTCAAAACCAGCGTCCGGCAGAGTCAGAATCTCCCCATCTGCTGAAAGTTCGTAGCCCGCATCCTAACGTCGTAGTACACGGTTGACTTGTCTCTGAATTCAGCGCGCCCCTCCGCTCGATCAAACGTACTACAGTGCCAGCCACACTCTGACCAATCATGATATGTCCGATCGACGGGTTTTGACACATGCTCGTAAAGGAACTCCAACACATCAAAGATGTCATCCTCAGTATACGATTCAATTCGGCTTCGAAAGGGCAGCAAGTTTGTCTTCCGGAGTTCCAGCAAAAGAACGGCCTCAATATCCTTCCCCAATGAGCCCGGCGTAAAACCACTATCGACACAGTCATACCCGAACGCTTCCTGGAAATAGCCCTCATCTTCCCAAGCCTCGTGCAGTCCTCTCAAAACGCGCAATAGAGTGGCGAGATCAAGTGATGCACCGGCTGGATTCTTACCGGTCCGAACCGAGTAATAAGACTTATCCCTCATAACGTTTTAGACTTGATCACATTCTAGCATCCCAGTGCAAATGCGCGTTTCTCCATCAAGCTCTGCGTTCGAGTCGCGGCCCCAGAAACCATGAAAGTCGTGAATCGTCGATAGCCTGCTGCCGTAAATCGTGACTTCGCGAATCATGAATCGAGAATCTCACGCTGAATGGTATCTTTCACATTATGAATGGAGGCTTTGCGAGTGCGGGCGGCGGCTTTCGTTCGCCACTTCAAGGCGAGGATGCTCTTGGTAAGACTTCAAACCCAGGGTGGCGCGCGCAAGGCGCGCTTACCGTGGGCTATCTTATTTCACGCTTTCAGCGTGAAGACTAAGAAGTAAAGCCACGCTTCTTCATCAGCGCTTCGACTTTCGGATCGCGGCCGCGGAAGTTGCGATAGGCTTCGGCCGGGTCGATTGTGTTGCCGACTGAGAAAATATATTTGCGCAAGCGCTCGGCTACTTTCCTATCGTACGGACCGCCGGCTTCGGTGAATGCGCCAAACGCGTCGGCGGTGATCACGTCGGCCCAGAGGTAACTGTAATAGCCGGCCCAGGCGAAGAGACTGAAATTGTTCGCACAGTAATGGGCGAGGAGAATGGTTGTACAGCGTCGAAGTTTGCGTAGCGGGCAGCGGATTTTGGAAATGAATCCACAAATTCGGAGGTAGGAGATGGCTTGATACTCTTCACTCTCTCCCAGTGGGAGAGGGGAAGACAACCTTTCAGATCGTCAGATGTCCCAGTTAAGGAGCAGCGAAGCCACTCAACGGATTGCCATAGAACGCGTCGGTTTTCCAGGCATTCGCGTCCCACTGACCATCGCCGGCGCCGATGACTTTTATTGGAAGGATCATTGCCAGACCACCCAGGTTGTTCTTCTGCGTAATACCGTTATCGACCAGCCGCCCGTCCGGGCCGACGCTGAATTTCGCCGAGCGCGCGAGGTCCCCGTCGCGCAGGACTTTCACTTCATACTCGCCCGGATTCCGGTTCAGAAAAAAGATCTCAGAAGTGTTGTTGGCGCTGCTCGTGTCTGTGTTCCAACCGCGCACTCCGCCCCAACTGAACGTCCAGCGTTCCCAGCGCGTGTTGCCTTCGTTGGCGTTGGCAAAGACTGCGGCGTCGTATCCCGCGCTCCCGCTCTGATCCTTTGTGCTGCCGATCTGTTTGCCGTTGTAGAAGAGATAAGCAGCGAGTTTCGTGTTGTCCAACTCGCCGCGGAACCACATCGCGATCTTCAGTGGCGGCATGTTCGGGTCAGCCGGACTGTTGAAATAGAGATAGCCGATGGGCAAATTCCAATCCTGATCGACAACGTATTCAAACTGGTTCTTGAACGCCGGCAGGTTGTTGCCGATATGAAACTTCGTGACCTTGAACTTGCCGCTGAATACGTTTTCATTGGTTCCGCTGAGCTCGCTCTTCAAACGAATGGTGAATCCGAAGGCGCCGGTTGCGAGCGTCGTGCGCTTATCAATGTGCGTGGTAATCGCGGGCGTGACGATTGTTTGCCAGCGCGTCGCGTCGATCGAAGGGGTCTCGCACTCGACAGTGTACCAGGGCGCGCCGACTTCGTTGGTAAAGTCGACGAAAAAAGCACTGCCGGTATTGATGGGGCCCGTTACGGTGAAACGCATCTCGGGCATCCAACTCCAATAGTCATCCATGTCGGGTGCTTTCCAATAACGCTTCAGCCGATTGGCGCGCACGATGACCGAGGATTTCAATAGTGTGGGGCCGGCCTGGTTGGCGTGGGCGAGGCTGGTTGATGGGCTGACGAACGAACAGCTGATAGTTGCCAAGACAAGCGCGATCTTCGCAAGTTCGGATAAGTGATGTTTCATTTTTCCCTCAGTGTGGTCTAGGGCGGCTTTGCCGCAGCACATTGCGGTAAGGCTTAGCCTTACCGTCGGCGTCCACTACTATGTTGGTCGAGGCTATGCCTCGACCTCCGAGGCGGAGCCTCAAAAAGAGGTTCGCGCGTGACGGTGAGGCAAAGCCTCACCGCACTGGGCGGCGGCAAAGCCGCGTTTGAGCAAACTCCACTCTACTGAACGGCGAAAACGTCTCATCATTCTTCCGCTCTTATCCGTGTCTATCTGTGTTCATCTGCGGCTGATTAGTCTTATGGCGCAGTGAAACCGGCGAGCCCATTGCCGTACATTGCATCTGTCTTCCACGACAGCGGATCATATTTCACGTCCTGGTCGCCGACAATCTTCACCGGCAGGACCATGCGAATGCCGCCCAGAGTATTTTGCTTCGCGATGCCGTTATCGACGATCCGGCCGTCGGCACCCACGCTAAACGTTGCTGAGCGCGCGAGCTTTTGTTGTCTCAGGATCTTGATTTCGTAATCGCCGGGGTTTTTGTCGAGAAAGAAAACGCCACTCCAATTGTTCGCACTGGTGTCTTTGTTGTACCCGCGCACTTTCAAAAACTGAAATTGCCAAAGGCCCCAGCGTCCCTCCGGGTCGCCGACCCCGGTGGAAATTTCTGATTCGTTTCCGGCGCTCACGGTGCCGACCTGTTGCCCTTTGTAGAAGAGCACGCCCTCCATCTTCTCGCCACTGCTCGTGCCGCGGAACCACATCTGCACACTAATTACCGGAACGTTTTCGTCCACCCTGGGGTCGTACCAGATAAACCCGATCGGCAGGCGCCAATCCTGCACGACATAAAACTCCTGCTTGCCCTTGTACTCCGGAATGGCCTGATCCGGCGCGTAGGTCGCAACCTTGAATTTTCCGCCAAAGATAGTTTCATTAGTTCCCGCCAGCGCGTTCTTCAAAGTGATCTTGAAGGGGAAGAGACCGGTCTGGGTGATAGCTTTCTTTTCGAGTTCGTTCTGATCCAGATCCGGACCCTTGATCGTTACCAGCTCATCGTCGCCCGCTTCCTGTGTGGGCAGTTTGAAACTGACCCAGGCCTTACCGTCCGGCGTCGCCACCTCGAACAACCACTGACTGCCGCCCGGTACCGGCCCGAGAATTTCGAAATAAACCTGCGGCGTCCAAGACCAGGTGTTGTACTTCGGTTCAGCCGCGCTCGGGTTGGGCCAGTGGCGCAGATAGCGTTTGGTGCTGATGGCCACGGTGCGTTTGAGCAGGGTCGGACCTGCCGCGTGAACGGACACGGCCCGAGTAGAAAAAGCGAAGGCCGTACTGGCGAGTGATAAAAGCAGACCGACAGAGATAAGCTGGGGGGTCTTTCTCATGATTGTCTCCCGATTTGAATTCTCAATTGGAAAGAAAGCGTGCCAAGGTGGCGCAAATACTAGCCGCTAGGCAGAATGCAGTCAACGAAAGATTAATCTGCGGAGCGCGGACATCCTGTCCGCCAGCGTGCGTAGCACGCTCAGCCTAAGCCGATCACGTTTCAAACAATGTTCGCGCTTCGCGCTCAGGCCGACAGGATGTCCGCGCTCCGTTTCGGTCGTCGCAAGATTCGGATAGCCTGTCATAAGACAACAATCTAAACTAGCGACATGGCAAAACTCGACCCCGACTTTCGCAAGACCCTCGAGAGCGCATTCAACCAGGCAGTTAATCATCTCGAGAATCTCGATCAAACTTCCGTAGCCGCAACCGCTGATCTCGCTACTCTGCGAGCGCGCATCAACAGGCCGTTGACGAACGCCGGCGTTGCCCCTGAACAAGTCATACAGGAACTAAACGCTGATGTAGCCGGCGGTTTGCTCGGGTCCGCGGGCGGACGTTTCTTCGGCTGGGTGATTGGTGGAGCATTGCCGGCAGCCGTGGGCGCCGATTGGCTCACTTCGGTGTGGCAACAGAATTCCGCGCTCTACGCTTGCTCGCCGGCCGCCGCCGTTGTCGAAGAGACGGTCGGAGTTTGGTTGAAAGAAATTCTCGGCCTGCCGTCACAAGCAAGTTTTGCGTTGGTGACCGGATGTCAGATGGCGCACGTGACTTGTCTGGCGGCCGCGCGGCACGCGTTGCTGAGTCAACGCGGTTGGGATGTTGAATCTCAAGGCATGTTTGGCGCGCCGGCGATCAGAATTCTGTCGAGCACTGAGTGTCATGGTTCATTCGAGCGCGCCGTGCGCCTGCTTGGCTTTGGCCAGTCACAGGTCAAACTTCTGCCGGCGGATGACCAGGGCCGGCTGATCCCCGAAGCTTTGGAAGATGAATTAGAAGAAGACACGGCAGCCCCGACTCTGGTGCTCCTGCAAGCCGGCGACATCAACATCGGCGCTTACGATGAATTTGAGAAGTTGATTCCCATTGCCAAACGTTACGCTGCGTGGGTGCACGTCGATGGCGCGTTTGGTTTATGGGCGGGCGCGAGTCCGCGCTTCCGGCATCTGGTGAAGGGAATTGACGCGGCTGATTCATGGGCCACCGACGGACACAAGTGGCTGAACGTTCCTTTCGACAGTGGGTTTGCGTTCGTGGCTGATATGGAAGCGCATCGAGCTTCGCTTTCGGTTCGCGCGTCGTATCTGACTCACGCTGCCGATGCGCGCGATCAGGTTGATTGGAACCCTGAATGGTCGCGGCGCGCGCGCGGCTTTCCCGCGTATGCGGCGCTGCGCCAATTGGGCCGCGACGGAGTGGCTGAGTGGTGCGCTTTCTTGATCCTGAAACCGATTCCTTGTTTAGCGGCGGGCTATCGCGCGCTGAAGAAGCTCATGATCGTCGTACCGATGAAGTGATCGCGGCAATACTGAAAACGGGCGAAGCCTTCTTTGGCGGCACAACCTGGCGCAGCCGGCGCGCCATGCGGATCAGTGTGACGAACTGGCGCACGACCGATGCCGATGTCGATCGCGTGGTTGAGGCGGTAGCGAGTGTTTTGGGAGTGCGCCGCGAGTCGTAGCCGGCTTCTGACACATCTCTGCCGCTAAGACAACAACTTCGTCAGCGAGTCGGGATGAATATGCCAACCGAGCAGACCTGCCAGTCCCATGATCACTCCGAACACCGTCGGGAACATCGCGAGCATGAAGAGCCAACGCTTCTGCGTCAAAGCCGTCACCGCCATCAGTGAAATTGCCAGCGCCAACATCGCATCCGAAAGATCGAACTGGTCGTCGTGATAGTTGAGTTCGTTATATGTCCGATCGGCTTTGTCCGCGTCAGCTTGCTGGATCTTCTTTTTCTCTGCCTGGTCCTGGGCGATCGCTTCGTAAATCTTGATCTGGGCTTCGAAGAACGGCTTTGCCTGTGGCTGCGCCGCGGCCGCTTGCGCGGTCAATTGGGCGACCGTGGCTTTGGCTACCTCTTCACGAATATTGCGGGCCTGGTACCATGAATAGTTATCGATCTTATCGGCCTGGGCTTGTTGCATGGCCTGGACGATGTTGTCGTCTTTGACTTTGCAAATGCCCATGAACGTCGCCAGCAACGCGACCGAGATAGCGACCCAGGTGTTGAGTTGAGCTTTGGGTTTCTTCACTTCGGCGGCGGTCCCAGCTTTCTTCTTATCGTCGTCTTCTTCAACAAACTGCATTGGATCGGGATCCATATCAGTGCCACTCCTTTTGTATGAGAGTTAGTGCGGCTGTGCCGCTCGATGTGCGGAGAGGCTTCGCCTTTCCGTAAATTCGTCTCGAGAACCGGCGAGGCTCCGCCTCGCATGCCTCTTACGAGGCATAGCCTCAAGAAAAGAAATAGAGAGTCCTACGGAAAGGCAGAGCCTTTCCGCACATCACGCGGCAGAGCCGCGACGCACTCGCTTTACAAGTTTGCGAAAACGGTGCTCCGACCAATCGCCGCACTCACCCCGCACCTTTATTACTGTGCCAAATCTTCTTCTTGGCTGTCTTCTTCCGACGCTTAATGCCGCGACGAGGGGGAAGCTTTTTCGGATCACCCGTGGCTGCCTTCGTCACATTGCCGCCTTCGTCTTCGGCAATCTCTGTGAGAGTCCGTTTGGTGAGTACTGAGTAAGGCTGGGTTTCGGTGATGTCTTCGCCTTCCGTGGCGTATTCATCGCGGTGCTTGATCAAGAGCCATTGCCGATCTCGTGTGCGCACCAGCACGAACGAGCCTTTCAGTTTCTTGCCCAGCACGGTGAATTTTAGTTCGCCTTTCGCCAGCGCCTTCGAAACGTTTTCCGTGTTTTCAGGCGCATAGACGCCATAGTCCCAGACCATCACAGTGCCGCCGCCGTATTCGCCTTCCGGAATCACGCCTTCAAAGTCGGCATAGTCGACCGGGTGATCTTCGACCTGCATGGCCAGGCGTTTCACATCAGGATCCATCGGCGGACCTTTGGGCACGGCCCACGATTTCAAAACGCCGTCGGCCTCCAGACGAAAGTCGTAATGCAATTGGGTCGCGCGATGCTTTTGCACGACAAAGATATTGCCCAGCTCGGAAGTCTTCTTCTCGGGGCCGGGCTCGGGCGTTTTGTTGAAGCGGCGTTTCTTCTTGTAATCGGATAAGGAAGCCATTCGTGTAGTTTCAGGCTTCAGGTTTGAAGTTTCAAGCTGCTGGGAACTCGTGTCAGAAGCCCGACCGTCAGGGAGGGCCCGGTTGCGATCCAGCCCTCCCTGACAGTCGGGCTTCTGACACGCTACTAACTTGCACCCGCCGCGTCGGCTTTCTCTTCGAACAATTCGTTCTGGATTGGATCGAGACCGAGGACTTCACGCACGCGGGCGAAGCTGCGGCGATGAATTGGCGCGGCGCCGAGCTCCTTCAAGAGACGGCAATGCTCCGGCGTGGGATAGCCTTTGTGGGTGGCAAAGTTATAGCCGGGATGCACGGAATCAAATTCAGCCATCAGGGTATCGCGGGTGGTTTTGGCGATGATCGAGGCCGCCGCGATGCTGGCAGAAAGCGTGTCGCCTTTAATGATGCCGCGCTGCGGTGCAGTGCAATAAGGGATGCGGCGCGCGTCTACCAGAATGAAGTCTGGTTGAGATGTCAGGCCTTCAACTGCGCGTCGCATGGCGAGCAAGCCGGCGTGGTAGATATTGAGCGTGTCGATCTCTTCAACTTCGGCCCGGCCCGCGCACCATACGACTGCGTCCTGCTTTATCTGCTGCGCCAGCTCATCGCGCACCGCCATATCGAGAATCTGTTTCGAGTCATTCAAGCGGCGCAGTTTGTAGTTACGCGGCAGGATCACCGCGGCGGCAACTACCGGCCCGGCCAGCGGCGCCATGCCGGCTTCATCAACGCCGGCAATAAAGTTGAAGCCTTGATCCCAGAGCTCAATTTCAAAACGTAAGAGGTTGTGCAGGCGCTGGCCTTCGGCGCGATTCTTACGCCAGCGTTCACGAATCTGTTTGGCCAGATGATGCGCGCCCTGACGGCCGTCGCATTCCAGCGCTTCGACCAAACCTTTGGGAACCGGGCGCGCGCGATCGACGAACCGCTCTTTGAGTTCGGGGATGGATTTGGCGAGCAGGTTATCGAGTGACATTAGTCCGTATCAGAAGCCCGACCGTCAGGGAGGGGCACTTGCGAGAGCGAGCCCTTGCTGACGCGCGGCTTTCTCATGTGGCGCAAGTTGGCAACTTGCGCAACTTAAACCCGCTTGCTACCGCAAGCGGTTCTGTACCTCTCCCCGCAACGCGGCCAGCGATTTCTGATCCAAAACGTAAACGAATGCTGCCGGAGTCGTGCCCAGGGCAATCGTAAATGCAGGTTGGCTTGCCTGGCGCAAACGCGCCAGCATTGCCTGGTTGCTGACGTAGGTGCGGCCGCGCGCGTCAATCAAAAAATCTCCGGGCATAAACTTTTCGAGCTCCGCGGGATCAGACAGCTCAACGCAAACCAGGTCAGCACGATTGACCCGCTGCGCGTAATATGCCGCGAGGCTGGGAATCTCGACAGCCACGCGCGCGTTGGGCCGGGCGCGCTTGGCCATCTCAATCATCGCGTCCCGCATATACGCGTCGTAAAACTCGTCCTGCGGAAAATAGGCGCCAGCCTGTGTCGGGCCGCCGCCCAGCAGGCTCATGTATAGCCGGTAATGCGGCGCGGCATTCAGTGTTGACCAGAAAGCGGAGATGATCACTAGTGAAGCCAGCGCTGAGCGAGTGTAGACTTTCAAGGAGTCATTCTCAAAAATGCGCGCGCAAAATCTTCCCAGACGCCGCGCCGTAAATTGAACGCCAATCGCTGCCGTAATGATAATCGCCGGCAGAACGGAGGTGATGTACCGGGTGAATTTGCCGCCGGGAGTCATGAAGGCAATCGCCCAAAGGGCCAGCCACAGCAGCAGGAAATAGCGGCCGTCTCCGCTCTTGCGTCGGAAGAGCAGTCCCAGACCCAGCCCAAAACTAAACAACGTTAGGATCGGCAGCTTGGTGAAGATCAAAACGAAATAGAAATACCATGGCTCACCATATAGCCAATCCTGGAACCTATGCGGGTAAAGGCCTCCCAGAAATTCATAGCTGTCGTGTCCCATGTTTCGATAGCTGGTGAAATTCGACATGGCCTTCCAGGTTCCCGGCAAAAGGATCGTCGGATTACAAATCAAAAACACGACGCCCATCACGAAAAAGAATTTCAGGAAACGTTTCTTGCCGATGACCCAGCGAGTGGTGGGGATTCTCTGGAACGCGTAATTGTAAGCCACAGTGATCGCGATCATCATCGGCACGTACTTTGAAGCGAGCATGGCGCCGAAGGCGGCGGCCGTGGCCCAATAGAAGCGTTCGGGATTGCGCTCGGGTTGACTCTCGGCGACGCGCTGGCCGCGCAGCCAAAAAAAGTTTGCCAGCATGAAAAAGAAGATCAGGAACGTATCTTCCTTGGCGATGCGATTAAAGCCGATCGCCAGCGGGTCGAACGCCCATAGAGCAGCAGAGATCAGGCCTACTTCCAGACCGAACAACTCCGAGGCCGCCAGAAAGATCAGCACTGCGGTAAAAGCTCCGAAGAGCGCGCCCGGAAGGCGCAGAGAGGTTTCCACCGGAACATTCAGATCGGGATGGCCGGTAACCAGCGAAGTCTGGTTCCATTTCTCGGCTGCGATGACGCTGATCGTCACCAGCGCTTTCATCAGTAAGGGATGCTCGCCATTGGCTGACGTCAGGCCATGCGCGCGGTACTCACTGACGGCGCTAAGCTTATTCAGTTCGTCTTCGCTCAGCCCTTCACTGCTCAGTCCGTTGACCCGGAAACCAAAACCGACAAGCACCAACACGCTGAGTGCGGTGACCAGCAAAATACGACTAACAGAATGGGCGCCGGCTCCAGCGAACAATTCGGGTCTTAGGCCGGCAGTGACGACAGGCAGGGCAGAGAACGACAAATCTTTCGGCTCCTTCAGAACGGGCAAGCTTAACTTTTATCGGGTGAGGGGGCAACTCGTTAACATTTTCGAGCGTTCAGAGTTCAACCCTTAGGTTGCTGATTCCAAAGGCAAGCTAAAGCTTGAACCCTAAACTAGTCAACCCAAGAAAGACGCTTGCAATTACCGCACAGATCAGCGAATATTGGCGCTTGATTTTCAAACCCTGCCCATTCGTGTGCTTGGACGCTTTGAATACGAAGGGCCTTAATCAGCTTTCCAATTATCCAGTGGAGAAATAACCGTTATGGCACCAGAATTACAGATAGAGAATGCTCCCGCTTCCTCGGCGCCGCCGTCGAGGTTGGATCAAAAGCTTCATCAGATTCTCTACAAACCCGAGGCGCGCGCTACGCTTGAGGTCAAGCCTGAACCGGAAGTTCTGCCAGAGCCTCAGTACCCGATTCACCCCGACCCGCAGCCGATGACCAAGTCGGAATACCAGAAGCTGAACGCGATCCGCACCTGGAAGACCTGGGGCTCGCCCTATTTCAAATCGCGCTGGTACAGCCAGGACCTGCGGCCGATCATTCCTTATCTGTTTACAGAGTGGAAGTGCAATCTCGATTGCCACTACTGCTGGTCTTACAACAACAAAGTCAAAGGCATGACGGAAGACACAGCCAAGCGCTCGATCGATTGGCTGCATTCAATTGGTTCGCGCGTGTTGGCGCTGATGGGCGGCGAGCCGCTGCTGCGGCCAAAGTTCATTCACAAGATCGTTAACTACAGCGCGAAGAAAGACATCTTCGTTTACCTGCCGACGAATGGCCGTTTGATGAAGCCGGAAGTGATCGATCGCCTCGGCGACGCCGGCATTGCCACCGTCAACCTCGCTGTCGATTCAGTCAAGGATCGAAAGTCTTTGCCGAAGGCGCTGGATCCAATTCGGCCTTACTTTGAGTATCTGGTGAAGCGGCAACATCACTATGGCTACACGGTGATGTTCAATATCAATATCTGCCGCAACAACATGGACGACGTTAAAGAGTTGACCGAGATCGCGCACGACGCCGGCATCGCCACCGACTATCACATTAACGAGACGCCGATGATGGAGCAGGACCACTTCAAGCATCTGGACGAGAACGTCACCTATCTGACGCCGGATGACTGGACCAAGGTCGACGACCTGCTGGCCTATCTCGACGACAAGCGGCACAACGAGGGCTACAAGATGGTCAACCAGAGCAAGCACATGCAGGAGATGAAGAAACTCATGCGCGGTGCAGTGCCGCCCTGGAAATGCCGCGCGGGTCAGAACTCTCTAATCATTCGCACGGATGGAACCCTGGCGCCGTGCTTCCCGATGTACTCAGCTACGCATGACTGGGGCACGATTGAGAATCCGAAGTTCGACAACGCCCAGTTGGACGAGATGAAGAAGGAGTGTTCGACGCATTGTCTGTCGACCTGCAACTACATCCTCGCCCACTGCTATGACACCAAGCGCGTGTTGAAGTGGGTGGCCAAGCAGGCCATGCACGGCTTCAAGGGAACGAGCGACACGATCCAGTAGCTTTTTGCTCTAACGAAAAGATAAGGCCCACGGCAATCGTCGTGGGCCTTATTCGTATACCGTGTTGCTGAATTTTGAAAGTGGCCCGGGCGTCTCGCGCGTGAGTCACGCGCAGGATGCGCGTGCCACTACTTCGCCGGTCCCCACACCAGCTTTCCGGTCTTGTCGACGTAGCCCCAAAACAAACCGTCTTTCATTAGTGTTTCAACGCGCGCGAGTCCGCCCGAAAATGATAAGGCGTAGGTGAAGTCTCCCTTGATGACTGTCTTGCCTGTTTTGTCTATGAAAAAAGCCTGGTCGCACTTCCTTACGGCGGCCACTCCCTCGCTGAATGGTTCGGCTGAATTGAACACCGCGGGAATGACCATCTTGCCCGTCTTGTCGATATAGCCGTACATCATGCTTGAGCCGGCGCGGTCGCCTGATGTGTTTGCCGGACACCAAACGGTTTCGCCTTTGACCTTGACCGGCGCCAGTCCTTCGCTGAAACCTTCGGCGTCCTCGAACTGTGGCTCGATCGTGAGCTTCCCGATCCGATCCATGAATCCCCACTTGCCTTTGATTGAAATCGGCACCAGGCCTTCGGAAAAAGAATTGCTCTTCGGCCCGTAATCGGTAGGCGTGGGAATCTTTTTTCCGGTTCGATCAAAGTAAGTGACCATGCCGCTTAATAAGACGCCCACCATGCCCTCATGAAATCCCAAAGTCACATCCAACGGCAACTCGAAGAGAATCTTCCCGGTGTGATCTATGAAACCACCATGATCGCGATCGCCATAGTTGATGCCGGCCAGCCCTTCGCTGAAGTCTTCCGCGTGGGTGAACTTCAGAGGGACAACTAGCTTGCCGGTCTTATCGATGTAGCCCCACTTGCCCGGATTCGAAATCACTCCGAGGCTGGGAATTCTTGTCTGTCCGATGTTGACTGCGGCCAGACCTTCGGAAAAATCGTCGACAATATCGAATTGCGGTGTGATGACAACCCGACCGGACGCGTCGACAAAGAGTTTCTTGCCATTCGCTGTTACCAGAGCGAGGCCTTCATGGAAATCATTGGCGCTGTCGAACTGTAGCGGGATAACGATCTTCCCAGTGCGATCGATAAAGCCCCACTTGCCGTCTTTGTCGACGGGAAAAAGTGTCTTCACATTCGGAGATTGCGGCTGAGCGGCCAACAACACTGCGCTTAGGAGCAATGTCAGCAGGATCGTGCTTAGCTGTTTAAGAATTTTCATGGAGGTTTTCAACAGGAGTCTGTGTCAGAAGCCCGCGTGTAAGCAAGCTCGTGTCGGCCGGACATCGGCATCAGACAAACGCCGCCCATTACTTTGTGACGAGTACTTGCGCGGGTGGCCCTCCCGCACGGTCGGGCTTCTGACACACGCAGTGCTTATCCTTGACGCTCCGCGCTTCGGAAATCCTTAACGAACGCCGGCCACGCGTCATACAGATAAAGCGCGAACGGAAGCCACCAAATCAGGTCATTCGTTAAGCATAGGACGATGGTTGACCTGGGCCACGTACTGCTGTAAATCAATCCGGCCAAACCGATGGGGCCGAGCAGCTTGCCGACTAAACCAACGGCAGCCATTAGCCAACCGCGCTCGGGCACACGTGCGACCTCGAGGTAAAGAATTCCGTACAAGCCTACAACCATCCCGAGACAGGCAAATATCTGCGGGTGGTTTGGTGGCGCCAGACCTGCAAAGCGAAAGAGCCATTGCGGATCCCACACCGCGTAAAGACCCCACGCAATGTTATAGATTCCCGCGGCGCAGAAAACAACGCGATGAAATTTTCGCCGGGGGATCATTCTCACCTCAATCTATCATCACGCAGTCAGGTTTTCGTCATAGCTCTCACCATGTCTCACATTCCGACTATTACGGTGCGCCAAAGCGCGAGCGGTACTCGCCCGACGAAATGAATGCCTTGACCATCTCAGCTTTTTGAAGTGACCGCCAAACGAGTTCAGCTTCGTCAGCCAAAACTGGTAACCGTTGTCGTTGGAATCCGGGGCGTCAGTTGGGTTACGTCGCAGGTATCCAAAGTACTGCAGCAGCACGAACGACGGACTGAATTCGGCTTGTTTTACCGAATTCGAATCGGCGACCGAACGCAGCGCCGCGATGCGGCCTGCTGTATCGCCGGCGCCAAATGCAGTTAATGCCGACTGTTTCTCGGTCGCCGTTGGGTTCACGCCGGCGGAATTGAAGAGCGCGGTAACGAACTGATCAGCGGTAGCTGCCGCGGCGTAGGCCGTGGTAAATGCTGATGACGTCACGATCTGGTTAGCATAATTCTGTTTGTTCAATTCAAGTTTCTGCTCAAAACCAGCTTGGCCTACAACGACGCCATCGCCTACTTGCCGCGCGTCGTGGATGAATTGGAAGTAGTCTACGCGGGTGCCGGCGTCCGCAGACTTCCTGCCAAATGCTGCGCGTTGCACGCGAATGACAAAGCCGCCCGTTTCCTGAAACTCAATCGAGAGGAAAAAGGCTGCCGACGTGTTGATTCGCTTCACCGCGATGCGAAATCTATCGACAAGCAATTCACAAAACGGCCACCAGTGTTAACAGATTTTTTGTTCGCGTGTTTTCGTGGGTCGCTCCTGGTAAGCTGAAAGAAAACCACAAACCGAAATAGGACGCTACCAACTTTTGGAGAAGTCCTGGTTATGCTGTCTTCCTCCCATCAATTACTTCAGGCGTGATCCGGTAAATCGCAATATCAACTGCCCGGCCCCACGTATCGAGTTGAGTTGAGCTAATCGCCGGAGACAGGGAAGGATTGCGCTCGGTGATGAGTTTCATGGCCCGCTGCATCTGTTCGCTTTTGGTTATTTGTTCAGCCGTGCCAATAACCATTACGCTGCGCCAATGGGTGCTGTCTGTTATTTCTTCAACCTGCAAACAGACTTGCGGGTTTGCTTCGATGAACTGTGTTTTCATTCCTTCGGTCGTGAAGAAATAAAGTTCCTTGCCGTCATAGGCATAATTCATCGGCAAGACGTACGGGCGTCCATCACGCGCACAGCCCAGATGGCCAAAGCTTTCGCGTTGCAGCAGCGCGTGCATCTCCGCGGGCGCCATGTCTTCAATTTTTAGCATTTGATCATTCCCCTTAGCGATTTCATGAATGCCAACAGCGCGATTGGAGAGAGAAACAACCACGTAGTGGTTCAATGTTTATAGACAGCAGCGAGAGATAAGCCCTCACTCCTTTAGGAGTGAAATGTGCCGAGCGATCCGAGTTACGCGGAACATATTAAACTCCTGACGGAGTTTCGGCCAATTCTCTCGCACCTGGATCTATTAACATCGAACTCCTGACGGAGTTTCTCCTTAAACCGTCAAACCCTTCGGCGCCAGCGGCAGCGAACGCAGACGAGTTCGCGTAGCGCTGAAGATCGCATTGCCAACGGCAGGGGCCAGGCCGACGATCGGTGTTTCGCCGGCGCCCGCCGACGGAATGTCTTTGCGATCGACCAGCACGACTTCGATTGTTGGCATATCTATGAAACGTGGAACGCGGTAGCTGGAAAATTTTGGGTTGAGTATCTTGCCGTTCTCGAATTGAATCGATTCGAACATTGCTCCGCCAATCGCCTGTGCGATCGAGCCTTCGATCTGGTTCTTTAGATGAACCGGATTGACAACCGCGCCGCAATCGAAGGCTTCGATCACGCGCACGATCTTAACCTTCGCGGTCTGTTTGTCTGCGTCTTTGCCGGAAGGTTTCTCGATCGCAATCTCCGCGCAGGTAGCGACGTATCCGTTCTTTTCAAATCCGCAAGAGATACCGAATCCATGACCCGCCGTGGGTTTTGTCTGGCCCCAGCCGAACGTCTTCGCCACTGCCTCCAGCACGGCGCGCATGCGTTCGTCCTTGATGTTCTTCAGACGAAATGCCAACGGATCCATGTTCACTGAGTGCGCCAGCTCATCGATGTGCGTTTCGCGGGCAAAGTGATTTGCCGTCGCCGCCAGCCCGCGATACGAGCCCTGACGCAAGGGCGAGTTCGAAGGATGGAACTGAATGTCATTATTCGGAATGTCGTATTTGATTTGAATTCCTGAAGCGCCCGAGTTGTAGTTGTGAAACTCCCACGCCGTGATCGCACCGTCCGCCTTAACTCCGCTCTTGATGTCGATTACTCCGGCCGGTCGAAAATAAGCCCAGGTAAATCCTTCTTCGCGAGTCCACACGAGCTTGACCGGTTTGCCGGCCGCTCGCGCCAAACGCGCAGCCTCGATCGCGCACTCGCCGGTGTGTTTGCCGCCGTAACCGGAACCAGTGTCGGGAACGATCACCCGAATTTTATCTTCAGAAAGGTGAAATGCTTCAGCGAGTTCACCGCGGACACCAAACGGTCTTTGCGTGCCAGTCCAGACCGTCAGCTTGTCGTCCTTCCATTCCGCGACCGCGGCCCGCGGCTCGAGCGGAGCATGCGCGATGTACGCAACTGTGTAAGTTTGTTCCAGCTTCTTGTCAGCCGCTGCTAAGCCATCAGTAATCGAACGCTGCGGGCGCGAACCGCCGCCGCCACCTTCGCCACCCCCACGTCTGTCGGTCGTTGGCTTACGCAGAACATCGACCAGTTCGGCGTTCGAAGGCTGACCCGGTGACTTCCAGTCAACGGCAATTACATTCACGGCCCGGGTAGCAGTTTGCTGATCGGGAGCAACTACGCCAATAAAGTTGCCGTCGTGCACAACCTTAACGCCGGGCATTGCTTCGGCGGCCTTGCTGTCGGAAGAAACCAGTGCGGCATTGAAAGTCGCCGGGCGCACAATCTTTCCGTAAAGCATGCCTTCCCGTTTGATATCAGAAGTGTACTTGTGCCGGCCGGTCACGAAATCCCAGGCGTCGACTTTGGTGACCGAGGTGCCGGCGATCGTCCAGTCTTTCGGCTGCGTCGTAGCGATGTTTTCCGGGATGACCTTGACCAGCTTCCTACCCTTGGCAACTTCCGCTAAGGAAAGCGATTTTGATTTGTCGTGATTGACGAAACGCGCGTCGACGATTTTCACCGAAGCCGGCTCGACACTTAATTGCTGTGCGGCCAGATCGATAAGCACTTCGCGCGCGGCTGCGGCGGCCTTGCGGAGTTGTGGCGCCATCGTTGGCGTGGTACGGCTGCCGAAGGTACCCATGTCGAAAGGCACCAGATCGGTGTCGCCCATTACCAAATGGATCGTCGCAAAGGGAACATGCAGTTCTTCGGCGACGGCTTGGGCCAGAGAAGTGCGAATGTTCTGGCCCATCTCAACCTTGCCGGTAAAGACGGTCACGCCGCCGTCTTCGTCGATGTGAATCCAGGCCCCGATATCGTTCGGTAGCTGGTTGCCCGAGCCGCCGCGTCCGGACTCGCCCTGGCCACGCTGCTGAGCAAGTGCGCGACTGAGCGGAACAATAAAAATAATTCCTGCCCCGAAAGCTTTGATGAAGTCGCGGCGATCGAACTCAAACTTATACCCCGGTTTCTCAAACAGCTCGTACCGCTCAGTCTCAATAACGTTAGTCTGGTCGTGCGCGTCATTCATTTCAAGTTCTCCGTTCAGTCATCGCTTCTCTCCGTGTTCTCCGTGCCTCCGTGGTGAATTTTCGGTTTTATCGCCACGGAGGCACGGAGGACACGGAGAAAAGAAAATACTTCATACCGAACCTTTTGCCATGCCGGAAGCAATCTCGATCGCGTTGACGATTCGCTGGTAGGTGCCGCAGCGGCAGATGTTGCCGTTCATGCCACTAATAATTTCATCCCGGTTAGGTCGCGGGTTTTTCGCGAGCAGTGCCGCGCCGCTCATGATCATTCCGGAGGTGCAGTACGCACATTGCATCGCGTCAGCTTTGATGAAGGCTTCCTGGAGCGTGTGCAACTGTCCATCCTTTTCAAGACCTTCGATGGTAGTGATCTGTTTGCTGGAGACGCGGCCGACTTGCGTGATGCACGAACGTGTCGGCTGGCCATCGAGCAGGACGGTGCACGCCCCGCATTGTCCCTCGCCGCAGCCATACTTGCTTCCCGTCAGGTTGAGATCGTTACGCAGCACGCTGAGCAGACTCACAGCCGAATCCACATCCGTGGTCATCTTCTTTCCGTTGACGTTGAGCGTGGTGACTCTGGCCATAGGGACCTCCCGTATTTCGACTTTCGCGAACCCTAATCGATTGGAAGGGTAAGTATAACTCCGCCTTTGCGGGTTTGGGAAAATGGTGATTAAATCCGGGCACCCCCATGGACATAGACTTCGAACTGTTCGGAGAAATTACCAATGCCGAGACGATCGCGATTGGTCCCTCGATTCGAGAGTTGCGAGAGTTGCGAGCACGTTTTGGACATGGACGTTGGCGCAAGCGAAAAGGAGTTGCCAACGTTCGGCTTCGTAATGGTACGATACGGCTTGCCGAAGTGCATTGGTACGAAGCTCACGGGATTGGTAAAGTAAGAATGAAAATCAAACGATATTTGGATTGAAGCTATGGACACCGAAAGCTCACAGCCGCGTTTCGCAGTTTGCGTCAATAACACAGCCTATCCTGATGATCTGAAAATAAGGACCATCTATCAGGTTCTTCCCGATGAGTCGGCGGGGAGAAGCGATTACATCAGAGTTGTAGATGAAACGGGCGAAGACTATCTATATCCGCAGGAACTCTTTGTGCTCATTGACGTTCCTCTTGAAGCGAGGAAAGCGCTGATACAAACACCAACCCATTCCTGAGGAATGAATCCCAAACTGAATGTGGTCCTTGCCATTGCAACCATCTTGGGTGGAATTGCCGCAATTTGGTTCTTCTGGGACAAAATCCGCCCCTTTATCTTTGGACAAGCCAAGCCACCAGCCAAGAAAGTCATTAACGGACCCGACGCTCAACGCTCTTCTGAATCGGACTCATTGGCGAAAGTCGAGAAACTAATGCCAAATCTTCTGGCAGAAATGCGAGCCGACTTAGCGGACAATCCACTCTGTCGTGAATTCATCTTGCTGGAAAGAGGTTGGATCTACAATCATCAAGGGAACACGTTGGTATATTACTTCGATGATCATCCGAAACTTAAGAACGAAATCAGAATTCTGGAAAACCATGGATTGGTGAAAGACATTAAGTACAAGAAGGTAGCTCGTTATGTCTTGGGGGAAGAGTTCGTTGAATACCTGCTCAGAACTTAGTCTTGCTAATAAGTCCAAATTTGAAGCGGAGCCACCATGAAACCAAATCGCATCTACAATCTAACAGCCGCCGTTCTCTTCCTACTACTGTCAACATTCGTCTCGTCTGCGCAAGGCACGGCGCAGATGGCCCCGCAGCAGCGCGAGCTCGCTGACTACATCAAGAGTCACTACACCAAGCGCGAGGTCATGATTCCAATGCGCGACGGCGTCAAGCTCTTTGCTTCGATCTACGAACCGAAAGACACGAAGCAAAAGTACCCGATCATGTTCGACCGCACGTGCTACAGCGTCGCACCTTACGGCCTGGACAAATTTCGCACGTCGCTTGGGCCCGATGATTTGTTTGCCCGCGAAGGCTACATCTTCGTTTACGAGGACGTGCGCGGACGTTACATGAGCGAAGGCGAGTTCGAAGATGTGCGGCCCTACACTCCGAACAAGAAGGGAAACCAGATTGACGAAACCAGCGACACTTACGACACGGTCGACTGGTTGATCAAGAACGTTCCGAATAACAACGGGCGCGTCGGTGTCTGGGGGATTTCATATCCCGGGTTTTACACCTCGATGGCCGGCATCGATGGTCATCCGGCCGTCAAGGCCATCTCGCCGCAGGCGCCCGTCTCTGACTGGTTTCACGGAGACGACATGCATCACAACGGCGCGTTGTTTCTGGCTCAGAACTACAGCTTCTTTACCGGATTCGGTCAGCCTCGTCCGGCGCCGACCGCGAACAACGATTATTTGAAGCGATTCAACTTTGGCACCCAGGATGGCTACAAATTTTATCTAGAGATGGGAGGCCTGAAAAATTCCGGAGACCTTTACGAGCAAAAGCTGGGTATGCGCATAAAATTCTGGGACCAGATGATGCAGCATCCCAACTATGATCAGTTTTGGAAAGAGCGCAATGTGTTTCCGAATCTGAAGAACATTCATGCCGCGGTAATGACTGTCGGCGGCTGGTACGACAATGAAGATCTGTTCGGCGCGCTGGGCGTCTATCAAAATATCGAAAAGCAGAATCCGGGAATTTTCAATGTACTGGTGATGGGTCCGTGGTTTCACGGCGGCTGGGCGCGATCGGACGGTGACTGGTTGGGCACAGCTTACTTCGGCAGCAAGACCGGCGTGTACTACCGGGAAACTTTTGAGTTGCCTTTCTTCAATCACTTCTTGAAAGACAAAGGAGACATCTCTCAGATTAAGGAACTGAATGTATTCGACACCGGCGCAAATCAGTGGATTGGCGACTGGTCGCCAGCCACTTCCACTGACATGTCGCTTTATCTGCAACGCGGAGGCAAGCTTTCATTTGCTGAGCAGCCAACGCTCGCGAAGGAGAAGCCTTATGACGAGTACGTCAGCGATCCGATGATTCCCGTGCCTTACACGCAGAAGATCACGCTCAACTATCCGCGCGATTTCATGACCGAAGATCAACGGTTCGCTGCGTCCAGACCGGACGTGCTGGTCTATCAAACTGATCCGCTGGTTACAGATGTGACCGTCGCAGGTCCCATCAAACCGGAGCTTATCGTTTCTTCGAGCGGCACGGATTCGGATTTCGTCGTCAAACTAATCGACGTCTTTCCCGACGATTATCAGTATCCGGAAACTGGAAACAAATTGGCCAACGGTCAGCCCGAAAGAGTTAAGCCGCCCGACTCTTCCGCGTCATGCGTGTTTGCGCCCGGTGGTTATCAAATGCTGCTGCGTGGTGAACCTTTCCCCGCGCGCTTCCGCAACAGCTTTGAAAAGCCCATGCCCCTGCGGCCCAACGCGCCGACAAAGATTTCTTACGTGATGCCCGGCATCGTGCACACGTTTAAGAAAGGCCACCGCATCATGGTGCAAATTCAGAGCACCTGGTTTCCGCTGGTCGCGCGCAACCCGCAAAAGTTCATGCCGAACTATAAGCTGGGCACCGGCGCTGATTTTCAGAAAGCGACTGAGCGCGTTTATCACTCGGCCGCGTATGCCTCGCGCGTAGTGTTGCCGGTGTGGAAGCGGTAGGGAGTATGGAGTGCGGTGACTTGTCACTGCTTTGAATTTAGGACGTCAAATACAAAGCTGCGACAAGTCGCAGCACTCCAAAAAGGCGTAGACTTATCATATATCGTTAACCAATCATCTTCTAAGGAGAATTCCGTGCGTAATCTTCGCCTACTAATACGGAGCTTTGCTCTCATCATCATTCTCGCTTTCGCCACCTTCAACGTTACCGCGCAGACTCAGCTCTCTGCCGATCTGACAGAGAAGATTGACAAGGTTGCTACCGACGCTTTGGCCAAAACGGGCGTGCCCAGCGCGTCGATTGCCATCGTGAAAGATGGGCAAATCGTCTATGTCAAAGCTTATGGCGACGCGCGTCTCGATCCGAAGACTCCAGCCACGCCACAGATGCGTTACAGCATCGGCTCGATCAGCAAACAGTTCACGGCGGCTGCGATTCTCCTCTTGCAGGAGCAGGGCAAGCTTTCACTCGATGACAAGGTCGCGAAGTTCATTCCCAACCTCACGCGTGCAAACGAAGTTACCATTCGCCAACTGCTCTCGCACACGTCCGGATATCAGGACTACTGGCCCCAGGATTATGTAATGCCCATGATGCTGCAACCGGTCACGGCGCAGAAGATCCTGGACATGTGGGCGCGCAAGCCGCTGGATTTCGAGCCGGGCACGAAGTGGCAGTACAGCAACACGAACTATGTTATCGCCGGAGTCATTATCGAGAAGGTCGCCCGCATGCCGCTCCTTCAATTCTTACAGGAGAAGGTTTTCACGCCACTGGGAATGACGAGCGTGAGCGATACCGATCAGGCCAAACTTGGCGACACGGATCCAGCCGGCTATTTGCGTTATGCGCTGGGACCGCTGCGTCCGGCTCCGAAAGAAGGCCCGGGTTGGTTGTTCGCAGCGGGAGAGTTGGCGATGCCGGCACAGGATCTCGCGAAGTGGGACATCTCGATTATGGATCAGAAGCTAATGAAGCCGGCTTCGTATCGCGAGTTTGCCACTGATACGTTACTCAAAAATGGCTTGAGCACGCACTACGGTTTGGGCGTTGATGTGAGTTCGCAGGCCGGCCATCGCGCGCTGTCACACGGCGGCGAGGTGTCCGGCTTCACCGCCCAGAACACCGTCTTCCCTGACGACCGCGCAGCGATAGTTGTGCTCACTAATCAGGACGCAGTCAGCGCCTCCAGCGCAATCGCCGGCGGCATCGCCCCGCTCTTATTCGCCACGAGCGATCCGGCCACACCCGCGAAGCTGGAGCAGGCGAAGAAAATTTTCGATGGACTGCAGCACGGCACGATCGATCGTTCGCTCTTCACCGATAACGCGAACAGCTATTTCAGCGAGCAGGCGTTGAAAGATTTTGCCACCGGCCTCGGACCTTTGGGCAAGCCTCAGTCGTTCGTGCAGGCGTCTCAGGGTCTGCGTGGAGGCATGACGCTGCGAGTGTATATCATCAGATTTTCCCAGAAGACACTGCGGGCGTGGACGTATGAGATGCCGGACGGGAAGTTGGAGCAGTATCAGATTGCGGCGCAGAACTGAGTGGGGTCGGGGGGTTATTGGGGCAGTAGCCCGACCGTGAGGGAGGGCTTTGTTTTCAGTCACCATTCGCTAATCGGCGTTAACGTCTCATCCTCCCAAACTTCCCCATGTTTGCGGGCAAGATCATTTCTGATCTTTTCCAATGCGGCAATCAAGTTGTTGACACTGGTATAGAGATCTCTAAGTGCTTTCTCCGTGAATTTGTTTTGGTCGACGACAAGAGGATCTTGCATAACGGTCATGAACTCACTCCGCATAAGATTCCACAATGGCGCCACCATCTTACTGTCATCCAGTTCACCTTGAGCATTGACGATGTGTTGTGACAAGAGCTTCTGCCTTTCCGTATCAGTCATAGTGCCAAAAAGGGACTGCAGCAATTGATCTCTATTTGGAAAATCAGCGCGAGCTGCGATTGTACGTCTAATCTGAGTAAGCGACTCTTCGGACATCGATCGAGAATAAACGTTCTGGAAAAAGTTACTCAGTCGAATCGACTTCGCAAGTTGAGCAACCTGATAACCTAGATCATTTACGAGCTTATCGTGACCTTCCATCTTGGATCTGATCTCCGGATAAGATTCAAGAAACTGCATTTGGTTGGGAGATAGAGCATTGGCGCGCACGTAGAAGCAGGAAATGGTCCCAAGCTCGGAGGATCGATAGTCCCAACGGAGTGAGAGATTATTCAATCGTTCCCGCTCTGGCTCGAGTTTGGCAAGAAAAGGGCGGATCACGAAATTCAGCCATGTGTGAGCAACTTTTTGGTTCGGATACGTCTCGCGACTGCGCAAGAAATCGAGGTAATGATGAGGAGCCGGTTTGGAATGACCACCAACTCGATGGAAGTAGACCCTTCTGAAAATATCCTGATGGGGAGCTAGCGGACTATCGCCGACATCAATGACAATGACGACTTTACCGCTCGGAATTGAAGTCGAACGGTTCGGCTCAACTTCGTGTACGCGAAAATCCTGTAGAGGATATTCCAAGAGATTGGGAATTATCTGTTCCAACCATTCACGCGTCGACTGACGACCTTTTATTACACTTGGAACTCCATCAATCCTGCCGTCGTCCTCGACCCCTAGCACGAGATGGCCGCCGTGTGAATTAGCCATCGCCGAGAGTGCTTTCGCGAGACTCTCGCGAAACTCTTTATCATCCTTCACGAGGCGACCGCTTTTTCGCTCAAACTGATCGTGCTCACTCGGAAATGAGAGCACTTCCGACTCTGTCCAGCGTTCCTTCTTCATAGTACTCCGTCGATGTGCAGATTAAGTCTGATGGGAGCGAATGCTTCGTCAAAGTCTTGCGGGATCATGAGCGTGACTATAACAAAGGGAGAGCCAGCCGAGGCTATTACATCGCTTGCCGTTGGTGCGAAGGACTCTGAGCCCTCCCTCACGGTCGGGCTACTGCCCGTTACTCCACTGCCAACTCCGGCACGTGCTCATCTTCTTCTCGATCAGGATGCCGACGACCTCCATGAGTGACGCGAGTGGATGCGACTCGTCTTCACCGACTTCATCAATCAGGGTATCGAGCAGGCTGACGAGTTGTTGGTATTCACTTTCGGTGTGCGCCACGAATAACGTTCGAGACAAAGGAGTCCAGGCCGCCGCCGTCTTATTAACGTCAGGGTTTTCCATTTACTTATTTCAAAGGCCTCCCGCGCGGTTTCATTTCTGGACGTGGGAAACGGGATATGTGCCGATCAAAATCTCTTCTTCCCAAAGGTTCTCAAGCAGAAAGGTTTGCAGCGTCTCACAGTAAGCAAGCAGGTCCGTCCGCTCGGACTGCCGACTCCAGTCGAGAGGAAAATCGCTATAGACCACGCTCACGCGATCATCTATGACTTCATTGTTGCGGGAAAGGTAATAACCGCCAACATTCTCGTTGACGGTGCAGCCTCCGCGTAGTTGCGTGAATTCATCGATGAGCCAGGATAGAGTGTCTTGATACGCAGGCTCGTAACGAATCGGGACGTAAACTTCAACGCGAGTCTTTGGTGCGAAGCTGAGCAAGGCGCTTCTTTCTCCATTCAGAAATGTTCTTCAACCGGCGGCGGAATTCTGCGTCCGAGACTTCCGCTTTAGCGGGCTTCTTCGTGGCTGCGGCTTGAGGCACGACTTGATATTTATTCTTCATGGTTGAACTCTGCCCTAATTATGAGCGAAGACCGCGTTCACATCAAGAGTTGGCTGCCTTGATGGGGTCGCCATGGCGATCCGCCTCGTAACTCGCCTGAGGGGCTGCCTTGTATCACGGTTTGCGTGTGACTGTCGATGTGATAAATCTTGCAATTAAGGGCGGGGCAGAGGCTCATATTACTCACCCCGTATTGCACGCGAACTGACGCCTTCCCTCACGGTCGGGCTACTGCCCCGATCCACTCGGTCGTTGGCGCGAGCGTTCTGTACTGCTACAGCCGGCCGATTAAGCCTCAATTCTGTGACGAACGTGACAGAGCCGCGCCAAAAAACTTCTTCTCAATGACAAACCGATGACAATAGAAATCCCTCCTTCCTTAGAATATTCGCGTGATCGACCAACTGGTGATCGTTAACTTGCGACACGAGGCTCGGGCGAAGATGCCGCTCGTCCTTAACGGCCTCGAGTGGCAAACCTGTCTGCGCAGAATTCTGTTTCTAAATCGATTCGAGAACAGCGCGCTGATCGAAGCCGCCGAAGACTCGGTTTCGGGAAGCGTCGAGGTCTATCGCGGCAGAGAAGCATATGGGTTTTTGCTCGAGGTGATCTGCGGTCTGAATTCTCCGCTCCTCGGTGAGACGGCAGTGATGGGCCAGTTTAGAGAGTTCTGTTCGCACGCAAGATTTCCCAACACGCCATGGGGCTGGTTCCTGCGCCAACTCGCTGCCAATGTTCTCGTCGACGCCAAGAGCGTGCGCCGCGATCATCTGCAGGGAATCGGCAGCCAGTCTTACGGCAGCCTCGTGCGACAACACGTCAAGGGCATGTCGACGGTTGCGGTCCTGGGCGCCGGCAAGTTGGCGCGCGAGATTCTGCCCTGGTTGATTGGCAAAACGAGTGCACGCTTGTTCTATCGCAACTGGCAGCACGCGAAAGATCTTTTGAATGAATATCCCGAGCTGCAACTCGATCAATACTCAAACGGCGATGCGGGTTGGCAGCAAGAGGAAACGGGATTGGTGATCGCGGCTCCGTTAAAAGCCGCCGAGGTTGAGAGCTGGGTGCGCTCGCAGAGTTCGACTTTTTCAAAGTGTCTGGATCTTCGCGGCGACGCGGCGACTGATCCGATCACGCTGCCCATCCCGGTGATCAAGTTGTCCGAACTTTTCGACGCGCTGCGCACCGAGCGGCAAAGATTGGAAGGCCGGGTCGAAACAGCGCGAAGCCAAATCAAACAGTTGGTGCAGCGTCAGGCCCACCAAGCCCAGTTCCGGCCGTTTGGATGGGAAGACTTATGCGCGTGACGATCGCGTCGCGTCGCAGCGACCTCGCACGCATCCAGGCCTACCAGGTTGGTGAAGCGCTCAAGACCGCGCACCCGCAGATCGAAATCGACTATTCATTTCACGAATCCCTCGGAGATCGAAATCAAAACGATCCGCTCTGGCAGATGCCGGAAAAGGGAGTTTTCACGCAGGACTTTCGTGAAGGTCTTGAGCGCGGCGACTTTGATTTGGTCGTCCACTCCTGGAAAGATCTGGCGATCGAAGAGAATGCGGAAACCGAGATCGCCGCGACCTTGCCACGCGCAGACGCCCGCGATGTCTTGTTAGTGAGCGAAGATCGCTGGCGAGAAGTCGAGCGTGCTGGAGTCATTACCATCCTCACCTCATCGCCACGGCGCAGCTACAATCTCGAATCGTTTTTGCGCGAGGCTTTGCCGGCCACGATGCGCGAGCTGAATTTCACGAACGTGCGCGGCAACGTGCCGACGCGCGTGCGTAAGCTTCTCGAATTGGACGTCGATGGATTGATCGTAGCCAAGGCTGCTCTCGATCGTTTGCTGGAAGCGCAGCAGAGTGAATTCACGGCGACCCGGGACGAATTGCGGCGAGGTTTGTCACAGTGCCGTTGGATGGTCCTGCCTTTGCGCGAGAATCCGGCAGCGCCGGCACAGGGAGCCCTGGCAATTGAAATTTTGCGTCGCCGCAACGATGTCCGCGAGCTGCTGGCACCGCTCAATTGCGCAGAAACGTTCGCTGTGGTTATCCGGGAACGCGAGATTCTAAGGGGCCATGGCGGCGGCTGTCATCAGAAGATCGGCGCCAGCGTTCTGCAACGTCCGTTTGGCGAGATCACTTTTCTGCGAGGCTTGACCGATGATGGGCAGGTCCTCAATAGCTGCACACTGCATTCGTCACGCCCACGACCGTCGAAGATTTCCAAAGAGAAATTGTGGCCGATTAGTTCGTCCGACTCGGATTGGTTCGAACGAGAAGCGATTTCGATGAAACCCGCTGACGGCGCGTTGGCGCTCTGGATTGCCAAAGCGGATGCTTTGCCGGATGATTGGCGCCCCGGTGGAGGACAGATCGTTTGGGCCAGCGGAGTGCAGACCTGGAAGAGACTGGCGCAACGTGGGGTGTGGGTGAACGGCTCGGCGGAAAGTTTGGGCGAGCAGGAGCCGCACAATATTGACACGCTGGCCGGCAAGGATCTGAAGTGGCTTAAGCTGACCCACGCGGTTGGGTATGATGAAGGCACGATGCCGGTGCTTCAGACGTATCGGCTCGTGCCAAAGGATGGTCATCTGAATCTTCAGGGCAAGACCTATTTCTTTTGGAAGAGTGGCTCGAGCTTTGAGCATGCGCTGTCGCTCAATCCCTGGATAAAGTCGATGACGCACTTCTGCGGTCCGGGCAACACTCGGCAGATCTTAGAGAAGCATGGAATGCAGCCCCATATATTTCTTGATCATGCGCAGTGGTTAAAGGAGATGGCGGTATGACTAAGCAAGACCCGGTCGCATCCACCACCCCACGCGGGCTGCTCGCGTGGGGACCCCGGTCCGCTCCCGGTTCTGACTCCGCGCAATGGTTGAAGGAGATCTCTTTGTGATGAAGCGACTGATGCGTCTCAGAGGTTCGCCACACCTGCGCGACTTGTGCGCCGAGACTGAGTTCAACCGCGCGCAGTTGATTCAACCGTTCTTCGTAGTTGAAGGACTCACGCAGGCAGAACCGATCGCCGGACTGCGCGGCAACGTTCGCCATAACGTCGCGTCGGCTTTGAAGCAGATCGAAAGCGATCTGAAAGATGGCGTCACACAGTTTCTGCTTTTTCCCGTACCCGCAGAGAAGAAGGACGGCAACTTCGCTCATCAACTAACACGCGAAACCATTGCTGAGATTCGCCGGCAGTTCGGTAACAGTTTGTGTCTGTGGGTTGACACGTGTCTCTGCTCGTACACAACGCACGGACATTGCGCGGTGATGAATGACAAGGGGATTAATCTTTCGGCGACGCTCGATGAGTTGGCAAACTCTGCGGTCGCTTTTGCGGAAGCCGGCGCGGATGGCATCAGTCCGAGTGACATGATGGATGGACGGGTGGCTCGGATCCGCACGGCGCTGGACGAAAAGGGTTTCGATCTGGTTCCGATCATGAGTTACAGCACTAAGTTCGCGAGCAACTTCTACGGTCCCTTTCGAAACGCTGCTGACTCAGCGCCACAGTTCGGCGATCGACGTCATTACCAGCTCGACGTGCGGCACAGAACTGATGCCATCAACGCAAGCGTTCGTTGCGCTGAAGAAGGCGCGGACCTGCTGATGGTCAAACCGGGAATGACTTCGATAGACTTGATCGGACCCATCAAAGAACAAACCGGGCGTTTGGTTGGCGCTTATCAAGTGAGCGGGGAATACGCCGGCTTGGCATTATTGGCTGAGCAAGACCTGATCAAGTTCGATGAAGCTCTATTGGAAACATGGCACGTATTCAAACGCGCGGGCGCGCAGTACATCATTACTTATGGCGCGCGTTATGCGCAGCGATTAGGCATCGGAAGGTGATTTTTGGAGGGCGGGGCAGTAGCCCGACCGTGAGGGAGGGCTCCGCTTGTTTGGGTGAGGAGCCCTCCCTCACGGTCGGGCTACTGCCCCGTAATCCAGCTTGCACGATGAAATAAGATGGCCTCTGAACAAACAGCAGTAGCTACCGAAGATCTCTCTCGCGAATACTTTGATCGCGCCCTGCGTGTCTCGCCCGGGGGCGTGCACAGTCCGGTGCGCGCCTTCAAAGGAGTTGGTGGCACGCCCATTTTCTTTCGCAGCGCGCAGGGCGGGACGATGACCTCGGTCGACGGGCGTGAGTACATCGACTTCTGCCAGAGCTTTGGTCCGCTGATGCTGGGCCATCGCGATCCGGAAGTCGCCGCAGCGGTCGAGGAAGCTGTCGCGACGGCCTGGAGCTTTGGCGCGTGCGAACCGTATTCGCTTGAGTTGGCGGAATGGATCACCTCACGACAGCCATGGATCGAGATGCTGCGGTTTGTGTCATCGGGAACCGAAGCGGTGATGAGTGCCCTGCGTGTAGCGCGTGCTGCGACCGGACGCAACTTGATTCTGAAGTTCGAGGGTTGTTATCACGGTCATTCGGATTCTTTGCTGGTCAAAGCCGGAAGCGGTTTGGCTGGCGCGGCCGCGAGCTCCAGTGCCGGCGTCTCCGAGAGTGTGGCCAGCGAAACCCTGGTGGCGCCGCTTGATGATGAAGATGCAGTGCGCAAAATCTTTGCTGAACATGGCAAAGACATTGCCGCCGTTATTTTGGAACCCTTGCCCGCCAATTATGGGTTGTTGATTCAGCGCCGAGAGTTCATTGAAGAGACGGTCAAGATCGCTCGCGAGCAGGGTGCTCTGGTGATTTTTGATGAAGTGATTTCCGGATTTCGCGTGGCGCTGGGCGGGATGGCGGAAGTGCTAGGCATGCGTCCCGATCTGGTGACCTATGGCAAAGTGATCGGCGGCGGATTTCCGGTGGCCTGTTATGGCGGCAGAAGAGATTTGATGGAGTTAGTTGCGCCGGCAGGGCCTGTTTATCAGGCGGGAACGTTAAGCGCAAACCCGGTGGGAATGCGAGCGGGTCTGGCGACGCTTCAGAAGATTGAGCGAGTCGGCGCCTATGCATTACTGGAAGGGAGAACACGCGGCTTCTGTGATCAGCTGAACAACGAGCTGCAACACCGCGGTTTGCCGTTTCAGTTGGCGCGAACTGCGTCGATCTTTTGGCTGCATGCACGGACAGATGATGTGATCCGGCGCATCGATCAGATTCCGCCAGAGCACTCAAACGCTTTCGCAAAAGTGTTTCATGGCGCGTTGTCGCGAGGTGTTTATCTCGCGCCCAGCGGTTTCGAAGTAAGTTTCATGTCGCTGGCGCATGGCGACGAGTTGCTGGAAAGGGCGGGCCAGGCGATCCTCGCCGCAGTTCAAACGTCTTCGTAAAAACTGCCTCTTCCTTTGGGAGAGGGCTGGGGTGAGGGATTTAGGGCCGTATGCTCACGCCCCTCTCCCTAACCCTCTCCCAGAGGGAGAGGGGACAGGAAATCAATTGAACACTGGAACCAAACGCAATCGAATCGTGATCGCCCTGGTCGGACTGTGGGTCGTCTTCACGGTGACGCTGGCCGGCTGGTGGTTGGTATTTGGTCTGCGCCAACTGGATCTGCTGAACCGTCTGAAGCTCGAAGGCGCTACGGACTTTCATCGTCACTATCAGATGCTCTTGTGGGAAGGCGGCATCCTGATTTTGTCTTTGATCGGCGGCGGCCTGGCGCTGTTCTACTATGCGCGGCGGGAACAGAGGCGTCACGCGCAGGTGGAAGAGTTCTTTGCCGCGTTCACGCATGATGCCAGGACCGCCCTGGCGAGTCTGCGCCTGCAAGCCGAAAGCCTGCGCGAGGATTTTGCGAACGCCGAGCCCAGCCCGCTGCTGGATCGTTTATTGAGCGACACGCTGCGGTTGCAGCTACAGTTGGAGAATTCGCTTTTTTTGGTGAATCTGACGCGGGGTGCTTTCTTTCTTGAACCGATCAGTTTGCGCGACCGGGTGGACACGTTGCGGCACCACTGGCCTAACTTGCTGATCACGCAAAGTGGCGATGGAGTAATCATGGCTGATGCTCGGGCGCTGGAGAGCGTGTTGACTAATCTGGTCCAGAATTCCGTCACGCACGGCCAGGCTACCGAGGTTGAGGTGACCGTAAAGCGCAGCGACAACGGGCGCTTGATCGTGCGCGTTAGTGACAATGGCCATGGCTTTCACGGCGATCTCAACCGGCTGGGCAAGTTATTCGTGAGGCATACGCGCGGCAGTGGCAGCGGCGTTGGGCTCTATATCGTCCGCCAACTGGTGAAGCGAATGAACGGCACGATCAGTTTTGCCGATGCGAGCACGAGTGGGTTTGTGGCTGAGATAGATTTTCCGAACGCCGGGACTTCGGATTCAATTCGGGCAGGGCAAGCCAGTTATGAAGCGACTGTTGCTGGTCGAAGATGATCGCTCGTTGGGCGCGACGTTGCACGAACGACTGCTGCGCGAGCCGTACGACGTCGCCTGGGTCGAAACTAAACAACGGGCGCTAAAGAAACTGGACGAGGGCCTTTGGGATCTGATCATTCTCGATATCGGCTTGCCCGACGGATCGGGTTTCGAGTTGGCGCGTCATATTAAGGAGAGCACTTCGGTGCCGATCATGTTCATGACTGCGCTGAGCACCGCGGAACATCGTTTGGAAGGGTTCGAAATTGGCGCCGAGGAATTTGTCCCCAAGCCGTTTCACTTGCGTGAACTACTGCTGCGCGTCAAGCACGTGCTCGAGCGTCATCCAGTGCGCCATCGAATCTCGTGCAACGGCCGAGTAATTGAACTGGAGAACCGGGCGATTGTGCAGCCCGACGGACGGCGAGAACATCCGGCTGCGCGCGATTTTGATTTGCTGCAGCTACTCGTCACCAGTAGTCCGGGCGTGATTAGCCGCAACCAGATTCTGGACGTGCTTTGGGGAGAGGACAAGTTTCTGAATCAACGCACGATCGACAACATGATCGTGCGCCTGCGTCAATCGCTGGGTGATACGAATAGTTCGTTCATCCGTTCGGTGCGCGGCGTGGGGTATCAATGGTGTGGCGATGGTGAGTAGGTAGATTTCCTCTCCCTTTGGGAGAGGGTCTGAGACGGGAATCTTACTTTGAATCGAATGTTGTTCTGGTAAACACGACGAATGATTAAGAGATACTTTGCGCTAAGCTTCGCACCCTCTAACCTTGCCCCTCTCCCAAAAGGAGAGGCGAATTAGTGAAATCGAAATGAATTCATCCGCAGTCACAGAACAAATCGGCAATGCGCGTTTCCAAAACGCGCTGGCCCGGCGCGCGCAAACTACGCCGCCGATTTGGCTAATGCGTCAGGCGGGCCGTTATCACAAACACTATCAAACGCTGCGGCAGAAATATTCGTTCATGGATTTATGTAAGCGACCTGAGCTTGCGGCGGAAGTTGCCCTGGGTCCGGTGCTGGACTTTGATTTTGACGCGGCGATTCTGTTCAGTGATTTGCTTTTTCCGCTCGAAGCGCTGGGCATGGGATTGGAATACACCGATCGAGGACCGCAGCTTGGTTGGAATCTTGACGAGAAAACTCTTTCACGACTGCGTTCGATCGAAGATGCATGGCCGCATCTGCTCTTTCAGGGGGAGGCGATGCGCGCGACGCGTGAACGTCTTCCATCCGATCGCAGTCTGATTGGATTTGTCGGCGGACCCTGGACGCTGTTTGTTTATGCCGTCGAGGGTTCTCACAAGGGCTCGTTGGCTGAATCGAAAAAGCTGTTGTCGTTGTTTCCACGATTCTGCGAAGCGATCGTGCCGCTGCTGGCGCGGAACATCGAACTGCAATTAGAAAGCGGTGCAGAAGTAGTAATGATCTTTGATACGGCGGCGGGTGAATTATCACCTGACATCTTCCAAGCTGAAGTCGTGCGGCAACTCCAAACGCTGACCGCGAAGGATGCGTCACGCATAGGTTATTACTCCAACGGCACTCAGTCCGCTCACTTGCGTGATCCGCTTTTCACTGATGGTCGATTGGCTGGAGTAGGAGTTGATTCCGGTTGGGATTTGAGCGAGGCCTTCGATGTCTTCCCAAACGGTTTTGTTCAGGGCAACTTCGATCAAGCTTTGTTGTTGTGTGACAGGAACGAACTGAAGCAGCATCTGATTCGCTATCTCGAACCCCTGGCGAATCAAACAAGGCCGGGTTGGATTTGCGGTTTGGGTCACGGCGTTTTGCCGGGTACGCCGGAAGACAACGTTAGGCTCTTTGTGGACACAGTTCGAGAGGTAATGCAGTGACTGATCTTTTCGCCAAGTACGACGTCCCGGCGCCGCGCTACACCAGTTATCCAACCGTTCCTTTCTGGAGCGATTCGCCCAATCCGGACCAATGGCTGAACGCGATCAGGACAGCGTGCGATGACGAGACCTCCAGTTGGTCACTTTATTTTCATCTCCCGTTCTGTGAAACGCTCTGCACCTTTTGTGCCTGCAACACGGTCATCACACACGATCACGGACGCGAGGAAACATACACAAAGCTGCTTCACAAGGAATGGCAACTCTATCGCGGACAGGTTCCTGAACTGCAACGCCGGCCGTTGCGGCAGTTGGAGCTGGGCGGCGGCAGTCCGACGTTCTTCTCGCCCGACAACTTGAAACGAATCCTCGAGCCGATTCTTGCGGACGTTCAGGTTGATCAGGAACAGTTCCGAGCTTCAGTCGAAGTCGATCCGCGGCGCACGACCCGTGAGCAATTGGTAGCGCTTCACTCGCTCGGCTTTAATCGGATTTCACTCGGCGTGCAGGATTTCGATCCGGTGGTGCAAAAGCTGGTCAATCGCGAACAGCCGTTGGAACAGACGAGGAATGTTACCGACATTGCGCGCGAGTTGGGCTACAACTCGGTCAACTATGATTTGATTTATGGCTTGCCGCGACAGACGCCGGAGAGTTTCAGGCAGACCGTGGAACAGACCGTCGAGTTGAGACCTGACTGTATCGCGGTGTACAGTTTCGCGCGCGTTCCCTGGATCAAACCGGCCCAGCGTAGTTACAAAGATGAGGATTTGCCGGTGGCAGGAGAGAAGCGCGCGTTGTATGAAATCGCGCGGAACCTTTTGGCGTATGCCGGTTACGTCGAGATCGGAATGGATCACTTTGCGCTGCCCGACGATGGCCTGGCTTTCGCGCAACGCAACGGAACTCTGCATCGGAATTTTATGGGTTACACGGAATTGCGCACGCAGGTACTGATGGGACTCGGGGTCAGCGCTATCTCAGAAACGCCCACTTGCTTTCATCAAAACGAAAAGGCCTTTCCGGTGTATGAGCGACGGGTGCAGCAGGGCGAAGTCCCCACTCTTCGTGGACACTTGCTGTCCGAAGAGGATCGCCGCCTGCGCGAACAGATTCTTACTTTCATGACTCGCTTCGAAGTTGAGTTACAGCCAGAACAGTCACTGGACGCGACAATCTTCCTCGATTCACTGGTAAGAGATGGCTTGGTTGAAGTGCGCGACCAAATGCTGATCCTTACAGATCGGGGACGACCATTTCTGCGGAACGCCTGCATGTTCTTTGATCGGCGTCTGCGTCAGCAGCAGGAACGACCGAGAATCTTCTCTCAGGCGCTATGATCTTTTTTCCGTCGTGGAAAATTAACGAGATTGCCGTGAGACGTGGATGGAAGCAGAAAAGCGTCCACGAAATCACACGAAGTCACACGAAAGAAAGCGCGTGCTTCGTGTGAATTCGTGGATTGTCTTACCTCCACAGAATAAATTACGCCCCTCCCGATTAGTCTTCGGTCGAATATGCAAGTCAAAGTTGTCGGCGCAGGTTTCTCGGGATTGGTGACTGCCTACTATCTCGTCAAAGAGGGTTTCAAAGTTCAGGTTGTCGAAAGGAACTCACGTCCGGGAGGTTTGATTCAAACCATTCAAACCGCAGACGGACCGGTGGAAACCGCGGCCAACGGCATTCGCAATTCGGTGAGACTGGACGCCCTGTGCGCGGACATCGCGGTGACGCTGCAGGCAACTCGACGTGAAGCGCGCGCGCGATTCATCTTTCGTGGACAACCGAAACGGTTTCCGCTCAGCGGCACTGAGGTGATGAAGCTCGGGTTCAGATTTGCCGCGAGCGCAACCAGTCTGCGGCCCCGACCGCTTGAAACGATTGTCGATTGGGGACGACGCGTGGTCGGCGTCGGGGCGACTGACTTCTTCCTGGCCCCAGCGCTGAGCGGGATTTATGCCGGAGATCCTGAGAAGCTCAGCGCTCGTCTGGTTTTTGGTCGGGCAGTTTTGCCGGCTCATCTGGCGACGACTCGACCTCTGCGACCAAAGATTCGCGGCACGGTCGCGCCGTCGCGCGGAATGCAGCAACTCATAGACGGGCTGCATGAATATCTCGAGCACGTCGGCGTGGAATTTGTTTTTGATCATCAGGCGCGGCTAAGGCCGGGAGAGCCGGCGGTTGTTTGTACCTCGGCGCGAGGAGCGGCGGAGTGTCTGACGGAGGTGGCGCCGCAACTAAGCGAGAGCTTGCGACAAATCGAAATGATGCCGGTACTGACGGCGACGTGTCAGTACGAACCTGCGGCGGCAAGACTGAAGGGCTATGGTTGCTTGTTTCCGCGCGGCGAAGGTTTTCGCGCGCGCGGAGTCCTGTTCAATGAATATATCTTTGCCGGACGCGGCCCGGCGCATTCTGAGACCTGGATTTTCGGGGGCGCGCTCGATCCCGACATAGTTCAATTAGGTGATTCCAATCTCGTAAAACTGATCGCCGGCGAACGCGAACGGCTGTACGGTCGCCATGACGAACCGATCGGAATTCACCTGACTAACTGGCCCGAGGCGCTGCCGCACTATTCAATCGATCTGGAACGCATATTGACGCAGTTGCCGGCGCCGCCGGCTCAGGTAGCCCTGGTCGGAAACTATCTGGGACGAATCGGTCTGGCCAAGCTGATTGAGCGGGCCGCTTTCGTCGCCAGGCAGTTCCGAGGGAGTAGCGCGACCGGGAGAGAAGGTTCCGCTTGAAACGAATCGGCGTCCTCTTGATAAATCTTGGAACACCTGACGCGCCGACGCCCGCGGCCGTGGGTCGTTACCTGCGCGAATTCCTGATGGATGGTTTCGTGATCGACGTGCCCAAGCCTCTGCGCTGGTTTCTAGTCAACGTCATGATCGTTCCCCACCGCAAAATACAAACCGCCAAAGCCTATCAAAAAGTTCAGTTGCCTGAAGGGTCGCCGCTGCTGGTTTACACGCGAGAGTTGGCCGAGCAGGTCGCGGCACGTCTATCGGCCGATGATCGTTACGTGGTTGAATACGCGATGCGTTACGGCAATCCTTCGATTGCTTCAGCTCTGTCAAATCTGCATTCACAGAACCCATCGCGAATTATCGTCCTGCCGCTTTACCCGCAATACGCTGAATCGAGTTATGAAACGGCCGTGGTTGAAACGAAAAGAGTGGCGCAGGAACTTGGGTGGGCTGATCGTTTGTCCTTCATCCCGCCGTTTTATGATCGGCCTGAGTTCATCTCGGGTTGCGCGCGCCGGATAGCGGAGGCTCACGAAAAGCCGCCGGTCGATCACGTCGTGTTTAGCTTTCACAGTTTGCCGGAACGCCATCTCAGGCGATTGGATGAGACGCAGCAACACTGCCTGGTTGAGTCCGGCTGTTGCGATCAGGTCAGCGCAGTTAATCACAAGTGTTATCGGGCGCAGTGTATCTTCACGGCGCGAGCGATCGCTGCAGAGTTGGGATTGAACCGCGACGACTACACAGTGTCGTTTCAATCTCGGCTCGGCAGAGCGAAATGGATCGGACCGACCACCGAAGTTGTACTGCGCGATTTGGCCCGACGTGGTGTCAAGCAAATCGCCGTGTCTTGTCCGTCGTTCGTGGCTGATTGTCTGGAAACTCTGGAAGAGATGGGCATTCGCGGCCGGCAGACTTTTATCGACGCCGGCGGCGAAGAACTGTCTTTGGTGCCGTCGCTTAACGCGGATCCCGCCTGGGTCGAGACAGTTGCAAAGTGGATCCGCGAAATTGCGGAGTAGACCAAGCGTGCGTTTGCCCGGCACTTCGGCGGTAACGATCAAGACGACTTTTCAACGTGCGCCGATCTCAATCCCGTACTGTCGCGTGTAAAACTCGCGGTAGGCGCCGCTGCGAGCACCCTCGACCCACTCAACGTTAGTCTGGTACCACTCGATCGTTTTTCGCAATCCGCTTTCCCACGTTTCGCGCGGGAACCAGCCCAACTCAGTTTCGACGCGCGTCGAATCGATCGCATAACGACGGTCATGACCGGGTCGATCCTTCACGAAGCGAATCAGCGAGTGCGGTTTCTTCAGCAAATCCAGCACGGTTTTCGCTACGTCCAGGTTGCGTTGTTCGTTCCTGGCTCCAATATTGTAGGTTGCACCGGGGACGCCTTTTTCCGCCGCCAGTAGAATTGCACGACAGTGATCTTCAACATAGATCCAATCACGCACATTCAGACCATCGCCATAAACCGGAATAGGTTCGTCGTTCATTGCGTTCGCCAGCATGAGCGGAAGAAACTTTTCGGGAAACTGTCGTGGGCCATAATTGTTTCCGGACCGCGTAATGACGGTATCGAGTCCGAAGGTGTGATGGGCAGCGCGCACGAAGTGCTCGGCCGCGGCCTTTGACGCGGCATAAGGACTGTTGGGATTAAATGGAGACTCTTCGGTGAAGAGCGCGTCGGCAGTCTCAGGCAGGCTGCCCAGTACTTCGTCGGTCGAAACCTGAACAAAACGACGAACTCCGCGCTCGCGCGCGGCATCGAGCAGCACCTGCGTGCCGAGCACGTTGGTGTGAAGGAATTTCTGCGCCGAAGCGATGCTGCGATCGACATGGGATTCGGCGGCGAAATTAATCAGGACATCCGTTCCTTCAGCGAGGGCGCTCACCACGGCGTCGCGATTACAGATGTCACCCTGAACAAATCGATGACGGGCCGGGCTAAGACTCTTCAGATTATCAGGGTTTCCGGCGTAGGTTAAAGCGTCAAAGTTTGTTACTTCGCAAGCAGGATTCTCATCCAGGAGCAATTGTAAGAAGCCTGAACCAATGAATCCTGCGCCACCGGTGACGAAATACGTCCGCATTCGCCATCGCCCTCCCCATCCTTAAGTTAAGTCTACTCACAACCAGAACGTGGCGGTCATCGAACAGCGGGAGTATGTCTAAGTTGCTCCTGGACTGGATGCCTTACAATAGCGCTTCTAATTCGCTTCCCAGGCTAACTCATGCCTGCTACCGGCGTGATTCAGATCGCGCGCCTGGGCCTCCTGCTTAGCCAGTTCAAGATCGTGGTTGACCATTAATTCTACGAGTCCATCAAACGTGACTTTTGGTTTCCACCCTAGTTGACTTCGCGCTTTACCGGCATCTCCCACCAACAAATCAACTTCCGCGGGGCGAAAGTAACGGGGATCTATTTCAACGAATTCCTGCCAGTCCAAGTCGAGATAAGAGAATGCTTTTTCGAGAAACTCGCGCACTGAATGCGTCTCGCCGGTGGCGATCACATAGTCGTCGGGATGATCAACTTGCATCATCATCCACATCGCTTCGACGTAGTCGCGCGCATAACCCCAGTCGCGCCGCGCGTCGAGGTTGCCCATATAGAGTTTTTTCTGGAGGCCCAGCTTTATGCGCGTTGCCGCGCGCGTAATTTTGCGTGAAACGAAAGTCTCCCCACGGCGCTCTGATTCGTGATTAAAGAGAATTCCGTTGCAGGTGTACAGACCGTACGACTCGCGATAATTAACGGTAATATAATAAGCGTAAGCTTTGGCGCATGCATATGGAGAGCGTGGATAGAATGGAGTTGTTTCGGTTTGCGGCGTTTCCACAGCCTTCCCGTAAACTTCTGACGATGACGCCTGATAGAACTTTGGCCGCATTCCGGTTTCACGTATCGCCTCAAGAAAACGGACTGCTCCCAGACCGGTCACTTCACCGGTGTACTCAGGTATGTCAAAGCTGACCCTTACATGAGATTGCGCGCCCAGATTATAAATTTCGTCCGGCTGCACCTGGTGCAGAATTGTGTTGAGCGAACTCGAGTCGTTTAGATCACCATAAACCAAACGCAAGCGCGTGCCCTTTTCGTGCGGATCTTGATAGAGATGATCAATACGGTCAGTGTTGAAGGAAGATGAGCGGCGAATGATGCCGTAGACGTTGTATTGTTGCTTAAGCAGCAACTCAGTAAGGAACGAGCCGTCCTGTCCAGTGATTCCTGAAATTAGAGCTGTCTTGGCCACTTCGAATTTGATCGGTCCTTCCTTAGTAGTTGCAGATAACTAGTAAGTGTCTCAATATTGTCGAGTGATTTACCAGATCGTCAAGCGCGAGAGCACTTCAAGGACGCAAGAGTCTTGGTAAGATACCCGACCCCTTAATGTCGGGCAAGCCGCGAGTGATGACTATCCGGTCCGGACGAAGGTTGCGTTGGAATTCAGCGAACCAACAGAGTAAGAGAAACGCGGGGGGCCAGGACCCACTTTGAACGTCTCATTTCCTTTCAAACGAGTGACCATTACCGGCGGATCCGGGTTTCTCGGCTGTTTCGTGACCGAGAAAGTGAAAGCCTATGACGGCGTCGAAGTTTTTGTGCCGCGCCGCCGTGATTACAATCTGATCGAAAAAAACGACATCGTGCGAATGCTCAACGACTCCCAGCCTGATCTCGTGATCCATCTGGCCGGGGAAGTCGGAGGTATCGGTCATAACCAGAAGAACCCGGGAAAGTTGTTTTACGAGAACCTCATGATGGGCGTGCAACTCATCGAACAGTCGCGTTTGCACGGAGTAAGGAAGTTTGTGGCCACCGGAACGGTTTGCGCGTATCCGAAATCCACTCCGGTTCCTTTCAAAGAAGACGATCTCTGGCGCGGATACCCGGAAGAAACGAACGCGCCTTATGGATTGGCAAAGAAGATGATGCTGGTCCAATCTCAATCGTATCGTCAGCAGTATGGATTTAATTCGATCTTCTTGTTGGTGGCGAACCTATACGGACCAGGTGACAACTTTGATTTGGAAAAGTCGCATGTCATACCCGCTTTGATCCGAAAATGTGTTCAGGCGCGTAGGAGCGGCGCCGCCAGCATGGAGGTTTGGGGTTCCGGAAACACTTCGCGTGATTTCCTTTACGTTGAAGATTGCGCGGACGGCATTGTCACCGCTGCAGCGCGTTATGACGAGAGCGATCCGGTAAACCTGGGCAATGGCCGCGAAGTCGTAATCAAAGACCTGGTTGAAACGATTAAGCGCTTGACTGGTTTCGGTGGTGAGATTATCTGGCAGTCGAATAAACCGGATGGGCAGCCGCGACGCCAGCTCGATACTAGAAGAGCCCTCAAGAAGTTCGGCTTTCAGGCGCAAACGACCCTGGAGGAGGGTCTAAGAAAGACGATCGATTGGTACATCAACAACCCGGAAACCGACGATGTGAGTTAGGATCCCGGGACACCCTCCACACGCTATCTGAAAAAGCTGCCACTATCGAATGCGAGGACCGTCTGATCGTTGAGCCGGACGGGGTCGATAACTCGACCGCAATGGCGACCGAAACCGCTGAGTCAACCAACAAGTCCGTGGGTATGGTGCTGGCGGAACAACCTCAAATGTGATCGTCGTCAAGTAGAGTCCACAACGACAGGAATCCGCACCTCCGTCCGCCTCCAGCAGAGCGGGGGAAATCTTCCTTTTCGCCTTAAGACCCTTTGGAAACGCGGCAATCCACTTAAGACATTCGTTAGGTGGTTCCTATTGACAACGACTTTCTCGTACGGTAGAGTCTCGTCCGTACTGAGTGGGAAAAAGCCTCGTTGTTATGCGCCTAGTTCGGCGTTGGCGGCTTTGTTTGGAGCAAAGGGTTACGAGCATTAAGAATGATTTTCGCTTCGTTGCCTCCTTACGGCATAGATGGTCCAGGTTGCACTTCATCTCGTACTAGGTTAATAGACGGGTGTTAGGCCGAGGCCCAAATACATCCGAACGCAATGGTTTGTCCAGATTTCTGCTCGGTGGCTCTAAAGTGTGTGCGCCCTCTCGGGCCCAGAGAACGGCCCAACTTGACGCTGGGGTTAGTCTAACGACGAGGTTCCGGGGGGGTTGGCAGTTTGCTGAACGTGGGCGGGATTTTCGAAAAGAGGGGATGTTGTTGGTCAAAACTGCTTAAGCACGACTGATTTTGTGACGAGTAGGGGCCCGACCTGGCAGTGCATCGGTTTAGATAAGAGGCTCCATAAAGACTGAATGCTGCCTTGCGAGAGAGGCTTCCCTCACGGGTACCGAGTAACATCGCCTGCACGTTTTGATTGCAGGCCGTTATGCTCAGGGCGAAGTGTGAGCTACACTGTGCCCAACCTCAGGTGGCGTGCGATTGTCCGGCTCTCCGACTACTGGAAAACGCCCAGCACCAGGACGCATCTCGCGCTATGAATAATCTGATGACTTGAGTCGCGATCTGTTTTCGGTGGCCTGAGTTACAGGGGGTGCGATGAGACTTACGATACTTATGAAAACTATTTTCACTTCGCTCGACACGACTGCACGGTCGCAGTCTTTTCGGCCGAAGTCATTTCTGATCCCAAACACCATGTTAGGTTTGGCTGTGATTCTGAGCGCGGGCTTATGCACGAAGGTGTTAGCGCAAGAGAACTCGCAAGTCACGGCGACTTCGCAGATTGCTGCTTCAAAGACATCGTCCGATGATGCGCGCTACCGAATCGGCGCCGGGGACGTGCTGGGTATTATTGTAAGAAAGTCGCCGGAGCTTTCCATGGAGGCTGTCCGAGTAGATCAGCGAGGAATGATCCGCATCCCAATGATCGACGAAGCCGTGCCCGCCGCCTGCAAAACCGAAAGCGAACTCGCCGACAACATCTCGACATTATATCGGCAATACAAGAACAATCCCAACGTCGCGGTGTTTGTCCGCGATTTTCAGTCACGTCCCGTGGCTGTAATCGGCGCGGTTAACGCGCCAGGACAGTTCCGGCTGCAAAGGCAGGTTCGTCTACTCGAGCTTTTGAGCTTTGCCGGCGGCCCTTCCCCGCTCGCGGGGCGCATCATTAACGTCATTCATACGGGTGGCCCGATCATTTGCCAAAAGGATCCTTCCGAAGTTGAGGCTACTTCCGCTGGTCAGGGTCTGGGAATCATCCAGCTGAACGATACGCTTAAGGGCAAGGAGGGCGCTAATCCGTTCGTCCAGCCTGGCGATATCATACAGCTTCCGGAAGCAGATCAGGTGTATGTCATTGGCCACGTTGTTCAGCCCCGGGTGATCGCCCTAAAGGACAAGGCCATTACTGTTTCATGGGCGATCGCGATGGCCGGGGGAGCATCGCGCGATGGTAGGACAAGTCGTGTTCGCATCATCAGGGAAATCCCGAGCGGTGGAAAGCAGGAGATCTTTGTTGATTTGGGAGCAATCCAAAAGCAAAAGGCCATAGACATAGCTCTGGTTCCCAATGACATAGTTGAGGTAGGATCCTCCACTGGCAAGACGATTCTCGGTATCTTGCAGGGCGCGGTGCCAACAGCGATCACGCAAGGTGCAGTTCGAATAATTCCCTGAGTTCTGATAACCGGAAGCCTCCTGCTAATAGGATAGCCGCCGGTCTCATACAAAGCTTAAACAAACCGAACGCAAATGAACGAATTAAGACAGCTATCCAGCCCGGGCATTATCGCCCCCAAGAACGAGGAGATTAGCCCCGAAAGGACGAATGGTGGCGACCCTTCGGCGCGATCGCACGTCAACTATGAGTATGATCGCATAGATGAGCAGGGCGTACACCTGCTGGATTACTGGCGAATCTTACGCAAGCATGTTTGGCTTATTATCGGTATCTCGGTGATCATACCGACGCTCGTAGCAATCTATCTCATCAGAAAGCCTGACATATACGCAGCTCAGGCGCGCATCCAGGTCGACCTTGAGAACGCGAATCCGTTGCTTGGAGGCATGTCCAAAGGCGGTTCCGTGATCCTGAATAGCGAGAGTAACGATCCCGCCTATTTCAATACGCAGCTCCAGATCCTGATTGGGCCCGGGTTGTTGCGCAGAGTCGCAAAGAATCTGGATCTGGAACACAACCAGGACTTTCTGCGGGATTATCCGTCCAAGGACAAGTCCCTTTGGTCAAACATTCAGACCAGACTTGGGCTTAACTCGAAGATCGACTCCAAGCATTCGGGATCTGATACGCTTCCGATTACTTCTTCTTCTTCTTCTTCCTCGACGGCGGCGCAAGACCTCGAGGAGGCTGAACGCCTTTCGGAGTATGTTGACGACCTTCAGGAAACATTAGGGGTTGAACCGGTAAAGGAGACCCGGCTTACCGTTCGCGAGACCCGTCTAATCGACATTAGCTACAGGCTTACGGACGCTCGATTGGCGGCAAAGATTGTCAACGCCATCGCGGATACTTTCGTAGATCAAAACCGGGAGAAAAAGAACGAGACGAGCAACACCACCGGTAGCTATCTTGAGAAGCGCATTGCCGAGTTGCAATCCGCCAATAGAAGCAAAGAGGAGCAACTCCTCAATTACGCCAAGAGCCATCAAATCCTTTCACTGGATGCTACTCAGAACACGGTTGTGGACAGGCTGGTGGGCTTAAACAAACAGCTTCTGGTGGCAGAGAACGAACGGAAGCTGGCTGAATCCGCCTACAGGGCCAGCCTTCAGCCCGGGGCAGCCGAGGCTCTGGCGGAAGGAGGAATCTCTGAAAGAGAGGTTCCTTCGGCTACCAAAGTTACTACCGATGCGCAGCTGAAGCTGGCTGAACTTAAACAGAAGCGGGCAGAGTTGCTGGTGGAAAACACTGAGAAATGGCCCGCCGTTAAAGAAATAGACAAACAGATTGCGGCCATCGAAAAGGTGATGAGCGACGCGCGGACTCGCGCCACTTCGGTCGTGACCACTAATCTTGCTACCCGGTACCGCCAGGCCCTGGCCACCGAGGAATCGCTGCGCAAGGCCTACGACCAGCAACGCGCCGAAACACTGACGCAGAACGAAGCCGCGGTGAACTATCGCATTATCCAGCAGGAGATCGAAACCAATAAGAGCCTTCTGGATGGGTTGCTGCAACGCACGAAGGAGAACGACGTTGTGATGGCCGGCACGCCGAATAATATCCGCGTCGTCGATTACGCGATCGCCCAGAAAAAACCGGTTGCGCCCCGGCGATCTTTGATTGTTGGGTTATCCCTGCTGCTATCGTTGGGGTGCGGCATCGGATTAGCATTCCTGATCGAGTATCTGGATGATAGTGTGCGCTCGACGGAAGATATCGAGAATTTCCTTCATCTCCCGTCGGTCGCAGTTATTCCGCAAATGGACAAGGCAAAAACGAAGCGCTTATTTGCCCCGACTAAGAATGCTTTGCTATCGCACAATGGTAACAACGCGAAACAGGAAGTATTGTTAACCGATATCGAAAAGCACTCTCCGTTGGCTGAGGCTTACCGTCACCTGCGCACCTCTATATTGTTATCGACTGCCGGCAGGCCTCCCAGGACGTTGCTGATTACGTCAAGCTTGCCTTCCGAAGGAAAAACCACGACTGCGATTAATACCGCTATAAGTCTGGCCCAGACCGGAGCTAAAGTACTAATTATTGATGCAGACATGCGCCGGCCCCGCCTCCACTCCATCTTCAATCTCAAGAATGGTCATGGCTTGAGTTCTCTGCTATCGAGCGAGGTTTCCGAGGCCGAAGTCTCTTCGGCTGTCCAGCACGACGAGGTTTCCGATTTATTCATCCTAACGGCCGGACCTTTGCCGCCGAATCCAGCGGAACTGCTTGGTTCACAACAGATGGTAAAACTCATCAGCACCGTGACTCCGAACTTCACCCACATCATTATCGATTCTCCTCCCATTGCGGCATTTACTGATGGCGTCTTGATTGCGACTATGGTCGACGGCGTGCTATTGGTCGTTCATAGCGGGAAGAGTTCGCGCAAGATTGTTGCCCGCGCTCGTAAGCTGTTGGTGGACGTCGGCGCCCGCATAATCGGTGTGGTACTGAATAAGGTAGAGGCGGCCGGATCGAACTCGTACTATTATTACAGCGGTTACTATCAGCATTATCAGTCCGGGGCGGAAGGCTCTGACGGGGGTCGGGAAGTCGGTGCGTCAGGCGCGTCAAGTTCCTGAATAGAGTCGCCGTATTAGCCTGACAATTGAGTTTTCCTGCAAAACCTCGCGTTTCGGTTACCCAACGATATATACAAATCTGTTCGGATCCTGGAGCGAAAATGTCAGCCAGATCAAGAGTTCTCGTAACAGGTGCAGGTGGGTTTATTGGCCATCATCTTACGACCTTTCTGAAAGACCAGGGCTACTGGGTCAGGGGTGTCGATATTAAGCGTCCCGAATACGGCTCGACGGATGCGGATGAATTCGAGTTGCTTGACCTGCGCCACGAGAAGACCTGTCTGGAAGCTACCAGAGGTGTCGACGAGGTGTACGCTTTGGCCGCCGACATGGGTGGCATGGGTTTCATTTCGTGTCATCACGCGGAGATCTTGCATAACAATTCTCTTATTAATATTCATACGCTGGATGCTGCCCGCCAAAATGGAGTTAAGCGTTACCTCTACACTTCATCAGCTTGTGTTTATCCCGAATTCAAGCAAATGGAAGCTGATGTTATTCCTCTCAAAGAGGAAGATGCTTATCCAGCCCAACCTCAAGATGCTTATGGATGGGAGAAGTTAATTGCCGAGCGGTTGTGTATCCATTATCGAGAGGAATACGCCATTGAAACTCGGATCGTACGCTTTCATAATATCTTCGGCCCGTTGGGGACCTGGGATGGTGGGCGCGAGAAAGCCCCGGCCGCAATGTGCCGCAAGATCGCAATAGCTAAACTAACGGGTAATCATGAAATCGAAATTTGGGGTGATGGCGAGCAGACCCGTTCGTTCTGTTACATTGACGACTGCGTTACGGGCATCCATAAACTAATGCGATCTGACCACTATGAGCCGCTCAACCTGGGTCAGGATCGCATGGTTACAATTAATGAATTGGCAGACATGGTTGCCGGCATAGCCGGGATTACTATTGTCAAGAAACATATCCCTGGCCCACAGGGCGTACGTGGACGTAATTCCGATAATACCAGGCTGCGCCAAGTGCTCGAGTGGGAGCCGGAACTTTCACTAGAGGACGGACTGTCGCGCACCTATGCGTGGATTGAGGGACAAGTGCAACCGCCGGCAACGGAACCGTCGATAGCCGCCTACGGTCTTCCAGAAGAAATCACTGCTGCCTAGATATAAGTGTCTCGTGCAAGTTGGAGTGGGATGACTATGAAACCCTATCAGACATGAAACAACTTGTTCTTATCTACAGTCTCCTCCTGTTGGTTCCGGTGGTGGCGCGCGCTCAGCAAAATGTCTTTGTCCCAGATTGCCAGGGCGTAAACGACACCGCGAAGTTGACTGCGCTTATCTCGCTGATCGGCCCCTCACAGGGAGCGATTAAGATCCCGTATAAGTTGAATGGTTCCGGCCGTTGTGTCGTTGATTCCCTAACGGTTCCGGCGAATATTACACTCGACTTTTCGGAGGGCAGTGGAGTCGGCGTTTCCACGAAACAAACGCTCACTATCCTGGGCCCAATGATGGCGCCGCCAAAGCAAATTTTCTACAACGCTCTCCCGGGGCAGGGAACAGTGTCGTTCTCAAGGAGCAAAACAGTCTCGACCTTCTATCCTCAATGGTGGGGTGGCACACCAGATGACCGAACAGACAATACAGCCGCGGTGCTAAGCACGCTTGCTGCCGCTGACACGGCGGGCGGAGGGACGGTTGACTTTCTGGCTACGTCATCTCAGTGGGTGATCACAAGTCCGCTGGTGATCGGCACCTACAATCATCCCGTCAAGACGATCCTCAGAAACAACTTAACCTCGACATCCTCGATCACGGTCGGCATGGGATCGCAATTGGTGGGCGCTGTGCAGGGGCCGTACGGCCCGATCCTTGCTTACACCGGAAGCGGAAACTTCATCGTCATGGCTGGATATGACGGAGCACACCCAGCATTGAACGACGAAGACGACCGCAACAGTCGGTTGGAGAATTTCTACATCCAAGGAACGTATCTTGGTAAAGGGCTAGGCGGCTCAACGACCCAGAAATTGATTGTGTTAAGCGACGGGTTCAGCCACGGGACGCTGGCGAATCTTTACCTTCGCAATGCCGCGTTAGGCATGTATGGCTATTCAAGCGCTCAGTCTATCGACAAAAACCTTTTTCTAAACGTCGCGTTTCGCAACCCACTTCGGCAGGCAGTTTACCTGGAAGCGATTGGAACAAGCGCCCAAACCGGCTTTGTCGAGATGAATACGTTTATCAACCTGGTTCTTCGTAATGACGACAGCGCTTATCCTACTTTTCAGTTGAAGGGCAGCCCTTCAGGTGGCCGGACTCCCAGAGTGATTGGTGCGATGACTTTCATCAATATAGACGCGAGCTTTGCGGGGAACGATTCGCTGGGAACAATGTTTGACTTCACAGATGTAGCTGGAGTGCAGTTTATCGGCGGGGAAATTGCGGCCAATAAATATGGCATTGTGGCGCATGCCTCTTGCAAAGACATCAATTCGTTTGGCGTTAATCAATCGGTGACGGCAGCGCCGGGAGCTGAGTATTTTCACGATACCGGCGCGCAGGCTGCTGCACAATTCAATCTTAATTCGCTGCAAACAGAGTTCCATGTGGGCACTGGAGTTCCAGGCCGAAGGGTATTTATTCAATCGCACAACCAGTCTGCCGGCGATGCGCTGGTCGTGGGACGCAAGAACAACCAAACCTTTGGCATGATGCAGGTCAATTTCGATAGTGGGAAGGAACAGGGGCTGGAATTGCTCAACACGGCAGCCAACGGGAAAAGCTGGACCATGGGTGATGGAGTGGGCGCCCCGGCTGGTAGTTTTGGAATTTACGACGCAACAGATTCGCGCAGTTACTTCAGCATCACCGGTTCAACTGGCGTAGTCTCCTTGAACAAGCTGGCCGTAGGGGCAGGTGCGACGATAAGCAAATATCTGTCCGGTTCTGCACCGCTTGACTTCGCTGCTTGGGGAGGCGGGGATTGTCAGGACTTGAATATTAGAGTCGACGGAGCCGCAAGCGGCGATCCTGTCGTGCTGGGAATTCCTGACGCTTTAGCTTCGGTTGCCGGAGTGACTTGGTTTGGCTGGGTATCCTCTGCGAACACGGTGACAGTGCGCGGCTGTAAGATCACGGCTGGGGCATCAACTAATCCTGCTGCCGCAACCGTTACAGCCAGCATAATTCAACACTGATGAGAAGTTCGCATTGTCGCGGGTTTGGGTTCGCGGTCATTTCTCGCCCCCCGGCCGTGAGGCTTTTTAGTCCCGTCCAACTGTCCCACCTCGCTGAAGTAAAAACCTCAATGTAAGGTCCACGATCCAATGGGATTTACGCTCGGAATCTTCGACCGTCGAGATCAAAAATACCAGGAGCCTTAATGAGAACTAACCAAATCCTTCCGGCACTTCCCCGGCTAGCCTCGCATTTGCTGCAAGGCGCCAATTTGGCGTTTTTGTCCCTGTTCGCCAGGGGGCATTCCAGGAAGGCCATAAGCTACTTAACCACCTCTCTTTTTTATTATCAGCTGGCAGCTGGCAAGGGTCTTCCGCAAAAACCGCTGGACGAGATTGTGCCGCGAAAAGAGAACGTGACCGAGGTACGCCTGGCAAAGGACAGCTGGTTAAATCACTGGCAATCCTTTGTAGGAGTAGACCTAATTTCCCTATGTTTGATTACCCGGCTAACGCAGCCGAAGACTATCTTCGAAATCGGAACGTTTGAGGGGGTCTCGGCAGTACACTTCGCTTTGAATTCTCCAAGTGATTGCCGGATATATACTCTCGACCTGCCGAGCGATGAATCAGCTGCGCCTAATCTTCGACTCACGGTGGCAGATGAAGAAGTGATTGAGGTCAAGGGCAAGACGGTTTTTAATGCCTATCCTGAAGAGTCGAAGAAGGTTGTTGAACTGCATGGAGACAGCGCGTTCTTTGATTTCGAACCGTATGTGGGGAAAGTGGATTTATTCTTTGTGGATGGCAGCCATTCTTATGAGTACGTGAAATCTGATTCTGAAAACGCCTTTCGATGTGTACGCAAGAATGGGGTGATTCTGTGGCACGACTATGGAAGATACGGTCCCCACGAGGTGTCGAAGTACCTGCATCAGATAGCAAAGCAGAAAGAGATCTATCGCCTACCCGGGGGCTCGTTGGCAATTCATGTTGTGCCATGAAACGACTGCCATTCGATGAACAGCAGAAATCACGCGAAGCTGCTAGAGCCAGTATGTCGCTGCGATTTGTCAGCCCAATCTATGCAACTCTAATTGGTGAAAATTGCGACAGATCTCAAGTCTCAATATGGGAAGTCGCTCGCCGTTAAGATCTTCAAACAAACCTGATGGCCGAAAGATTGAGCAAACTGAATGGGATGAGCCTGCTATCGCGTAACCTCTTGGCAAACTTTATGGGAAGGGGCTGGGCAGGGTTGATGAACTTGGCCTTTGTTCCTTTATTTATCCGGTTTATGGGGATTGAAGCGTATGGACTGGTGGGTTTCTATACTACCCTGGTGGCTGTGCTCTCAGTGCTGGACCTGGGTTTGTCTACCACGCTGAACCGCGAAATGGCACGATATTCGACGCTCCCCAACGAAGTCAGAGAGATGCGGGACACGGTGCGAACGCTGGAGATGATCTACTGGGGATTGGCTTTCCTGATTGGGCTCACGGTAATCTGTCTTTCTCCTCTCATTGCCCGGCGCTGGCTAAGGGCGGCGACCATACAAGTGGATGTTGTCCAAAGCGCGGTAATGCTCATGGGGATCGTTATTGCATTTCAGTGGCCGCTGAATTTCTACGCTGGAGGGCTGCTGGGTCTGCAACGGCAGGTCATGTACAACAGCTTGAACGCAACATGGTTTACTCTCCGCTTTGCAGGCGCCGCTTTGTTGTTATGGCTTGTGTCGCCCACTATACTGGCATTCTTTACTTACCAGGCCATTGTGAGCGTGCTATCCGCGATTGTCACCGGTCTGCTCTTATGGCGCAGTTTGCCTTATGTAAATCAACGGGCTCGCTTCCAGGTTGAGCGGTTACGTTTGCTATGGCGCTTTACCGCCGGCATGAGTGCGATTTCCGTCACCGTGGTCTTTTTGAATCAGCTTGATAAGATTATCCTCAGTAAGTTATTGTCGTTAGAGATGTTTGGTTACTATGTTCTTGCATGGACCTTAGGGGCCAGCAGCATGGCCTACTTGGCACACCCAGTCTTTACCAGCGTTTTCCCTCGATTCGTGCAGCGAGTGGCGAATGATGACGGGGAAGGTCTGAAGAGTCTCTATCACTGGTCTTCCCAGTTAGGCGCAGTGATCATCCTTCCGACTGCTATGGTGTTGGTGTTTTTTGCTCCTCAGATACTCCTAATCTGGACGCGCAACTCGAACACCGTCGAAAATACCCAAGTTTTGGTTCGTCTCATGGCTATAGGGTTCTCGTTCAACGCTTTGATGGCTATGCCCTATGCTCTACAGCTGGCTCATGGTTGGACGAAGCTGACTTTTTATACCAATCTGGCCGCCGCGATTTTTTTAGGGCCCGCGGTCTTGATTATGGCTTGGTTGTTCGGAGTGGTCGGCGTCGCGGCAATTTGGACCTTCCTAAACCTGGGCCTGCTTCTAATCGTCCTTCCAATTATGCATAAGCGGCTACTTCGCGGAGAACTATGGCGTTGGTATTCCAGGGATGTGGGATTGCCGTTCCTGGCGACACTCGGCACGGTGAGTGCGGGATGGTTACTGATTCGGAATCAACCGTTCCACAGAATAATTGGTTTTGAAATTATCGCCGTCTTAGGACTGTCGTACGCCGCGGCCGCTCTATCGGCGCGCTCGATTAGAGTCTGGGCTTTGACGCGATTCCAGGTAACGAAGGGGTGTTATTCCGCATAGTTGCGTCGGAAAGAATGCTCATTGGAACAACAGAGACAAGGACGCGGCTTGCCGTTACTTCAGAAACTTCAACGTTACGCTCGCCAGGCTGTTTATGACTCACAGTCTAAGGATATTAAATGAAGGCAGCTGTTCTTGAAAAACTAAACTCTCCGTTAGTGATTGACGAACTGAACGTTCCTGACTTGGAGTGTGGTCAGGTTCTTGTGGAGGTTAGACGGAGCGGAATCTGTGGGGCTCAGATTGGGGAAATAGCGGGAGTAAAAGGTGAAGACAAATATCTTCCGCACTTAATGGGGCATGAAGGGGGTGGAGTAGTACTCGATATCGGACCAGGGGTAACGAAGGTAAAGAAAAACGATCACGTTGTTATGCACTGGAGAAAAGGCCCGGGGATAGAAGCAAGACCCCCGAGATATAAGCGTGATAAAGGTTTTGTTGGTGGCGGATGGGTTACTACCTTTAATGAGCTTTCAGTTGTCTCCGAGAACAGGCTCACCGTGATTCCGGACGACATCCCTTTCGAAATCGCAGCTCTAATGGGATGCGCTGTTACAACGGCCCTTGGACTAATTAACAATGAAGCGGCGTTAAAGATCGGCGAATCAATTGCACTGGCTGGATGTGGTGGCGTCGGATTGAATATCATTCAAGGGGCAGCAATGGTCTCTGCGAATCCGATTATTGCGATTGACATATTTGACCATAAGTTAAAATTAGCTCAAGAATTCGGCGCCACTCATGTCATTAACAATGGCAAAGAAGACCTCCGCGAAGCTGTTAAAAGAATTGCCGGAAAAACCGGTGTTGACGTTTTTGTTGATTGCACCGGCAACGTGGAGATTATGGAACAGTGTTACGAATTGACTGGCCCTAAGGGACGTACAATTATGGTCGGGCAGCCGAGAATTGAAAAGAATCTAGTCCTTGGTTCAATGGTTCGTAACTTCACCGGAAAATCTCTTACCGACAGCCAGGGCGGAGGAACCGATCCGGCGGTTGATATCCCAAGATACCTGGATCTCTACAGATTAGGAAAATTGAAACTCGACCGGTTGATGACGCATCGCTTTACGCTTGATGACATAAACACTGCCCTTGAAAAAATGAGAAGCGGAGAAACGGGCCGCACTATTATTGAATTCTGAAAGTAAGTGAATCAAGCGTTTGTTGACTTGAGAAGCTGCAAAAGGTGAAGGAATTGTTTGATACGCTTTATCTATAGGAGGACTGAAGGTGAGAAAACAGTGGACGAAAGAAGAACTAATAGCCTTTGAAGACAGAATTGGCTGTCTATATGCAGATTGTAAATTGCCTTTTCTGTTTCATTTGTCGGGTGGCAACGAAGAACAACTGATAGAAATATTTCAGGACATAAAAGAAGGTGACTACGTATTATCGACCCATCGAAATCATTATCACGCACTCTTGCACGGAATCCCGCCTGAGGTGTTGGAACAAAGGATTCTTGATGGTCGAAGTATGTTCATTTTTGACCGCGAAAGAAATTTCTTTAGTTCAGCGATTATAGGCGGAACGCCAGCCATCGCCGCAGGGATTGCCTGGGCATTCAAACGAAAAAACTCTAAACAAAGGGTCTGGTGTTTTGTTGGAGATGGAACAGAAGATTCGGGCCATTTTTCGGAGGCGGTGCGATACGTTGACGGATGGGAGCTTCCATGCACCTTTATCATTGAAGATAACAATAGATCAGTCGAAGCTACGAACGAGGATCGGTGGGGGAAGAAGGCAAAAGTAAAGTGGGATTCGCCCTCGGTAATAAAGTATCATTACGAAATAACGTACCCTCACGCAAGAAAGCCTGGCATGATCGATTTGTCGAAGATGACCAAAAAGTCCGATGCAGAATACTTCCCACTGGTATCACCGGATAAACTCCCTGATTTCGAAGACGTGAATGGATCGAATCCTACTTATAAAGATGCGATGATTCAGTCTATGACTGAACTGGGAAACCAGGGCGCGATATTCATTGGATACAATGTCAAATACGGGGACGCTATGGGCACTCTCAAGGGGGTGCCTGAGGAACAGAAAGTTGAAACACCCGTAGCTGAAAACCTCATGGCTGGTCTGGCAATTGGAATGTCGTTTGAGGGATTTAGACCTGTCCTGTATTTTGAGAGACATGATTTCATGTTGGTAGCGGCCGATGCGATCGGTAACCACATCGACAAGATAGAAAGAATCTCGCATGGCGAGTTTAGGGTTCCGGTAATAATCAGAGCCGTCACGGCAGATGCCGGCCCATTTTATGCAGGACCGACACACCAGCAGGACTTAACAAACGTATTCAAGGAGCTGGTTGATTTTCCGGTCTTCGATCCAGTAACTGGAAGCGACGCATTAAAGGCCTTTGAGTATGCTCAATCATGCAGGGGTCCGGTAATGATAGTGGAAAGGAAGAGTCGTTACTAAAACGGCAAGCGCAAGGGCAAGCCATCTAAAGTCGACCATATTCGTGGATTCCGGAAAGCCGCCTACGGCTTGTTGGGGTTGAAACTCAGCTCGCTTTCCGCTGGGCATCTCCTCTACTTGTAACCCCTCCCCAAAGGGTCCAACCCTCCTCACAAGCTGGTCCATTTGAAGACGGCTTTCCCCGAGTGAGTTTTTCAATCCCAGAAATGGCAACAGTACTCGAGCAGGTCTAGTTGAACAAACCAGCAAAGACAGTCTTGATAACCGGGGCGAGCAGAGGTCTGGGTAGAAGCCTGGCTTTGGCTTTTGCGTCCAAGGGGAATAATGTCGTCCTACATGGTAGAGACGAAAACAGACTAGACGCCGTAAGAGAAGAAGTCCTGCGACATGATGTGAGTTGCGAAGTCATAATCGGTGACATTTCACAAGCACAAACCATCGCAGACCTGATCGCTGGCGCGGCGAAAGTAGACGTAGATATTCTGATTAACAATGCCGGCATTTATGTGAGAAAAGCGATTAATGAAATCAGTTCAGAGGATTTGAGGAGAGTAGTTGAAGTAAATCTGATTGCGCCTGTTTTGTTGACTAAAGGGATACTTGAGTTGTTTGAAATCAGAGGGTCAGGGTTGGTAGTCAATATCAACTCGCTTGCGGGAAAGAATCCCAGCCTTCATGAATCGGTGTATTGTGCCAGTAAACATGGGTTGAGGGGGTTTATGGGTGCGCTGCAATTTGAGACGTTGAAATACAATGTGCCAATAATACAAATCTACCTCGGGGCAATGAACACCGATATGACTGCAGCGAGAGAAAATACTGAAAAGTTCATGCGAACAGAGGAAGTTGCTGAATTCATATGTGAGATCTCACAAGATCACTCAAGTATGAGAATAAGCGAGATAGATATACTTAGAAGAATATACTGAGCAAAGGTTTGTTATGGAACGCCCTGACTTTTCGAAAACAACCATTCTGGTAATCGGCGACATAATGCTCGATAAGTACCACTTTGGCACAGTCCACAGGATTTCTCCTGAGGCGCCTGTGCCGGTGGTGAAAGTGGAAAGATCGTACTCCACCTTAGGTGGGGCAGGGAATGTCGTAAACAGTATCGCCCATCTTCATGGCAATGCTGTCCTGATAGGGTTCGTTGGCGGGGACGAGAACAAGGTAATCCTTTCGGGGTTGCTGGATAAGATCAATGCCAAATCTGTCCTGATTGAAACTGAATCGCCGACGATCACAAAGATACGCCTGATAGGTGAACACCAGCAGATTGTGCGGCTTGATTTTGAGGAGATTGCTGAAATTGATGGACGGCATTCGGCGGAGATAATGGCCAATGTCGTGGATTGGATTGATAAAGTTGATGCCGTTGTCATCTCTGACTATGGCAAGGGTGTATGCCACGATGAGATGTGTCAGAACGTTATTGCGCTGGCAAGGGAAAGAAATCTCCTGGTGGTGGTTGACTCGAAGGGATACGATTGGAGCAAATACAGGAACGCCACAATAATCAAGCCAAATGTGAGAGAGCTATCCAAGGTAATTGGTAGAGAAATTGAAAATGAAGATGGTGATATCGAGAGATACGGCAAAGCGGTCTTGAAGGATTATGGCTTGAGTCATGTGCTTGTGACCCGTTCAGAAAAAGGCATGTCGCTGATTTCCGATGAGGGGATTACTCATTTCCCCACAGAAGCCAAGGAGGTGTTCGACGTTTCAGGGGCCGGTGATGCCGTGGTGGCAACCCTTTCTCTTGCACTTGCGAGTGGAATTGATCTGAAGGCCTCGATAGATCTGGCGAACAAGGCAGCCGGAATTGTAGTCAGTAAGATGGGGACTGCGCCTATTGAATATGATGAACTGATGCTGGCGCAATATGGTTATGGGAATAACGGCAAGATAGTAAATATTGACTATATACCCGCCCTCGTCGGGAAACTGAGGCAGAAAAACAAGAGGATAGTGTTTACAAATGGCTGTTTCGATGTCTTGCAGAAAGACCATATTGTGTGGCTGAGGGAAGCTAAAACGCTTGGAGATGTCTTGATTGTAGGATTGAACAGCGATGGCTCTGGGATGGGACTGAAGAGCGGCGCCAGACCTGTAAACAACCAGAACGATAGGGCAGAAATAATTTCAGCCTTAGGGTTTGTTGATTATGTGGTTATCTTTGATGAAGATACGCCCTATAGACTAACAGAGTGTGTAATGCCTGATATGCTGGTAGTAGCTGGGGATTGCGAGAGAGAAGAAATCGTGGGAATAGAATTTGCTAAGGACGTGGTTGTAATACCATTTGTCGAGAGAGATTCTACGACCGGGATAACCAATCAAATCGCTAAGCACTTTGCCTGATTTATAGTCCTTCAGATTTGGTTTTGGACAGTCAGCAAGACCGTCGGAAAAACCTCGAAAGTCCGGTGCCAAAACCTTTTGTGAGCGTCTATAGTTTGCTCTCGTGGGCGCGCACCACACCTCTTCATGCAAAGAAATAGAGCGGTTTTCTGCGACCGTGATGGCGTTCTTATTCGAGACTGCGGTTATCTCCATGACCCCGATCGAATCGAGATTCTCGACGGAGTCCCGGCAGCGATTCGACTGTTGAATGAAAGCGGTTTTCTATCCCTGGTCGTCACGAATCAATCTGGCGTGGCGCGTGGCTATTTCTCGGAAAACATAGTGCAGCGGACCCATGCCGCGATTTCCAAACGGCTGGCAGAGGCAGGCGCCCACATTGACGCTTTCTATTATTGCCCGCATTATCCAGATGCGGTGGTTCCGGCGTACAAGCAAGACTGTGATTGCCGTAAGCCCAAGCCCGGAATGATATTAAGAGCTGCGGAGACGTGGGGCATAGATTTGTCAAAGAGTTTCATGGTGGGCGACAAAGGCAGTGATGTGGAAGCCGGCAAGGCAGTAGGAGCGCGAACCCTGTTGATCCTACCCGAGGGCGGTCAGCGCACATCTCCTGACCAGGAATCAGCGTTTACACAACAGCCAGACTGGGTGGCGACCGATCTATTGGAGGCTGTTCAATGGATTCTACAGTAAGACACAGATACTCACCGGCGAACCTGGAGGACGTGAGAACCTATTCGGTCAATGACCGCTCAACGAAGGTGCGCCGGGAGAGCTTCCTGGCACCCACTGCCGTCAATCCCTCTCTGCTTGAGTTTCTGGAGTCACTCCCCCAGGTTTTGAAAGCAGATGACCTGCGAGCAGTGGTGGACTCCATCGTTCGGGCGCATCGCATCGGCAAACCTGTCGTCCTGGGGATCGGTGGACACGTTGTTAAGTGCGGACTCGCTCCGCTGATAATCGATCTGATGGAACGCGGGATAGTTGCCGCCGTGGCAATGAATGGAGGCGCCAGCATCCACGACTTCGAAGTAGCCACACTGGGAACTACCTCCGAAGATGTGGCCGCCAGCCTTGAATCAGGTATGTTCGGAATGGTGCAAGAGACTGGCGAGTCGATGAACGCAGCAATCGTCGCCGGGTCCGAGCGTGGACTGGGAATGGGAGCTGCGCTGGGAGCAGCACTGGTTCAGAATCAAGCCCCCTACCTGGATCAGAGCCTGCTAGCGGCAGGGATCCGTCTGAACTTGCCTGTCCTCGTGTATGCGGTAATTGGAGCAGACACCATTCACATGCATGCCGGCGCGAATGGCGCCGCCATCGGACAGACAAGTTACCTGGATTTCAGGCTGCTGGTCTCGGTTCTAAAGGACCTGGGTAATGGCGGTGTCTATCTCAATATCGGATCATCTGTCGTGCTACCGGAGGTCTTCCTCAAGGCGCTGAATCTTGCTCGCAATTTGTCGTCCGATCCGGTTGAGAATTTCACCGCCGTAAACATGGATATGCTGCAGAGCTATCGCCCACTGGAAAACGTCGTGCGCCGCCCGACCCAGAAAGCCAAGGGCAGTGGATACTATTTGACTGGGCATCACGAGATTATGGTGCCGCTTGTGTTTCAATTGGTGCTCGCGAAACTCGAGGCAGAAGGAGCGCAGGCACAATGACTAGTCCTGCACGGGAACAATTGGATGTCGTGCGGACTCCAGAAGGTAAACACTCCCTGGAGTGGCTGGTTGGTGAGTTGGAACAGCAACGCCAGGCAGGGAAGCGGATTGTAACGACAAACGGTTGCTTCGATTTGATTCACCCTGGTCATGTCGCTTTCCTGGACGAGTCACGGAAGCTCGGAGACGTCCTGGTTGTATTGCTTAATACAGATAATTCTGTCCAGCAGTTGAAAGGGCCCGCCCGCCCGATCCTTCGGCAAGAGGAGCGAGCAGCTATATTGTTGGGATTGCGATCGGTGGATTACGTAGTTTTTTTTGATGATTTGTTGCCGATAGGCGCCCTGTCCATAATCCGCCCTCATGTGCACTGTAAGGCTAGTGACTATGCGCCGAGCGAACTCCCGGAAACAGCCACGGTCGAAGAATTTGGAGGTACCACGCAAATCCTCTCTCATTTGTCCGGCTACTCCTCATCGCAAATTGCTGAACGTGTCCTGGCGAGATCGGCGACCGCTCCGAATCAGTCGGGGCAGTTGATCGGTGATTCACCGGAGGACGTTTACCGGGTGTTGCTTGCGGGAAGTAATGTGTTGCGCCAGACGGCGTGGAGCCTGAGGACGCGTCTGATAGAGACCGCCGACATACTGGCTACGGCGATATTAACCGGGCACAGGATACTCGCGTGTGGTAATGGAGGCAGCGCGGCTGATTCTCAGCACTTCGTCGCTGAGTTAGTTGGACGATATCGTCTTGAACGGCAGCCATGGTCAGCTATTGCATTAACTGTTGATACGTCGGTCTTGACTGCCATAGGTAACGATTACGGATTTGATCAAGTATTTTCCAGACAAGTTAGCGCTCTGGGTTGCCCGGGGGATGTGCTCCTGGCTATCTCTACCAGCGGAAAGTCCGCCAACGTGCTAAATGCGGTTGAGGTGGCGAATCGCACGGGACTCTCAACGATTGGATTGACCGGGCACGCGGATTCGGCGCTGTCTCAAGCCGTTCATTTCAGCCTTCAAGTCTCTGCCACTGATACTTCTCTGATTCAGCAGGCGCACATCGCGGTTTTGCACGTTCTGTGTGACTTGTTGGAAAGGAAATGCTGTTCGCAAATGAGTTCGGCAGTCGGTCGCTCAGAGGAAAAGGATGTCGCTGTTTCCTGATTACGGCCCGAACGAAAACATTGATCGGCCATGGCTGGACGCCAAGCGGATACTGTACCTGAATCATCACGGCTTGGGAGACTCGATCAGTGCATCCGCGTCACTCAAGAGCCTGCGTGATGCTTTCCCTTCTGCTTATCTGGCCGCGACCTTTATTTCCGAACCTATCGCTCAACTCTTCAGTGCTACGGAACTAATTGATGAGTACTTAATATATCGATCTGGACTGACCAATTTCCATGCGGTAGACAAACGGTGGCACGTGTTTGGTTCGCTGTCGGGCATGGCAAAGTTCCTGATTCGAATCAGACAGCTTCATTTTGATTTGATTCTTGGCGCAGACAACATCAATCCGAAACTATTGGTAGCCCTGGGAAAACTGGCCGGAATCCGATGGATTATTGGCGAGTGTCCCAAAGGGAGTAAGGCGAGCCGATTCTTCGCCAGGTATGTTGAACACAAACTGCCACATCTCCCGCATATTCAAGCCAGCTTAGCAATATTACATGGGGCAGGCATTCCGGTATCATGTGCGCAGCCGTTCATTCCACTCAATGATGATGATCGACAATTTGCTTCAGACTGGCTGCTGGAAAAAGGGTTCCAACGTGAGAAAGGATTTGCCGTAATACACGTCGCCACTGGGTGGAAGCGTGATCAGAAGCGGTGGCCTTTAGAAAAGTTTGGCGAGCTTGGAAAGTGGTTGTTTGAAGATCTCGACATGCGTGTTGTATTTGTGGGGACTCCGGACGAACGCGGAATCATTGACCAGACAATCAATTCGTCAGGGTTCGATGGAGTCAATGCGGGTGGTGGATTTAGCGTCAGGCAAACTGCTGCGATAGTAGAAAGGGCCAGCGTTGTGGTAGGAAACGACAGTGGGATCGTTCACCTGGGCGGGGCATTAGGAAGACCAACAGTCGCGATTTATGGCCCTACAGATGCCAATCGTGCGAGACCATACGGCAAGCAGGTACGGACAATATGGAATCAGATGCCTTGTAGTCCCTGCGATTCGGTTTTACCTTTCGGCTGTGGTTTGCCAGTTTGCATTCAAGATGTACAAGTCGCCCAAGTCAAGCAAGCTGTGGTTGAGGTGATGGGCAACTGATTCATGAATCATGTAGAGCCCAGGTTGACGAATGCGCTTTTCATCTTTGTGCCATGATAGCGTGGAATCGGTGTGCCCAGGCTAAGGAACAGTACTACTTTCTCACGTCGCCCAAATAGTGCGATTGTTGAGGCACTAAAAAAATGGTTGAGCACAGATCTAAATATGCGGTAATTGGTGTATGTGAGGTGCTCGGATGCAAATAGCTCTTAGCTGGTTCTTGACTGCGCTTGCGGTCGCGGTTTTAGTATGGGCGCTTTGGACGCGCAAGCTGTTGATCTTACGCGATTGGTTTTTCACTATATATTTTGTGGATGTTCTGGTTCATCTGCACCTATTTCCCACCCTATATTTACAAGCTTCAAATCTTGTTGCTTTTGGGGTCATCAATCCACCGGATGATGAATTAGCTTGGTATTATGTGATCATTCAGCTCGCGGCGATTATCTTGTTCGAGTGGCCATTCTTGTTCCTTTATCTTCGAGGCGTTAGACCTTTCCAGGCGGCTGCGGCGCGAAAACACGTGACAACCCGCGTAGTTACAACGCCAGGCAAGGCCTTTTTTCTTTCAATCGTTTCGATAGTTTTCACGCTTACCTATCTGACTGTGGCATTGCGGTTCGGCTTGCTTCGAATGCCTCGAGATAATGCCGCAATTCCGTATTTGCTATTAGGATTGTGGGCTCCGGTATACGCAACATTGCGTCTGTTCGTATATTCCGGCCTTTTCTTAACCGCCGTTTTGCTGGTAACGGCTCTTCAGACTGCGCGTTTATTCTTCCTGACAAGGGTCTTGATTTGGACTGCCTTTGGCTTGACTGCCGGTGTTTGGTTACTCCAGGCTTTGTTGTTTAGCAGATGGGAGGTTACGTTCGGAATAATTGTCCTCATCGGCGTGCTCCTCAGTCAAAAGCAATGGCTTGGGACCTGGTATAAGACCATCCAACGGCGGAAGATGAAACGAATCGTGTTTGTGGGAGTGCTTCTGCTCTTATATGCCATGCGCATTACTTATAACTATCGATATAACTACGTAGAAACGGAAGGATTAAAACTGGAGAACTTGAATCCATTCATTAGTTACGAGATTCCTTATTATGAAGACCAGGATTTTCGGTGGAGATTAAACGGATTGGACTTGATGGCGCGAATAACACCGCGGGCGATGAACGAGGGTTACGCGCTGGGCGCAGGCTGGGAATACGCGTTTTACAGCTCAGTAGGACAATGGGTGCCCGGATTATCAGTCGCAGACTATAAGCTGAATCCTTTGACTGATACCAAGGCCTATCTTGAGTACCGCTACACAGGTTATAGATTGTCAGATTGGCCGAATAGCTTTTTGACGGATTTGTACGGAAATTTCTCGTTCCCTGGCTTCATTCTGGCGGCTTTACTGCTTTCACAGGTGCTGGTATTTGTGAATCGTACGTTAAGTGAACCAAGAACGTTCCGTGGTTATTTGCTTGCGCTGTTTTTTATTTCGCAGACAATGATGTTCGAGAATTCATTTAGCGGTTGGCTTTTTGGACTTCTTCGGCCGGGCCCTATTCTTTTGCTTTTACTGATCCTGAGACCTTTTCGGATTATATCTGCGAGTAAAGCTTCGGAACCTTCTTCCCGTCCCTTAACTCATCGGTCGAGGCTGAGTCTTCCCAGCCCAAGCACCCTAAAGGGTTTCTCGCAGTAAGCAAACTTCTTCCGTTGCATTGTGACGTGTGTGCGTTGTTCGTGGCGTCGGAGCAGTGAATCCCCGGTCCTGACTTTCCGGCGGTGTCAATTTCATTTCGAGCGGTGTTACAAATCGAAGGAAGTACATTTGGAATGGATCGTAAAGAATTTTTCTCCAAGCTATCGAAACTCACCCGGCTATTCGCGAGCGATCCCGATTTGGCGTTTCGGCGAGTTGGCGCTCTGTTCTTGCAGTTGCCCGATCAAAAGATAATCAAAGGGAAGGTAAACGGCATTAATTTTGAGTTTGACCCTTCGTTGGGTAAAGAAATGGCCAGGATGATGTATTTCGGCGCCTATGAAGTATTCACGATCGGTGTCCTACGGCGTCTGCTCAAACCGGGTGATACTTTTGTGGATGTGGGTGCGAATATTGGTTATCTTTCGGCTTGTGCTGCTAGCTTTGTCGGGCATTCGGGAGAGGTACACGCTTTTGAGCCTGTGCCGGAAATATATCAACGCTTGAACAGGTTCGCCCAGTTAAATCCGAAATCCAAGATCTTCACTAATCAATTGGCGCTGGGTGAACGAGAGGGAGAGGCTGAAATCGGACTTAGCTCGAGCGGCAACATCGGTCAGAACACAATGGTGAATGGTTATGAACAGCAGGGAATCGCCGAAGAGAAGGTCGCGGTGAAAGTCAAACGGTTGGATGAGTACCTATTAACCCGCGATATCCGTCGGGTCTCTGTAATTAAGATAGATACTGAAGGTTTCGAACTGTTAGTCTTAAAAGGCTTGGACCGATTCCTAGAGCAGTCCCGCGACGGAAAGTTCCCGGCTTTGATTGTGGAGGTCTCGCCCGACGCGTATCCGTTACTTGGCAGAAGCCTAAATGAACTGCAAGACTTCCTGACACAATACGGCTACTCAATCCAAGGGTTGAAAGCGCCGGGGCGGGCGATTAAGCTCTCGGATATTAATGAAATCACTGATGTTCTCTGCGTTCCCCAAAAAAAATGGGAGCTGGACTCTTGATTCGCATTAAGTGAGCTTCGTCAATGTCAAAGCGTCAGTACTATTTGTTCAGTTTCTCGTAGTCAATGCGTCACGAAAACATACTATTGTAGAGAAGGGCCTGAATGTCTCTGGCGCAACAAACCAGCCGAGTTCTTTCGCTCTTTGAAGACGCACGATCGTTCAGGTCGTTGCTGACCTGGCCAAAGTTTTCGTTGACATCCTTTCTTATGGTTTCAAGATTGGCAAAACAGCAGATTAGGCCTAAGACAGTAATTGATGTCGGGGCAAATGTTGGTCAGTTTGCGGTGGCCTCAGCGAAACTATTTCCTGGTGCGTACATTCATTGCTTTGAACCAAATCCGGAGAGTGTCAAAGAACTGGAAAAGAACATAGCCACGCTGCCAAACGTTTATGTCCACCCAATCGCGTTGGGAGATAGAGCTACTGATGTTCAATTTCACGTAAATACTTATAGTCCCGCGAGTTCAATTCTGTCGTTAGGTTTCGCACACAAGAACGCATATCCTTCTGCGCAGGAGAAGTCGGTCATCACCGTCAAATTGTCTACCCTTGATGATGCGTTGTCGGGTCTATCGCTGAGAAGACCCGTAATGCTCAAGATAGATGTCCAGGGTTATGAGGCGAAGACCCTGACGGGAGCTAAGAAAACCCTGGAACAAGTTGATTATGTTCTCGTTGAGACATCCTTCAAGCCGATGTACGAGGGAGACACGGTTTTTGGAGAGATCTCGACAATCATGGCAGATGAGGGGTTCGTTTTTGCGCGTCCAATAGATTTCGCTTTTGCGCATAGTAACGGTGAAATAACACACATTGATGCCTTGTTCGTTAAGGACTCTGATTAGTATGTAGCTTGGAACTGGGTTACTCCCTCTAATGCGAATCCTGTTACTTTCAAATATGTTTGCTCCCGAAGCCTATGCTTCGGCTCCACTTAATACGGATGCGTGCCGCTTTCTTGTCGAGGCAGGACATGAGGTGACGGTTGTAACCGCCTTTCCCCATTATCCGGAATGGCGGGTATGGCCGGAGTATCGTGGTCTAATCTACCGCCGCGAAAAAATGGATGGGATTGAAGTACGCCGGATTTGGTCTTATGTACCGCGCCGTCCGAGCACGCTTGGGCGGATTCTTCATTATGCTGTATTCGCTGTGGTTGCCCTGCCCGGCTGTATCGGTATTGAGAAACCGGATGTCATCCTTTGTGTCACACCGCCGATCGAGTTGGGTGTCACAGCATGGCTGCTACAAGCAATTTGGCGTGTGCCGTTTGTTCTTTGGATTAAGGATTTGGTGCCGGAGGTGGCAGTTCAACTAGGCATGATGAAGAATCGTCAAGCCATTGCTCTGGCTCGCGCTTTCGAAAGGTTTGCTTACAATCGGGCGGCCAAACTTGCGGTCATATGCGAAGGATTCGAAGATTACCTGGTGAGACTCGGTGTTCCGGGAGAAAAGGTAATCGTGGCGCCGGACTGGGTCAACACTTCGATGATACATCCGGACGCCGATGGCAGCGCGTTTCGCCTTGAGCACGGCATTTCGCCCGACGACTTCCTGGTTATGCATTCCGGCAATGTTGGCGCCAAGCAATGCCTCGAGACTGTGGTGCAGGCCGCCCAAATCCTATCAAGTCACCCCGGGATCACTTTTAGAATTGTCGGCGATGGCTCGGCTAAGGCTGATTTGGTAAAAGAAGTGGCCCGTCTGAATCTGCCAAACCTGGAGTTCTTGCCGATACAGCCAAGGGAAGCCCTGCCACAAATGTTGGCTGCCGCGAATGTGCTTCTGCTTCACCAGAGTCAGGCCATTGTGGAAAGTGTGATCCCCAGCAAGCTCTTGACCTATATGGCTAGTGGGCGTGCCATTGTCGCCGGCGTCAATTCGAATAGCGAGACTGCCAAGGTGATTGAACGTGCGGGCAGCGGCATCTGTGTCGCTCCTGAGAAGCCTGATGAAATGGCGCAGGCCGTGTTGGAGCTGTGCAATAATCGCGAGCTTGCCCAACGGCTGGGGAGAAGCGGTCGTAGTTTTGTAGAGGAGCACTTTTCGCGATCAGCCGTGTTGTCGAGACTTGAGGCTTTTTTGCGGTCTGAAAGATTGGATGCACCCGCCTATTCGTTAACCACTTGAGGACTCGGCTTGTCCTCCACAAAGGCGTCTGGGAACGAGTTGGTTTTTTCTGCTCGTGGGGTCCGATGTAGAGGGTGCTTGATTTGTGATGAAGCACGTAAGCCGGTGAGGGGTAACCAGGAGCCTAATGCAGCCGAGTACCTGGATTTGCAATTCTCATACGGCGAGTCGGGGACTTCGAGTCACGGATCGAAAGGCAACTAAAGATGCAGATGCTGATCAAGCGCGGCATCGACATACTGATCGGCTCGATCGGTTTGCTCCTGGTCTTCCCAATCCTAACGCTTATTGGGGGTCTTGTTTGGTTTGACTTAGGCAGTCCGATCCTGTTCTTACAAACGCGGACCGGGCGTTGGGGGCGCGAGTACACGATTTACAAATTCAGGACGATGACGAAATCCGTTGACTTAAGGATGAATAGCGATGGCTCAGCAAGAGTAACCAAGGACGATGATCGGCTGACGAGGTTTGGACGCTTGCTGCGCGAATTTGGGTTGGACGAACTCCCCCAACTCTGGAATGTTCTAAAGGGAGATATGAGTTTGGTGGGACCGCGCCCATATGTGCCTATGCACACCGATATGTTGTCAGAGCGCGACCGCCACCGCCTGGACATGCGTCCCGGTCTTGTTTGCTTAGCGGAAGTATGTGGGCGCAATTCGTTGCAATGGCAGAAGCGATTGGATCTTGATGTTTATTATGTCGAGTCATGGTCGCTCTGGCTCGATTTCGTCATTATGTTGCGCACGATTCCAGTTGTGGTTTTCAGGCGAGGAGTCTATTCACCTGGTAAACCATCTGCGAGTAGTCAAACCCCGGAAGTTTCAGAAACGATCAAAACAGATAGGAACTAATCATCATGGAAGAATTAGCAGTCAACGGCGGGCCTCCCGCCAGTCCCGAATTCATCTATCTTACGCGTCCCTGGATTGGAGATGACGAAAAAAACGAAGTCCTCGATACCTTGAACGGGATTTGGCTTAGCCGCGGCCCGAAAGTTTCTCAATTCGAGGAGGAATTCGGGAAGTACATAGGCGTTCCGCACGCAATCGCGGTTTCGTCGTGTACGGCCGCACTTCACGTCGCCCTTGTGGCTGCCGGCATCAAGGAGGGGGACGAAGTGATAACGTCCCCCATAACATTTCCAGCCACGACCAATGCCGTTATCTATGAACGGGCGACGCCGGTTTTAGCTGATGTCGATCGACGCACTCTCAATATTGATCCAGAACGCCTCGCTGAGCGCATTACGCCCCGGACCAAGGCGATCATTCCAGTTCATATTGCCGGCCAACCGTGTGAGATGGACCGTATCATGGAGATAGCGCAGCGCCACAACCTTGTGGTTATCGAAGACGCGGCCCACGCGGTGGGAGCAAAATTTGGCGGGAAGATGATCGGAAGTATCGGCGACGCAGGCACGTTCAGTTTCTATGCCAGCAAGAACCTCTGCACCGGTGACGGCGGCATGCTCACCGTCCGAGAGGATAACAGACTGGCAGAGTTTGCCCGCGTGATTAGTTTGCATGGGATGAGTTCGACGGCGTGGAAGCGATACACCAAGGAAGGCGCGCCCAATTGGGAGCTGGTTTATCCCGGTTTCAAGTACAACATGACCGATATCGAAGCGTCTCTCGGCATTCATCAGTTGCGCAAGATAGAACGGATCACCGAACTTAGAACAGAGATCGCGCAGATGTATAACGAACGCCTGGCTGACGTCCCGGAGATGAACTTGCCTTTCGTGGGGCCGAACCTGCGACACGCGTGGCATCTTTATGTCGTAACCCTCAATCTCGAGAGTCTGACGGTTACCCGGGACCGATTTGCCGAGATGCTCAAGGCTGAAAATATCGGCACTGGAATCCACTTTATCTCTGTCCATAAGCAGCCGTATTATCGCGAACGCTTTGGTTTCAAAGAGGCCGACTATCCGAATGCGGCCTGGCTGTCCGATCGCATTCTGAGTCTTCCGCTGGGGCCACTAATGAATGAAGCGGAAGTGGACCTGGTGGTGCGTGGTATTAAGAAAGTAATAGCGCAAACACGCCGTTAGTTTTTTTCCCAATCTGATCAGGGGAGTGTGTAATGTCTTCGATTGAAGGAAGTCGGGTGTTAGTTACCGGTGGCGCCGGTCATATAGGATCGCATGTTGTCGATGAGTTGCTGCAGACCGGTGTCGATAAAGTCGTGATCTATGACAACATGTCTGAAGGACGCGCCTCTAACCTAGCGCATATCGCCAATGATAAGAGATTGGAAATCTGGCGCGATGACATACGTGATCCCGAAGACCTCGAGGTGGCAATGCGTGGATGTGACTATGTCTTTCACGTCGCCTCTGTCCTGCTGCTGGAATGTCGTGACCATCCGCTTAAAGCCATCGACGTTAATATTCGGGGCACCTTTAATGTGCTTCAGGCTGCAGTCAAGAACGGTGTCAAGAAGGTGGTCTTCTCCTCCACCGGATCCGTCTATGGCGAGCCGCTATTCCTGCCAATGACCGAAGACCATCCTTACAACAGCGAGATCATTTATGGTACGACCAAGATTGCCGGTGAGCATCTGCTGAGAAACTTTTATCAGGAGCATGGACTCGAATATGTCGGTCTCCGGTATTTTAATGTCTATGGTCCGCGTCAGCATTACAAGGGAGCATATGCTCAGATCATTCCTAAGTGGATCGATCGAATCCAGGCCGGTGAGGCGTTGGTAATTCACGGTGATGGATCTCAGACAATGGACATGACCTATGTAGCGGACATTGCGAGGTCAAATGTGCTCGCTCTCAAGAGCGACGTAACGAATGACTTTATCAACGTGGGTACGGGAACAGCCACCTCGGTGCTCGAAGTTGCCCAGATCATGATGGAGGTCAGTGGTTCCACTCTTCCACTCACATTTATCCCTCAGGACGTGAACCTGGTGAAACGCCGGCAGTGCTCGATCGAAAAAGCGAAGCAGCTGTTAGGGTTCGAAGCTCAGATTGGCGTTAAGGAAGGAATTCGCCGGTACTATCAATGGCGTCAGGAGTTGGCCCAGGCTAAATTCAAAGGCGCGGTGATCGGCTAATGTCTGCTGGGTTGAAGGATTCAGAACTGGAGATAATCGTTTTAGATGGTCTAGCTGAGGACATCGTGCCCTTCTTCGGCGCCTATTACCCCTCGGCCAGTCGTAACTGTCAGACGGTTGAGCGTGAACAAGCTCGTCCGGCCTTTGAAGGAGCCTCCCAGTCAGGTTTCCTTGCTAGATTTAAGGCAGAAGGACGCTTCAAGGGGGATCTCGGAATGTTGGTGGCAGAGGCCAACGCCTGGGAAACCTCTTTCTTCGGATGTCAGGTTATCCAACTCTCGATGTTGTTAAGAGGGGCTACGTACGATGAGCGATATCCCGTAGCCGTGGCGCTGTTAAAGAGATGGCTGGAAAGTCGATCAACCGAAAACCAGGAGTATTTTGTCGTCCGTGTTCCTACTGAAGACGTCGCCTTAATTCACGCGTTGGAGAAGTGTGCATTCAATCTGCTCGTTCCGATGGTTACCCTGGAGAGGAGCCTGGAAAAAGTTGGAACTGCGAATGTCAACGCGACTGAAATCGAATTGAGCGAAGTCGGTGAGCGTGACATTCCCACTATCGCTGAGATTTCCCGTCATGCCTTCAACTATGGGAGATTTTGGGTTGAACCTTACCTGTCCCGCGCCGTGTCCGGGGAAATGCACGCCACCTGGTCCCGCAATTGTTGTAAGAAGCACCTTGCTGATGAAGTCATTGTCGCGCGCATCAAAGACCAAACAGTGGGTTTCATTGCCGTTCGATGCCGTCAATACGGCGATTTCCGAGTTGGCGAGATAAACCTTATTGCGGTGGCGTCGACGGCGCGCGGAACCGGGGTGGGGCAGGCGCTGGTGGAAGCGGGTTGTAGTTGGGCGCAAGCGCGGGTCGCGAATATGATCGTGCGGACTGAGCTACCTAATACTTCAGCTATCCGGATGTACGAGAGATGTGGTTTTCGACTAGGCAGCGGCTCTTTGTATTTTAGTTTGTGGAAATTGGGAGCAACTGCCGGATCTACTTAATCAAGCGAGGACAGGTCCTCGGATCAAAGGCCCCCTGTCTCTGGATTACCAACCCCTTGTTGTTCCACCCGCGGTGAAGCCATCACGTTGACGTAGTCTCCAGCTCTGGGATAAATATGGCTGGGTCGGTCAGCTCGGGTGGTGTAGATAGAAGCAGATGATTACTCGTGCCATGCTCCTGGCGGCCGGCGGCGGCACCCGTCTCAAGCCGCTGACCGACAATCGCCCGAAGCCAATGTTGCCTTTGGGTGGGCGGCCATTAATTGAACATACCATTCGGCAATTGGTTAAGGTCGGTGTTCGTGACGCTGTCATTAATCTATGCCATTGTCCGGAAGCGGTAATCGATTATTTCGGAGACGGTTCAAATTTTGGACTGAATCTTACCTATTCGGTTGAAACTGAGCTGCTAGGTACGGCTGGCGGGCTGAAGAAAGTGGAAGATTTCTTTCGCGGGGAACCATTCTACTTAATGTATGGTGACAACCTTTCAACCTGTAACTTGTCTAAGCTCGCGCAGGCGCACGAGAAGCACGCCGGAATTGCAACGACAGCACTGTTTTGGAAGGAAGACGTTTCTCCGCACAGCGCGGTCGAAATCCTGGGGGATGATCGGATTGTGAAATTCGTCGAAAAGCCAAAGCGAGGGGAAGAGCCAAGTCATTGGTTTAGCGCGGGTGTTAACGTCATGGAATCACGAATTACAGATTACATTCCAACCGAGCAGTATTGTGACATCGGCTATTATCTTTTTCCAAAAATCATCGAAGCCGGACAGAACTTGTATGGCTATTATATGACCGAGGATGAAGGCTTGTGGTGGATCGATACGCCAGAGCATTACGCGCGAATGAGTGAATTGTGGAAGGACGGATTTCCCGTTTGATGCGCCTCGTCAACAAGAAGCAATTATCCAAGTGGTTACGCGATGTTGCGATCCTGCGCTGGTGCATGAAGATCGTCGCCCGGCTATGGGCGCCTCGCCAGTGCGTTGGCGCAGTCGGGGCAGTATTAAACTCGGCCGGTCAAGTGTTGCTGGTTGAACACCTCTTTCGCACTGACTTTCCGTGGGGGCTGCCTGGCGGCTGGATCGAGCGCGGTGAAAACCCAAGGGACACTGTGCGGCGAGAAATTGAAGAGGAGCTGCAAATTCAAGTGGAAGTCAGAGACTTGCTTTGCAGTGAGCAGGTTGGCCTGGTTGCCAGGAGTACCCATCCCCGTCACCTGGGCTTGGGTTATTATTGTCGGTATATTTCAGGCGAATGCGCGATTAGTACCGAGGTCCTATCGGCGCAATGGGTTGACGCCCTGGCCATTCAACAAGAATTGGCGCCGTTTCAGAGTAAAGCGATCGCCCTGGCCAGGCAGGTTTTTGATCGGGAGCAAGCTGGTTGATGAATTGGTTTCCCTTGAACCAGGATAAGATCTGTAAAATAGTAGCTTGGGGCGGCACTGCGCACGGTCGAGTGGTACGAGTGAACTGAAATGATTCCACGTCGGTTCTTCTGGCTTTTTGATCTAATGATCCTTTGCGTCTCGTTTGCCGCGGCGTACTGGTTGATTCCGTATCTGGGCCCGTTCTTTCATGCGGGGAGTCGCCTGCGCGGCTTGTTTTACTTCCTGGATGTGCCAAGCAACTGGAGCGGCCAATTGCCACCTCTCGCAGAATCGGTGTGGATTCTTCTGGTGATGGCTCTTACGACGCTGATGGTTATGGGCCTTTCAGGAAGCCACGGTTCACTGATCGAACAATCTCGCGCGCGGATCATCGTCAACAACGTGGGCGCCATTTTCGCCGGACTGAGCGCGATCGTACTCGTAATGTTCGCATTTAAGAGTTCAGGATGGAGCCGCTTACTGATTTTCGTCTTTACACTGTTCAGTGGAGTGGGGCTGGTTTTTTATCGGTTGCTCTTGCGGGAATATTTCATGGCCCGGCGCGCGGCCGGCTATTATCATAAGAGTGTCCTGCTCATTGGACTGCCCAGTTCGATTGAATGGATGGTGCGATACTTCAGCGAAAATATTCCCGCTAACGATTATCGGCCATTCGGTTACCTGAGCGTTTGCCCGAATCAACACTATGTATCAGGTAACGGAAACGGAAGGGCGCCGGTCCCGGATATCGCTTCGCTGGGTGATGTGACAGAGTTAGGCAACCTGCTAATAAATCATCCGATCCATGAGGTCATTGCCGTTCACCCTACGTCCGGTGGAGAGTGGATCAAGCAAGTGATTCAGGATTGCGATTACTTCTCAATGCCGCTACGAATCGTACCTGAAGCGCTGATACTCGAAGAGCGCAAAAGTTTGAAGATGCTCTATCACACCGAGGCGTTAAATCTTCCAGCCGTGGTCCTGACGCGACCCCATGCCTGGGACTCAGAAGCACTCTTTTTTAAGCGGCTCCTCGATATCTTTGTCTCAGGCATATTGCTTGTGTTGTTGATGCCGCTGTTGGTGTTGATTGCTATTTTGATAAAGGTGACCACGCCACACCTGCCGATTCTTTACCACTGGCGCGTCGTGGGTCGAAATGGGGTTGAGTTTACGGGCTACAAATTCGTCACCATGATTCCAGGCGCCGATCAAATGAAAAGTGATCTGGTGCAACACAATGAAATGAGCGGGCCGGTTTTTAAGATGAAACATGATCCGCGGGTTACCCCACTAGGAAAGTTCTTACGAAAATACAGCCTTAATGAATTGCCACAATTGTGGAGCGTATTAAAAGGAGATATGAGCCTGGTTGGCCCGCGTCCGGCATTTCGCCACGAACTTCAGCGGTATGAGTTCTGGCACAAACGAAAGCTGAGCATTCAACCCGGGATTACCTGTCTGTGGCAAGTCAGTGGGCGCAACAAGATTAGTAACTTCGATGATTGGGTCGCAATGGATCTCGAGTATATTGATAATTGGTCGCTATGGTTGGACGTCAAAATCTTAATCTGGACGGCTAAGACTGTGGTCGCGGGATCGGGATCGTAATGGTGGCCGGTGGTTAATCGGCAAATTGAGCGACAGACAGTTAGTATGAAGATTCTGGTTACGGGCGCCGCCGGATTTATCGGAAGTAATTTGGTGGATCGGTTGCTGCAGGACGGGCATCCGGTAGTCGCCTATGATAATTATTCCACCGGCCGGGAACAGTTCTTAAAGCAGGCCAACAACTCACCCAATCTGACCCTCGTAAAGGCAGATGTTCTGGATCTCCCGGAACTCACGCGGGCAATGCTGGGCTGCGATCTCGTGTTCCATCTCGCCGCCAATGCTGATGTGCGCTTCGGCACCGAGCACCCGCGACGAGACCTGGAGCAAAATACGCTCGCCACCTTCAACGTGCTGGAGGCAATGAGAGCCGCGGGTGTCCGTCGCATCGCGTTCTCTTCTACCGGTTCAATCTATGGCGAGCCTGAGATCTTCCCGACTCCGGAGGGGGCCCCATTTCCAATCCAGACCTCGCTATATGGCGCCTCTAAGTTGGCCGGTGAAGGTTTGATCCAGGCGTACTGTGAAGGTTTTGAATTTCAAGCTCATATATTCCGTTTCGTCTCCATTCTTGGCGAACGATATACTCACGGACACGTTTTTGATTTCTACAAAAGCTTGCAGTCAAATCCTGATGAATTACGTGTCCTAGGCGATGGTCATCAGCGAAAATCATATCTTTACGTCCAGGACTGCATAGACGCCATTTTACTTGCGATCGAAAAGGCGCAGGACAAGGTGAACATCTTCAATCTGGGAACGGATGAGTTTTGCGAAGTTAACAATTCGATTGGTTGGATTACTTCACACCTCGGGTTGACGCCGAAGCTTACTTACACTGGAGGAAAACGCGGTTGGATCGGGGATAGTCCGTTAATCTCTTTAGATTGCAGCAGGATTCGAGCGTTGGGTTGGCGACCCAGGCTTTCGATCAGGGACGGTGTGATTCGCACCTTAGAGTACTTGCAGGAGAACTCCTGGGTACTGGAGGAGCGAGCTTGAAAGTCTGCATCGTTGGCCTCTGGCACTTGGGTACCGTTACCGCTGCCTGTCTCGCCTCTGGAGGACACGACGTCATTGGGCTGGACTTTGATAATGCAGTTATCGAGGCTTTGCAGGCCGGCGAGCCTCCCCTTTTTGAACCTGGGCTGGAAGACCTGGTGAAACAGGGATTGGCAAAAGGAAATCTCGCTTTCACTGCGGATGTCGCCAGGGCTTTGAGCGGCGCCGAGGTGGTCTGGGTGGCCTACGATACGCCAGTAGATGAGCAGGACCGGGCTGATGTTGAATTTGTCTTCGCTGAAATCAAAAAGCTCTTTCCCCATTTAGAAGCGGAAACCCTCGTGCTGATTTCTTCGCAGGTCCCCGTCGGTACGACGCGTCGCTTGGAACGCGATTATGCGGAATCCTATCCAGCTAAGCCGGTGTCGTTTGCATATTCGCCGGAGAATCTTCGGCTCGGCAAAGCAATCGATGTTTTCACTAACCCGGATAGGGTCGTGGTTGGTTTGCGCCAAGGCAATAACAAGTCAGTCGCGAATGATGAAGAACGGGTGATTGGATTGCTACAGCCGTTTACCACTCGCATCGAATGGATGTCCGTAGAATCAGCGGAGATGACGAAGCACGCGTTGAATGCCTTCCTGGCGACGTCAGTCGCTTTTATTAATGAGGTGGCGACGCTATGCGAAGCAGCGGGCGCTGACGCAAAAGAGGTTGAACGAGGCTTGAAAAGCGAGCTGCGCATCGGCCCCCACGCTTATCTGAATCCTGGAGCAGCCTTCGCGGGCGGTACGCTCGCGCGCGATGTGGCATTTCTTGAGCGAGTCGGAGCTGAGCATAACCAGCCAACTCAGATCCTTTCTGCGGTGCTGGCGAGCAATCTGAATCATAGAACCTGGGTGCATCGGAAGCTGCAGTCCTTACTGGGCCACCTGCGAGATCAGACAGTGGCGGTCTGGGGACTTACCTACAAGCCTGGGACCAATACTTTGCGCCGGTCTGATTCCGTAGCACTCTGTGAATGGCTAACTTCGCAAGGCGTAGTCGTCCAGGCTCATGATCCGGCGATTAAAGTTTTGCCCGATGAGCTGGCGGAAAAATTCGTACTCTCCCGTACACCGATAGCTGCCCTGGAAGGTGCAACGGCGCTGGTGTTGGCTACCGGATGGCCTGAATATAAAACTTTGGATGCCGATATCATTGTGTCAACCATGCGCGCGCCGAACGTAGTTGATCTCAACCGCTTCTTAGAGAAGACGCTGGGGAGCGATTCGCGCATTCGATATGCTACCGTGGGCAAGGCGTTGCTATGATCATCTCCACTTGGTATTAGTCAGCATCGCAACGCCTCGGCGCGCGCCGAATTTATACTATCGTGACTTACTCTCTTAAAGGACGCACAGCCATCATCACCGGTGGTAGTCAGGGGCTTGGGTTAGCCATTGCCCACGCCTACGTAGCAGCGGGGGCGAGCGTCTTGTTATGTGCTCGTGATGCCGAAGCTTTGAAGACTGCGCGCAAGGAACTGATTGCCCGCGCCGCTCCTGAACAGACAGTCGAGACTGAAATTGCCGACGTCTCACAGCCTGAGGACGTTGAGCATTTGATGGCGACTGCGCTACGGATTTTTCCTCGAGTGCACATCCTCGTCAACAACGCCGGTGTCTACGGCCCTAAAGGATTGATAGAAGATGTAGACTGGTCCGCTTGGGTAAAAGCCATTCAAATAAATCTATTCGGCTCGGTGCTTTTATGTCGCGCGGTACTACCTCATTTCAAGGCGCATCATTATGGCAAGATGGTTCAATTATCAGGTGGCGGTGCGACGAATCCATTGCCACGGATTAGTGCTTATGCAGCGTCCAAGGCAGCCATCGTGCGCTTTGCAGAGACGCTGGCTGAAGAAGTGCGTGACCACAACATCGATGTCAACTCTATTGCGCCAGGAGCTTTGAACACCCGTCTGTTGGAGGAGGTTTTAGCAGAGGGACCGGAATCAGTAGGTCAGGCCTTCTATGATCGTGCGCTGAAACAGAAGATTGAGGGTGGCGCTCCCTTGGAACGAGGAGCGGAGTTAGCGGTTTTTCTGGGGTCGGCAGACAGCGACGGACTGACCGGCAAATTGCTTAGCGCGATGTGGGATCCCTGGGAGACGTTACCTGAACACTTGAAAGATTTGCAGCAGACAGATGCTTACACGTTACGGCGGATCGTACCAAAAGACCGGGGGTTAACCTGGGGGTGAGTAATGCTAAGTTTGGGGTTGGCATCATAGGCTGCGGACTGATTGGGCGGAAGCGTGCTCACGCGCTGGGTTCGGCCCGGCTCGTTGCTTGCGCGGACCTAATTCCAGAGCGCGCACAGGCGCTGGCGCGCACTGAGCCCGGGGCTCTTGCCACTGCGGATTGGCGCGATATTCTTGAGCGCCCCGACGTCGACATAGTGATCGTTGCCACCACCAATGACACTTTAGCCAAGGTTGGCCGCGCAGCCCTGGAGGCCGGTAAGCATGTGTTGGTGGAAAAGCCGGCGGCGCGAAATGCCCGCGAGCTCGAGCCGGTGATTGAAGCAGCGCAGCGATCTCAGGTACAGGCACGCGTAGGGTTTAATCATCGCTACCATCCCGCCCTACGCAAAGCTCACGAGCTCCATGCGGAAGGACTTCTGGGTGAGTTAATGTTCGTACGTGGACGCTACGGGCACGGCGGGCGGCTCGGCTATGAAAAAGAGTGGCGGGCGGAGCCAGCGATGTCTGGTGGAGGTGAGCTGATTGATCAGGGGATCCATCTGATCGATCTGGCTCGTTGGTTTCTGGGCGATTTTAGTGAGGTTCAGGGATTTGCGCACACCTACTTTTGGCAAATGCCTGTTGATGACAATGGGTTCATGATGCTCAAGACTCCCCAGCAGCAAGTTGCGTTTCTGCATGTAAGTTGCACTGAGTGGAAGAATTTATTCTCCCTGGAAATCTACGGCAAGAATGCAAAACTGCATATCGAAGGGCTTGGCGGCAGCTATGGAGTAGAACGTTTGGCTTACTATAGGATGTTGCCTGATGAGATGGGTCCCCCAGAGACAACGATTTGGGAATACCCGATGGCCGACATGTCCTGGCAGGTTGAGTTTGCCGAGTTTCTGGAGGACATAAAACTGGGCCGCAAACCATCAGCCAGTTTAGAGGATGCGCATGCCGCGTTGCGTGTTGTTGAAGCGATTTATCAAGGCTCGGATCATGCCTTTGCTTCAGGCATTCAATAAAGTCTTAACCCTAACGCCTTATCGAAAGCGTTTGAGTCTCATATGATTATTACGCGTAGTCCATTGCGCGTCACGTTAGGCGGCGGTGGTACCGATCTAGGTTCTTACTACCGTCAACATGGCGGCTTTCTAATCGCCGCGGCGATTGATAAGTATGTCTATGTGACCGTCATGCGGCCTTTTGTCCCGGGCATCTTTCTCAAATACTCTCAGTTGGAACACGTCGCGCAGGCTGATGAGATTGAGCATCCGATTATTCGCGAAGCAATTCGTCTTTTGGAATTGAACGCCCCGCAGATCGAAATTACTACGTTGGCTGATATTCCGGCCGGAACTGGTTTGGGATCATCGGGTAGCTTTACCACGGCGCTGTTGAAAGCGCTCTTTGCCCACCGCCGCCGACTAGTGCATCCTGACGGCCTCGCACGCATGGCTTGCGAGATTGAGATCGACCGCCTCAAGGAGCCGATCGGTAAGCAAGATCAGTACATTGCCGCTTACGGCGGGTTAACTTGCTTTCATTTCCACCCGGGCGGTGAGGTTGAGGCCGTTCCCCTCCAAATTAGCACGGAAACTCTTTACGATCTCGAGGACAATCTGTTGCTCTTCTTTACCGGATTTGCAAGGAGCGCCAGCGATATCCTAAGAGACCAGGACTGTCGTAGCAAAGAATCAGATGCGGAGATGTTGGCCAATCTTCATTACGTGAAAAGTCTTGCTCTGGCTAGCCAGAAGGCATTGGAAGCAGCTCGGGCATCTGAGTTTGGGGAAATTTTGCATGAGCATTGGGAGCACAAGAAAAAGCGCTCGCATGGAATGAGCAATCCACATATTGATGAGTGGTACGAGCTGGGACGCGCGAATGGCGCTATAGGCGGTAAGCTGGTCGGCGCCGGCGGTGGCGGTTTCCTGATGTTCTACGCGGAAGATCGAGGGCGCTTGCGACAGGCGATGACGAAGGCCGGCCTGGACGAAGTGCGATTCGGCTTTGACTTCGAAGGTACGAAAGTCCTCCTCGGCTGAACTCACCGCACGCCTACTAGCAGGAGATTGGTCACTGGTTTGCGCCGGCGAAGTTTTTTTAGTTCCTGGGGGCCCTGCGCACCAAGTCGAGCGCACCGAACAGAAGAAGACCAAGGTTGCAATATTACTTGCAATATTCCAGAGCCGGTTCGTTACTTGTTGATGACTCCAGAGGCCGCTCCCGCGTCCTCCAGTTTGTCTGGTTCACGTGTCCGTTCGCGTACTCCGACGAGCCTTGCGCCGAATCTTTCACTAGCCATGCTAAGCGACAGAGAACGGAAGGAATAAGATTTAAATTCTGTTGACACGCAAGAGAAAATACGGTATTAACCCCTCTCCTAATTTCTGGTTCGTAGTTTTTGAAAGGACTTACTTCCTTCCCAGTCGACTCCAGTTCCTTTAGACGATCAGGTACGGCAACGCTATCGATTAATTTACCATCAGCCAATTCCGCTCAAGGAGATACCCTTAATGTTAGCCCATAATCGCCCTTTCAGATTGACGTTTGCGAAATCACGCATGGCTTTCAACTTCAAAAACGCAGTTTCCCTTAGACTTATCGGTCTTCTAATACTGATTGGGCTTTTAGCCGCTACATTTTATTCGTCATCCTCAGCATCTTCGGGTGCCAGATTTTCAAGCTTGGCCGGCGCCAGAATTGGCGTAAGAGGCGCAACGGGACCGTCTGCCGTTGCGAACCAGCGCGGAATCTCCTTGATCAATGGATCCTATTTCGGAAACACACTGACACCGATGTCAGCACCGCTCCTGGTGGGGCCTGAGACTATCATTGTTACGCCCCCAGCTACTCGCGCTCCCGGATGCACCAATCCCCTTGTCCTGTGCCTCGGCGAAACCGTCACGGCGACAGTGTCGGGCGCGCCGCTGCGCCCCGGATTTCGCGAGCGTCGGATTGTATGGGGAGCTCCCGATGGCACGGTGCCGCAAGTGACCGACGTGGTGACTGACCCTCAGAGTGATACGTACATGCTCCCGACCACCGGAAGTTTTGCCCAGGTCGGCACGTGGTCGGTAAGAACCATCAACAACCGAAACGGCGGAGTCGTCGTCACGACCTTCGAAGTGGGAGATCCAAGCAAGCCCAGCACCGATCTCTCCATCAGTGTGACTGGGCCAGCAACTGTCACCGCCAATAGTAATGCCTCTTACAATGTGTCCGTCACTAATAACGGCCCAGACACTGCGGACAACGTCACCGTGTTTAATCCGGTGCCGTACAACACAACCTTCGTGTCAGCTTCAGTCCCAACCGGCTTCACATGCACGACTCCGAATCCAGGTGAAGTCGGCGACATCTCGTGCAGCAGCACGAGCCTGGCCTTGAATGCCAGTGCTGCCTTTACGTTCGTCTTTAACGTTAATAGTGACGTAAGGAATGGCCAGTCGGTTTACGAGTGGGCCAAGACCGGAACCTCCACGAACGAACCGGACACGAGCAATAATTACGGTGATGTTTATTCCAGCACAACAGAAACCGGCGGCGGCAACGGCGGGACCTGCACTTTGGATTGCCCGGAAAATATTAATGCCATCGCCGATACCACGGAGGGCGGACAGCGCGGAAAACACGTCTCCTTTAATGTAACTGCGACGGGTGATTGTGGAACAGTGACTTCCACTCCGGCGTCGGGCGACTTCTTCCCGGTAGGAACCACCAACGTTAGTTCCACTTCGGATCTGAACGGAGGGAGTTGTACCTTTACCATAACGGTTGAGGATCAGGGCGTAAATCCGCCGACTATTACTTGTCCAGCCAATCCCCCGGCCGCCAATGCCAATGGTGACTGCGAGGCCGTCGTCACTATCACCAACCCGACTGTCACTGGGAACAACGTAACATTCTCCGGCACCCGCAGCGACGGCAAGCCCATGTACAATTGCGATTGTTTCCCGCATAACCCGGATCCAGATCCGAATGCTCCAGCTTGGGAATGCGATATAGACGGCACGTGTTCGCGTCGCGCTGACGCTCCTTTCCAGGCTGGTACCACTACCATTACCTGGATTGCGCACTCGCACAGCGCCCCGGGACCCTACGCGAATCCGGATGATGAAATAGCACATCGGACGGGCGCTGCATCGTGCACGGTAACCGTGGTCGTCTACGACACGACGCCGCCGGTCATCACTGCGCAAAGCTCAACGGTCTCGGCGGACGCAAACTGCCAGGCCGCGGTGCCGGACTATAGCAACGACGTCTCAGATAATTGCTCGTGCTCCAGCAGTGATGACTCACAGGATTGTCGCGGCCGGCAGCGCATCACCGTAACTCAAACCCCCGCCGCGGGTACGATGGTCGGGATTGGACCGCACACAATCCATCTGGAAGCGAATGACCACGCCAGCAGTCCGGGTCCGGACGGCATTCCTGACACGGCCGATGATGGTACCGGCAACGTTACGACAAAGGACATCACGTTCACTGTCAAAGACACAACCGCGCCAACGATTCATTGCCCGGCGAGTATAACTACCGACACCGAGCCAGGCACGTGTGCTGCTCATGTGAATCCGGGAACGGCGACGGCGACGGATAACTGCGACAGTAATCCGACTATTACGGGAACGCGCAGTGACGGTCGACCGTTGACTGATACGTATCCGAAGGGCACAACCACAATCACCTGGACCGCGTCTGATCATGCGAGTCCAGCCAACCAGTCGTCGTGCGCGCAGACGATTACGGTGCAGGATCATGAAAACCCGGTGATTATTTGCCCGGCGCCGATAGTCCAGGGCAACGATCCGGGAACGTGCTCGGCCACGGTCAATCCTGGCCAGCCCACGGCGACTGACAACTGCGATAACCCAACCCTTACCAGTTCGCGCAGTGATGGCCAAGGAATGAATGCGCCGTATCCGAAAGGAACGACGACCATCACCTGGACGGCGACGGATAGTTCCGGCAACCACTCCAGTTGTACCCAGACCGTCACCGTGGTGGACAACGAAGCGCCAACGTTCACCATCGCCGCGACGCAAACAATGTGGCCGCCGAATCACAAGTATCAGAACTTCCTGATGACGAGCTTTGTGACAAGCGTTCACGACAACTGTGATGGCACCATCCCAGTGAGCAACGTCGTCATCACGAAGGTGACTAGTGATGAGATCGAGAACGGCAACGGCGATGGGAACACCACAAATGACATCGTGATCGCAGCCAACTGCAAGTCCGTCCAGTTGCGCTCGGAGCGTGAAGGCAACAGCAACGGCCGCGTCTATACGATTTTCTTCAGCGTGACAGATGCTGCCGGCAATAAGGGGACGGGCACAGCCAAAGTTGTCGTGCCCCATAACCCGGGCGAGACGGCCGTGGACAGTGGACCGCACTACACGGTCACGAGCAACTGCCCGTAACGTTTTGCACGGTCGTTGTACGAATGAAGGGCGGGCGTGGCTTCACGCCCGCTACTTACAACGCTTTTTGAGAGGAAGACAAAATGAGAAACTCACTTACCAAGCGCAACCTAAGCCGTCTTATTATCTTCTGTGTCGGTCTTTTTGCTCTCGCGGTGATATCAACGGCGCGGACTACGACGACCACGACGACCTCGACCTCGGTCAATATTGTGAATAATTCCAACCGAGAGATCGCCAACGTTTATCTCTCGCACGTAGATGTTGACGACTGGGGCGGCAACCAATTGGGGGAAGCCACCATTCCGTCCGGCCAGTCGTTTAACCTGAATAACGTCGCATGCGACCAGCAACAGGTAAAGGTGATTGCCGAAGATCAGGACGGTTGCTTTGTTTCGACGGTCGCCACCTGCGGCGAGAGTGTCACCTGGACGATCACCAGTGACACGGCGCGCGATTGCGGAGGAAATTAGTATTTTCAGGGGTTGAGTTTGTTAAGCACCTGTCAAGCGGCTTGATGAAAACGCAATTCTCGGCAACAATGGGAAGACTCGGCGCAACAGTGGCCGGAACAGATCCGTGTTCTACTGGCGGCCATCCCAAACTTTCAACAGAAAAAAAGGAGACTCCAAATGAACAAGTTTCGGCTCACAATTAATGCATTAGCAATCGCGATCTTCATGCTCGCTTTTGCTTCAATGGCCCAGGCGCAGGCAACGCGCACCTGGGTGTCCGGTGTCGGTGACGACGCCAATCCCTGCAGCCGCACCGCCCCCTGCAAAACCTTTGCCGGCGCAATTTCAAAAACGGCCAACGGTGGCGAAATCTCCGTGTTGGATCCCGGAGGATTTGGCGCCGTAACGATTACCAAATCGATTACGATCAATGGTGAAGGAACACTCGCCGGGATACTGAACACCGCGACGAATGGCGTACTCGTCAATGCAACGTCGACGGACAACATCGTCCTAAGGGACCTCAAAATAAATGGCGGTTTTAATGCCGGCGTTTTTCCTGGAGGTGTTGACGGTGTCAAGGTTCTTGCGGCGAAGTCCGTGAATATCGAGGATTGCGTGATCAGTAACCAGCAGATTGGGGTCGAAGTGGCTGCCGGTGCTAACGTCAACCTCGCTATCTTTCGAAGTATTATTGAGAACAACAGCGCTGCCGGTGTGAGGGTGAATACAACTGCTGGCGCCGCCCGAGCAAGCATAAGTAATAGCGAGATTACCAACTCGGCATTCGCTGTACACGCCAAGGCAAATTCGAGCGTGTCGGTATTTGAGACTACCATTGCAAACAATACTTTGGGAGTATTCGCCGAGGGGCAAAGCGGCCCTGCGTTAGTTGTTGTCAAGAATTGCAGTATCAACAACAATTCGAGCAACGGTGTCCAGGCTGGAGGCGGCGGTTCGACTACTACCTCCACAGTCCGACTCTCGAGCAACTGGATCGTCGGTAATAATGGCGCTGGTATCTCGATTCAAGCTCAGGGCTTTGTGGATACCTTCCTGAACAACGAACTTAAGGGTAATAATCCTGACGGCTGTGCGGCTTGCGTCAATATCACCGCCAGCTTCCAATAGGATTCTGCGTCAAAAACCTTAACGACCTCCCGACCGAGTTTACTTTATTCGGTCGGGGGGTTTTTTCCTGCTCGCCTCCGCATGGAGGATTTAGGAACTGAAACCCGTGAACTTCACCGCTGATTACGATTACCTGATCTTACCTCCTGTTTCTTTGATCCGAGGATCACAATAATTTTCGGGCCTTGTAGAATTAACGAAAGCGATACGGCTTGGCGGCAGTTGGAGTTCGCTGAGTTCCTGGATGATCTCGAATGTCTGCCAGCTTGATGCTCACGCTGCGCCTCGGTGGACTTAAATCAATTAATCAAAAAGCGAAGTATTGTCTTGGTTGCGGTAATTCTGGCGAGTGTTGACGTGGGCATAGTTCCATTGCTCATGCGCTGGGGATGCCGCACGCGGTCTCACTTCCTAATCGCGGCGGGTGATTGAATACATTGAACGAAGGTGATAGAAGGATGAGTTTCCCGGTAGCCATATTAGCAGGGGGGATGGCCACGCGCTTGCGGCCATTGACGGAGCGTATCCCGAAAGTGCTGTTGGATGTCGGCGGTAAGCCATTCGCGGTTCGTCAAATTGAGTTGCTGCGTGGGCATGGATTGAAAGAAATTGTATTCTGTTTGGGATTTCTGGGTGAGCAGGTTCAAGCAATTCTGGGCGATGGAAGCCGCTGGGGCGTGAAGTTGAACTATATGTTTGACGGCGCACAGCCGCTGGGGACCGGCGGTGCGCTGCGAAAAGCGTTGCCTTTATTAGGTGGAGAGTTTTTGGTTCTTTACGGTGATTCGTATTTGGAATGTGATTATGAGGCGGTCATCCAGGCTTTCAAAGCTAGTGGGAAGGCAGGCTTGATGACAGTCTTCCGCAATGCGGATCGGTGGGATCGTAGTAATGTTTTTTTCGAGAATGGATCGATTCGGCGTTATGACAAACGGCTCGATTCCCCGGAAATGGAACACATCGATTATGGTCTTGGGGTATTGCGATCAAGCGTTCTCAAAGCATATCCAACGGACAAGTCGTTAGACCTGGCTGTAATCTATCAGGACTTGCTGGCGAAAAACGAACTGGCCGGATTTGAGGTAGCGCAGCGATTTTATGAGATTGGTTCGCCCGCGGGTTTGGAGGAAACGAGACAGTACTTTGCAAAAGCAGGATGCGACCAGGATGACCTACACACAACACCACCTCACTGAGGCTAGCCAGATCATTGCCGAATTAGACGTAGCCGCAATTGAGAAGGTGGCGACTCTTTTGGCCGAGTTGCGCTCCCGCGCGGGACGTTTGTTCTTCCTGGGTGTTGGCGGAAGTGCCGCCAATTGTTCGCACGCAGTGAATGATTTCCGCAAGATCGTCGGGATCGAAGCCTACGCGCCAACTGATAACGTTGCGGAATTAACTGCGCGCACTAACGACGAAGGTTGGGAAACTGTGTTTGTAGAGTGGCTTAAGATCAGCCGCTTGCAGGACCGGGATGCGGTATTCGTTTTTTCAGTAGGCGGAGGCAACCTGGAGAAGAACATAAGTCCGAATTTGGTTAAGGCGTTACAATATGCCAAAGAGGTTGGCGCCTGCGTGGTGGGAGTTGTCGGCCGAGACGGTGGCTATACAGCGAAAGTAGCTGACGCCTATGTGCTCATACCTACCGTTAATGCCGAGACGATAACCCCTCATGCCGAGGCCTTTCAAGCTGTAATCTGGCACCTGTTAGTCTCGCATCCCAGTCTTAAGAGAATTCAAACAAAATGGGAAGCTACCCAGTAAGTCGGCGGGCTGTTTTTTTAGATCGGGACGGAGTCCTCAATCGCGCTACTGTGCGACAGGGTAAACCTTACCCCCCTTCCAGTTTGGAAGAACTGGAGATCTTGCCGGGAGTCAGCGCAGCCTGTCGGGACTTGCATCTGGCGGGCTTCCTGCTGATCATGGTGACAAATCAGCCCGATGTAGCCAGGGGCACGCAGACGCGAGCAGTCGTTGAAGCCATTAATCAAGTTCTCTCAGATAGCCTATCCTTAGACGATGTGAAGGTCTGCTATCACGACAGCTCAGATAACTGCATGTGCCGCAAGCCTGAGCCTGGGTTGCTCCTGGAAGCTGCTGAGAAATGGAAGATTGACCTGCCGGGCAGCTTTCTGGTGGGTGATCGCTGGAAGGACATAGAGGCTGGACGCCGCGCGGGGTGCCGCAATATTTTTTTGGAATACGATTACTCTGAAGTTAAGCCAAAAGGTTTCGATAAGCGTGTTAGCTCGCTTGGTGACGCCGCAGATTGGATTTTGGAAAAAACGCGTTTGCTGAAAGGGGAGCAGGAATGACAAGTGTGGCTGATTTGAAAATCAAGATCTTCGCTGACGGCGCAGATAAAGCGGGGATGCTGGAATTATATGGCAATCCGCTGATTAAGGGCTTTACCACAAATCCGACCTTGATGCGTAAGGCGGGTGTGTTTGATTATCAGACTTTCGCCCGAGAGATCATTGCCGCCATCCCCGACCGGCCGATTTCGTTTGAGGTTTTCGCGGATGACTTTGCTGAGATGCAGGATCAGGCGTTTGAGATCTCGAGCTGGGGCAGTAATGTGTACGTCAAAGTCCCGATCACCGACACGAAAGGTGAACCAAGTTATCCGATAATAAGGCGTTTGGCCGAAGCGGGTGTCAAACTGAACGTCACCGCATTAATGACACTGCAACAGGTTAGCGAAGTAGCACACTCTCTCAGTGAAGGGCCTGCGTGCTGCGTTTCAGTATTCGCTGGAAGAATTGCCGACACGGGAAGAGATCCTGTCCCGCTGATGTCCAATGCGGTTGAATTGTTAAAGCCGACGCCAAATATTGAGTTGATATGGGCAAGTCCGCGGGAGTTGCTAAATGTTTTCCAAGCGGATGCGATTGGCTGCCAAATAATTACAGCTACAAATGACATTTTGAAGAAGCTCTCGCTGGTGGGAAAAGTTTTGTCGGATTACTCTCTGGATACGGTGAAGATGTTTTACAATGACGCGCGAGAAGCCGGGTATCAGATCTCCGAGACTGCGTCCGCGGGAACGCGCTAGGTAACATCCAGATCCATTCGCTGCCTGATTTGTACAGTCAGGAACGCAGCAAGTTAAAAAGACTCCTAACCTCGAGACGCTCGACTAAGTAGACGCCTCTTACGCTTGGTAACCTCACAGCAGAGCAGCGTCCAGTTGTCTGGTATTTCATGGACGATCGATACTGCAGATAGATCATCCTGGAGACAGGAGGAACACGTCAGGTTGAGGGGTATTATTCTGGCAGGCGGGCGAGGCTCACGGCTCTTTCCGCTAACCATCGGCGTAAGCAAACAGCTCCTGCCTGTTTACGACAAACCGATGGTCTATTATCCGCTCTCAATATTAATGCTTGCGGGCATTCGAGAGATTCTGATCATTACGACCCCTGAAGATCGGCAGTCATTCCAGCGCTTGCTTGGTGACGGCACCAGGTGGGGCCTCACCTTCAGCTACGCAGAACAGATTGCACCGCGAGGTCTCGCCGAAGCATTCTTGATTGGTCGCGAGTTCGTAGGAACGGAGCCGGTCTGTCTGATCCTTGGTGACAACATGTTCTTTGGCCACGGTTTTCCTGAGCGGCTAAAGACCGCCGCGCAGCTTAATGACGGAGCAGTTGTATTCGGCTATCCCGTCCGCGATCCAGAACGTTACGGAGTGATAGAAATTGATGCCGGAGGGCGGGCCGTGAGTATTGAGGAAAAGCCGCTCAAGCCACGCTCCAATTATGCAGTCCCGGGCCTCTACTTTTACGATGGGCATGTTGTCGAACTGGCCGCAAACCTGAAGCCATCGGAGCGAGGGGAATTGGAGATAACGGATCTGAACCGGCTCTATCTGGCGAAGGGGCAGCTTAAAGTCGAGCTGATTGGGCGTGGGGTGGCATGGTTGGACGCCGGCTCTCCCGAGTCGTTGTTGCAAGCTTCCAATTTTGTTCAGACCATCGAAGAACGCCAGGGATTGATGATATCGTGTCCGGAGGAGATTGCATTCCGGCTGGGGTATATAGAAAGCGAAGACCTGTTGTTGCTCGCGAAAGAACTTGGCAAGACCACATATTCCGATTATCTATTCCAGCTCGTAGCTGACGAAAATACCCGTGAAGGCGGTCGTATATGACTGACACGATCAAGTTGCAAGCTGCTCCACCGATCGCCATGAGAGTTGCGCGCGTATTTGACGCCTCGATTTTCATCTTCTTACTTGGAATTATGGTGTTCGCAGCTGTTCCTTATGGAACAGTCGAACCGTGGTGGGAAGGAGTATTTGAGTGCGCGATCTTTGCAGTTACTGCCCTCTGGATTATCGAAGGACTCCTGCGAGGCAGTTGGGAGATTAGAAAGCTATTCGTCGTCCTGCCGTTGATATTAATAACGGCATTTGCCTTCGCCCAAGCAGTCGAGTGGCCCGCAGCCTTGTCAGTATTAGGAAACCGGTGGCTCACCGCGCAACACACAATTACCATAGATCGGTACCAGACCATTCTTACGGCGCGCAAGGCGCTTGCTTTGACTTTATTCCTGGCGCTGTTGCTGCTCCACATATCCACTCCGAAGCGTCTCAGTTGGCTTGTGAGAGTGGTAATTGGATTAGGGCTGGGCAGTGCGCTATTTGGAATTCTTCGGCAGCTCCTTCAATCGACGGACGGATTCGTGCTGCCATACCTGTTTCTGGGAGTAGGGTACGGACAGTACATTTACCACAATGCATTTTCATACCTGATGGAGATGGTTTTTGCGCTGCTGGCGGGCTTGGTGCTTGGAGGCGGAGTCCGACGTGATAGAGCGCTAATCTATGTGGCGATGGCCTTGTTTGTATGGGCTGCGTTCGTCCTTTCGAACTCACGTGGTGGCATTGTCAGCTTCATGTGCCAGTCCATTTTCCTGCTCTTTGTCTCCTTGACCTGGTATTCAGCGCGGCGGGTTTCAAGCGGAGATGAGAGTCGGCCTAAATGGCTGACTATTCTCTGGACGTCAGCGTTACTTCGGGCGTCCATTATTCTCTTGATAGTAGGTGTGCTTGCGACAAGCATCCTTTGGATGGGTGGGGCGAGGCTCGTCGACAGACTGAAGGAAGAGCAGGAGTTTCGTCAGGAGGGCCCAGAAAAAGCAAGAAGGGTCGACCTCTGGAATGATACTTGGAAGCTGATCAAGCAGCACCCCTGGACCGGAGTCGGGTTTGGCGCTTACTTTTTGGCAATTCCTCAGTACCAGACCGTTAGCGGCAAGTTGAAATTTGAACAGGCGCATAATGATTATTTGGATCTCGCCGCCAACGGAGGTCTTATTGCTGTTGGGCTGGCTGGCTGGTTCATGGTCATGGTAATCAGGCGCGCTAGATCCTCCTGGGGGTCTGTGGACGCTTACCGGCGGGCCGCGTGCTTCGGTGCCATGGCTGGGATCCTGGATGTAGCCGTGCACAGCCTTTTGGATTTCGGCCTTCAGGTCACTAGTATCGCAGTCGTCTTTGCAGCGCTGGTGGTTATTGCTGTCGCTGATGGTAGGGTGGAAGCGGCTCCGGACCAACGCAAAGGCACAAAAACTGTCGCAAAAAATGGGACGATATCTTCCTCGCGAATTGGGAAGAGTTAAGGTTCGAGAGCATCGGTACTTTTCTGACCCAGGTCTTCCGTGTTGTGCGAGATACTCAAGTCGATTCTGGTGTGAAAGATAAAATGGGGCGTCATCTTTTCCGCGTCATCTGGCGCCTTTCGATCGCGTTACTAGCGGTAATCTGCTGCTATCGGCTTATACAGGATTCCGCGCGCGCAGGGGCCTCGCGGCTCTTCTCATTCACCGCCATCATTCAATCGAAGCTCGCTGCCGCCGACTTGGCCGTTAGCCTGGCTCCGAGCGACCCGGAAGCGCATTACACGCGCGCGCTTGCGCTGGTAAACAGTGACCGGTTGACCGATGCCGTGGTGGAACTTCGGCAGGCGACAACACTGCGTCCCCATCACTACTATGAGTGGCTGGACCTGGGAGTAACCCTTGACCGGTTGGGAGATCAGACGGCGGCCATCGCTGCTCTTAAAGAATCTGTTCGACTAGCTCCCTTCTTCGCCCAGCCGCGGTGGCAGCTTGGTAATGTGTTTTTCAGACTGGGACGACATGAGGAAGCCTTCGCGGAGTTACGGCTCGGGGCCAAAAGCAACCCGAATCTTTTTGCTGGAATGCTGGACCTTGCGTGGGTGGCTGCCGACGGCGATGTCACAACCCTTGAAGCACTAGTCCAGCCACAGAGCACAGCGGATCATCTGAGGTTGGCGAGTTTTCTGGCAAGACAGGGTAAGGGGCCAGATGCCGCACGACACGTAAGAGAAGCGGGAGAGGCTCGAGAGGAAGGGGAGCGCCTCCTCTTACATCAAACAATAACCCAGCTTCTCGCGGCCCAGCAGTTTTCGGATGCCTATGCAGCCTGGGCATTAACGCACCGTTCAGCAGGCGGCGACGGCGCCAAGGGTCAGGTTTTGAACGGGAGCTTCACTGAACCGATAATCCAGGATGACCCTGGATTTGGCTGGCAATTGCAGCCCGTGCCAACGGTTTCAGTTTCCATTGATCCTGTTGGTCCGGGTGTCGGCGCCCGAAGCCTTCACTTGTCGTTCGGCGGCGATAGCGCGGGGGGAAGCCAGCCCATTCACCAACTAGTCCTAATTCAGCCAAATAGCCGGTATTCCTTGAGCTTTGTGGCAAGAGCGGAGAACCTCGTAAGCGGCGGGCCTCCCGTGATTCTCGTTCTCGATCCTCGGGGCGACGCGACAAAAATTCTAGGCCAATCAGAGCCTCTTGCCCCCGGTACTAGTGGATGGACCAGCTACAAAGTGGATTTTTCCACTGACGAAAACATTTCGGCGGTGAGAGTTTCCCTTCGACGGTTGGCTTGTAACCAAAGCCCTTGTCCTATCTTTGGAAAACTATGGTTAAGTCGGTTTTCTCTGGTGAAAATATGAAGTGCCGGGCGGCCCTGGCAGGAATAGGCGGGGATAGCCCAAAATGTGGCGAACTCGGGGTGTTGGCGGCGTTCGGATGGCGCGGACGCATCCCGTTTGGCGGTAATGAAAATACAAGGGTCCCAACCCGTGCCGAGCGCCCTTTTAGCTCAAGATTTATCAAAAAAGTCCTTGACTTGGGGGGCAAAACAGCGTAGAGTCCGGCCTTCCCCACAGTACGTTGTTAGAGACTGGGGATTTGTTTAGGCTCCTCGAGTCCCAAAAGGAAAGGTTAAAACCATGCGATTTCGCACACATCCCGTAAGAATTCTTTCGTTGGTCGTGCTCCTTGCCGTTACAAACGTTTATGTTTTTGCGAACGGAGCTATGTCTACGGCCAAAAGTGCCAACGAGGCCGGTAGCGCGAAGGTGCTACTTGGAAAACTCATCACGATGAGCAACAGACCGATTTTGGTGAATGGCGGCGAAGCCATCACCGGAACAACCATACTTTCGGGAGCTCATCTGGTAACTTCAGCTGTGAGTCTGGCAACCGTGCAATTGGACAACTTGGGCACGGTGATGGTTGCGCCCAGTTCGAGCGTGACGATTGCCTTCGACCAAAAAAGCGTGACCGTCAATGTTGCTTCTGGAGATGCGACGCTAACAACTGTAGCGGGCGTAAAGGGTACCGTGATCGGGCCGGATGGCGTTCCGGCAGCAAGCGGTCCCAGTGCTCCGGCTCCGGCTGGCAGCAGCAACGGTTTAGATAAGGGTGACATTGCCGGCGTTGTCTTAGGCGGTGCGGGCTTGATCTTCGGTATAGTTGCCTGGAACAAGGGGAATAAAGCTGATGATCATGCAGCAGCCGCAGCAGCCGCAGCAGCGGCGGCACAGGCATCACTGAACGCACAGATAGCGGCTCTGAAGGCTTGCTTAGCTGGTCAAAGCGCTAGTCCTGTTAAGGTCTGCACGAGCTTCTAATCTAAAGCTCAGTTCTTCAGTTTTATCCAATCGTTTTGAAAAGACATGCCACGCGGCTTTTGCGGGGCATGTCTTTCTGCGTTCCCACACCTCCTATTCTCGCTCGGCGGCGCATTCGCGGAATCGAACAGACTCAGAGATCACTGGCAGAAGGTGGCGCCTTTCTTTAAGACGACAATTGCTTCACCTCGGACTGGGTTGGGTATACCACAGCGGTCAATGTTGCAAGGAGGTTGGCGCGGATGAAGGTACTGGTTACGGGCGCGGATGGGCTGGTTGGTCGCGCCATGATCAAGCATTGCACAGATGCGGGCGATCAAACCGTTAGCCTGGATCACGCGAGATTGGATATTGCGGATCAGCGCGCAATAGACGCGACTTTTGATCGCGAACGTCCAGACGTAGTGATCAACTGTGCCGCGTGGACCGATGTTGATGCCTGTGAATCCCATCCGGGACGGGCCCAGACTGTGAATGCACACGGGCCAGAGTTCTTAGCCCTTGCCTGCCAGCGCCTCAGTTCCTTGTTTGTCACCATCTCGACTGACTATGTTTTCGATGGCGAGAAGAACGGCTTTTACACCCAGCGTGATCAACCAAATCCGCAGAGCGCCTACGCGCGTTCGAAATTGGAGGGCGAGCACCTCGCTCAAATCTCATGGGCGCGTACGATCGTCGTGCGGAGCGGTTATATCTTCGGGGTGGGCGGCAGGAACTTTCTTAGCTCAGTGATCGACCAAGTGCGCCGTGGCGAACGCGTGCTGGCACTTAACGACACCTTCGGCACGCCAACCTACGCCCCAGACCTTGCTCGCCAGCTATACGAGTTAGCTCGGCTTGATTTACCGGGTATCTACCACGTGGTCAACACAGGAGCGGGCATGAGCTTTGAAGCGTTCGTGCGCCGCGCCGTCGAGATTGCTGGATTGGACACTGATTTGGTGCAGGGAATCAGCCATGACACGCTTAAGCGGGTTGCACCGCGCCCTCGTAACTCGCGGCTGCGGTGTCTTCTTTCAGAGGCGATCGGCCTCGTTCCGCTCCCCTCGTGCGAAGATGCGCTAAAGAGATTCGTTGTGGCCGGCTCACGCAGCTCCGGGGCCATGGCTTCATCTCCCACAACTTGATTTGCTTCAGCGCGAATTTAGATCGTAGCAATACCGCAATTCGCTCACATTATGCCCAGGCCGATGAGACCAGTGACAATGCTAACGCGATGCGCGTTCAATTGGCTGACGATTCCGAGCAGTCTTTGAATGAAGCCGGGGGCTTCGGGCTACTCTGTTCCTGGATAAACGGCCTTCTAATCCCGCTCGGCGCAGGTTGGGATCAGTTTTCTGTTTTGGAGACCTCGGATGGGACGATTGAATGTTGGCGCAGCTTCGCACATCTGGTCGGATGGACTTGTTTATGGGTTATGAGCCGAGCAGGACTCGAACCTGCGACCCACTGGTTAAAAGCCAGTTGCTCTACCGACTGAGCTATCGGCCCATATTTTGTCTCACCACGAGGAGAAGTTCCGACGAATTCTACCTAACGCAAAGTCCAATGTCCAAAGAAACGTCCTACGGATAGCGACTAATGGAGACATCCGCGCGATCGCGAGGAAGGTTTGACGTACAGCCTGCTCATGACAAACAGGAGTCGCTACCTGACCGCAACGGCCGAAATGAACACTGAGCTTAGTAAAAACTTTGTTGGACGGGCAACGTACCCTATCGGTTACCTAGTGAAGCCAGCCGCCGAGAGTTGAATCCTGGACCACGATCGTTTGCGACCTCTCGGGTCCCGTCGATACCAGACCAATTTCAACTCCGATTTTCTCGGAAAGAAACTCGACATAGGTACGCGCGTTCGCCGGCAGCGCGCTGAGGTCCGTCATCCCCAGAGTGGAACTCTTCCAACCCGGAAGTTTCTCAAAAACAGGAACCACGCGCCGCAGGTCTTGCGAGACCGAAGGCAGGGAATCACACCGGCGTCCATCCAGTTCATAGCCTACGCAGACTTTGATTTCATCCAGGGCGTCCAAGACATCCAGCTTGGTCAGGGCCACTGAAGTAAACCCATTGATCTCGGCCGCGTAACGCGTGGCGAACGCATCAAACCAGCCGCAACGGCGCGGGCGGCCGGTAGAAGCGCCGTACTCTCGACCGCGTTCCCGAATTAGTTGTCCCATCTCAGCTTCACCGTCCAGCATCTCGGTTGGAAATGGTCCTTCACCGACGCGCGTCGTATAGGTGCGAACAATTCCGAGGACGCCCGTTAAGCGTTGCGGCGCGAGGCCTGTGCCCACCAGAGCTCCGCCAATGACGGTGCTCGACGAAGTGACGAACGGATACGTCCCGTGATCGACATCAAGCAGCGTGGCCTGCGCGCCCTCGAGCAGGATCGAATCACCACGAGCGGCCGCCTGATTAAGAAAGTGACTTGTATCGCAAAGGAATGGCGCCAGGCGTTCGACCATCGCGGACGTCTCATCAAAGATTGAATCTGCGTCGAGCGGCTGGCCACCGTATGCGACGATGATGCGATTGGCGTCTTCCAGGTTCCGTTCAATGCGCGATCGCAGCACTTCGGAAACCAACGCATCAGCGACGCGGATGCCGCGGCGACCGGCTTTGTCTTCATAAGCCGGTCCAATACCGCGCAGGGTGGTGCCGACTTTTTCGTTGCCGAGTCGTTCTTCACTGGTGTGATCCAGGGCCCGGTGATATGGAAGAATGAGATGCGCGCGCGAACTGACCTTGACGCGCTCGGGCGTGATACTGATGCCCTGCGCCATCAGCCGATCTGCTTCTTCAAAGAAAGCCTTCGGATCGATCACCATGCCATTGCCGAGCACACAGGTTTTGCCCTCATGCACGATTCCTGAAGGCAGCAAGTGAAGCACAAAAGAGCGATCGCGGATTTGAACTGAGTGGCCGGCGTTATGACCGCCCTGATACCGAGCCACGATGTCGAACCGCTCGGCGAGCAGATCGACAATCTTACCTTTGCCCTCGTCGCCCCACTGGGCGCCAATAACTGCGATAACCATAGTTTTAAGAAAAGAAGTCAGCGACCAGAGGTCAGAAGTCGGAATTCAATTTGAGGCGTATCCCTGACTCTAAACACAAAACAGGCGCGGCTGTGGCAATAACACCGCAACCGCGCCTTGTTATTTCCTGAATTACGCTGCGGTAGTTGCCGCGACATGCTTATCCAGCATGCGCGAGATTGCCTGCTCGGACGTCGCGCCGACAACGCGTTCTTCTTCTCTGCCGTTCTTGAAAAGAATGAGAGTCGGAATACCTTTGATGCCGAAGCGCTGCGATACCGAAGGATTGTCATCCACGTTAAGCTTCACGACGCGCGCGTTGCTCGCGTACTTTTCGGCCACAGCCTCGACGGTGGGCGCAAGCATGCGACATGGAGCGCACCACGCGGCCCAAAAATCTACCAAAACCGGACGATCCGATTTGAGTACGTCATTTTCAAAAGTGCCATCGCTGGTTTCTTTCACATGCTCACTCATTTATGTTTTTCAACTCCTTAGGTGTTAACGATTTCTATTTGTTCTAACGCGAAGACTGAACCTGGTTCTGACCGGCGCCGGCAACCTCACGGTAAAGCTCAAGGTATTTGTTTGCCGCGGCCGACCATGAGTTATCCGTGGTCATTCCGTTACGCTGTATCTCTGCCCAAATATTGGGTTGAGTATAAAAGTAAATCGCTTCGCGTATTTTTTCAAGCATAGCGGAGGCAGAATAGGGTCCAAACTTGAAACCATTGCCTTTATTTGTCTTCACGTTGTAGTTTTCAACGGTATCGTCGAGTCCGCCCGTCGCCCGTACCACCGGAACCGTACCATAACGCATGCTGTACATCTGATTCAGGCCACACGGCTCGTACAGTGAAGGCATGATGAAAATATCAGCACCGGCTTCGATCTGATGGGCCAAAGGCTCTCCTGCATAGCCCTTGTAGATGCCGACTCGATGCGGCGCGCCGTCGTGCCAGCTTTGCAAAAAATCTTCGTACTCGCGCGCTCCTGCACCCAGCGCAATAAAGAAAGCGCCCGTTTCAAGAATGCCCGACGCTGCCTGCCTGATTAGATCGTAGCCTTTTTGACTTACCAGGCGGGAGATGATCGCGATGATGGGACGCTCGGGCTCTTCGGGAAGACGAAAACGACGCAGCAGGTCGAGTTTACATTCGCGCTTGCCGCTCAAGTCGTCCGCCGAAAAGTGAGCGGCAATGTCCGGATCAGTTTCCGGATTCCAGATTTCGTAATCGACCCCGTTGGTTATTCCTACCAGCCGATCGCTGCGCGCCCGCATCAACCAATCAAGTCCATATCCCTGCTCAGGCGTTTGGATCTCGCGGGCGTAGCGTGGGCTGACAGTCGACAGGGCGTCGGCGGCAATAATCCCGGCTTTCAGGGCTGAGGCCGCTCCTTTCAACATGAAGTCGGCGCTGTACTCAGAAAATCCCAGCCACCAAAGATCCGAAGGGTTGAAGGCTCCCTGGTATGCAAGATTATGAATCGAAAAAACTGTGCGGGTGTTCGCAAGAAACTCCTCCTGCTGCCGGCGCGCTCGCATTTCCACGGCAGCAAACCCACAAGGCCAATCATTGCAGTGCAACACGTCCGGCGCATCACCCAACCGTCGCAACAAAGCGATCGCAGCCCGACAAAAAAACGCGAACCTCTCGAAGTCGTCTACTTCGCCATAGATTTTGCCCCGATCGAAATAGAAAGGCGCGTCGATCAAATACGTGGGTGCGTTCAGTGCGTTGCTTTGCCAGACACGGACGACGGGACGTTTGCCGCGCCACTCAACCTCGAGGTCTTCTATGAATGTACCGCTGAGCAAGCCACGGTCAACCTGATCGTAGAGCGGGGTGATTAGGAAGGAATCCGCGCCTTCAGAGTGCAAAGCCTTAGTCAGCGCTCCGGAAACATCGGCAAGGCCGCCGGTTTTAGCGAAGGGAACTGCTTCGGATGAAAGTATCGCAACGCGCAAAAGGCTGCCTACCTGGAAGAGAATTACCAGAGACGACTAAACAGGGAAGCGGGCTATACACATTTCGCCGCTACGCAGCTATTGTCCGCTGACGGATTCCAGCTTCAGTTCTCAATCATCCTGTAGCGGGATGCTTTTCGTCTGGTGTTCGCGGTGGCCCGAGAAGCTCGGACTCGTCCTTCCAATCACTGAATTCCGAAAAGGTCTTGAAACAGAAGACGCCTCTCGGGTGGCCGGCTGTAGCGGCGACAACTTTTTTCAGTTGCTCCATATCCGCACGGTATGCGGGAAGATTCTTATCAAGCACACTCCTCATGTTCGCTTAACCGCCGTTAGGTTTGCATTGACGCCAGAAACTCAGCGTTCGACTTTGTCTTCTCGAGTCGTTCGAGCACTACTTCCATCTGCTCGGTAGGTGAAAGCGGATTCAGCACCCGACGCATGACCCAGACGCGGCTGAGGTCTTCCTTGCTGATAAGCAATTCTTCCTTGCGCGTTCCCGATCTCTGCAAATCGATTGCGGGGAACAGTCGCTTGTCGCTGAGCCGGCGGTCGAGATGGATTTCGGAGTTGCCGGTGCCTTTAAACTCTTCGAAGATCACGTCGTCCATGCGCGAGCCGGTGTCGATCAGCGCAGTGGCGATGATCGTCAACGAGCCACCTTCTTCAATGTTGCGCGCCGCGCCAAAGAAGCGCTTGGGACGCTGCAATGCGTTTGAATCGATACCGCCTGAGAGAATCTTGCCACTGGGCGGCACTACCGCATTGTGCGCGCGCGCCAGCCGCGTAATCGAGTCGAGCAGAATAACGACGTCCCGTTTATGTTCGACCAGACGCTTGGCCTTTTCGATCACCATGTCAGCGACCTGAACGTGGCGCGTGGGCGGCTCGTCGAAGGTCGAAGAGATTACTTCACCCTGCACTGAACGCTGCATGTCGGTGACTTCTTCGGGCCGCTCGTCGATCAGCAACACAATCAAGGTTACTTCCGGATGGTTCTGTGTGACCGAGTTGGCGATGGCCTGCAACAGCATTGTCTTGCCCGTGCGTGGCGGCGAGACGATCAAGGCGCGCTGGCCTTTACCCAGCGGCGTGACGAGATCAATTACCCGTGCCGAGAGGTTGTCGGGACCGACTTCCATCTTGAGCATTTCGTCGGGATAGAGCGGCGTCAGGTTGTCAAAGAAAACCTTCTCGCGGGCCTGATCCGGCGATTCGAAGTTGATCGCTTCAACCTTAATGAGTGCGAAGTAGCGTTCGCCTTCTTTTGGTGGACGAATCTGACCACTGATGGTGTCCCCGGTGCGCAAGTCGAACTTACGAATCTGCGATGGCGAGACGTAGATATCATCGGGGCCGGGCAGGTAGTTGTATTCCGGCGCGCGCAGAAATCCAAAACCGTCCGGCAACGTTTCCAGCACACCCTCGGAAAAGATGAGTCCGCTTTTTTCGGTCTGCGCCGCGAGCACCTTAAAGATGAGCTCCTGCTTGCGCATGCCGGTTGCCCCGGGCACGTCCATGCCTTTCGCCACCTGTGTGAGCGCGGAGATTGACATCTCCTTCAGCTCCGACAGATTGAACACGGCTTGACTGCCATCCTGGTTCACGGGGATTTCCTCCGGTGCTTCAGCCGTGGCGACTCCGCCGCCATTATCGCTGCCGCCGTCGTTGTTAGTACGTCGTTTGTTTGCCATATTAGCTCTTTCGTGCACGGCAATATTTCGCCGAGCCTTTGTTCCTGGTTTTACCATCCTGTCAATTGATTTCAACTATGCCGGTTAAAAGGAAAGTTTCCTCGCGGTCTATTAGGCAAGCTCGTGTGGGGGCTTCCCGCCGCGATTACTGAGTCTTAACAACCTTACCGCCAGAGGTCGGAATCCACAAGATAACGAGTCGCTCGATTTGGATGCCGGTTGACGGGGATTGCGTGGTCTCAGGTTAGATTTCAGGTTCAGCCAAGGTCGGACGCTCTACCTGGATTTTCTCTTTCGTCTCTGCTTTGATTTGGACTTCTAATTCTAAACGAAAGCTGGAAAATCGCAAGGACGAACTAGCCTGGAACCCCTGGCCTCGCTAACTTTTCAGTGACTTTTCTATTGCTTTCCAAACGTCTTCTCGGCCACGTTTCTCCGTCGCTGAGTAAACTATTACCCGGCCAGAGTTAAACGCGCGCTCGGCGCGGACGATGTTCTTGCGCAATTCATTATTCGAAAGCTTGTCGGATTTCGTAGCGACGATCAAGTGTGGCTTTTGATTGTGCTTGAGCCACTCGTGAAGCTGCAAGTCCTGTTTCGAGGGTTCGTGACGCGAATCGACGAGGTGAATTGATAGCACAAGCTGCTCGCGTTTGGCAAGGTAGGTTTCCGCCGAAACGCCCCATTCCGCTTTTACCGCTTTCGGCGCCTTAGCGTAACCGTAGCCCGGCAAATCAACCAGGCGGAAGCGATCATTGATCAAATAGAAGTTCAGCGACTGGGTTCGGCCCGGAGTATTTGACGTGCGAGCCAGACCCCGAACACCCAACAATGAATTTATTAAGCTCGATTTACCTACGTTTGAGCGGCCCAGGAAGGCGATCTCGGGCCTCGCATCGTGTGGCCAGTCGGCTTCCTGAAACGCGCTCTTAAGGAATACGGCGCTGGTGACTTTCATTCTGTAGAGAGAAGAGAAATCGAGGCCGGCAACTGCGGCCAGCCTCGATTTCGTTCGCGTTGAGACGATCGTCTAGTCTAGGCGTTGGCGGCTTGAGCTGTTGCTCGTTCAGCCATCATCCCCTGAATCATCTTGATTCTCTCGCGAATGCCGGCCAGCGTTTCCTTGTTGTTCGGAATGCGCCTGATCAGCGTCTCGTAATGCTTGAGCATCTCTGGTTGGTTCCACGTCTGGCGCAGTTCTTCGATAATCGGTTCGATCTTAGCGAACACGAAAATGTGCTCGCCGTTCGCGTCATTGAACATCTGCTCGTCGATAGCGCCGTTGTTAACCAGCGAGGCGGCCATGTCCCAGTACGAGATCACCATGCGAAGATGTCCGCTGTGCTCGCCCATCATCGCTTCCATATACTCGGCGGCGGTGGTCGGATTGAAAGAGAAAAACCAGTTTCGCGCTTCACGCATCACCGGTTCACGGCGGAGGTCGTACAGTTTCAGAATCAGATTTGCATCTTCTTGCTTACTCATTTGTTGCTCTCCTTAAATGAAAAGATAGTTCTCCGAAAGGCAGAGACGCGCTAAACGGTCTAGCGCGGACTCTGTGACTCAAAAAAACGAAAAAACAGAAACCTGTTGATTGCCGAAATCACTGTTCAGCGGGCGTCTGCAAACCCTGCGGTGGTGGCTCAGTCGTCCACAAAGGCGCAGATTCTTCAACGCTGACGGGGGGCGCCGGTGACGCCTCTTCGAGGGCCAGCGCGATCACTTCATCAATCGTTTCGACCAGATTAATGGTCATGATGTTGCGAACTTCCTCAGGCACCTCGGGCAAATCCTTCTCATTTTCTTTCGGCAGAATAATCGTGTCTATGCCAAAGCGATGCGCGGCCAAAAGTTTTTCCTTGACTCCGCCGATCGGCAGAACCTTTCCACGCAGAGTTATTTCTCCGGTCATCGCTACATTCCTGCGCACCGGCACTCGCATCAGCGCAGAGGCCATCGCGGCCGCCATCGTGATACCGGCGGAAGGTCCATCCTTGGGAATGGCCCCTTCCGGCACGTGAATGTGCAGGTCGCGTTTGCGAATGAAATCCAGATTAATGCCGAGTCGTTCAGCGCGGGATTTGATGCAGGTCAAAGCCGCCTGCGCAGACTCTTGCATCACGTCGCCAAGTTTCCCGGTCAACATAACTCCGCCGCGACCCTTGGTCAGCGTGGCTTCGATCTGCAGCACTTCACCACCGACCTCTGTCCAGGCCAGACCGGTCGCCAGGCCGATTTCGCTCTCGGCGGCAACCATCTGTTGGCGGAACTTGATCGGTCCCAGCATTTCCTGTACGCGCGCTGCGTTAATTTCGTCTTTGAAGTCCGCGGCTACGTTCTCACCCACGAATCTGCGCGCGACCTTGCGGCAGCACGAGCCTATCTCGCGCTCGAGGTTGCGCACGCCGGCTTCGCGTGTGTAGTGGCGGATAATCTCTAAAATTCCTTCGTCAGTGAATTCAAACTGCTCGGCTTTGAGGCCGTTGGCTTCCGCTTGTTTAGGCACGAGATGGCGCTTGGCGATCTCGAGCTTCTCGCGTTCGGTGTAACCGGAAAGCCGCAGCACCTCCAGACGATCCTGGAGCGCCGGCGGAATCGTGTGCAACACATTGGCCGTGGCGATAAAGAAAACCTTGCTCAGATCGTATTCGACGTCGAGGTAGTGATCCTGAAACATATGGTTCTGTTCCGGATCGAGTACTTCCAACAAAGCCGAGCTCGGATCACCACGAAAATCTGTTCCCAGCTTATCCACTTCGTCCAGCAGCAGCACCGGGTTTACGGTCCCCGCCTTCTTCATCATCTGAATGATCTGGCCGGGTAACGCGCCAATGTAAGTGCGCCGGTGACCGCGGATCTCGGCTTCATCACGCACGCCACCGAGACTGAGCCGCACAAACTTTCGCCCTGTCGCGCGGGCGATCGATTTGCCGAGACTGGTTTTGCCAACTCCCGGCGGGCCCACAAAGCAGAGAATCGAGCCTTTCGGATTCTTTACCAGTTGGCGCACGGCCAGATACTCGAGAATGCGATCCTTGATCTTCTCCAAACCGAAGTGATCTTCGTTCAGGACTTCTTCGGCTTTCGTCAGGTCCCGAATCTCTTTTGATTTTTGCTTCCAGGGCACACTAACCAGCCAGTCGATGTAGGTGCGCGAGACGGTGCCTTCCGCAGACATCGGCGGCATAGCTTCCAGACGGTGCAATTCCTGCAGTGCCTTTTCCTTGGCCTCTTCGGTCATGCCGGCTTCTTCGATCTTCTTCTTGAGTTCGTCCATCTCGGCCCGCTCGTCTTTGCGGCCAAGTTCCTTGTGAATCGCCTTGATTTGCTCGTTGAGGTAGTACTCTTTCTGGGCTTTCTCCATCTGGCGCTTTACGCGCGTCTGAATCGTGCGATCAAGCTGCCGCTTCTCCAACTCAATTTCGAGAATCTCGATCAAGCGAGCCAGGCGGGCCTGGGCTGAGAAAAGTTCAAGCAGTCCCTGTTTGTCTTCGACTGAGATGCGCAGTTGCGACGCGAGCGCATCGGCCATGTGTGATGGATCGGCATTCCGCATCGCCGTCTGCAAAGCATCCGGCTGCACGTCTGGCGCCAGGCGTAAATGCTGTTCGACCAGTTGGGCAATCTTCTGCACCAGCGCATCGGTGCGAATTCCTTCTTCATTCACCGCCGGCGCGCGCCGGACCAGCGCAGTGAACGCGCCGTTGTTGTTCTCGACCCGAACAGTCGTCGCCCGCTCACGGCCTTCGACTACAACCTTGATCTGGCCGTTGTCCTGCCTTTGCGATTGCAGGATGCGCGCGATCGTGCCGACGCTGTAAATCTGTTCCGGCGCCGGTTCATCCACGGTGGCATCGTGTTGAGTCGACAAAAAGATCGTCCGATCAGACGCCAGGGCCATTTCCAGGGCCCTCACTGAGCCGGGCCGGCCAATCTTGAACGCGACCTTGGTGAAGGGAAAGATCACGACATCGCGAATCGGCACCATCGGATAACGGGCAATGTCGGACGGGCTACGGTCTGAATATTCTTCCATGATTTTTTACTGCGGGCGTGAACGCTGAGAAATGAAGCTCCTGAAAAGTACGTCGGGACCCTTAATAAAACGACGAATAGGGCTGCTCTCGAAGATTAGCTAATCTCGTCGCTGCGGTTGCGAATAAGGGCGAGCCGCTTTGTCGTCTCGCCCCTTTCGAAACACCGTGATTGTAAACCATCTTTCAGTTGCGCGCTACCAGCAACCTTTGTAAATAGGGAAAGTATTGAAGGGTTCGGCAGAATTCGTTACCAAAACTCCAATGAAGAAGCGGGAAAAAAGTCTTGCATCGCCCGAATTTGAGGACTATGATTCACGCGTTCTCAGTTATTCCCGGCGGTCGAAGTAAGCTCCCGAGTGCGAAGCCTCTCGCGGCCGTAACCTCTCAACGGATTTCCCAATCAAGGAGAACCCCTATGCTCAATATGAGAAGAATTCACTTCAGGCATCGGCCTGTTTTCAAACTTGCCTCCAGGCTCATGTGCTTACTAGTGTTGCTCACTGCCGCAGGCTGGTTGACCACAACGAGCAAAGCTGTCGGTGATCGTATTAGTTGTTCTTACGATCTTGGAGGTGGAGCTGTACTGATTGTTAGTTGCGGGAGTTCGGCGGGCAATGTCGTCTGGCAGTGCGACAACGGGTCGTGCACGAGTAACCCGGGGGACGATTTTTTTGCGGACATACTGTGCCCGACCTTCCTGTCAAGCGGCTGTATAGAGTGACGCGCGCACGTCTCGGGTTTTGGTCGTAAGTGACTAGGAGTCGATCCCCGTTCTGAATTCGCCTCAAAACCCGGGGCATTCCTGTCTGAAGCCTGTGGTTCTCCGGAGTTCCTGTTCGACGTACCGAGGAAGGTCTGGCGGGGTTTCAGGCGGGATATCCCCTGACATTAACCCTTTTTGCTTAGTAAGAAAGGGATCTCATGATACCTGTTAACCTCAGATTCGGGCATTCAATCCAAGTCGTGCTCCTCACATCGATCTTCGTTCTATCTGCGTGCCCAAGTCGGAGCCAAGATTCCAAGCTGAGCGACGACGAAGCCGTCATGCGGAAACTTTCGTTGATTGCTGACCTTCAGATCCTTGAGACACGAGCCAAACGAGTGGATAAACCACTAGCGCGTGCGCTGGCGGAAACGGAAATTGCTGATGCAGCGTGGGCGCATGACGGTACGTGGTCGAAGGACTTATTGCGTGACGCATACGAACTTACGTTTCCAGACGGAGAGGAGCAATCCAGGCTGCGGACGATCCCGGTTGGGGCGCAGCACAGCTTGCCGAGTTCGTTAGATCAAGCGCGTCAAGCGCTAAGACGGCGCATACTTAGTGTCGCAGGGCGAGATAGGGGATTTGTAGCTGAATTGGTTAAGTTAGGCACAACTCAGTTGGGCGCTTATGAAGGACACATGGAATATGCCTCTCTCGCTAGGGAAGCACTAACGCAAAATGACATAGAATCCGCAGGCCATTATATCGATCAGGCGATTGATACCGATCCAACGCAGGTGGGAACTTTATTGGCAATAGAACAGCTTGCAGCGCGTGATCGCGCGGCTGCAGACAGTATCATCCTCCAGTATATTCAGCGACTGAGCAACACCCCGCTTTCTTTTACAAATGGAAGCGTTATGAGAACTACCTACGCCCTCGCCAGGCTCATATATCCTTCGCGTAAAGAAGGGCAGATCATCTCACCCCCAGGACCTGCCGTGATGAGGGCGTACGTGAGGTACGTCTTGAACAGCTTGACTTCGTTGGAGCTGCAATATCCTGGCAGCCTCATTACTTCACGAATACTTCTTATTCAAACCTATCCGTTGCTCAAACAGTATGCACCTGAACTCACACAACAATTTCTAGATCTTGAACAGCGCAGCAGAAAGCCCGGCGAGAACTTTTCTCTTCCCACGACGAAAGGCATAGAGGAAGATTACAAGACCAAATTCGACAAGCAGGTAGAGAGAGAACTTGAGAGCGATCAGCCGGATGAGCTCGTTATCCAAAGAGCGATTAGTCGAGGAGACTTTGCCAAAGCACGCAAGATGATCGACAAGCTAGCCGACGGATCGCAGAAAACTCAACTGATCGAAACGGTCAATGCAGAGCAAGCCATCAGTTTCGCTAACAAGGGCGATATTCTGAGCGCACAAAAACTTGCTGAGTCGCTGGTAAAGGCCACGTCGATTCTGAGAGTCTTTCCGATAATCGCTGGAAAGTGCGCCACGAAAAAGGACGAGACTTGCGCGCGCGATTCGGTTGCGCAGGCAATCAAGCAACTCAGGAACGCTGATCTGACTCCGAACGCATCTCCCCCGGGTGTGCCCGCATCAATCATGGGAACAAGCCGCGATTTTGATCCTGTACTTGCCGGCTTGGGTAGCCTTGCCTCAGCCGTGATGTCAGCGAAAGACGATCTCGCATTCGATGTACTCGATGAGCTTGTGATTGCCGCTAACCACAGCAAATTAGACACGAGCGAGGGACGGACGGGCTTTGAAACTTCTCTGTTCAAGAAACTAGCCGAAATGAATGAGGGTCGCGTGAATCTCGCGGCGATGCAACTAAAAGATCCCTTGTCTCAAATCGTGGCACTCGCAGCCATCGACCAATGGAAGTCGGACAAATTGACAGCGGACGCCAAACTTCGGAGTGCAAAGAATGAGCCTCCTCGTAAAAAGAATTGAACTGATCGCTAATGTCAGCATTATTATCGTGGCAATTGTGATTTGCGCTGCTCTGGCCAAGCGTTTTCTCACAAAACCGCCCGCACAGCAGTCCGATGCTTCCGGCATTGTGGCTGGAACAAAAATCAACCTACCTGACGAGGATTGGGCGAAGAACGGTAAGACGCTCCTATTAGCACTCTCGACCAATTGTAAATTCTGCTCGGCTAGCGCCCCCTTCTACCAAAGACTAGCAAGCACAGCTTTATCGTCAAAGAATACCAAACTGGTTGCAGTACTTCCTCAGGGCGCCGAGCAAAGCAGAGAGTATCTAAGCACCTTGAAGGTGACTATTGAAGATGTTAAGCAGGCTTCACCGGTCTCTTTGGGCGTAAGAGCAACACCAACTTTGATCCTGGTCAACAACGCGGGGATTGTTACAAACTCGTGGGTCGGGCAATTGACCCCGGACAAAGAGACGGAAGTGCTGGCTCAGTTGCGATAGTTCTCAGTGCGCAGCCCACGTCGACGACCGCCAATCCTTAGCCTCGTCGAGTCCAAAGCAAACATCCCAACTCACAGTTCCGATTTCAAATTCAGATTGCGGATCAACCGGTGCAGATAGTTTGGGTGGACACCGAGTAGTTTGGCGGCGCCGGTATAGCTGCCCTGCGATTGTTCCATGGCTTTGAGAATAATCTGCTTCTTGGTACCGGCCACTGCTTCGTGATAATTCGAAGCCGCACTTGCAGCCGAGGCCGCATCCGCTTCCAGAATGGATTCAGGCAGGTCATCCGGCAGGATTGTATCCGTCGTGCCCAGCACAACCGCCCGCTCGATCGCGTTTTCGAGTTCGCGAACGTTGCCGGGCCAATCGTAGGCGATTAGACGCTTCTGTGCTTCGGGCGAAATTCCCACGACTTTGCGGTTGCACTTTTCCGCGTACTTCGCGGTGAAATAGTTTGCCAGCAAAGAAATGTCTTCCAGGCGCTCGCGCAGCGCCGGCATGTTTAGCTGGACTACGTTTAGTCGAAAATAAAGATCCTGTCGAAAAACACCCTGAGAGATCGCTTCCTCAAGATCTTTGTTGGTAGCTGTCAGCAAGCGAATGTCGACCTTGACTGTGCGCGTGCCGCCCACGCGCTCGAACTCGCGTTCCTGTAGAACGCGCAACAACTTCACCTGCAATGCGTGCGAGAGCTCGGCGATCTCATCGAGGAATACCGTGCCGCCATCGGCAATCTCCAGACGGCCTTTCCTCTGACCGAGTGCGCCGGTAAAGGCGCCCTTCTCGTGGCCGAAAAGCTCGCTTTCAATCAACGTTTCCGCGAGCGCGGCACAGTTGACTGCGACGAACGGCCGCCCGGCGCGCTTGCTGTTCCGATGAATGGCGCGCGCCGCGAGTTCTTTGCCGGTGCCACTCTCTCCCGAGATCAATATGGTGGAATCGCTGGGCGCAACCTTCGAGATGAGCTGATAGACCTGGCGCATCAAGGCGCTCTCACCTACCATGTTGTGCTCGATATTCGCGTCGGCCAGCAATCTTTGATTTTCGCTCTGAAGCTGTTCGATGTGACGGGCGTTTTGGATCGCCACCGCCGCGATCGCCGCAATGGCAGTCACCAGTTGCAAATGATCTTGATCGAATTGGCTGTCCGGCTCATCTGTATCGAGATAAATCACACCCAGCGTACGATCAAGCATGATGAGTGGCACGCACAGAAGCGATCGGGACCGGGCGGCAATCAAGCTCGCGGTATTCAAACTCTCGTTCTTCTCGGCATCGCTGATCAGCAGCGCGGCGCCATCTTTCAAGACCCGGCGCGCGATCGTACTGCTGACCATTATCGTCTGGTCCGGCCCACGGAGCCGGTCGCGGCCAACAAAGGAAGCAAAGTCGGATTCGCCTCGGGTCCCGTATTCCTCTCGCAGGAGAATTGCTCCGCGTCTGGCGGGTACAACTTCAAAGACGAGCTCGAGCAAGCTCGTTTGTAACTCCTCGACACCACGAATAGCGTTGATGGTCGTGCTAATCTTCATCAATGCGCTGAGGTCCCGCGCCATTAGATAGAGCGCTTCGCTGTAAGTCATCCGCACACTCGAGTCGCTATCTATCTGACTGTTGTCAAACCGAATTTCACCTGTTGGCGACGGCTCGTCGCCATCCTCAACCAGAAAGAAAAACAGCGATTCGCCAATCCGCACGCGATCACCATGCTGCAGCTCGCAGCGCTTGACCGGGACGTCGTTGACGAAGGTTCCGTTCCGGCTGTCGAGATCGGCGATCACGAATTTGTCCCCCTCCTTCTCAATCAGCGCGTGGCGCCGCGAAACAGACGCGTTCCTAATCCGCAGAGTCGCGGCGATCTGGCGACCGATCAAGACCGGTCCCTCGTTCATAGAGATCACCGTATCTTTTAACTTGCCAGTGATAGCTGCGAGTCGTGGTTTCATGCGGCCAACGAAAAGTCTTGAGATTAGTGCGCCAAGTGTACCCGTATGCGCATGGCGGAGCAACAAATCTTTCATACGGAGCCAGGCAATTCTATCCGAAGAGATAAGCGCAGCTATCCGATCGGATAACCTTTGCGCGGCCATTCAACCGGTCGATTGCAGCGCAACAAAATTGCGTGCAAACATAACTACATACCTTCGACCACCTTAGCGACTTAGGGTCGTCTCACTACTCTTCTGCCGACGCCATGGCACGTGATTAGCAAGTAGGAAGGGCAAGCTCCCAAGGCCTGGTTAAATTGAGCCAGGTTGAGCCGCAAACGGTAAGAAGGCAATTCGAAGACTTAGTTGCTTACTACAAAAGTTTCGGGTCGAATCGGTTTCGACCATTTTGGCAAAAGGCAAAGAGGAGGAAAGATGAGAAGGCGGATTCTTAAAGGCATGACGACGTTGCTGATCGTGGTTGGGCTGATGTTGGTCGCTGGGGTGGCAACCGCCAATGGTCAGTCGGGGAACACGTTGGTCGCGCAGATCCCGTTTGAGTTCATCGTCGGAGACAGAGCCCTCGCGTCTGGTGAATACAACGTCCGGACGGTCACCAGTGCGGGAGACGCGCTGTTGATCAAAAATGCCGGCGCGATTGATCGAGCCATTCGGTTGACGGCCCCGATCGGACATGAGAATGCCAGGGCGTACGCGAGGCTGGTATTTCATCGGTACAACAACCGCTATTTCCTGTCGGAGGTTTGGATGTCTGGCGACAGCGTTGGCCGTGAATTGCGGAAGTCAGCGCAGGAACGCGCGATGGCGCGCGAGCTGGCAGCTATTCCTGCGAAAGGCGACGTCGCTTCCGGCAGTTACGAAGTGATCGAGATCGTAGCGATGGTGCGGTGACGAAAACTCCCGCACGGTACGCGAGTTGAAAGATTATGAGGCTCGCTACCTGTTCTAAAAACCCGAAACGGCAACCCAGAACACAGGGTTGCCGTTTTTGGTTTCAGTTGCTTGAAGGTTTTTTTAGGCGGCAGCGTCGTCCACGCCGGCCAGGCCTTCGCCCGGCACGGCGCGGCGGCGCTCGACCATTTCGCTGGTGATCACGAATTCTTTGATACGTTTTTGTGAAGGCAGCGTGTACATAGCTTCCAGCAGGAGCTCTTCCAGAATCATCATCAGACCACGCGCGCCGACTTTGCGCTGCAACGCCTGACCGGCTACGCCGCGAAGCGCGTCGTCGGTGAAGCGCAGCTTGACGTTGTCAAACTCGAACTTCTTCTGATACTGCCGCACCAGCGCGTTCTTCGGTTCAGTGAGAATCTTGACCAGGGCAGCTTCGTCGAGTTCATGCAGAACGCCGCAGACCGGCAAACGGCCCACGAACTCCGGAATCAGTCCATAGCGAATCAGATCCTCCGGCTGCACGTGCGCCAGCGCGTCAGCCTGACGCTGAGAGCCGGTCTTTACTTCGGCGTGGAAGCCGAGTGACTTGTTACGCAGACGACGCTCGACGACCTTTTCCAGACCGACGAACGCGCCGCCGCAAATAAAGAGAATGTTGGTCGTATCGACGGGGAAGAATTCCTGGTGGGGATGTTTGCGACCGCCCTGTGGCGGCACGTTGGCAATCGTGCCTTCCAGGATCTTCAAGAGAGCTTGCTGCACGCCTTCGCCTGACACGTCACGCGTGATCGAAGGGTTTTCGTCCTTGCGACAGATTTTGTCGATCTCGTCAATGTAAATGATGCCCTGTTGCGCGCGTTCGACGTCACCGTTGGCCGCCTGCAGGAGTTTGAGAATGATGTTCTCGACGTCCTCGCCGACGTAACCGGCTTCAGTCAATGTCGTCGCATCGACGATGGTGAAGGGAACGCTGAGCATGCGCGCGAGCGTCTGGGCCAGCAAAGTCTTACCCGTCCCGGTTGGACCAATCAGCACGATGTTGGATTTCTGAATCTCGACGTCGGCGCGACGCCGGGCCAACTCGATGCGTTTGTAGTGCTGATAGACCGCGACCGCGAGCTGCTTCTTCGTTTCTTCCTGGCCGATGACGTATTCATCCAGGAAGGCCCTGATTTCCCCGGGCTTGGGCAGCGGTGGACGCGAAGCTACCGACTCAGCTTGCTGATCGTCGGTGATGATCTCGTTGCAGATGTCAATGCACTCATTGCAGATGTAGACGGTGGGGCCCGCAATGAGCTTCTTCACTTCGTTCTGCGATTTACCGCAGAACGAGCAGCGCAGCGTGTCGTCAGTTCGTCTTACCATAGTCTGGGGAACTCCATTGAGACTGTAAGAGTTTTGTGGCGCAACCGGTTTAAGTTGCGCGCGCAAGTTAACAACTTGCGCCACTTCGCACTACTCGCGGTGCGCGATCACCTCGTCTATTAAACCATATTCTTTGGCTTGAACGGCAGATAAATATCGGTCCCGTTCGACGTCGAGTTCGATTTGTTCCATGGACTGACCGGTGTGCTTGGCGAGGATCTCGGATGTCAATTCGCGAATGCGGATCAGTTCTTCAGCATGAATGCGCACGTCGGTGGCCTGCCCTTGCATGCCGCCGGATGGCTGGTGAATGAGTATGCGAGAATTCGGCAAAGCAAATCGCTTACCTTTGGCTCCGGCCGTCAATAACAATGCGCCCATCGACGCGCACATGCCGACGCAAATCGTCGTCACATCCGGACGAATGAATTGCATGGTGTCATAGATTGCCAGACCCGCCGTCACGGACCCGCCGGGTGAGTTGATGTAGACGTTAATGTCTTTTTCGGGATCCTCGGCCTCGAGGAAGAGTAGTTGCGCGACGATCAGGTTAGCGATCTGATCGTCAATCGGCGTGCCGAGAAAAATGATGTTGTCTTTAAGAAGTCTTGAATAGATGTCAAACGCGCGCTCTCCGCGCGACGTTTGCTCGACTACCATGGGAATCAGTGCCATATCAGCTCTTCAATTTGAGATGTGAGATCAAACCTAGGGGTTAGAAGTTTTTATTTTCCATATGACATTTGTCATTCTTCATTTGCCATCTAAGACCATTTTGCCTTCGAACAATGTCAAATGAGAAATGGAAAATCAGAAATGGAAAATCTATTCCTGCTTCGGTGTGCCGCCTTCAGACTCTGTTTCTTCCTTCCACTCTTCATCAGTCACGCGCGCATTTTCGACTAACAAGTCGAGCGCTTTACGATTGCGCAACCTGCCAGCGATGCTACGTTCGCCACCTTGCTTTGTCAAGATAGCACGCACTTGATCCGGTGACTGTCTGGACGCGTCGGCGATAGCGTTGATTTCATCATCAACCTCCTGATCACTCACTTCAATGTTTTCTTCCGCGGCGATGCGTTCGAGCAACAGCGAACTGCGCAGATCATGGCTCGCCTGCTCCTTCAAAGACTCGCGAGCTTTGTCCCACTGAAGTTCGGGATTACGCGGATCGATGCCCTGGCCAATCATGTCACGCACCACCGATTGCAGGCGCTGTTCGGTTTGGTGTTGGACCAAACGGTCGGGCAATTCGAACTCGTGAGACTGGACCAGTTGCCGCAGCAGTGCTCCGCGCATCTTATTGTCGGATTCATTCTTAACCTGGTGTTCCAGGTCGCTGCGAATCTTGGTGCGTAACTGCTCGAGCGATTCAATTTCGTCACCCAAACTTTGGGCCCATTCGTCATCGAGTTCAGGTAATTCCTTGATTCGAACCGCACTGACCTTCACTGCATATTCGAGCTGCTTGCCGGCGAGCCCCTTCGCGCTGAAGTCGGCCGGATAGTCTACGGTGAAAGTCTTTTCATCGTCGGGCTTTGCGCCGGTCAGTTGATCCGTGATTTCCTGCACGACGCCTTCGCCGCCCAGTACCACGTCAACATCCTCGACTTTGATCGGTTCGGCGTCGGGCTCGTTAACAAAGGTGCCGTGAAAGCTGGCCGTTAGGGTGTCGTTTAGTTGGGCGCCCCGATCTTCCACCGGCTCGAGCGTCGCCGATCCTTCGCGCAGATTTTCAATCACGCGATCGATGTCTTCGTCTTTCACGGGACGGGTACTGCGAGCTACGTCGAGGCCTTTGTACTTGCCTAATTCGATTTCGGGCAAGACCTCGACGTTAACATTGAACGAGATTGGTTGTTGACCGAGTTGATCGAGTCCTTCAGAGTTCTCCAGATTCAATTCAGGCTCACCCAGTGGTTCCAGTTTGTGCTCCTCGACGGCCTTCTGCACCGCGTCAGGAAGCAATTCGCGCAGGAGTTCAGTGCGAATCTGTTCCTTGAAGCGAGTGCGAACGACGGCGCGCGGCGCATGCCCCGGACGAAACCCGGGAACGTTCGCGGCCTTGGCATAGTTATCACTAATGCGGTCGTACGCGGCGCGCACAGCTTCGGCGTCGATCTCGACGTCAATCTGTTTGCGCGTTGGTGAGATGTCTTTGATTTCAGTTTTCATAGTAAGAAACAGAGGTCAGAGAACAGAGGTCAGAAGTCAGAGTGCCCAGTGGCTTGATATCTTAACCGTACTCACTGCTGACCTTGGTTTTCTGACCTCTGACGTCTGATTTCCGATCTCTGCTTTATGGTGCGAAAGGGGGGACTCGAACCCCCACACCTTTCGGTACCAGATCCTAAGTCTGGCGCGTCTGCCAATTCCGCCACTTTCGCAGCTCAATTCAAACGAGTGCGAGAATAGCACACACTTCGAAGCCTATGCATCCGACGCTTTGGAGGGTGTTCATTCGAGAGCGAAACTGATTATCCACGTCGACGTTGGCGCGAAGACATGAGTCGGACAAGGAGATAGATGGGAACGCTGACTGCCAGAATCGCCAGCGCGAATAGGCTGTGGCGTTGATCGCTAATCACGGCCCCGACGAGAAACGCGATCGAGCCCAACAGCACTATTCCCGTAGTCCATGGATAACCCCAGGCGCGATATGGCCGCGGCAGATCAGGTTCGAGCACGCGCAGCACGATCAAAGAGAGGTAAGCCATCGTATAGTTCGCCACAAAAAAGAAAGCGAGCGCCGCCAGTACCTGCTCAAAACTCCTGAAGATGAAAAGCACCGCAACGACGGTGCTGATGAGGAGCGTTACCGTGGGAGTGCCACCCTTATTTACTCTGGTGGCGCGGCGCGCGAACAGCTCATCACAGCTCATCGCATAAAGAATCCGCGGGGCGGTCAAAGTGTAGGCGTTGATAGTGCTCAGTAGGGAAAGGATTGCCAGCACTCGAATTGTCTTGTCGCCATAACTGCCGAAGATTTTGTTGGCGACTGCGCCCGCGGCGAACTTCTCACCGGCGAGTTGCGACATCGGCAGCACATAGACGTAAGCAAGGTTAACAACGAGAAATATCCCGATTATCAGGAGCACCCCGCCGATCATCGAACGGACGACGTCGCGTTTGGGATTGCGGACCTCCTCACCAAAATAGATGACGCCATACCAACCGTCGTAGGTGTAGAGCACGCCTTGCAGCGCAATGATCAGGGCCGCGACAAACGCGAAGCCGTGGGGCGCCGGTAAAGACGTTCCAGTATTTGTGTTCCCACCGAATGTGAACGCGGCGATCGCAATTACCGCAAAAATTAAAGTCTTCAACAGGCTGGTCACGTTTTGTGTGAAGCTGCCCCAACGAATGCCGCGCCATTGCAGAGCGGCAAATGACAGAGTGACTACCAGGGCTATTGTTTTGTCGCGGCCGGCGAGTCGTGGAATCAAAACCGGAGCATATTCACCGACGACCATGGAGATGACTGCAAGTGTCGCGCAGGTTGAAAGCCAATCACTCCAGCCCACGACAAACCCCGGATAGTTGCCCATCGCACGATGGACGAAGACATACCAACCGCCTGAACGGGGAATCATTGTGCCCAGTTCGGCGACATTTATTGCACCGAGTAAGGCATAGACACCACCGAGTACCCAAACGCCGATGAAAAGTGTTGGAGTTGGAAGTTGCGCGGCGATTTCGCCGGGTGTGCGCAGGATACCCATCCCAATCGTGCCGCCGATGGTTACCGCCAGACCAAAGCCGACGCCAAGTACGCGCAGCAGCGCTCCGTTATGAGATGAGGGTTGTTGATTGTCAGATTGGGAAGATTGAATGAGGTCTCTTGGGTTATCAGGACTCACGAGGCCTGAGTTTAACTGTGATCAGGTTCTAAGCCAACTTTTGTTTCGAGTTTCTCAATTCGTTCATATGCGTCGCGAATATCTTCGCGATACTCAAGTTGGTAGACCTGGATTTGATCTAGCCGCTTAGTCACTTGCCGTCTTACTTCGCGTTTCGCATCTGAGAACTCGTTCTTTAAGCCGGCCATGTCGCTTTTCAAACCGGCTATGTCGGTCTTCAAGCCGGTCACGTCGTTCTTCAAGCCAGCCACGTCAGTCTTCACGCCGGTTATGTCGGTCTTTAGATCGGTCATGTCGGTCTTCACGCCTGCAAGCCCGGCTTTCACATCACCGAGTTCCGTGCGCGTCTCGTGAATCTCTTTCAGCGCCCGTTCCCAGATCGGCTTGGTGTCGTATGAGCGTGATTCGAGCCTTTCAAGACGTGCGTCGACGGCGTCGAACCGCATAAAAACTCGCTCTTCGAATGAGCGCATTTCTGAGAAGTTCTGTGTCGGTTCTTCGTTCATTCTGCTTTTGATTATCAGCCCGACTCCCATAACTTTCAAGCACAAAGTCCAATCGGCTCGCCACGTTCGCACGCAAAGCTTTAGCTCCATTTGCAAAAGCGACGCTATGAGGTTCGACTGCGGAATTACAGCGTTCTCGTAACCTTTGATAACGATCGTGGCGCGTCCGGGTCCAGGCCTTTCGCTTCAGCCAGCAACGCCGCGAACAGTTGTGCGGGAATGATGTAAGGAATCGGCGCGAGGAATTCATCGATCTCTCGGGGCATGATGATCGAACGCGAACAACTCGCGGCGGCTTCGAGATCACCGGTGATCGCCAGGGTGTCGGCGCGCAGTTCGCGCAAGCGCCTGATTAGATCTTTCGTCCCTGCCAGCATAACGCCGGGCGGAGCGAAAAGAATTACCGGGAAGTGACGTTCGATCATCGCAACCGGACCGTGCAGAAAGTCTGCTGACGAAAATCTCTCGGCCACCACGTAACAGGTCTCCATGAGTTTTAATGCAAACTCATATGCGTTTCCATAAGCCAGGCCACGGCCGACCACGACGCAGTTTTCCATGAAGACATAGCGTTGGACCAGCTCTACTATCGCCGGTTGTTGTTCGAGCGCGCGCGCAGCCAGATCGGGAATTAGCTGGTAGTCAATCGTGCGGCCGTCTCGTGCGAGCGCTGCTGCCAGCAAGTAGAAGAGCAACATCTGGCCGGTAAAAGTTTTGGTCGCGGCTACCGAACGTTCCTTCCCGCCATGCATCAAGAGTGTTTCGTCAACTACGCCGGCCATTGATGATGTGGGCTCGTTGGTTATCCCGATCGTAAAGGCGCCACGCTCACGAGCGATTTCCAGAACGCGATTAATGTCTTCGCCCTCGCCGGACTGGGAAACTCCTATGACGAGAGCGCGTTTGAGATTCAGCCTCGCGTCATAGAGCGTATAGACCGATGGCGCCGAGAGTGAGACGGGAATGCCGGTGGTGATTTCCAGCAGGTAGCGGCCAAACAGCGCGGCATTGTCGGAGCTGCCGCGCGCAACCAACACGATTAGATCAATTTCGCGCCGGCGCAACGATTCTCCGAGGCGTGCGACTTTGGCGCGCTCTTCGGTGATTGTTTTCGCCAGAGCGGCTGGTTGCTCGGCGATTTCCTGGAGCATTAGGGACAAGTGGTTTGATCCTCAGATCGTTTTAACGTTGGACTCTGGCTGCCGCGTTTATTTACCGCAGTGGCACAGACTTTAGTCGGTGATCTTCAGAGGCAGCTCACAGACTGAAGTCTGTGCCACCAGAGCCACTATTGTATTCAACTTCAATATCAGGTAAATAGTCGTGCGTCCCGTCAAGTTGATCAATAAACGCTTATGATTGTCATAACGAGATCCGAATCTATGACTACAACTCTAACACGAGCCTTCCTCACTCGCGCGGCCATTGTGTGTGCGCTGGCGTGCTTCTGCGGACAAGTCGGCGCGCAGTCGCCGAGCCTGCAAATTATTCCGGCGCCCAAACAAGTTTCCCCCAGCGACCTTGCAGAGTTCCCGATTGGTCGTGATGCTAGAATCGTCCTCGCCGATGATAAGTCGGTAGATGATCGGTTCGCGGCCCAGGATTTTGTTGACGATTTGAAGCAGTCTGCCGGGGTGAACTTGAAAATCGGCGGGAGCTCTCGTGGTGAGATTCTGATTGGATTGATCGAGGCGCCAAGAATTAAACAAGCTCTGAAACGCGGGGGTCTCGACCCTGAGGCTCAAAAGCTGACTGACGAAGGATATCTTCTGACGGTGAGCCGGAGCCAGGTCGTAGTCGCGGGAAAGACAGCGACTGGAACATTCTACGGGCTGCAAACGCTGAAGCAACTGATTCGGGGCGAAGGGACGAGCGCGGTGATCCCGGGCGTTAATATCGTCGACTGGCCCACAATGCGTTGGCGCGCGGTGTCGGATGACATCAGCCGCGGCCCGGTGCCGACTGTTGATTACATCAAACGACAAATTCGCACCGAAGCCTTCTTCAAACTCAACATGCACTCCTTTTATATGGAGCACACTTTCGCCAGCGAGGCGCATCCGCTAATCGGGCCGGCGGGAGGATCATTAACGGCTGCCGAAATTCGCGAACTGGTTGCTTATGCCAAGCACTATCATGTTGAACTGGTGCCGGAGCAACAAACCTTCGGTCACCTGCACAAGGCGCTGCGGCTGGAAAAATATGCCGAGCTGGCCGAAACGCCATACGGCGACGTGCTTTCGCCACAGCAGGAAGGCACTTACAAACTCATAGCTGATTGGTATAAGGAGCTGAACGAATTATTTCCCGGCCAGTTCTTTCACATTGGTGAAGATGAAACATTTGAACTGGGCGAAGGGCAGAGCAGGGAAGCAGCCAAAGCGCGCGGAGTCGGGGCGATTTACTTCGAACATCTCAATCGCGTGCGTGACGTGCTCAAGCCCTACAATCGCCGGCTGATGTTCTGGGGGGACATCGCGCTGCACCATCCGGATCTGATTGGCAACATTCCGAAAGACATGATCGTGATGAACTGGCAGTACGGCGCGCGAGACGACTTCTGGTCATCGATTCAACCGTTCAAGGACGCGGGCCTGGAACAGTTTGTCTGCCCGGGTGCCCAAAATTGGAACCAAATCTTTCCAAATCTGGAAGCAGCCAGGAAGAACATCGTGAACTTTGTGCGCGACGGCCAGAAAGCCGGCGCGATTGGAACAATGAATACGACCTGGGACGATGACGGCGAATCTTTGTTCGAAGTCACGTGGTACTCGATCGTTCTGGGCGCGGCGGCTTCTTGGCAGGAGGGCACAGTCGATCTGGATAAGTTCGATCAGAGTTTTGATTGGGCGTTCTTTCGCAACGACGGCGATCAATTTGTAAAAGCGGAGCGCTCTTTGGGGAGCGCCGGAACACAGATTGGCGCCGGTGGCACTACTGATGGGGTGTTTTGGCGCGATCCGTTCACCACGCAATTTCAGAATCAGGCTCGGAACTCTGCCGAGCGTATTCGGCAAATGCGTCTGGCGGTCGAAGGTGTGGCTGAATCGCTGGAGCGAAACCAGGGCCGCGCCAGGCGTAACGTTCAGGCGATCGCGGCAATGAAGTTTGCCGCCCAGCGCTTCGATCATCTGGGGCGGCGGATGGAGATGATGCAAAAGTTCAGCGATCAGTATTGGGACGCGTACCTGAATCTCGGCGACCGGGCGAAAACCAGAAAGCTGCGGTACTACAGCGGCGCGATCTACAACAACCTACGCGAGATGGCTGAAGAACTTTCAATTCTCAAAGAGGGTTATCGCGCACAGTGGCTGGCAGAGAATCGGCCGTACTGGCTGGACAGTGTTACGGCCCGATATGATCAAATGATTTCAGTTTGGCTGACAAAGAGTCGTGCGATGGATGAAGTGTTGCGCAAGTACGAGGCGACTTCGACATTGCCGAGTCCGGAGGAGTTTGGGTTGGGGACGAGACTGGTCGCGCCGGCGCCGAACCGCCCGCAATAGAAGTCGGTCCGCAGATTACACAGATTACGCCGATTGGAACAAGGAGAGAGTTTCGGAGGCCGTTTCCTGGTCTAATGTTCGTGGTTTCTTCCAGATAGGACAAGAAGCATCCACGAAATGACACGAATTCACACGAACAAATTGGGTCCGGTTCGTGTGGTTTTGTCTGGGTAATCTGCGTAACCTCTGGATGAAACTGATTTATGCCGAACGAATCTAATCGCCTGATCTTTCTCGATGTCTTCCGCGGCCTGACCGTGGCCGGCATGGTGCTGGTGAACAATCCCGGCTCTTGGGCGCACATCTATTGGCCTTTGGAACATGCCGAATGGAATGGCTGGACGCCGACAGATCTGATCTTTCCGTTTTTTCTGTTCATCGTCGGGGTGGCGATTCCGCTGGCGTTTGGCAAGCGTATCGAGCGCGGTGACAGCCGCCGTGCGCTTTTCCTGAAAGTCCTTTATCGTTCGGCAATTATTTTTCTGCTGGGCGAGTTCCTCGCCGGCTTCCCATATTTTCATTTCTCAGCGATTCGCATTCCTGGCGTGCTGCAACGCATCGCCGTCTGTTACTTCTTTGCATCGATCATTTTCCTGACGACCCGGCCCCGCACGCTGGCAATTATTGCGTTGGCCCTGCTGGTCGTTTACTGGTTGTTGATGACGCACGTCGCCGCGCCCGGCTACTACGTCGGTGATTTGAGCAAGGAAGGCAGTCTTGCTTCCTACATCGACCGCCGTGTTTTCGGTCCGCACATATGGAAGCAGGGCATCGTCTACGATCCCGAAGGACTGTTAAGTACGATGGGCGCGCTGGCGACCACGCTGTTCGGAGTGCTGACGGGAAACTATCTGCGCGACAAGAAGAGAGCGCCGATCGAGAGAGTCGCGCACATGTTCATCGCCGGCATATGTTGCGTCATCGTCGGATGGATCTGGAACGCCTGGTTTCCGATCAACAAATCGCTCTGGACCAGTTCGTATGTTTTCTTTACCGCCGGGTTGGCGCTGCAGTTTCTGGCTTTGTGTTATTGGCTAATTGATATCAAGGGGTTCAAGCGTTGGACGAAGCCGTTCGTGATCTTTGGCGTGAACGCGATTGTTCTATTCGTGGGGACAGGAGTCATGGCGCGGCTGATGGGTTTGATCAAGGTTTCGCGCCCTGATGGAACGCGGCAATCTCTGCAAGGCCTAATCTATGACAACGCGTTCGCATCGTGGCTTCCGCCAAATAAAGCTTCGCTGGCGTTCGCGATTTCATTCATTCTGCTCTGGCTATTTTTCATGTGGTTGCTTTTCCGCAAGAACGTCATCATTAAGATTTAGTCCGTGTCAGAAGCCCGCGCGTTAGCAAGGGCAACTCCCGCCGAGTAGCCCTCCCTTACGGTCGGGCTTCTGATACTATGACAAAAGCGGTGACAATTTACCGCTCCCAAGGAGAAAACGTATGCCAAGTTACATCACACTACTCAATTGGACTGAGCGGGGTATCGCAAACATCAAAGGCAGTCCGGGACGGCTCGACGCCGGCAGAGAAGCGTTCAAGAAGCTCGGTTGTGAGTTGAAAGATGTCTACCTGACGATGGGTCCGTACGATCTGGTCTGTGTCGTGGACGCGCCCGACGGCGAGACAGCCGCGAGGGCGATCCTGTCACTTGGAACAGAGGGCAACGTTCGCACGCTGACGCTGCCGGCGTTTACCGAGGACGAGTATCGGAAAATCATTGACGCGCTGTAGCCGCGGAGCGCTTACTTGCGGCTTTGCCGGCTGATGTGCGGAAAGGCTCTGCCTTTCCGGACTGACTAGTCTTAAGAGAATGGGAGGCTATGCCTCGAATCGGAGGCGCAGCCTCCATTGTTTCAAGGCAACGGGACGGTAAGGCAATGCCTTACCGCACATCGGACGGCGAAGCCGCATCAGCCGAATTTGAGTTGTGTCCGCGTTTATCTGCGGACCATATATCCCGGCCCGCGCAGCACGCGTCCCGCCAAGGCCGGCGTGCGTTGGCTGTTATCTACTTCGATCTCACCATTGACGATCACAAAGTTGATCCCGACCGGGTATTGATTCGGCTCTGCAAAGGTCGCTCGATCGATCACCGTCTTGGGATCGAAGATGGTGATGTCCGCGAAGTAGCCCTCACGAATCAAGCCGCGACTCTTCAGACTCAGATTTCCGGCCGGCAAACCAGTCATCTTGTGAATCGCAAATTCCAGCGGCATCAGATGCTGGTCGCGCACGTAACGGCCGAGGATGCGCGGGTACGTGCCCCAACCGCGCGGATGCGATTTCGATCCGGCCAGCGGTCCGTCAGTCGCGCGCGCGCCGTTGTCGGTGCAGATGCTGACGAACGGCGATTTCAAAGCAGCCAGCATGTCACTTTCTTTCATCATGAAAAAGATGGCGCCCGTCTGACCGCGGTCCGCGATGATGAAATCAAAAAGAGCGTCTAATGGATCTTTGTTTTGTTCGGTCGCGACTTCTGACAGCCGCTTGCCCTGGGAACTATCGAGGTCGCGATTCACCACGTTCGCAATCAGGATTCCGCTGGGACCTCCACTTCCGAGATAGATGTTCTCCCATTCTTTCGAGTCGGTGCTTATCTCCTTTTTCAGACGTACTCGAGTTTGCGGATCCTTCAAACGCGCAATCATTCGATCCGTTCCGCCCTCCAGCGCCCAGGGTGGCAGACAAGCGCTCAGCGACGTGCTGCCGGCAACATACGGATAGACGTCCGCCGTGATCTTCAGACCACTTCGTCTGGCGGCAGCGACCCGGCGCAGCATCTCCGGCATCCGGCCCCAGTTTTTTTGATAAGCAGTTTTGAAGTGCCAGATTTCCGCCGGTATGTTCGCTCGGCGCGCGATTTCGAAAACTTCTTTCATCGAGTCATCGATGGCGTTGGCCTCGCTACGTTGATGCGTGATGTAGATGCCGCCGTACTGGTGAGCAACTTTCGCCAGTTCGACGATCTCATCGGTCCTGGCAAAACGTGCCGGGACATATTGGAGCGAAGTCGAGACTCCGAGCGCGCCTTCTTTCATCGCGTCCGCGACCAGCTTTTTCATTTGCTCCAGCTCAGCCGGCGTCGGCGGCCGATCGTCATAGCCGATCACGTACTCGCGCACCTGCGTCGCGCCCACGAAGGTGCCGAGATTGAAGCCGGCGCCTTGTTTTTCCAGGCGTTGGAAATACTCGCTCAGCGTGCGCCAGTCGATGGTGAGATTGAAGCGACGGTTGAAGTCTTCCGCCTCCTTAATCTGTCGCTCGTTGATGGGCGCAATCGATTCGCCTTCTCCGGTGATCTCTGTCGTTACACCCATCATGACTTTGCTCATCCCGCGCGGGTCAATCAACAGGAAAGACTCCGACTGACCCAACATGTCGATGAAGCCGGGCGCCACTACTTGCCCTTGCGCGTCGATTACTCCCTTCGCCCGCGCCCCGCGCAGATTGCCGATGCGCGCGATACGATCGCCTTTGATGGCGACGTCGGCGCTGAAACCGGGCCTTCCTGAGCCATCAATCACGCGGCCGTTGCGGATGATGAGATCGTATTCGGGTTGGGCGGCGCTGGTGCTGTGAGGTTGAGAAGAAAGTAAAAGCAATATGACCAAAGCAAGCACGAGAGAAATTCTGGCTGTCATGATTTCACCATTTCATCTTCCGGGATTTGCAGGACGAGAAATCCTAATCGTTTGGTTTCGAGGTGTCTAGTTTTAGTTTAGCTCAACGTCGTGGTGGCAAGCCCGTTGCGGCGAATTCGAAGATTTTGGAGTGCGCCGGCAGAGCGAAGCGGCGACGGCGCTTTGGATGTCCGACGAACTGTTCAGTTTGTCGTTGCGTGTAGGCCTGCTCAAATTGAGCGAGAATCTCTTAGTTCGTCAGATATCCAAGCGGTGTCGCGCTACGCTTGCCAACGCATTCCAAAGATCAGGCTGCGAGGCGATCACAACTTGCGGATGACTTTTGGTTATTGACTACGTAGAATTCAACTCCGAATTATGAGCGATGCAACCACAGGCGAGGATAGACGGCCCGTAACACTCGGAGCGATTGCCCAAACAGTTGGCGGCAAGTTGAGTGGAGACGAGCAAGGGATTATATCTGACGTAACTCACGATTCGCGTCAGGCGGGGAATGGCGCGTTGTTCGTGGCCGTGCGCGGCGAGTTGTTCGATGCGAACAAGTTTGTGCCGCAGGTAATCGAACAAGGCGCTGCCGGCGTGCTCTCGGAACTTGATCCTCCGGAAGAGTGGGGCTCGTTAGCTGAATTGCAGTCAGGAAGGGGGCTTGTCCCCTCAGCCTGGATCAAAGTCGATGAGGTGCGGCACGCAATGGCTTTGGCTGCCGCTGAAGTCCACCATCATCCATCGCGCGAACTGCAACTGGTCGGGATCACCGGAACCAATGGCAAGACGACTACGGCTTACCTGGTCGCATCGATTCCCGAAGTTGCGGGCGAGCCGGTCGCCATGACGGGTACAGTTGAATACCGGCTCGGGCAGGAGCGAAAGAAAGCCGGACGCACCACGCCGGAGGCGACCGACATGCAGCGGCTGCTGCGCCAGGCAGTCGAGATTGGTTGCCGCACGGCAGTGATGGAGGCTTCTTCACAGGCGATGGATTTTCACCGTTGCGACGAACTGCATTACGCCGTGGCTGCCTTCACGAACCTGACGCGCGACCACCTGGATTATCACAAGACGATGGAGAACTACTGGTACGCGAAGCAGCGTCTGTTTGACGGCCGGCTCGGGTCAAGACCGCAGACTTCCGTAATCAATGCAGACGATCCTTACGGCGTTGAGCTGGCAAATCGACTGGAGCGTGAAGGGCTGCGCGTGATTCGCTATGCGGTAAAGGCGGACGCCGACGTTAGTGCGAGTAATCCTGAGTTCTCATTGGCCGGAATGCGTTTTTGTTTGCGCACGCCGGCAGGCGAGCGCGACTTTCACTCACCTCTGGTTGGACCGCCGCATATCTACAACACTTTGACGGCGGTGGCGAGTGGACTCGCGCTGGGTTATGACCTCGATGTCATTACGAAGGCACTGGAAAAATGCACCGGCGCGCCCGGGCGTTTCGAGCGCGTGCCGCACGACGGCGATTTTGCGGTCGTCGTGGATTACGCGCACAGCGACGACGCGTTGTTGAATGTGCTGCATACGGCGCGCGAGGTCACCAAAGGCAGAATCATTACGGTGTTTGGTTGCGGCGGCGATCGCGATGGCTCGAAACGCGCGCCGATGGGTGAAGCTGCCGGGTCGTTGAGTGATGTCGTGATTCTTACGTCCGACAATCCGCGCACCGAAGATCCAAACAAGATTCTGGCCGACGCCGAACAGGGAATTCAGAAAACCGGCAAGCCGTACGAAAAGATCGCCGATCGCCGGGAGGCGATCAATCACGCCATCGCGCAGGCCCGCCCAGACGATCTGGTGCTAATCGCCGGCAAAGGTCACGAGGATTATCAAATCATCGGCCGCGAAGTTTTCCATTTCGATGACAAGGAAGTTGCGCGTGACGCCCTCAGAGATCGAGGAACAAGCCCGCGGCAGGCAAATTCTTGACAGGCCTTCGCACTTCCATTATCGTCCAACCGTCTCAAGCTGGCGATTTCGCGCCCGCCAGGCTGGGTGCTTTTCGAGAATGTTTTTAGGAGTGCCGGGCACTCAAATGCGTCTTCCGATTTACGTTCTCACTTCAATCTGAATCTCTCCGAGCAATGGCTAAAAAGTAAAGGTTTGGCACGCCGGGGGTCATTCGTGGATAAGCAAACGACCGACAGCGACGGCAAAACACAAACGATTGAATTCAGCAGTGATCGTAGCGCGCTATTGATTATTGCGCCCGTCGACAGCAAACCTGCGGACATCGTTTCGGCGCTCGGCGTGCCGCGGCCCCAGACCCTTATCATGATCACCGGCGGAGCCGATGAACTTGCCGAGAATCTAAGACCGCAACTCGAGCAACTCTTCAGTCGCGGAATCGCCCGCGCCGCAGTCGACGTGCAAGCCGTCATCATTGATGGTGGAACTCATTCCGGGGTGATGTCCCTGATGGGTCAGGGCGTCGCTGACCGCGGCCGGCTGTCGCCGCTGATTGGAGTCGCTCCCGCACCAAAGGTCACTTATCCTGGTGGACCTGCTGAAGGCAGCATTGAGGGAGGCGCGGCGCTCGATCCTAATCATAGTCACTTCGTCCTGGTCGAGACGCCGGAGTGGGGAGACGAAGCCGGCGTCATGTACGGGCTGGCGGAGGAGTTATCTCAAAACGGAGCCGCGATTGCGGTGCTGGTAAACGGTGGTCCTGTCGCCAAAGGCGAAGTTCTTAATAGTGTCCGACATCATTGGCCCATTATCGTAATCGAGGGAAGTGGACGCCTGACGGATGAGATCGCGCGCAACTGCAGAGCCAAACAGGCGCCTGATGGCGACCCGGCGATGGCGGAGATCATCACGGAAGGAAACATCCAGTTGTTCGCTGTCGAGGGTTCGCCGGGCGAGTTAAGACAGCTAATCGTTCGTCAGCTATACGGAGACCATGCCTTGCGACTGGCGTGGGAGCGTTTTGCCAGGTACGACAGCAACGCTCAGCGCCAACAGAAGAGTTTCCGTGGTCTCATGACCTGGATCCTTTGGCTGGGCGTTCTCGCAACCTTTCTAGTCGTGATCCATAAACAGCTGACTGCGATCTTACTTCCAGCGAACATAGCTGCGCGGCTGGTACTTGATTCCCTTAAGTACATCATCATCGCAGTGCCGATTTCCATTTCGATTCTGGTGGCCGTGTCCAATCGCTTTAAGACTGGCAAGAAGTGGGCGCTTTTGCGAGGCAGTGCGGAAGCCATCAAGCGGGAAATTTTTCATTATCGCACTCGCACCGGAAGTTACAGCGAGAAGGAACTGCCCGCGAACACGTCGCGCGAAGGTCTTTTATCCAGGGCGGTGGGAAACATAGCTCGTCGGGTTTCACAAACCGAAGTCAACGAACTGGCATTGAAGCGTTATGACGGTTCTATTCCGCCGCCTTACGCGTCGGCCGAGACGGACGATGGCATGAGTGTACTCTCGCCGGAAGCCTATATTGCCGGACGTTTAGACGACCAGATGAAATATTTCGAGTCTACGGCGGAGAAGATTGAGTGGCGCATTAAGTGGAGACAAATTGCCATCTATGTTATTGGGGGCGCCGGCACTCTGCTGGCCGCTATCGAGTTTCAGATTTGGATTGCGGTGACGACCGCGTTGGCGACGGCGCTGACCGCCTACCTGGAACACTTCCAACTTGAAAGTACTCTTATTAAGTACAATCAATCCGCATCTGATCTGGGAAACATCAAGAGTTGGTGGCGAGCGCTCAGTAAATCCGAAAGACAGAGTCCTGCCAACCAGACTCTGCTCGTTGAAAGCACGGAAAGGGTACTGGAAAACGAACTCACTGGCTGGGTACAACGGATGCAGGATGCACTGGCGAAAATACGTGCTGCGGAAGAGACGGGCGAAGAAGATCAAAATGACGGGACGACACGGGCGGAAACCGCGCGCCCCAAGAAGCAACAGCATCTTTGCCTGGTGGTCGTATCCTCCGCAAGTGGACTTAGTACCCAATACGAAGCGATTCAAAAACTCATTGAAGGTCAGCAGCTTGCCTGTGAACGCGTCGATGAGACGACGTCCGCTACGAAAATCGAGGATCTTGAAGCGAGGATCGCGAGTACTGATTTGCTGGTGATTGATTTCTCAAACGACGATTCGAATGGTTATTATTTGGCCGGCTTCGCAAACGCCAATCGCAAAAAATGGATTGCACTTGCTCGATCTGATCAGACATTAAGTATTAAGGCGAATGAAAACGGCAGAATAGTTCGCGCCGGCGGAGCGGGACAAGAGGAGCAACTTGCGACTCAGTTTAAGCAAGCTCTTGAAGATTTGGGATTCGCTCCATAGCTGGCCTGAGTTCACACCATTGCTTCGGGAAGGCACTTCATTCACAAACGAGAACACGCGCGAAGGCCGGGCTCCTCAATCGAGTTGAAATCGAAACGCCGTAGTCTTCAAAATCCGCGGGTGACGGTCTGACGGATCTTCATTTCGGACGGCAATGAATCCAATAGCGACAGAACCACCTGCAGAAACAGGTCTGCTGCGCGGCATACGCAAGTGGGACCTGGTGGCGGTCGCAATCAACGCTGTGATTGGCGCGGGAATTTTTGGGTTGCCGTCAAAGGTGTTCGCGCTCATCGGATCGTACAGCCTGATCGCCTTTATCGTTTGCGCGCTGGTCGTGACCCTGATTGTTCTTTGCTTTGCTGAAGTGGGCAGCCGCTTCGACGAAACCGGCGGACCTTACCTGTACGCGCGCGAAGCGTTTGGACGTACCATGGCCTTCGAAGTCGGTTGGTTGATTTGGCTGGCGCGCCTGACCGCATTCGCCGCCAACTGCAATTTGATGGTCAGTTACCTCGCGTTCTTCTGGGCGCCGGCAAACTCGACCATCCCAAGGGCCTTAATCATCACCGGCGTCATTCTTTCATTAACTGCACTCAATGTGTTTGGCGTCCGACAGGCGGCCATCGCCAGTAACTTGTTCACGGTGGGCAAGCTCATTCCGATGCTGACCTTCATCGCGGGCGGTCTCTTCTTTCTCAACCCGCACGCCTTGGAGTTAGGTGCGCGTCCCTCGCCGGGCGCCTTCTCGCAATCGGTGCTGCTGCTGATCTATGCCTTTACCGGATTCGAGATGGCAGCCATCCCAGCCGGCGAGATTCGCAATCCACAAAGACATCTGCCGCGAGCTCTCCTGATCTCGATTGCCGTAGTCGCCTTTACCTATATTTTGATCCAGGTCGTTTGCATCGGGACGCTGCCTGAGTTAGCAGGTTCGCAAAAGCCGCTTGCCGATGCCGGCCAGCGGTTTATGGGTACGGCGGGGGGCGCCATCATTTCCGCCGGGGCGATCATTTCGATCGCGGGAAACTTGAATATCGTTTTGCTTTCAGGCTCGCGCGTGCCTTTTGCAATCGCCGAGCAGAGACAATTGCCGTCCATCTTCGCCGCCATCCACCCGCGCTTTTTTACTCCGCATATTGCCATCCTGGTTACGGCCGGCGTGATGCTGGTGTTAACCCTGAGAAGTTCGTTTGTAGCAGCTTTGACGATCAGCGCGATCGCGCGGCTGGTGACTTATGCGGTGACGTGCGCGGCGCTGCCAGTGCTGCGCCGGAGAGCAGATGTTCCAACGCCGGCATTCAAAGTCCGTGGCGGTCCAATCATCGCGATGGCGGCGTTGATCCTGGCGGTGTGGCTACTGGCGAATAGCACGTTAAGAGAAGCGGTCACGGCGGTGATTGCGGCGGCGGTGGGGATGGCAATCTATTCGGCGTACCGGATCGTGCGGTATAATGCCCGGCAACGGGAGAAGCGCGATGACACAACCTGACTATATTGAACAGCGGGATAACGGCTATTGGATTCTGGGCACTCGCGTTTCCCTCGATTCCGTCGTGTACCGGTTCCTCGAAGGCTTATCCCCAGAGAGTATTCAAGCCGACTGTTTTCCTACGCTTAGTCTCGATCAAGTTTACGGCGCCATCTCTTACTACCTGACCAACCGAGTTGAGATTGACCGTTATCTTCGGGAGTCGGATAAAGACTATGATGAGTTTCGGCAGCGCAACCGAGCTGAATATCCCGAAGCCCACCGCAGGTTGGACGCCATTTTGGAAGAGGCGCGAACGACCCGCTCATGAAGATTCGGTTCCAGGCCGATAATGATCTTGATCAGCGAATCGTAGTAGCAACTAAACGGCTCGATCCAACCATCGATTTTCAGACAGCTCACACATTGAGGCTGCACGGAGTTCCGGATACTCTTGTGCTGCAGCGGACTGCGGACGCGGCAAGGATTTTGGTTTCGCATGACCGGCGCACGCTGCCGCGATTCTTCAGGCAGTTCATATCAACGAGCACTTCACCTGGGCTAATCATCGTTTCGCAGAGATTGCCTGTCGGAAGGGCCGCGGAACTACTCTATTTGCTTTGGGCAGCAAGTGAAGCCGAGGAGTACGTAAACATTATCTACGATCTGCCCTGAGATCACTTGTGAAAGCTATTCGCGGGCAGCTTTCGGGGCAAAGCTATTTGTGGATCCACTTATCAAAAATCTCCGTGCGATCGTCGGGCGCGAAAATGTTCTTAGCGAGCCCGAAGAGTTGCTCGTCTATGAATGCGACGGCCTGCCGCAGCACAAGCATCCGCCGCGCGCGGTAGTCTTTCCCACTTCAACTGAAGAAACTTCGGAGGTCCTGAAGCTGCTCTCGCGGGATGGCGTGAGTTTTGCGCCGCGTGGCGCCGGCACGGGTCTTTCGGGAGGCGCGCTGGCAATCGATCGGGGCGTGGTGATCGAGCTTGCGCGCATGCGGGAGATTTTGAAGATTGACACAGAGAATCGTCTGGCAGTAGTGCAGACGGGATTAGTGAACGCGCATCTTTCGCGCGCGGTCGCGCCTTACGGCCTTTACTATGTGCCCGATCCGTCGAGCCAACCCTCGTGCACTATCGGCGGAAACATTGCCGAGAACGCCGGCGGTATCCATTGCTTGAAATATGGAACGACCACCGATCATGTCGTAGGCGCGCGCGTGGTTCTGGCCGACGGTGCGATTGTCGATTTGGGTGGAGCGACGCCAGGATATGATTTGCTTGGCGTTTTCATCGGTTCAGAAGGAACGTTCGGCATCGCGACCGAAGCGACGGTGAAGCTCTCGCCGGTTCCTCCGGCGGTGCGCACGCTGCTCGCTGACTTTACTGATGTTGATGACGCCAGCCGTGCGGTCTCAGCGATTATTTCGGCAGGCATGCTGCCCTCGGCTCTGGAGATGATGGACAACGCGATCATCCGCGCAGTCGAAGCCAGCGTATTCACGGCCGGTTTGCCAATCGATGCCCAGGCAGTTCTGATCGTTGAGTTAGACGGCATTGAAGCCGGCATTGATGATGACGCAGCCCAGGCCGAAAGCATTCTTAGCGAACACGGCGCGCGCTCAGTTCATCGCGCTACGGATGCCAACGAGAGAAAAAAACTGTGGGCTGCGCGCAAAGGCGCATTTGGCGCCGTCGGCCGCTTGAGTCCCGACATAATGATTCAGGATGCCGTGGTGCCTCGATCTCGTCTGCCGGAAGTTCTGGCAGAGACGTATCGCATCAGTGCGCGCTACAAACTCACATTGGCTAATGTCTTTCATGCCGGTGATGGCAATTTGCATCCGCTGATCTGTTTTGATCTGCGCCGCGGTGACGATCTCGAGAGAGTAAGACAAGCCGGGCGCGAGATCATGGAGACGTGCGTGCGGGCTGGCGGTTCGATCACCGGCGAGCACGGCGTTGGCCTCGATAAGAGCGGTTACCTGCCTTTAATTTTCAGTGAAGACGATATGGCCGCGATGCTGCAAGTACGCGCCGCGTTCGATCCGTCCGGGCTATGCAACCCCGGAAAGATAATTCCTTTGCCGCGCGGCTGCGGCGAAGGACGCGCGGTGGCGACGGTTGAAGTGTCAGAACCGCGAGCGGTAGCGACCGGGTCGCTGCCATCATCGGCCCCCATCTCACTTCGGCGAGACGAATCTCCGAAGAGCTCGACAAACTTAAGTTTGTCGGAGTCACCACGCGACCGGAGCGCACAGAAACAGGCATTGATTTCTACTAAGCTGAATGAGGCGCGAACTGCCCGTGAGTTCTCGCTCATCGTGGGTGACCAGAGTGTGCGCCGGCTAACCGATGCGACAGAGACGTCGCAAAAGTCCAGCGGACGACCGCTCGAAATAGCACCGCAATCAAGTCAAGCCGCAGCACAGGTGATGCAACTGGCAGTGAAGCAAGACATGACAGTGGTTCCCGCCGGGGCAGCGACCTGGATCGATGTCGGGAATTCGCCTGGCCGTGCCGATCTGATCATTACTACCCGGCGCATGACCCGGCTGATTCGTCACGAACCCGCCGACCTGGTAGCCACCGCGGAGGCCGGATTGACGCTGAGCGCCTTTCAAAAGCAGTTAGGCGGCGCGGGGCAGTGGCTTCCCATTGACCCGCCGGATGATGGACGGGCGACGTTGGGAGGAGTAGTCGCTACCGGCTTGGGCGGCCCACACAGTTTCGGCTTTGGCTCACCCCGATCATTTGTGATTGGCATAAAGGTGCTGCTGTCAGATGGCCGTGCGATTAAGGCCGGAGGGAGTGTCGTCAAAAATGTTGCCGGTTATGATCTATGTAAGCTGTTCACCGGAAGTTATGGGACGCTGGGCCTGATCACCGAACTGACCTTCAAGCTGCGTCCGCTGCCGGCAGAGAGCCGAACGGTCGTGGCCTCGGGTCCGCTCGCGTCATTGATCGTCGCCGGACGAAAAGCCTGCAGCAAACTTTCGCCAGTCGCCATTGAATTGATCTCTGGTCGTCTGTCGAAGGATTTGGAAATTGCAAAGGACTCGGAGTGCACGTTGATGATGCGATTTGTCGGATCGGCACGATCGGTCGTCGCGCAAACTGCTCAGGCCCTTAAGCTTCTGCGCGACGAAGGTGTTCGGTGCGCCACACTCGACGATGAGGCGCAACCCTGGGACAGATTAAGCGCCGCGCCTTTACAATCTTCCGGAGAATTAAGATGGCGTGCGGCTCTGCGGCCGACCGATCTGACTGCATTTCTGGGTGGGATGGCTGAGCTGGAGGAGGATAAAGCCTCGCACCCGGGATTGCGCTGGCATGCGGGATTGGGCGACGGCCGGCTGCGCGCAATTGCTCGCGCTCCGGTGTATCATCGCGAAGCCGTGCGGGCGCTCGAGGGTCTGCGAAAGAAGGCTGAAGACCTCGGCGGTAGTCTGGTCGTTGAGAGCGCGCCGAATGAAATCAGAAACGAGTTTGATGCCTGGGGAAGTTTTGGATCGGCGGCCGAGTTGATGAAGCGAGTGAAAGATCAACTCGATCCGCGGGACTCCTGGTCGCCGGGGCGATTCGCGAGGAGCGCCTAGGTACTTTGCGGCTTTGCCGCCTGATGTGCGGAAAGCCTATGGCTTTCCGTCACCAGCCAAAATATCTTCAGGAGGCTCTGCCTCCGACGCGAGGCGTAGCCTCGCGATAACCAAAAGGGTTGCATCTCGGAAAGGCAAAGCCTTTCCGCACATCAGGCGGCACAGCCGCTAACCAAAGCCAGTCATTTCAAGCCATGAGACACAAAACACTTCGCCAGACGTTTAGATCCATCACAACCGCTTCCGTGACCTTGATTCTAATAACGTCGCTCCTCTTTGTTTCCGTAGGTTCAATCACAACTCGCGGAGCATCGCGCGATCCCGTGCGCGCGCGTCACGGGATTGTCGCCTCGACGAATCAGATTGCTTCGAACGTCGGCGTGGACATCATGAAGCGCGGCGGCAATGCCGTCGATGCGGCCATCGCAGTTGCCTTCGCGTTGGCGGTAACACATCCGGCGGCCGGCAATCTCGGCGGCGGCGGTTTCATGATGATTCGTTTGCAGGACGGACGCACAACGGCGATTGACTATCGTGAGATGGCGCCCGCCGCTGCGAGTCGCAACATCTATCTCGATAAAAACGGCAATGTGATCGAAGGCGAAGGCGGTTCGATCGAAGGCTATCGCGCCGCCGGCGTTCCCGGCACAGTGCGCGGAATGGAGTTGGCTCTCCGGAAATACGGCTCAGGCAAACTGACCTGGCCGCAACTGATCGAGCCGGCACGCCGCCTGGCGGCGAATGGCTTCACGGTGAACTACACACTTGCGCGTGGGTTGCGCGGCAACCGCGAATACCTTTCAAAGTATCCGGAAACAAAACGCATCTACCTGAATAGCGGCAAGTTCTATAACGAAGGCGACGTGTTTGTGCAGCCCGATCTCGCGGCCACCTTCGCCCGCTTGCAGCAGCGCGGGCCGAATGAATTCTACACGGGACAGACGGCGCAGTTGATTGCGGCCGACATGAAACGCCACAACGGTCTGCTGACCTTGGACGATCTGCGCGGCTATGTTGCCAAAGAGCGTCAGCCTTTGCGGGGTAACTATCGTGGTTACGAAGTGATTTCCATGCCGCCGCCATCGTCCGGCGGCGCCGTGCTCATCCAGATGCTCAACATCCTGGAAGGATACGATTTCAAAAAGATGGATTGGGCGTCGTCTGATCGCTATCACCTGATGACCGAAGCGATGCGGCGCGCCTTTGCCGACCGCGCCGAGTACATGGGCGACACAGACTTTGTGAAAGTACCAATCGCCGGATTGATCGACAAGAAATATGCCGCACAATTGCGCAACACGATCAATCCCGAACGCGCTTCATCAAGTGAACAGGTGAAGGCCGGCAAACCTCTGGGCTATGAATCAGAAGAGACGACGCACTTCACGGTCGTCGATGCCGAAGGTAACGCAGTCTCGAACACCTACACTTTGAATAATTCGTATGGCTCGGCGGTAGTCGCGAAAGGCACCGGCCTGATCATGAATGACGAGATGGACGATTTCGCGGCCAAGCCCGGCACGCCTAATCTCTATGGTTTGATCCAGGGCGAACGCAACGCCGTGGCTCCGCACAAGCGACCGCTGTCGGCTATGACGCCGACGTTCGTGCTGCGCAAAGACGGTAGCCTCTGGTTTACGGTCGGCAGTCCGGGCGGCCCGACGATCATCAACACCGTACTCGATGTGATCACCAACGTAGTTGATTACGGCATGAACATTCAGCAGGCCATCGACGCGCCGCGTATCCATCATCAGTGGTTGCCGGATGAATTAGTTTTCGAGCCCTACGGATTATCAGGCGATACCCAGAACGCGCTGACAAGTCGTGGACACAAACTCGCGAAGCCGCGTTACCTGGGCGACGCCGAAGGGATCATGATTGAAGAGAAGACAGGCATTCGTCTGGGGGCTACCGATCCGAGAAGGAGTGATGGGTTGGCAGTTGGGTATTGAATTGACTGAAGCAAGGATTGAGCTTTTCTCCCTTCTCCCTCTGGGAGAAGGGCCGGGGATGAGGGCTTGTGAGTGGAGTCCATCTTCTTATTTGTGCTCCGTGTGGGGCGAGTGGCATTGAAAGACAAAAGTATCAATTACGGTTAAAGCAGGTCGAACTCAAAAGTGTGTAGAGATTTCGCGTTGACGTCCTAACGGAATCTAGTTATCGTTTGGCCCAACTCATTAGCCGAAGACCTGTAACGGTCATTCCGAGTTCAACTAAGGAGACTAAGAAAGATGGCATACACGGCTGAAATCAGCAGGTCGAATCCCTCGTGTTTCGTATTTCTCATAGATCAATCAGCTTCGATGGACGATCCGTTTGGCGGAGGTGAGTCCACGAGGAAAAAAGCGGATGCGGTCGCGGATGCGATAAACAAGCTACTCCAAAATCTCGTGATCAAGTGTGCGAAATCAGAAGGCGTGCGCGACTATTACAACGTAACCGTTATCGGGTACGGAAGCAATGTTGGGCCAGCTTTTGGAGGCGCGCTGTCTGGAAGAGACAGTGTTCCCATCAACGATATCGCAAATCAGCCGGCTCGGATCGACGAGCGCATGAAGAAGGTTGATGACGGTGCCGGAGGCCTCGTGGATCAAACTATTAAGTTTCCGATTTGGTTTGATCCTATTGCAAACAACGGTACGCCGATGTGTGCAGCGCTGGCGAGGGCGCAGACCATCCTTTCAACTTGGCTGGCTCAACATCCCGACTGCTTTCCTCCGATTGTAATAAACACAACAGATGGCGAGTCCACTGACGGTGATCCCACGAACGCAGCAAATAGCATAAGAGGCTTATCGAGTAGCGACGGAAACGTCCTACTCTTTAATCTTCATTTGTCTTCGACTGCGGCACCTTCCGTCGAGTTCCCGGATAGCGACGCAGGCCTCGCCGACCAATATGCGAAATTGCTTTTCGCAATGTCTAGTCCACTTCCTGACTACATGCGAAGCATGGCTCTTCAAGAGGGGCTACCCGTAACTGACGGTGCTCGCGGCTTTGTCTTCAATGCGGATATCGTATCGGTAATTCAATTCCTCGACCTGGGAACGCGGCCCAGCAACCTTAGATGAGCCAGTTGAGAAATCACGATGCTAATCCGGTCGGAGGTATCTTATGTTCCGAAGGCAGGGAACACGGAAGAAGAATACGAAGACGCCTTCTGGCCGCCGGTTGACTTAGATCAGCAACTGCAAACGCTTAAGTTTGCAATCGCCGATGGAGCTACTGAAACATCCTTCGCTTCTGTCTGGGCCCGACTGCTGGTCAAAGCTTATTGCTCAACTAAATTTAATCATCGCCTCAAATCGGGGGATTTGGCGGACCTACGGTTGCAGTGGGCAACAGCGGTGTCATCGGAGTCGTTGCCTTGGTACGCTGAAGAAAAACTCCGCTTCGGCGCGTTCTCGTCTTTACTGGGCGTGACCCTTCATAAGCGCAGAGACGGCTCCGCTGGGTGGCGCGCAATCGCGGTGGGCGATAGCTGCCTTTTCCATATCCATAACAATCGATTAACTGCGGCGTTCCCACTCGATCGGTCCGAAGCTTTTAATAGCCGACCCGTTTTGCTTTCAAGCAACCGCAACTACGAGGAATTAGAATCGAGCAATATCGCTACTATAACTGGAGAACTGCACGTCGAGGACGCGCTATATCTGATGACGGACGCATTAGCGTGTTGGTTTCTGACGTTGGTGGAAGCGGGCAAAGAACCCTGGAAGCTTAAACGGACGGGCCTATTCGAACGATGGATCAAATCTCTGCGCGAAGAAAAGAAGATCAGAAACGATGACGTAACCTTAGTCCGAATTGAGTGTATTTCTGACGAGCATGAGAGTTAGGAGGACCTAGCCGTTTTGGCTTGGCCTACACCCCAAGACTATAACGAAGCTATTCAGTCACCCAGACTCAGCTTTGATGATGCTGAGTTGAAGGGTGGAGTAGTGGAAACAAGTCCCCTGGGATTACCAAAGGTCATCACGGGCGGCTTTGCAAGCGTCTATCGCGTCAAATGCAAAGGCCGCGATTTGGCCGTTCGGTGTTTCTTGAAAGAATTTGCAGACCAGCAGGTGCGATATGAGGCCATTGCAAAGCATGTGGCTTCAGCAAAATTGCCTTACACTGTTGGCTTCGACTTCCTGTCTAAAGGAATAAGAGTAAGAGGCCAGTGGTATCCAATTCTCAAAATGGAATGGATTCAAGGCGAGCTTCTGAATACATATATAAGAAAACATCTTACCGAACCAAGTGCCTTTCAGAGCTTGGCTGGAAAATGGACAGCAATGATGTCCGCTTTACGACTTGCAGGCATATCTCATGGCGATCTCCAGCACGGAAATATCGTCGTAGTTAATAACGAGCTTCGCCTGATCGATTACGATGGAATGTTCGTGCCGGCACTGAAAGCTAAATTCAGTAACGAAGTTGGGCATCGCAACTACCAGCACCCTCAGCGAACAGAATTCAACTTTGGACCCGGTATTGACAACTTTTCCGCTTGGGTAATCTACGTGTCTCTTATTGCTTTGAGCATTGATCCCGAGTTGTGGATCCAGTTGAAAGCCGGTGATGAATCTCTTCTATTTCACCGCGAAGACTTCGAGGAGCCATTCACCTCACGAGCTTTGACTTTGCTATCGCAGCATCCTGACCAACGTCTCGGGACGTTAGTTACTTTATTTCAATCCGTTCTATTTCGAAGTCCGGATCAGGTTCCGGCGTTAGATGATCGCTTGGCTATGGATTTAATCCGCGAGCCAAGTGGCATGTCTCAAGACCAAGTCGGGACCTCGGCACGACCGGACTGGTTGTATGGTCAAGAGGCTGATAAGCAAGAAGCGTCGGAGCGTGGAAGTAGTCAGGAAATTGCTGACCCCACTTGGGTCCTCGACTGGATTTCTCCGTCTACGCCTGACATAGCGAAGGCGTTCACCATTGAGATCTATTCCGGCCGAAGAATAGTTCTCGCCCTCGCCGTTATTGGGATAGTAACCGTGACGGCGAACGCTATCATGTTATTACTCGGAACCGTCTCGTTCGGAACGCTCTTCATGAGCGCGGTTGTATTGGTTAGCGCTGTATTCGGTAGTCATATTCTGCTTCAGAATCTTTACTCGCGCGATCCTGTGGTTGGCCAAATGCAAAAACTCGAGGCCAAGAAAAATGAAGAGCGACGGAATGTAGACATTTCCCAAAGATTGTTGAAAGAGAATGAAAAAAAGAAGGCGAGTATCCGTTCATTACAAGCGCGCAGACAGGAAGAATTCAACGCCAGCCAAAATAAACTTCGACAGCAAGAGCAGCGTGAAAAGGGGGAGATCACCGCAAGATCAAACGTTGCGTTGAACTCGATTAATAAGAGCCGTGTGATTGTGAACCAAGAAGAAGCGGCGGCTATCAATGTAATCAAGAATCGAATTGGATTAGAAGTCGCAAAACTCACGCAATCAATAACGCTGATGACAACGCGCGAGTCGGACGAGATTGGACATGCTTTGTCTGTTAGACAGAATTCTGTGCTTTGGGATTACTTGAGCCGTTATACCATTGACGCCGCGCATATTCCCGGTGTAGGAGAGAAGCTCAAGATGCGATTACGTCACGCAGGAATCCGAACGGCGACCGATGTTGAATACTGGACAGTTAGGCGAGTCGATGGAATCGGAGACGCCAAAGCCATATCGCTCTTGGGGTGGCGGCAACTCCTTGCTTCTCGTGCACCAATTCCGAAATCCTTATCACTGCAAGAAGTTGGAAACATACAAGCGAAGTATGTGAAGACTAAACGCGAGTTAGAAAACCAACGAACTGAATGGCAGACACGACTAGACGCAGAAATAAGTGCGGTTCGATCTGAGCACGAGAAAAGACGGGACTCGTTGAATGGGCAACAAGCTTCGGCTCAAGAGAGATCGAACCAATGGTTAAATGAAATCACGAGTCGGTACGGCGCCAAACACCAATCTCTGGCTGAAAAGCACGGTCGTGGAACCTTGGAGTCTAATGAACAATGTCGTGCCCTCGATGATGAGTCTGTGAATCTACGAAAAGACGTGGGTGAGCACCAATGGCAGCTAGCAAAGGCGCAACGCGACTTGATCAGCTACAAAGACGTCTCCTTCGAGGGCTACTTCAGGCGACTAATCAGTGTTAGGAGTTGACTATATGCCGTGGAGATTTCGAAGAATGTTAGGTGTTGGCCCTTTCCGGTGGAGTTTGAACAAAACGGGAATAGGTTGGAGTATTGGGATACCTGGAATCCGCTACGGGATATCGCCAACTGGTCAGCGACACCTCTCGATAGGAATCCCTGGCACCGGTCTTTATTGGATAAAATATTTCTCCGCTACTCAAGCTTCCAATAACATACCGACCCTGCCGCAGAATCTGCCTCCCTCTTCTCCGTACACAATTGCTAGCCAAGCTTCACTACCACAGAGTTCAACCAAAGTTCCGCGTACCCGATCTCCCTTCCAGTGGTGGAAACAGAAAGGATTAGACAAATAGCAAGCGCCCGCCACCCCCATCCTTGGGAATGTTTTACCCGAGGAACCGCAGTTGAAAATAAATCAAGCCCGCGGAGCGGGCGACAGCCGTAATCGTTGAGGCTATCGCCCACTTCGCGGGCTCAATTGTTATTGGTGTTTTGATCCTGGGGCTTACGCCCCAGGCTCTATGCTGGCGTCCCGCTCCGCGGACTACCCGGTCGCTACCGCTCCCGGTACTGATGTTATGAAGCAAGCGCCTCCTACCGTGAGTGCTAGACTCACGGTCAGTGCTCTCAGCGACATGAGACTGAAAGGAGGCGCTATGGAGACAATATATATCGGCGTTGACTTTCATGCACG